>Ga0207578_1000040_pt1 | contig 22282 bp, 30 predicted proteins | sample NitcycUWRG10K412_FD_188278 | JGI IMG/M metagenome (GOLD analysis project Ga0207578, IMG submission 188278) | Soil microbial communities from Arlington Agricultural Research Station in Wisconsin, USA - Nitrogen cycling UWRJ-G10K4-12 (SPAdes) | ecosystem: Environmental > Terrestrial > Soil >... | reverse complement strand
GATGCGCATGCCCGAGACCGCGGTCGAAGTCACCGAGGCCGACAACGGTGACCTGTTCCTGCGCGTCCTCGACCAGGCACTGAACGCGCTCAACGAAGCCGAGATCCCGTTCCTGCTGATCGGGGGCATCGGGTCGGCCGTCTACGGGCGCGACCAAGGGACGCGCGACATCGACGTCTTCGTCCGTCCCGAGACGGCGCGCAAGGTGCTGGAGATCCTCGGGCAGCGAGGGTTCGAGACGAAGGAGGTCGCCGAGCGCTGGCTGTCCAAGGCGATCAAGCACGGGGTCCTCGTCGACGTGATCTTCCGCTCCAGCCGGGACATCCTGCTCGGCGACGAGATGTTCGAGCGAGCGAACGTCGTGTCGTTCCGCGGCAGGATGGTTCGGGTCGCGCCCCCCGAGGATCTGATCGTCATGAAGGCGTGCGCGATGAGCGAGGACACGTCGCGGTACTGGTACGACGCGGTCTCGATCATCGCGCACACCGAGCTCGACTGGGACTACCTGGTCGAGCGGGCGCGCCAGCACGGCGCGAGGAGGCTGCTGAGCCTGCTGCTGTTCGCGACCTCGCTGGACATCGTCGTGCCACCGGAACCGATCGAGACGCTCCACGACGCCATCGGGACGGGGAGGCCGGCATGAGCACCGACGAATCCGAATACGTCGCGGCGCACGTTCAGGAGGCGCTGGCTCGAGACCCACGCGTGAACGAGCCCGAGCTCGGGGTCACGGTCGTGAGGGGACGGCGGGTGGTCGTCCACGGCCACGTCCCAAGCGAGGAGCGCCGTCGATCGGTCACCGACGTCGTGCACGAGTGCTGCCCGGACCTGGAGGTCGAGAACCGCACGACCGTGGTCCGGTTCCCCGACGCCGAGGGGATGGAGACCGTCCAGTGATACGCGTGGCCGCCGTCGGCGACCTGCACGTCGGGCCGGACTCGGCCGGCGCCCTAGGCGAGCAGCTGAGCGCAGTCTCGGACAAGGCCGACGTGCTGCTGATCGCCGGCGACCTCACCAAGTCCGGTGAGCCGGAGGAGGCCGAGGCGCTCGCTCGCGAGCTGATGGGCCTGTCGATCCGGGTGGTCGCCGTGCTCGGGAACCACGACCACCACGCGGACCGTCCGCAGGAGATCGCCGGCCTGCTTCGCGAGGTCGGCGTCGCCGTCCTGGAGGGCGACGCGGTCCGGATCGACACCCCGAGCGGGTCGCTCGGGGTCGCGGGCGTCAAGGGGTTCGGCGGCGGGTTCGCGGGCGCGAGCGGTGCCGAGTTCGGCGAGCCGGAGATGAAGGCGTTCATCCGCCACACGAAGGGACGCGCCGAGGCGCTCGAGGGGGCGCTCGCATCGCTCGAGACCGACGTGCGCATCGCGCTCCTGCACTACGCCCCCGTGCGCGACACCCTCCTCGGCGAGCCGCCCGAGATCTTCCCGTTCCTGGGGAGCTACCTGCTGGCCGAGGCCGTCGACCGCTCGGGCGCCGACCTGGTGATCCACGGGCACGCGCATCGCGGGACGGAGCACGGCGTCACCCCGGGCGGCGTGAACGTCCGCAACGTGGCGCAGACCGTGATCCACCAGGCGTACGCGATCTACGGGTTCGAGGCCACCGCCGGTCGGCGGGAGCCCGCGACCGCCGGGGCGCAGGGTTCGCACGATGCGGCGCCGAGCGCTCCCACCTCCGAGCACTGACGCCGTTCAACCGACGAGCGAGCCGATCAGGTACACGATCGCCGAGGCGGACATCACGAGCAGCGCGATACCCATGAGCCCCGTCGATAGCCAACCGCTCCGGAGCTCGGTCTCGCGTGACCTCGAGAGGATCAGCATCAGCAGGATCAGCGGCGGCGCCGCGAGCCCGTTCAGGATCGCCGACACGTAGAGCGCCCTGATCGGGTCGATGCCGACGAAGTTGAGCGCGAGGCCGACCACGATCGCGGCGGCGAGCACGCCGTAGAAGCCCGGTGCCTCCCTCAGCTTGCGCCCCAGACCTTCGCGCCAGCCGAAGGTCTCAGCCAGCGCATACGCCGCCGAACCCGCGAGCGTCGGGATCGCGAGCAGGCCCGTGCCGACGATGCCGGCGGCGAACAGCGCGGAGGCGAACCGACCCGCGATGGGTTCGAGCGCCTTGGCGGCCTCGGCTGCCGTCTGCACGTCCCGGCTCCCGTGCGCGCCGAGCGTGGCCCCCGAGCTCACCATGATCGCGAACATCACGAGCACGCCCGCCGACATGCCGGACAGGACGTCGACGCGCATCGCCCGGATCTGCTGGGCGTCGACCCCTTGGATCCGCCCGGCTATGCGCTCCTCGACCTCCTCGGCCGCCTGCCAGACGAACAGGTACGGCGAGATCGTGGTGCCGAAGATCGCGACGAGCGCCTCGACGGACGCGAGGGTCGGCTGGAAGCTCGGGATCAGTCCGGCTGCGACCTGGGACCAGTTCACGTCGACGACGAACAGTTCGAGCACGTACGCGAAGATCGACAGCGCGAGCCAGCGCAGGATCAGCGAGTAGCGGTCGTAGCTCACGAAGACCTCGAGCAGCAAGATCGCGCCGGCGAACCCGACCACCAGCACCGCGAACGGCAGGGGGATCAGGAGCCGGAACGCCTCGGCCATCGAACCGAGGTCGGCGCCGATGTTGAAGACGTTGGCCCCGACGACCAAGGCGGCCGCCAACCACAGGACGGGTCGCGCGAACCGCTCCTTGATCAGCGACATCAGCCCCCGGTCGTTCGTCAGGCCGAGACGCGCGGCCGTCTCCTGCACCGCGGAGGCGAGCGGGAGGGAGACCAGGGCGGTCCACACCAGGTCGAACCGGAACACAGCTCCGACCTGCGAGTACGTGCCGATGCCGGCCGGATCGTCGTCGGCCGCCCCCGTGACGAACCCCGGGCCGAGCCGCCGGAAGTACCCGAACCCGCGGAGCCGGCCTCGGCCCGGATGGTGTCGGTCCCTCGGTCGTCGTTCCCCGGAGCCCTCGCCGCCGGCCGTCACCCGCTCATGCTGCGCGTTCGCTGGCGGAGGGTGAGCTCTTCCATGGGATCTCCTTCGCGATCCGGAACCCGAACGCACGAGGGCCCGGCCCGCGATCGCGGGCCGGGCCTTCGCGCTCGCCGAGGTTCAGGAAGCCTTGGGAACCAGGTCGTTCAGGACCTCGACCTCCGCGGGGCGGCGCCCCCGGACGGCCGAGAGGTACTCGTGCCGAGGCTCGTGCTGCCAGCAGAGCTCGGAGTGGTTGTAGCGGGACAGGACGGTTCTGCACCGCGCCGCGCCGCAGATCCGGCCGGCGCTGTTGATGCGTGGACCCTTCCCCGAGGTCCCGGGCCGGCTCCCGATGAGTCGGAGCTGATCGCGCTCGAGACCGATTGCCATCTGGCTCATCCGCCCTCCTTGGCTGAGGCTGGACCGCTGGGCGGGCTCTACCCCCCGCGACCCCGCCCAAACCGGAGTCGGCCACATTTTCTTGGGGGCCGTCCGGGCCGAGCCGGAGGGCGGTTCGGCCATGCGCCCGCCCGTTTCCGGGCTCACGGGGACGGCATGAGCTTCCTGTACGGCACCGAGGTCTCGAACCCCCCCTCCCGGCGGACCGGCGGGCTCAAGCGCGAAAGGCGCAAGAGCGCCACCCTGATCCTGATGGCGTTCGCGATCGTGCTGACCGTCTCGTTCATCGGGCTGGCGATCGGCTAGGCGGCCGGCGTCGTCCGGCCCCGCGATAGCATGGGGCCGGAGGGGGCACGCATGGTGCACGAGTTCGAGATCGCGAGGGACGTCGAGGTCGACGCGCCCCCGGACAAGGTCTGGGAGGCGGTCGCGACCGGTCGCGGCTGGGACTCCTGGTTCATGGGCCGCAACGAGATCGAGCAGCGCCAGGGCGGCCGCGTCCGCTGGAGCATCGGCGGGTTCGCCGCCGAGTCCACGGTGACGACCTGGGATCCGCCCAACCGCTTCGTCAGCACCGGCGACACGATGCCCGACGGCTCGATGCACCGGTTCGACTATTCGATCGACCAGCGTGAGGGCGGCGGCTCCACGATCCGCTACGTGCACAGCGGCGCGTTGAGCGGGGACTGGGAGGCCGAGTACGAAGCGATGAGCGAGGGCGACCCGATGTACCTCGCCAAGCTCGCCGAGTACATCACCTACTTCTCCGGCCGGTTCGCGGTCTCGGTCGACGCCTGGGGTCCGAACGTCTCCGATCGCGATCTGATGCAAGCGACGTTCCGACAGGCGCTCGGCCTGCGCGACGGCGTGAAGGTGGGCGAACGGGTGCGGCTGACCCCCGACGGGTTCGAGCCGATCGAAGGGGTCGTCGATCACGTGTCACCGAGCTTCCTCGGCGTGCGTTCGGACGACGGGCTCTACCGGTTCATCGCCTCGTTCGAGGGCGCGTCGATGATCGGGCACCATCTGTTCGCCGAGGGCGTGGACCAGCAGGAGGCCGAGGCGGCCTGGTCGTCCTGGCTCACCCGCGTGTTCGGCGGCGACGACAAGGCTTCGGACTAGACTGACGACCCTTCCCGCCCCGTCATCGGAGGTGCGGTGGCGCCCGGACGATCGTCCCCGACCGCGGAACGCGACAAGGAACGCACCCGCGTCTCGCGGCTGCTGAAATCGCACGCGCCGCCCGACTGGGAGCGGCGGTTCCGCGCGACCGAGCTCCTCGACGCCGTGATCGACGGCGAGCCGATCCAGATGTTCGTCATGGCCGCGGACATCCGCGAGTCCACGACGCTCATGAAGGAGTCGGTGAAGTTCGAGCGCTTCGCCACGATCATGGACAAGTTCGTGAGCTCGGTGCGGCTGGGGATCCGGCGTTCGGGTGGGTGGTTCGACAAGTTCACGGGCGACGGGTTCCTCGCGTACTGGATCGTGCAGTCGGCCTCGCCGGACGAGTACGAGGAACGCTTCGTCCAGACCGCTGGCGACATCGCGCACACCGCGAACATCCTGATCGACCTGTTCCACCGGCGGGTCCTCGAGGACTTCCGCAGCAACTCCCGCAACCTGTCCGCCGGCGTGGGACTCTCGATGGGGCTGGACGCCGGACCCGGCTACCTCGTGAAGATCGCCGACGAGCTCACGATCGTCGGGCCCCCCGTCGTCGGCTCCGTGCGGATGGTGACCGCGGCTGCGAGGCCCAAGGAGATCGTCGCGAACGTCTACCTCGGCGAACGCCTGCGCGAGGGGCAGGACGGCGTGTACGAGGCCCTCGGCGTCAGGGTCAGCCGCGAGTTCCGCCCGACCAAGGAATACCCGAGGGGGCAGGAGGTCTACGCCCTCACGTTCGAGCAGGACGGATCCGAGCTCGAGACGCCGGACGAGGATGCGGAGGTTGGGACGGACGTCGTCGACGTCTCGGATGCGACGGGGGACGGCGACGGCAAGGCCTCCTGAGGGCTCGGCTCGGCCCGGGATCAGACTCGTCCCGAGCCACGAGCTTCACCCGGACGAGCAGGCCGCCCTGCGCGAGCTGTTCGACGAGGCCTGGAGCGACGCCGCCGAGGGCGGGTTCACCGACCAGGACTGGGGCCACGCCGTCGGCGGCGTCCACGTGATCGCGGAGGCCGACGGCCTCATCGTGGCGCACGCCTCCGTGGTCGAGCGCGAGCTCCACACGGCCGGCCACCACCTGCAGACCGGGTACGTCGAGGCCGTCGCCACCCGCCCCAGCCACCAACGGCAGGGGCTCGGCTCCCTGACGATCCACGCGGCCGGCGCGCTCATCGACCGGGCGTACCGGCTCGGGGCCCTCGCGACCGGCGTCGTGGGGTTCTACGAGAAGCTCGGTTGGGTGGCGTGGCAGGGACCGACCTCTGTCCGGACCGATGCTCGCATGGTTCGAACGGCCGAGGAGGACGGGAACGTTTTCGTCCGCCTGACCCCGACGTCCCCAGAGCTCGACCTCTCTGCGCCGATCAGCTGCGAGTGGCGGCCGGGCGATGTGTGGTAGGCCTGGGCCCGTGCAGGCCAGATCCGAATGGATGACCGCGTGAGCACCGCGAGCGGCGGGTCGTTCGAGACCACGATCGCGCCGTGGTTGGCCGTTCGCGACGCGCAGGATGCGGTGGACTTCTACGCCGCTGCGTTCGGCGCCATCGAGGAGGATCGGCTCGAAGGCGACGACGGACGCGTGGCCGTGGCGCGGCTCTCGGTGGGCGGGGCGCCGTTCTGGGTCCAAGACGACCCCGACGCGAGCCCCGTCGCCCCCGGCGTCGGCTCGGTCCGGATGATCGTGTCTGTCGAGGATCCGTTCGCGGCGTTCGAGCAGGCGATCGCGGCGGGGGCCACCGTGGTGGCGCCCGTCCACGACGAGCACGGGTGGCGCACCGGCCGGCTCACGGATCCGTTCGGTCACGATTGGGAACTCAGCCGTCGGCTCTAGCGTGGTGATGGACGGGCTCATGACCGAGGAGAGGACGCACGTGCTCGAAGTGCTCGCGGCCGGGGGTTCGGTCGAGCCCGGCGCCGAGGCCGACGCGCTCCTGGAGGCCGCGAAAGACGGTGCCGGACCGATCGAACGGCTCGTCGGGCGCCGGCTCGAAGGGGAGCCGCTCCCGTGGATCACCGGCTGGGTGCGGTTCTGTGGCGTCCGGGTCCTCGTAGACCCGGGCGTGTTCGTGCCCCGTCCGCAGACCGAGGCCCTGGCGCAACGGGCGGTCCAGCTGCTGCCGGCCGACGGGATCGCGGTCGACCTGTCCACGGGCAGCGGCGCGGTCGCCGTGGTCCTGCTCGCCGAACGCCCGGGTGCGACGGTGATCGCGACCGACGTCGATCCGGTCGCCGTCGCGTGCGCCCGCCGCAACGGCGTCGAGGCGCTCCTGGGCGATCTGGACGAGCCGCTGCCGCCCGCGTTGCGCGAACGCGTCGACGTCGTGACGGCCGTCGTCCCCTACGTGCCGACGGAGGAGCTCCATCTCCTGCCGCGCGACGTCCTCGCGCACGAGCCCGCTCGCGCGCTGGACGGCGGACCGGGCGGGACGGCGCTCCTCGAGCGGGCCGCGGGTGCCACCGCGCGCTGGCTCCGACCGGGCGGGACGGTCCTGTTGGAGCTCGGCGGGGACCAGGCGGACGAGATGTCCACGACCATGGCGGGCGCCGGGCTCACGGCGATCCGCGTCCACCGGGACGACGAGGGACGAGATCGCGCGATCGAGGCGCGGCGACCCGATCCACCGTGGAGGGTCGGGTCGTGACCGCTCGGGAAGAACGGGTCGCGCGCAACGAGGCCACCTCGAGGGAGATCAACGAGCGGCTGGAGCAGGCGCACGAGGGCGCTCCTTCGGACCGCTACCTCAGGATGGTGTGTGAGTGCGGGCTCGCGTCGTGCGACCGGATGATCGCGATCACGGCGCCCGAGTACGAGCAGACCCGCAGCGATCCTCGACGATTCGCCGTGGTGCGCGACCACGTGCTGCCCGACGTGGAGGATGTCAGGGAGGAGAACGACCGGTTCGTGGTCGTGGTCAAGCGCGAGGGCACTCCGGCGGAGGTCGCCGAACGGGAGGATCCGAGGAGTCCGTCCTAGACGGTGGCCGGCTCGTCGATCTCGAGCTCGAACCAGTACCGGCCGGCGCCGTAGCCCCAGCGGCTCGAGAGGGTCTCGACCAGGTACAGGCCCCAGCCCGACTCGGCGCTCGGGCGTGGGCGGATCGCGCCGGCCAGCACGGGGATGCCGCCCCGACCGCCGTCGACCACGTCGATGCGGAGCCTGCCGTGCTCGACCTCCGCGGTCACCCGGATGGTGTCCTTCGGGCCGAGCCGCGCGTGGCGCATGCTGTTGGCGACGAGCTCGCTCAGCAGGAGCCGGGCATCGTCCAGGGCCCGAGCGGAGAGCGGGAGCTCAGTGAGTGCCGCCCGGACGCCCGAAAGCATGCCCGACGTCGCGGGCACCTCGAGGTCCAGGCGGTGCCCGGCCACGGTCTCCGATCTGCGGCTCTGTACCTGCATCCGAGGGGGTTGTTTCCCCGTCGGCCACCATCCGACACGTCCGGAGCGGGGCCGGGGTGACCTTGTCGACCGCTCGGGATGGGCCTTCAGGCACGAAGAAACTGGCACGCGGTGAAGTCCGGGATCCTGGACGGACCCGCCTGACCGAGGGCATCGGCAGCCTGGGGCCGCGATCTCGCTAGCCGCTCACGCTGACGAGCCGTGCGACCTCGTGATCCCCGGTAAGCGCGTGCTCGCTCACGATGCCGATCCCCGGCCCGTAGACCTTCTCGTCGTAGGCGCCGGGCTCGATCCGCGTGGACTCCAGCGTCGTGAGGACGTGCTGCACCTTCCCGTAGGGGACCTTCGACGAACCGGTGGTCGCGACCACCCACGCGGTGTCCTCCGCCTGTCCGGCGTAGCACTCCTGTCGGTAGGCATCGGGGATCCGCGGATCGCCTTCCATGATGATCCCTGGCTGGGCCCCGTCGACCCCGGCCACGAACGAGCCGGACGTGTCCGTGTGCCCGTTGGGCTCGAACGCGGTCGTGTCCTCACCCAGGTACCAAACCGTGCCCTGGTCGTCCTGCGCGTAGAAGTCGAACGTCTTCTCCAGCAGGTCTCCGTGGTGGCGGGCCACGTCCCGCACCACCGTGGCCGTGATGCCGAGGATCTCCTTCGTCCGGTCCGTGACCGTGACCCTGTCGGTCTGACTCTTCCCGTCCTTCTTTCCGATGTAGACGAGCGTTGTGCCCACCGGGAGCGGGAAATAGGGGTTGTCGACCACGGGCACGAAGTGCGCCGGGTCGAGCACCGGCGAGTACGTCGTTCCGCAGGCGGACGCAGCACCTGGGGTGCTCGACGCCCAGGGCGCCCACAGGATCGCCGTCGTTCCCGCGATCGCGACCGCCGCGATACCCGTCAACAGCTTCGAACGCATCGCGTCCTCCTCTCGTGAGCTTCCGACGATGCGCCCTCGAAGGTGAGGGGAGGATGAGTGCGGGATGAGGTTCGGTCAGCGGTCGCGCGGCGGCCGCCGGGACCCGGCCGGTGCCTCCTCGGACTCCTGCTCGACCCAGATGAGCCGGCCGACGTTCGTACCGATAGGCCGGGTCACGCCGCCGACGTCGACAGGGATCGCCTGGACGCTCGCGTCCGCCCCGCTGACCACGATCCGGGCCCCGGTCACCAGCCCGTATGCATCGAGCTCTCGAAGCAGATCGGGTGCGTCGTGCTCGGCGACCTCCGAGATCCTCCGCACCCGAGCCGGGACGCCGGGTTGCAGGTCCGAGAGCGCGACGAGCTCGCCGTACGGGGCCTCGCGACCGGGGACGACGTTGCCGTGCGGGCAGGTGGTCGGGTGCCCGAGGGTCTCGTCCAGTCGGTCCGCGACCCGCTCCGAGACGCCGGAGGCCAGGCGCTGCGCCTCCTCGTCGGCCGTCGCCCAGTCCAGCCCGAGGACGTCGGTGAGCCAGCGTTCGAGCAGGCGGTGCACCCGGACGATCTTCGCCGCCAGGTCCTCGCCGGTCGGCGTGAGTGACACGCTCCGGTCGGCGCCGATCTCGACGAACCCGTCGCGCGCGAGCCGCTGCAGCGTCACCGTGACCGTCGGCGCGCTCACGCCGAGCCACTCGGCGAGCCGTCCCGGTCGGACCCGGCCCTCCTCCTGGCGGATGTAGAAGATCGTCTCGGCGTAATGCTTGACCGTCTCCGAACGGGCCGCGCCGCGCTCCGATGGGGCGGGCTTGGGGACGCGGGCTTGCGAGCGAGCCATGCGCGAATCGTAGCCGGGCGGCGTTCGGGGGACCTTTCCTTGACGCTTCGACGCGTCTAAGTCTAGAGTTCCCGACCGCGAAGATCGGATCCCGACTCGAACTCGGAGGTCTCGTTCGGTGAGCACGTGGCAGACCGTCCTGCTGGGCGCGGTGGCGGGGTTCACGATCTTCTTGGGGCTCCCGCTCGGCCGCATGAAGCGGGGGAGCGTTGGGTTCAAGACGTTCCTGAGCGGCCTGTCGGCGGGGATCCTGGTCTTCCTCCTGTTCGACGTCCTCGCGCACGCGACCGAGCCGGTCGAGGAGGCGGTCGTCGACGGGGACTGGGGTCAGCTCGTCGCCGTCGGCCTCGTCTACGTCCTGGGGCTGGGTCTCGGGCTCCTCAGCATCCCGTACTTCTTCCGGTTCACCCTGCACCGCGCGCGCCCCGCGAGCCTCGGCCCCGGCGCGATGGCGGTCGCCGAGGTCGGGCTGACGCCCGATCGCGAGGCGCTCCGGCTCGGGATGACGATCGCGGCCGGGATCGGCCTGCACAACTTCTCCGAGGGTCTCGCGATCGGCCAGGCGGCCAACGCCAACGAGATCTCGCTCGCGGTCCTGCTCGTGGTGGGCTTCGCGCTCCACAACGCCACCGAGGGGTTCGGGATCGTCGGACCGCTGGCGGGGGCCGGCGTCCAGGCGACGTGGAGATGGCTGCTGCTCGCCGGGCTCGTCGCCGGTGGGCCGACCTTCGTCGGGACGCTCGTCGGGACCGCGTTCAGCTCCGAGTACGTGTTCGTCGGTTTCCTCGCGCTCGCCGCGGGCGCGATCTTGTACGTGGTCGGCGAGCTGTTCGCGAGCGGCCGGCGCCTATCGTGGATCCTGACCCTGTGGGGCGTCTTCGCCGGGTTCCTGTTGGGCTTGGCCACCGATCTGGTGATCGAGGCGGCGGGCGGCTAGAGACGCGCTTCGCGTCGGCCGTTCAAGGCGATCCACGTCGGTACCGACCCTTGCTCCATGGAGTGGCCGATCCTCGTCCTTGCCGTGCTCGCGATCGGTCAGTCGTGGTGGCGCCGGCATCGCAGCGGCGCCCGGCAGCGGCGACTGATGCTCCTCTGCGAGCACGCCGGTCTCGAGTTCGCACCGATGGACCTGCGGCTCGACACGGCCTGGTTGCCGTTCCCGATGTTCGACGTCCGGAAGCATGGGACGGACAGCATGGTCTGGGACCGGCGTCTGGGTGACGACGTGGACGCGTTCGACCTCCGGTAGGTGGAGCCCGGAGATGAGCGCGGGAGCGGCACGCGTCGAACGCTCACGTGCGCCGTCGTGGCCTTGCGCTCGTCGTGTCCCCGCCTGCGGGTCGCGCCGCGCGACGTGGTGGACGACGTCGCGCGGGCGTTCGGTGGCGAGGAGGTGCGGTTGGAGCTCGAGGCGTTCGACCGCCACGATCGAGGAACGCCGCGCGGCGCTCTGAGCATCGTCAGCCGAGCTGCTGCACCCATTCCCGCAGGCGGGGGAGGTGCTCCGCGTAGTGCGCGGGTCCCGCCTTGTCGATCCACCGGTCGGCTTCGGGCGAGTGTTCGGACAGCGAGCCCCATGCACGTCGCATCCGCTCGCGGGCCGTGATCGCCTGCGCCCGCACGTCGGGGTAGGGAACGTCGTGCAGCGAATCGAAGAACTGTTGGTTCATGGCATCGATGTCGATCTCGTCGGGCTGGTACGTGCCGAACCGGATCCGGTCCAGGACGACGCCGGCCTCGGCGAGCCAGCTCCCGAGGTGGGCGATGAGGTCCTTGGCGGTCCACCCCTCGGGGAAGTACCCGGGCTCTTCCACCTTGTCGGCCGGGAGCGTGTCGATCAGCTGGTGGAGCTCGGTCCACAGCTGCGCTTCCTCGGCCATCAGGTCCCGGTCCGAACCCGTCTCCGACATAACAGGAGTATGCCGTGCCGAGGATCGGCCGGCGCCTTGGTCAGAGGTCGAGGCCGGTCAGACCGTGGCTCCCCAGGATCAGCGAGACCTCGCCGCCGTGGTGGAGATCGTGCTCGATCAGGTGCCAGACGACCCACTGCCGCGTGAACGTCTGGGTGCCCGTCCGTCGCTCTCGGGAGAACTCGACCGCGAGGTCCTCCGGCGTCCAGCGCCCCAAGCACTCGTCGATCATCGACCAGGAGCGTTCCAGACCCTCGACGACCTCGGCCGGTCCGCGCGGGTGATCCTCGTCGTCCTCCCAGGTGGCGTCCTCGACCGCCAGGCCCGGCACGGTCGTGCTCTGGACGCGGAACAGGTCGCGGAGCGCGGGGTCGCCCTCGCCCAGGACGTGGAACCAGTAGGTCCGAGACGCCGCCATGTGGCTGGTGAGCTGCCAGACGGCCCACAGGTTCGCGGCGGGCTTGAGGAGCAGCTGGTCGGCGGTGAGGTCTCGGAGCGAGTCCAGGAGCAGGCGGTGGTAGTTCGCCCAACCGTCGTAGAAGGTCTGCTGTTCGGGAGCCGCGGAGGCCATGCCTACTCCTGCCATCGGACGGTCGACAGACGGTACATGCCGGACAGACCCTTCAGCTCCGCGTCCGTGGGTCCGCCGAACGTGAACTCTCCAGCGCTCTCCGTGAGCTCGCGCACGAGCGAGGAGACCAGGATCTCCGAACCGCGAGCCTCCGCCGCGATGCGTGCGGCGAGGTTCACGGCCTTGCCGTAGAAGTCGTCGGCGTCACGAACGGGCTCGCCCGTGTGAAGCCCGATCCGGACCCGCAGGTCATCGGAGTTCCGCCGGCCGAGCGCGCGCTGGATGTCGATCGCGCACTTCAGCGCCTCGCGGGCGGACGGGAACGCCAGCATGAACCCGTCCCCCTGCGACTTCACCTCGAACCCCGAGTGCCGAGCGACCTGCTCCCGCACGAGCTCGTTGTGCTCGCGGAGCAGGTTCATCCACTCGAGATCGCCGAGGCTTTCGGTGATCTGGGTCGACCCCTCGATGTCCGTGAACAGGATCGTCACGGTGCCGTTCGGGGCGGTGGCCGACGCGAGGTCGGGGCGACCCTGGGCGACGTCGTTCGCGATCAGGTCGAGCGCCCCGATCTCGCGGAAGCGCGCGACCGCGGGGCCCTGGACGAAATCTTCGAGCTCGAAGAACTCACGGACCTCGATCTCGGCGTCGCCGTCCTCCAGGGACGGTTTCGGGTAGCGCTTGGACCACTCCATCGCCTCGTCCCTCGAGGCGACCCGGATGATGGTGTAGCCGGCGATGAGGTCGTTCGAGTCCATGAACGGTCCCTCGACCACGGTGCGTTCGTCGCCGACGTACCTGATCCGCCAACCGTGCGAGGAGCTCTTGAGGCCGGCGGCGTCCTGAAGGATGTCCGCCTCCGCGAGCTCCTCGTGGTACGTGACCTGCTCGCTCAGCAACTTCTCGGTCGGCTTGCCGCCCGCCTCCGAGCTGCGGCTGGCCTTGACCAGGATCATGAATCGCATCTGCCGAGTCCCCCGCGGTCGGTGGGCGAGTGCCGTGTCGTTCGGAGCGCCCATCGTAGCGATGGAGGGCGTGCGTAGACTGGCCGTTCCCGGCCGGCCCGCGTGCACGGCCGGTCATACCGAAGGGGAAGGGGTCACCGTGCCATCGATCCTGCGTCCGAAGGCCCTGCGGCCGGGCGATGCGGTCGCGGTAGCGGCCCTGTCCGGTGGACTGGACGACGATGAGGCGCCGCTGTTCGAGCGCGGTGTCGAGGCGATCGAACGGATGGGGTTCGCGGTGCGCGTCTCGCCGCTGGTCGATCGGGATCGGCGGTGGTGGTGGGCGGCGGCCACGCCCCGCGAGGTCGCCGAGGAGTTCAACCGCCTGCTTCGGGACCCGGAGGTGCGTGCGATCTTCGCGCTCACCGGCGGCAGGATGGCGTTCAGCTACCTCGACCTGATCGAGTTCGACGCGGCGCGCGCCGACCCCAAGCCGCTGCTGGGTTTCAGCGACATCTCGGCGCTGCATCTCGCGTTGCATTCCCGCACCGGCCTCGTGACCCTTCATGCCGACCTCGTGACGCACGGGTTCGGGTATTGGCACGAGTCCAACGAGACGCGCCGCAAGGAGCTCGAGGACGTCTATCTCCGCGTGCTGACCGGCGACGGCGCGCCGGGCGCCTTGTCGTCCGGCCGCCCGTGGGAGTGCTGGCGTTCGGGCCGGACCCGGGGCCCGCTGATCGGCGGGCTGCTGAACCGCCTCGTCAAGGTGCAGGCCACGCCCTTCGCGCTCGACCCCGACCGCTTCGACGGGGCGCTACTGTTTTGGGAGGAGGTCGGTACCTCGACCGCGGTGGTCTGGAACGACCTCCACGCGCTGCGGTCTGCGGGCGTGTTCGACCGCATCGCCGGGATGGTCGTGGGCACGCCGGTCGAGGTCGAGACCAGCGACGGCGGGCCGGACACGCTCCGCGAGGTCGTCCTGGACGTCCTTGGCGAACGCGACATCCCGGTACTCGGCAACGTCGACATCGGCCACGACCCACCGAACCTGCCGATGCCGCTGGGCATCCGCGCCGAGCTGGACGCCGACGCCGTGACGCTCTCGCTGCTCGAGCCCGCCGTCACCCGGTGATGGGTGGATCCGGCTGGGAGAACTCGCCGGGATGCCAGGGCCGGAGGCCGCGAAGCCGAACGACGGACGTTGGAGCCGTCCATACGAGGGCCAGCACTCCGCTCCACTTCCCCGCGGACATGAAGCAAGATAATGGCGACGAGCGATGCCGAACGCCAGCGCGTTGATACGTGAAGCGGCAGCCGCGTGCCGTGCTTCCCCGTATCTCGAGATCCCGGGGGATCGCCGGGCCGAGGCCGAGGAACTCCTGGAGTGCGCGGCTGGGCGACCGATCGCGAGCGATGAACTCGTCGAGGGTGCGGTGCTCGCGAGGTTCCGCCGTCTGACCGCGCGGAGGGTGGCCGGGGAGCCCCTCGAGTACCTAACGGGGCAGGCGACGGTTCGAGATATGAAATTGCAGGTCGGCCGGGGCGCGTTCATCCCTCGGGACTCGAGCGGCTTCCTCGCGGACGTGGCGATCGAACGGGCAAACGAACGGCCGACGCCGATCGTGGTCGATGTCTGCACAGGCGTGGGGCCGGTGGCGCTGCTGTGTGCCGCGGGATCGCCGAACGCCACCGTGTACGGACTGGACATCTCGGCGACTGCCCTCGCGTTCGCCCGGAGGAACGCTCGCTCCCTAGGCATCTCCAACGTTCGGTTCCTTCGGGGCGACCTGTTCGATCCCCTCCCCGGCAAGGTGCGGCGACGGGTCGATGTCGTGTCGGCCCATCCACCGTATGTGGCCCGCTGGGAGATGCGTCACGTACGCCACGAGTTGCGGGCGGAACCGAATGAGGCAATCACGGACTCGTCGAAGACGGGGCTGGCACTAGCGGGTCGGATCGTGCGCGAGTCGCCGGCATGCCTGGTTCCGGGCGGGTGGCTGTTGGTGGAGGTTGTGGACTTTCGTGCCCGAGAGGTCGCGGCGATGTTACGGAGGGCTGGATTCCGAGCCGTGCGGCACCTCCGCGCCAAAGGGGAGGTCAACCGGGTCATCGCCGGACGGATGCCGGACGTCGTCTAACCGCGGCGAGGGTTCGGTCGTTGACCGAATGTTCGAAATCGGGTTCCTCGACCGAGGGGTGGAAGCATTCGCATTCGCGTTCGGCTGCTAAGAGACCGGTCTTGCTGCCAGGCCTTGGGCTTAGTTCGGACGATGGTCGATCTGTAGGCCAACGGCGGAAGAGGTCATCACCCGCCATCCCCATACTGACCACCAGATGGGCTACGGGAGGGGCGTGAATTCGTCGAGTTGCTACGACATAGGGAGTAGATCGAGGTTCCAGTTCCTTCCAGGAACCGGAAGTTGGTGACGGGAACTGACCTGATGCCCTCGCCGGTGGCGCACGCGCTTTCATGCGTCGTCGCGGTCAGCGAATAGAGGCGATCAGGCGCAGTTACTACCAAGAAGTCAAAGGAGCAGTGGGATGCTGAGTAGGTCTGCCGCAAACATCCGTGCCAGTTTCTCCTTGATCACCCGCCTGACCGCCGGGAAGGTGGCGCTCGGGACGATCGTTCTCGCCTCCTTCGTGACTCCCCAGGGGTGGAGGCTGCTCGCCACCATCGCAGCCCTCGGTCTGCTGTTCGCGGCTGCCGGTGCATACCTGGGCATCGATCTCGAGGCCGACAGGAAGGAGAGCACGGATGCTTCCGCCGACCCGTCGTAGGTTCCGCAGGTTCCACAACGACGAGGACGGCGCCGTCCTGCTCATCGTCGTCTTCGCCCTGGTGGCCATGGTCGGAATGCTTGTCCTGGTGGTCGACCTGGGGTCGCTTGTGTCGACGCGCAGGGCGGCGGTCACCGCGGCGGATGCCGCGGCCTTGGCTGCGGCGCAGTCCTGCTTCGATGGGGACGCTGTCGGAGCGCCGGTCGCAGCCCAACAACTTGGTCTGGCCAACATGGAGAACTCCGGCACCAGCCTCTCCGGGACCACCTCCACCATCATCGCTCAGCAGGGCTGTGGGACGAGTAGGGAATACGGGTATGTGACCGTCAAGGTAGCCACCAACCAGGACCTGTACTTCGCTCCGATCTTCGGCATCGACTCGCACGGCGTCGCCGCCGAGGCTACGGCGGCGTGGGGAATGATGGTCGGACCGCCCGTGCCGGTCATGGCCTCGATCGGTGGCCCGAACGCCTTCTCCTCGTGCGATATCCCCGACCCGACTCCGGGAGAGACTTGCTACATCCTCATGGACAACGACCACAATGGAGGGGGCCAGTTCGGTTACCTGAGTCTGACCGATTGGTATTCGGTAGGGACCGACCCGCTGACGATGGACTGCAACTCTGCGGGCGGCACCAGCCTGATCCGGGATGAGATCGCCGGGATCAGCATGCCGAGGTACGTCTATGGAGCCCCGGCTTGGTCTTGCCAGGTCTCCGGTGAGAGCGCCCAGACCTGGCCAACCCTTGCGGGATTGACTCGCTGGTTCCCGTTGACCGACCCGGCCATCACCGAACCATCTGGCAAGTTCTATTACGTCCAGGGGTTCGCGCAGGCCACCATCGTCAGCGTCGAGCAGAGGAGCTGGAGCAACGTCGGCACCGGCCCTGGCAACGGGAACGGGAATGGGAATGGGAACGGGAACGGGCGTCCCCCCCCGATCGACACGACCCAGCAGACGTGCGGCAACGGCATCCTGGTTCCGCCGAATGGCAGCTACTCCTGCATCGGGGTGACGTGGCACACGTCCTTGATGTCAACACCAGGCGACCCGGCGATCGCTGAAGGCGTTCACCTCATCAAGTAGTGCACATCTCGCGGGTTACAGAGGAGGAAACATGCATTCACTCATCGACGACGGGCAGGGAAATTACAGGCTGGCGAAGGGGCACGAACGGTTTGCGGAACAGGAGACGACCCCCGAGCCCGACCAGACGTACACGGTGCGCGCGCTCCTGCGCGACGCGGACGAGGTGGGCAGGAATATGACGCTGGACGAGCTGAAGGCGAGGATCACCGCCATCCTGCCGGGGGCCAGCTTCCAGGTGGATGACCTCGGCCAAATCGTCATCCGCTCCAGCTCCCGGCTGCGCTTCGACCCCGACGCATTGGCCCAAAGCCTGCGCGACAAGGCGCTCAATCGCGCCCCGCGTAAGCGGGGTCTGTTTCGGAGACGCAAGTAACTCCGGGAGAACAGGTGGGCGACCGCCACGCCCGGATAGGTGACTTGCTTGCACGAGACTGGGAGGGGTTCGCCGAGTGGCCCGACTGGGAGAGGTACCTACTCGACGCGATGAGCCTCCTCGGCGCGATCGATCAGCGCTGACCGCAAAGTGACCGCAAGAACGCCCCTCTCGGAGAGCCGGGAGGGGCGGTTGCGCTGGTAGAGAGTGCCCCCGGCAGGAATCGAACCTGCGGCCCGCGGTTTATGAAACCCCGTGAGCAGGGCGCTGGAGTACGACTGGGGGACATTTCCGCTGGTAGTGGCGCTGAACGTACCTCAGTGGATGGCCAGCGTCGGACGCTGCTGGCCCCAAATGGCCCCCAACTCAGCCGAGGAACCCGAGCCGGTCCCGCGTCACGAGCGCCGCGCCGAGCGCCACGTCGGGGCGAGCACCATCGCGACGTTCTCGCCGAGAAGGTCGCGGGATTAGGGGTCCTTGGACCGGTCAGCATCGGGGAACGGCACGAGGCGATGTGCGATCCGCGGTGAACCCTTGGCGCCGATCCTCGCACCTCGGGTCGACGGGAACTCCACCGCTCGCGTCAAGGCGGCGCTGTGCAGGTCATCTCCGAGAACGCCCGCCTTGCCCGTGGCTGCTGCATCTCGTAGGGTCCATCGGGTGCGCTTCGCCATCCGACTTCTTGTGCCCTTGACGGCGGTCGCGCTCGTCGCGTGCAGCGGTGGCGATGAGACGGCTCCACCCCCGCTCTCGCAGCGATTCCTCACGGCCGCGGATGCACCGGGAACCAAGCCTGATCCCGTTGAGACGCGTGAGACAACGGTGGACTTCGACGAGTTCATCGCGGTCCTCGGCCCAGCCCTGATCGATCCAGACGAAGAGGAGATGACCACGGTCTTCCAGGAGGCCGGCTTCAAGGGGGCGGGTGTGGACGCACGCTTCTTCGGAGAGACGCATGATCCACACGGGCCTCATGTCTTCAGTTCGTTCATCGAGCTCGAGTCTGAAGACGGGGCGACGAGCGCACTCGGCTGGCTTGAAACGGATGCGATGAAGCCATGCCCCAACAGCTGTGCCACGCGGGTAAGCAGTTTCGGGGTGGATGGCATCCCGGATGCTCGCGGCGTCCACCGGATCGCAACAGCCCAGGACATCGAGGTGGCCGGGACCGAGAGCGAACAGCCCTCCGACAGCTACTGGGTGGGATTCACCGTCGGTTCAGTCGTCTACGTGATGGAGCTGCACGGACCTCCAGGAGGATCTGTCTCTGAGGAGCAATCTCAGGAGATCGCAAGCGCCTATTACGACCGACTCAAAGGCAACTAGCGGCGGGAATCGAACTATCAGTCGGCACGTTCGGGTGAGGCGCGACTCGCGTGCGCGAGCGTTCAGCTTATGTCGCCTGAGATTGTCGGAGGCGAGCTCTACGTTCTCCCGGCTTCCTGATTGCCCGATTTCTTCGGAGGGGAAGAGTCATGCGCTGCCAGCACGTGAACGACGACCTTCAGTGCAGGTCCGATGCCACGCGGCGGGTGCTTGTCGGCTGCGGCGACCCACCGGACCCCGACCAGGCGGGATTCGCGGGGACGGTCTATATGGTCATGGTCTGTAAGCAGCACGACCCCGACCTTGGCGCTCGATGCCGCTGCCTCGCCCTCCCGGTTCCGTTCCGATCGGCGAGCGTCCGAGGCGGTACCTGTCACCCTGCTCCGGGTCGCGTTCTGCCTCCGTACTGCCTCGTGCGGGACCCACCGGACTACATCGAACGGGGGTCGGTCAATCCACTGATTCCATCGGGAGACCAACCTCCATACGATCGTGGTTGGACCCCCCCTTCCTTGTAAGCCGGGTCCATGGGAGCCCCGCTGCGGCAGCCGTTGCGGGGCTTCCCCAACCCTCCCCGAAGGGCCAGCAGAGTGGTTCCCACGGCGGTCGATGCCGATGCCCCGCCCTCCTGGTTCCATGCCCATCGGCCAACGTCCCCGGCGGTAGGGGCCAAGCGGCGCCGGCAGAGACTCTCCTACCAGGTCTGCATCGCCTTCCACCATGAGGGGACGATCACGACCAGGATGAAGGTGAGCCACACGAGGTTCAGCGCGATCGCGACGTTCGCCAGCACGAGTCCCCCAAGCTGCCCGTTCGAGGACTTGATCCGTCGCCGTGCGACGATCCCAAGGACCAGCCCGACGATGATCCCGCCAGAGCCCAGCGTCCAAATGAGGGATGCCCAGACAATCCATGGGATCGGCCGCTCCTGGGCGGCCAGAGGTTCGAGACGCTCGTAGGGGCCGGGAACGTCGTCCAGGGGGTCCGGGAGGCGGTTGGGTTCCCATGCACCTGCTGGCTCGCGCCACTCTGACCAATGCCGTGCCTCGCTCGGGGACCCTCCCGATGTAGCCCAAGCCGGACGTACCGCCGGGTCCTTGCGGCACTGCGGGCACACAGTTGCTTCGTCCGGCAGTTCCTCAGAGCAGTGAGGACATGCCCTCATCCCTTCAGGGTTTCGACCTCCGGACCTGGTTGCTTGACCTCCCCGCAGGCACGCCGACAACGCGGGCCGACAGTTCGACGGCGTAGCCTTCCTGCCGTGAGACCCGACAAGCTTGAGCGCCGACTACGGAAGCACCTCGACGCCCTCGGGCCGGCTCCAGGCGCCGAGTTGCTCCACGTCCTGATGCTCCCCGACCTCGAGCGGGCCGACCGGATCGGCGAGTACTGGAGCTACCCGCAGAGTCGGACCTTCGCCGAGCTCTTGATCGACTGCGTGGAGGTGCGGACGTTAAGAGCTGTCCTGGTTGGGATGCTGCGAGGGAGTGAGGGCGGGCGCTGAGCAGGCAATATGAACAGGTTGATGCGCCCGACTCTGCTGGCGTTCGTGGTCTCGCTCGTCGTGTGGGGGCTGGTCGCCGTGTGGGACGCAGATCCAAGTGCGGTATCGAGCTGGATGCTGACGTGGTAGAGGATCGCGGTTGACGTAGCTGTTGTCTCGGGGCTGGTGATGCTCGCGCGGCTCGTGTATGCGACTTGGGAGCGGCTCACTCGCTGGTGCCGAAGCGCGTCGGGCTGTACGAGCCGGATCGGCGAGCCGCACCTTCGCCGAGTTGCTGATCGACTGCGAGGAGGATCGAACGCTTCGGGCCGTGCTCATCGGCATGCTGCGGGAGGCCCGAGAGGCGGTAGCCGGGAACGTCGACCTCCGCCGCAGGGTATGGCTCGTCAGCTAAAGCCTTCGGCTTCTCCTGCCGAACCCTCCTAAATGAATCGGACGACAATCATCGTCCTGGTGATGAGCGCGGCCCTCGCGGCTGTGGTGATCGTCGTCGGGACCATCGCCTTGACAAACTAGTCGAGCCTGCACCGCTAGCGGGTTGACGCCGCCAACTCGATTGTCTGGAGGCGGCGAAAACCTCCGTGCCCGCGTTGGTCGGACCTCCGAACACTCGACTCCGTTTCTGGCATCGGAGACGACCTCGTCCGGAGAGGCCGGGGCTCGACACATCACCCCGGCCCTTGCCACCGCCCATATAGCCGAGCCCTCTTTGATCGACTGCGAGGAGGACCGGACGCTCCGGGCGGTGCTGGTCGGCATGCTGCGTGAGGGCGACCGATAGCCGCGGCCTCCGCGCCGCCGGGCCGGCGTCTAGGACTTTCGACCAAGGCGCTAGTCCCCATTCAGCCGATGCATCTTCCCCCCACGCGGCCTACGGTCGCGGCATGGCCCCGCCCGTCAAGCCACCCGATACCGGACCCGCCTCCTGCGCGACGTGCGGGCACTCCGACTGGGTTCACTCGAATGCCGGATATCGGCGATGTCTCAAGGTCGAATGCAGTTGTATCGGCTTCATCGTGGGTGCGGCGCCTGACCTCTCGGCTCAGGTCTTCCCCGCCTAGCCGCACCCCTGTCCGGAGGATTGGGGACTGAGTCGAAGGGCTCGGTCCTCACCCTCCGGCGCACCGGGAACCTCGCGCCGAACCTTCGCCGAGCTGCTGATCGACTGCGAGGAAGATGGGACGCTCCGAGCGCTGCTCGTCGGGATGTTGCGGAAGGTCAGTCGCTAAGAGGGCGGCTCTACAATGCCAGCTCGTACTGGATGTCTTCACCGAGGACCTAGAACAGACGACACGGCTTGCCGTTGAGCGCGGCCGAACGGCTGGGGATGAGCATAGGACAAGGCTGGCCGTGTGGTCTGGCGGAGAGTCGTCGACACGGAGGGCAACCAGGCAACTGTATTCCAGGCGGATGTTCTAGGCACGCTGTGCAACGGCGTGATTCGCTCCGAACAGGTGGGCACGTTACTCATTCTGTGACTCACGGGCGCTCAGCGCCCAAGAAGAACCCAAGCGCGTAGGCGACGCCCAACACGATGGCTCCGCCCACCACGAACATGACCAGGAACCGGATAGCGTCTGAGACCAGCCCAATCGCGTAGCCGACCGCTGCGGGTGCAGCATCCTTCATGCCCGTCCGTTTTCGTGGTGGCGGAGAGTCGGCCGAGGTGGTACTTGCTTCGAGTTCGGCCAGCACCCATGCGATGAGCGGGTGCGTACAAGTCCACCGCACCGCCTGCAGCGGCCAGTTGAGGGTGGCAGCGATCTCCTCAATGCTTCTGCCCGAGGCGCGATACTGCAGGACTAGTCGTTCATCCTTTGTGAGTAGCGTCGCCATGATGCGGTCCTCTCGGCCGAATCGGAGTATGGCCATATGCACCATTCGTCTGCAAACTGAGAGGGACGTGCGGCCAGATGAACTCGAGCGCGCCGACTCCGCGAACGCCTCGACGCCCTCGGGCCGGCGCACTCATCCTGACGATCGGGGCATTGCTCGTCCGGTTGGTCCGGGATCTGTTCTAGACAGGAGGGCTTCCGGCGGCGGCTGTCCGCGTTCCTGTTCCGCCACCCGGGGTTCAAGCT
>Ga0207578_1000037_pt1 | contig 24669 bp, 25 predicted proteins | sample NitcycUWRG10K412_FD_188278 | JGI IMG/M metagenome (GOLD analysis project Ga0207578, IMG submission 188278) | Soil microbial communities from Arlington Agricultural Research Station in Wisconsin, USA - Nitrogen cycling UWRJ-G10K4-12 (SPAdes) | ecosystem: Environmental > Terrestrial > Soil >... | reverse complement strand
TCGCCACCGTCGTCGCCGGACTTCGCCTCGTGCTTGGCCTTGATCTCCTGCAGGTGCGCGAGCGAGTTCTGCAGACCCTGGTTGTCCGGCTGGACGACCAGGAGCGCCTCGTGCCGGCAGATCGCGTTGTCCAGCCCGGTCAGGCCCTTGCAGGCCGAGAAGTCGGCGCCCTCCGACGGCGTGTCATCGCCCTCCTGGACGGGCTCGTTCTTGGGGCCCGTCGTCCCGGTCGGACCGCTGAGACCCGCGGGACCGGTGGACCCGCTGAGACCGGTGGGGCCGGTGACGAGCGGTTCGTGCGGACCCCGTGGTGGCCGCAGGGAGGGGCTGGCCGAGGCGAGCGAACCGATCGCGATGACCGCCGCGACCGCGACGATCGTGGCTCGCCACGCCTTCCACGCACGCTGGAGGTGGCCGCGCTGCATACGGTAGGTATCGGCTCGCGGGAGGGGCTAGCTTGACCAGCCGTTCGGGATCCCCTGGGACGCCTACGCGCTGAACTCGAAGCTCGGGTTCACCATCCGGTCCTCGCCACGCTGCTCGGCGAGGAGGCCCTCGACGACGAGGCGGGTGCCGAGGCTGAGTCCACGGATCGTCCGACGACCCATCCACACCACCGTCACCTCGCCGGTCCCGTCGGACAGGATCGCCTCGAGGGACTCGTGGCCTTCGAGCGGCCGGACCGTGATCCGGCGGACCACGCCGGCGAGCTTGACCCGCGACCTCGGGGACGCCTCCGCGATCCGAACGCTGCCGGGGACGCTCTCGGCCCACGCCCGGATCTCCTCCGCGTAGCGCAGCTCGTCGCTCTCCGCCATCCGGCGGAAGAACCGCCGGAACGGATCGAGGAGTCCCATCGGCTTGGCCCGCCCCCTGGTCCCGAGTTCGGGGAAGCCTATCCCGCGCGCACCGAGGGCTCGGGCGACTCCACCATCAGCTCGGACTTGCGGGCCTTGGACACCCAGACGGCCGCCGTGACCACCGCGAGCGCGATCACGACGACGACCACGCGGACCACCTCGTTGTCGGTCTGCTCCACGATCACCGGCGCGAACAGCAACGCCACCAGGTTCATCACCTTGATCAGCGGGTTGAGCGCCGGGCCGGCCGTGTCCTTGAACGGATCGCCGACCGTGTCGCCGATCACCGCGGCCTTGTGCGACTCGCTACCCTTGCCGCCGTAGTGCCCCTCCTCGATGTACTTCTTCGCGTTGTCCCACGCGCCGCCGGAGTTCGAGAGCATCACGGCGAGCAGCTGACCGGTCAGGATCGAGCCCGCGAGGAACGCGCCGAGCGCCTCCGCGCCGAGGGCGAACCCGGCGATGATCGGCGACAGGACGGCGAGCAGCCCGGGGGTCATCAGCTCGCGGAGCGACGTCTTCGTGCAGATGTCGACGACGCGCGCGTAGTCGGGTTGTTCCTCGTAGGTCATGATCCCCGGGTGGTCGCGGAACTGGTTCCGCACCTCGACCACCACCTGCGACGCGGCGCGACCCACCGCCCGGATCGCGAGCGACGAGAACAGGAACGCGATCGAGCCGCCGATCAGCAACCCGACGAGGACGCTCGGGTCGTCCACCCGGATCCCCTCGAACGGGAACCCCGCGAGGCGCAGCGCCTCCTCGAACGACCCGAAGAGCGACGTGGCGGCGATGACCGCCGTCGCGATCGCCAGGCCCTTCGTGATCGCCTTGGTCGAGTTGCCGACGGCGTCGAGGCCGCCGAGCACCTGCGCGGGGCGCCCCTCGAACTCGCCCGACATCTCGGCGATCCCCTGCGCGTTGTCGGACACGGGACCGAAGGTGTCCATCGACACGATGACGCCGACCGTGGTCAGCATCCCCATCCCGGTCAGCGAGATGAAGTACAGGGCCTCTCGAGCGTTGTCGCCCAGCACGAAGGCGCCGGCGATGACCCCGGCGATGATCAGGATCGACCAGACCGTCGACTCGAGACCGATCGCGAAGCCCGAAAGGATCGTGGTCGCGGGACCCGTCTGGGTCGACTCGGCGATCTCCTGGACCGGCTTGAACTTCGTGTCGGTGAAGTACTGCGTCAGGAGCTGGATCACGCTGGCGAGGATCAACCCGAACAGCACGGCCACGGCGGGCCGCAGATCGTCCATGTAGACGGCGCTGATCACGAAGACGGCGGCGGCGGAGATCGCGGCCGACAGGAAGAAGCCGCGATTGATCGCGCGCATCCCGTGCTCCTCCTCGCTCCGGGGAGTCACGGCGAGGATGCCGACGATCGACGTGATCACGCCGACCGCGCGCACGAACAGCGGGAACATCACCCCGGCGATCGCCCCCACCTCCGTACCGGCGAACGCCGCCGCGCCCAGGATCAGCGACGCCACCAGCGTCACCTCGTACGACTCGAACAGGTCGGCAGCCATCCCGGCGCAGTCCCCGACGTTGTCGCCCACGTTGTCGGCGATCGTCGCCGCATTGCGCGGGTCGTCCTCGGGGATCCCGACCTCGACCTTGCCCACCAGGTCGGCCCCGACGTCCGCGGCCTTGGTGAAGATGCCGCCACCCACCCGCATGAACATCGCGAGCAACGCCCCGCCGAACCCGAACCCGACCAGCACGGCGGTCGCGTCCTGCTGGTAGATCAGCAGGATCACGGTCGCGCCGAAGAGCCCGAGCCCGACGGTGAACATCCCCGCGACCCCGCCGGCACGGAACGCGATCCGCATCGCTCGGCGAAGGCCCGATTCCTTGGCCGCGTTCGCGGTGCGGACGTTCGCGCGGACCGCGAGCCACATCCCGGTGTATCCGGTGATCGCGCTGAACGCGGCCCCGAGGATGAACGCGATCGAGCGGCCGAACCGAAGCACGAACTCGCTGTGCGCCGCGTTCTCGGGCACCGGCAGCGCGAAGAACAGCAGGACGGCGATGATCGCCATGAAGACCGCGACGGTGCGGAACTGGCGGCTCAGGTAGGCCTTCGCGCCGATCTGGATCGAACGGGCGATCCCCCGCATCTTCTCGCTGCCCTCGGGGGCGGCCAGCACCTCGCGGACCAGGTAGTAGGCGAACGCGAGGGCGACGAGCGAGATGAGCAGGATCACCCACAACGCGTTGGTCTCGAACGACCCGAAGACAGCGTTGAGCGGACCGCCTTCCTGAGCCAGGACACCGTGCAACACGTTGCGACCTCCTCGGGTTTCGGGACGCCCGGACCCGGTTGGGGGGGCCGGAGCCCGGCAAGTATAGGGAGTCGCCCGTCAGCTGACCTGGGGCGGAACCGGGTCCGGCGGCGGTTCCCCGCGCCTGCCCACCCGTCGCACCAAGAGGAAGCCGAGCAGCCCCGTCGCTGCGGCCGCCAGGATGATCGCGACCGTCGCGGACTCGACGAGGCGGGCCGGGAGCGCCAGCTCGGCGACGAACAGCGAGACCGTGAACGGGATCCCGGCCACCGCCCCGGCGGCCAGGACGTGCGCACGCCGGACCCCCTCCGGGAGGCGTCCGAGCCCCCACCGGAGCGCCAGCAACACCGCGACCGCGATCCCGAGCGGCTTGCCGACGATCCGGGAGACGAGGATCCCGAGCCCGAGCCGTCCCGTGACGGCCTCGGCGAGCGCGTGCCCGGAGAGCCGGACCCCCGCGTTCGCGAGCGCGAAGAGCGGGACGATCACGAAGCTCGACCAGGGCAGCAACAGCGCCTCGGTCCGGGCCAGCGGCGAGACGGTCTCCCTCGAGAGGCGAGCCAGGTCCAGCCACTGCGCCGCGTCGGCGTCGGGCGGGACGGGTTCGTCCAGGGTGAGGTCGGCCACCCGGCGGGCCTCGTCGCTCACGTGTCGAGGACGCTGGAACGCCACCGCGGGGGTGAGGAACGCGAGCACCACGCCCGCGAGCGTCGGCGCGATCCCGCCGACATCGAGTGCCACCCACGACCCGACCCCCAAGGCGACGTACACGAGCGGGGCGCGGACCCCGATCCGCCACAGCGACGCGTAGGCGACGAAGAGCACGACCGCCACGAGCAGCGGCACCGGGTCGACGTCGGTCGCGTAGGCGAACGCGACGATCCCGATGCTCCCCAGGTCGTCGACGATCGCGAGCGTGAGCAGGAACGCCTTCAGCCCGGCTGGCGCGTTCCCAGCCAGGGTGAGCACTGCCAGGACGAAGACGATGTCGGTCGGCATCGCGATGCCGAAGCCGGGGGCCGCATCGGTGCCCGCGGTGAACGAGAGGTAGATCGCCGCGGGCACGAGCATCCCGCCGATCGCCGCGACCACCGGCAGGGTCGCCCTTCGGAGGTCGCGCAGCTCGCCCGTCACCAGCTCGCGCTTGATCTCCAGACCCACGACCAGGAAGAACACGGTCATCAGTCCGTCCGAGACCCATCCGCGGAGGTCGTCGGTCAGCGCCCGCGCGCCGACCCGGATCGAGAGTTCCGTTCCCCAGAAACGGCCGTAAGAATCTCCGAACGGCGCGTTCGCCCACACGAGCGCGATCGCGGCGGCGGAAAGGACGAGGATCGCCGAGGAGCTCTCCGTCTGCAGGAACGCCTGCAACGGCTGCATCACGTTGCGGGGGAAAGGTCGGCTCGAACGCGACCAGCTCCGCCGAAGACCGTCCGATGCGTCGGGGTCGTCGTCGCGTTCGGTCCGGTCGGTCATGCGGAACCCCCTGCCGACCAGTCTTCCCGGCGCACCTTCAGAACTTCTCCATCTTACTTCTGTTGCGAGAGGCCCCGGGCCCCGGTAGCCTTCGGGCGTTTTGGCCACCAGTACCGAACCCCCCTCCGTGACCCCCAACCGGGTGCAGCGCGGCGCGAAGAAGCGCCGCGTCCCGCTGGCGTTGCTGATTGTGCCCATCGCGCTCGTCGCGATCGGCGTGGCGATCCTGCTGGCGCTGCGGGGCGGTGCCGTCCCGATCATCGGCGGGGGCGACGAGCCCGCACCGCCGTTCGACTTCATCGTCAAACCCGCCACGGCGATCTCGACCGCGCCCGACGCCGACGAGGCCGCGCTCTCGGCGAGCGCCGACCAGGTGGGGCAGGCGATCACGCCGGCGATCGACGACCTGTACACGAACGCCTTCCTCGACCCGAGCAACTGGCGCCACGACGACTACGACGAGGTCTTCGAGACGTTCGCGCCCGACGCGGCCGCGACGGCGGAGCAGAGCGTGGAGACCCTCACCCTGGGCGCCACCGCGGGCGACGTCTTCCAGACCGTCGAACCGGGGAAGAGCAAGCTGTCGTACCAGGTGCTGTTCGACCCCGACGGCGCGCCGGAGACCGTCGTCGTGACGGTGATCTTCCGGGCGACCGCCGAACGCAAGGACGGCACGTACCTCGCGATCGAGAGCGAGGGCGAGTTCTTCCTCCGCCAGGTCAAGGGCCAAGAGGGATGGAAGATCACCGCGTTCGACGTGACGCGCGGCGACCACGAGACCAAGCCGCCGTCGTCACCCTCGGCCTCCACCTCCCCGTCCACATGAGCACGCATCCCGCCCGCCGCCGAGCCGCGCTCCTGGTCGCCCTCGTGGGGGCCTGGGTCGCCGGCTCTGCGCTGGGCGCGACGCAGCCCGCCCGGCATGCGTCGGCTGCCCCGCTGTTCCAGCTCGAACCCGCTCACGCCGAGTACGTGCCGCTGCTCGACGGCAGCAAGCCGATCTACGTCCTGGTGATCGGCTCGGACGCTCGGCCGGATCAGGCGATCGATAGCCAGCGGGCGGACTCGCTCCACATCCTGTCCATCAACCCCGCCGAGCACAAGGCGTCGATCGTCGGGATCCCCCGCGACTCGTACGTCGAGATCCCCGGTCACGGGACGAACAAGATCAACTCCGCCCTGTTCTACGGAGGTCCCGAGCTGGTGGTCCAGACGGTCGAGCAGCTCACGGGGCTGAAGTTCGACTACTGGGCGATGACCGGGTTCGCGAGCTTCGAGCAGATGGTGGACGACGTCGACGGGCTGGTGGTCGACGTCCCGTTCGCGATGAGCGACGAGGACTCGAGGGCCTTCTTCGACCCCGGCGTCCAGCGGCTCGACGGCGACAATGCCCTGGCTTTCGCGAGGAACCGGCACGACCTCCCCTCGGGCGACTTCGGCCGCTCGGAGAACCAGGGCCGGCTGATGGTCGCCGCGCTCGCCCAGCTCAAGAAGGAGTTCAACCAGGACCCGGCGCGGCTGCTGGCCTGGGTGGCGTCGTTCGTGCGCAACGGCACGACCACGCTCTCGATGGACGAGGTGATCGACCTCGCCTTCACTGGCACGGCGATCAACGCGAACAAGGTCGAGAACGTCGTCCTGCCAGGCGGCGCGGGGATGGTCGGTAGCCTTTCCGTCGTGACGCTCAACCAAGAGTCGCTCGACGCGATCTCGAAGGACCTCGCCGACGACGGCCTGCTGAAGAAGGCGAACGTGCCGCCGTCGCCGAACGAGTCACTGCTCGGCGGCTAGCCCCCGAACGCGCGATCGGGTCACCGCGTCAGGACGTACGCGACGTAGCCGGCGAAGAACGCGCCCTGGAGCAATAGCAGCGGCGCCGAGAACCGCCCCCGGAACCGGATCGTCAGCCACAGCACCCCGCCCGCCACGAGCGCGATCACAGCGGCCACCAGCGCCTCGTGCGCGAGGTACCAGGGCGTGAGCAGCAGCCCCACCGTGACCGGGAACGACGACTGGAAGACCATCGCTCCGGTCATGTTGCCGAGCGCCAGGGTGTCCTTGCCGCGCCGGACCCACAGCACGCTGTTGAACTTCTCGGGGAGCTCGGTGGCGACCGGCGCGACCAGCAGCGCGAAGACGAGGTGGGACACGCCGAAGTTCTCGGCGATCGTGTCGACCCCCGACACGAACATCTTCGCGCCGCCGACGATCAGCAGGAGCGCGATGCCCGTCTGCAAGAACATCGGCCAGTCCGGCGAGGCGCCCGACCAAGGCGCGAGCGACCGTCGCACCCATCGGAGCCATCCCCAGAGGTAGAGCGGATGGATCTCGCTGCGCGCCTCGTCCTCGAGATCTCGTTCCCCGGGCGCGCGGAGGTGGCGTCGCACGTAGAAGACGTAGCCGACGACCAACACGACCGCGAGGGCGTAGTGCAGGGCCTTGACGTGAACGAGCCCGGCGCCGGCCGCCAGCGCGTACATGCACAGGAAGTACCCGAGATCCTGTCGCAGGACGCCCTGGTCCGCGTCCAGGTCGGTCGATCGCCGCCCGCCGCGCGCGAACACGAGCACCGCGGTGCCGACGACGAACATCGCGAGCGTCGTCAGCATGAACGGCGCCCCGAGGATCGCGCCGATGCCGATCTCCTCGCCGCCCGCCTGACCGGACACGATGGCGACCAGCGGCAGGATCGTCTCGGGGAGCGCGGTGCCGACGGCGGCGAGCACGCTGCCGACCACGCCCTCGGACAGGCCGAACCCCTCGCCGATCCACTCGACCCCGTTGGTGAACAGCTCGGCCCCGCCGAGGATGACGAGCAGCGACGAGCCGAGCAGGACCCACTCCATCGGTCGAGCATCGTGTCACAGCCGCCATCACGAGGACGGGCTGTTACCCTCGTCCGAGAAGGGGAGTAGTCCACAAGTGGATCCGCCGTCATGACGGCCGCGCGTCGCGGCCCGGCGGATCCCTCGCCCCCGGCGAGGACGAGACCTTCGGCCGAGAGGAAGGGCCGTGGGTCGCGAGCGCACCACCCCCCCGATCACCCTCGCGCCGGACGGCGGACCGCCGGCCGGTCGCAGCCTCACCTCGCTGCTCACCGCCGTCGCCCTCACGATCCCGGCGATCGTGCTCCGCTTCTCGGACGCGTCCCTCGCGAACGCCGTGGAGGCGCTGCTGTTCGGGCTCGCGATCGTCGGCGCGGCCTTCATCCTGTCGTGGGCGGCCGAGGTCGCGCAGCTCGACATCTCGGCGGGGTTGGCCATCGCCGTCCTCGCGTTCATCGCGGTCCTTCCCGAGTACGCCGTCGACATGGTGCTCGCGTGGAAGGGCGGGAACGCCTTCGAGCAGTTCGGAGAAGCCTGCAAGGCAGCGAACGACACGGGGGAGAGCGCGTGCTCGCTCGCCCTGGCCAACATGACGGGCGCGAACCGCCTGCTGATCGGCATCGGCTGGTCGATGGTCGTGTTCATCGCGGCGTACCGCTCGCGCAAGAGGCCACCCGTCCTGCACGAGGTACGCCTGGATCGTCCGCATTCGGTGGAGGTGGCGTTCCTCGGGCTCGCGACCGTGTATTCGCTCACCCTGCCCCTGAAGTCGCAGATCACGTTGTTCGACTCGGTGATCCTCGTGTCGATCTTCGTCGCGTACACCTGGCGGATCTCGAAGGCTCCGGCCGAAGTGCCACACCTCGTCGGCCCCGCTCGCTGGATCGGGACGTTCCGGATCCCAAGACGGCGGGCGAGCGTGATCGCCATGTTCGGGTTCGCCGCGGTCGTGATCCTGCTCTCCGCCGAGCACTTCGCCGAGGCGCTCGTTGCGACGGGCGAGCAGTTCAACATCAACGAGTTCCTCCTCATCCAGTGGCTCGCGCCGCTCGCGTCCGAGGCGCCCGAGCTGCTGATCGCCGGCCTCTACGCATGGCGCCTGAACACCAACGCCGGTCTCGGCACGCTCGTGTCCTCGAAGGTGAACCAATGGACGCTGCTGGTCGGCACCCTGCCGATCGTGTTCGCGATCGCGGCCGGTGGTCTGCACGGACTCCCGGTCGACGCCCACCAGCGCGAGGAGCTGTTCCTCACGGCGGCGCAGTCGTTCTTCGCGCTGGCCGTCTTGGTCACGCTGTCGATCAGCGTGCGAGAGGCCTGGTTGCTGTTCGGCCTGTTCTGGGCGCAGTTCATCGTCGGCGCGATAGTCCCCGAGTCGTTCATGGGGATCGAGCGCGTCCTCGTGGGGAGCGTGTACGTCGCGCTCGGGCTCGTGATCTTCACCCGTCAGCGGAGCCTGATCCGCCCCCTGCTCCGCGACGGCTTCAGGACCTCGTATCGAGACCTCAACCGACGCGAGATCGTGGGCGAGTAAGCGGTCCCGGCGGGCACGGTTACCATCGCCGCGTGGACCAGCGGGCGTTCCTCGAGCGGCTGAGCGCGCAGGACGAGCTCGTCCACGTGCGCGACCTGCCCGCGCGCGCGACCGAGCCCGGTGCGTTCCCCGCCGACGTCCCCGAGCTGATCCGCCAGCGGCTGGCGCTGGTCGGCATCACCGGCCTGTACGAACACCAGCGAGCCGCGTTCGACGTCGCGCGCTCGGGCGGCAACGTGATCGTCGCGACAGGCACGGCCTCGGGCAAGACGCTCGTCTACAACCTCGCGTTCGCGACGGCGGCGGTGCCCGACCCCAAGCGGACGGCGCTGTACCTGTTCCCCACCAAGGCGCTGGCGCGCGACCAGCTCCGTCAGGTGCGCGAGCTCAAGCTCCCGCAGCTCCGAGCGGGCGTCTACGACGGCGACACCCCGCGTGCCGAACGGCCGCTGATCCGCAAGAACGCGAACCTGGTCATGACGAATCCGGACATGCTCCACGCCGGCATCCTGCCCGACCATCCTCGCTGGGCCGACTTCCTCCTTCGTCTGTCGCACGTCGTCATCGACGAGACCCACGTGTTCCGAGGGGTATTCGGGTCGCACGTCGCCCACATCGTGCGGCGGCTCAGGCGGCTTGTCGCGCACTATGGCGGCGACCCCGGATTCGTGCTCGCCTCCGCGACCGTCGGCAACCCGGTGGAGCTCGCCGAGCGCCTGGTCGGCGAACCGTTCGAGGCCGTCACGGATGACCGCTCGCCGAGCGGGGGCAAGACCTTCGCGCTGTGGAACCCGCCGATCGTGGACGAGGAGTCCGGCGCGCGCAGGAGCGCGCTCTCCGACACCTCGTTCCTGATGGCCCGGCTCGCGGAAGAGGGTGTGAAGTCGATCGGGTTCGCGCGGTCCCGCCGGGCGGCCGAGCTGCTGGCCGAGTTCACGCGGCGCGAGCTCGACGCCGAGCTCCGCCCGCGGGTCAAGGCGTACCGCGCCGGCTACCTGGCCGAGGATCGGCGCGAGCTCGAACGCAAGCTCGCGGACGACGAGCTGATCGCGGTCGCCTCGACGAACGCGCTCGAGCTCGGGATCGACATCGGGTCCCTGGACGCGGCGCTGCTTGTCGGCTACCCGGGGACGCGCGCCTCGATGTGGCAGCAGGCCGGGCGCGCCGGCCGGCGTTCGGACGGCTCGCTCGCGGTGCTGGTGGCGCAGGACGAGCCGCTGGACCAGTACCTGGTCACCCATCCCGCGGACCTGTTCGACAAGCCGTCGGAGGCGGCGGTGATCGACCCGACGAACCCGTACGTCCTGATCCCCCACCTGCTGTGCGCGGCGCGCGAACAACCGCTCTCGGACGAGGAGGTTGCGACCTATTGGCCGGAGGCCGCCGAGACGGTCCTGGGTCTCGAGGCGACGGGCGAGCTCCGGCGACGCGGCTCACTGTTGCACCACGCCGGTCACGAGCCACCCCACCGGAAGGTCGACATCCGCAGCACCGGCGGGCGGCGGTTCCAGATCGTGATCGAGGAGACGGGCGAGCTGCTCGGCACGGTCGACGGCTCCCGCGCGTACTGGCAGGTGCATCCCGGCGCGATCTACCTGCACCAGGGCGAGCAGTTCGAGGTGCGCGAGCTGGACCTCGAGGCGGGCGTGGCGGTCGTGACGCGTTCGGACCCCGACTACTACACGCAGTCGCGCGACACCACCGACATCGAGGTCGTGATCGAACAGGAGCGTCGGCCGCTCTCCGACGGCACCGAGACGTGCTACGGGACCGTTCGCGTCACCAACCAGGTCGTGGCGTTCGCCCGCAAGCACGTCGCCACCGGCGAGGTGCTCGAGATCGTGCCGCTCGACCTCCCGCCCCTGCTGCTCGAGACCCGGGCCGTCTGGTGGGGCATCACCCAGGCGGTGCTCGACGGAGCGAGGCTGCGACCCTCGGCCATCCCGGGCGCCGCTCACGCGGCCGAACACGCCGCGATCGGGCTGCTCCCGCTCGTCGCGACCTGCGATCGCTGGGACGTCGGGGGCGTCTCGACCGCGTACCATCCCGACATCGGTTCGTGCACGATCTTCGTGTACGACGGGTACGAAGGCGGCGCGGGCATCGCCGAACGGGGTTTCGCCTCCGCGCGGCGATGGCTCGAGGCGACGCTCGAGACCGTGTCGAGGTGCCCGTGTCCTCACGGTTGCCCCTCGTGCGTGCAGTCGCCCAAGTGCGGGAACGGGAACGAGCCGCTGGACAAGGCTGGCGCCGTGTCGCTGCTGGAGGCGATGCTGGGGTAAGGGTTCCACCGAAGACGAGCCGCAGCGCGAGAGACATGAGGACGTGGAAGATGACGCGAGAGGCTTACATCGCGGTCGTGGGACCGTCGGCGGGCACGCCGGCCGAGCTCGCGATCGGCGAGGCGGTGGGACGCGGGATCGCCGAGGCGGGCGGGGTCCTGGTCTGCGGCGGCATGGGCGGCGTGATGGAGTCCGCGGCGGGCGGGTGTGCGGACGCCGGCGGGCGTTCGGTAGGGATCCTCCCGAGCGACTCGCGGCTGGACGCCAACCCATACGTCACGATCGCGGTCGCGACCGGGTTGGGCGAGGCGCGCAACGCGATCGTCGTTCGGACCGCCGACGTGGTGATCGCTGTGCACGGCGAGTTCGGGACCCTCTCGGAGATCGCGCTCGCCCTGAAGATGGGCAAGCCGGTCGTCGGCATCGGAACCTGGGAGCTCGGCAAGCAGGGCGAACCGGTCGAGGCGATCGTGCGGGCTGCCGACGCGCAGGACGCGGTGGCCCAGGCGCTCAAGCTCGTCGGCCGCTGATCCGGCGCGCCGAACCCGGACCAGCCCGATCTCCCGGACCGCATCCGCCGAACGGCCGCGACCTTCGGTCCGTCGAACGCGCAGGTGCCGTCGACCGACGGCCGTCCGACCGCCCGTCCTTGGAGCCTCTCGGGCGCCCCTCTAGACTCCTCGCGATCACCGTCGCACGGCGCCGGACCATCCCTTCCTCCTCGTGCGGTCCGGGGTCGCCGTCGGACACAGGGGACGCATGACCGACCACGAGGACCGACCAGAGCGCTCGCCCACCACGGCGAAGGACGCCCGCTCCGACGCCGAGCTCGACGCGATCGCGGAGGCCGAGGTCGAGGGGCTCCCCGTCTCGACCGACGCGGCGTTCCGAACCCCCCGCGCCAAGGGAAGGTTCGCAGCGGCGATCGACGCGGTCCTGCCACGGGGACGCTTCGGCGACCAACGGGACATCCTGGGCGGCGCCGGGCAGAACGTGATCGGCTTGGCAGCCGGCGTGCTCACCACGTTCGCCACCCAAGTGATCATGACGAGAGGGCTCGGGCCCGCGCTCTTCGGGGTCGTGACCCTGACCACGCAGTTCGCGTTCATCGCGAGCACGGCCACGCGGTTCGGGATGGACGTGGCGAACGTCCGCCTGGTAGCGATCCTGATCGGCCGCGGCGAGTCCGGGCGAACGCGTCCGCTCGTGCGCACGAGCGCGATCATCGCGGCGGTCTTCTCGGTCGCGGTGGCCCTGGTGGTGGTCCTGCTCTCGGGCTGGCTCTCGACCGCGTTCGTCTCCCCTCGGTTCCACCAGCAGGGCACCGTGGCGTTCGTCGCCGCGGGCGTCGCGATCCCGTTCGCCGCGCTCACGTGGGTCTACCTGGGCGGGACGCGCGGCCTCAAGATCATGCGACACACCCTGTACATCTTCTGGATCGGCCAGCCGCTCGGGTGGATCGCGATCGCCGTCGTGGGCTGGTTCTTCGCCAAGACCGCCGGGGTGACCGCGTTCGCGTACGCGGCATCCTGGGCGATCGCGTGTGGGTTCGCGTGGTGGGCGTGGGAACGCGAGACGCGTGGTTTCGACGCGCGGACCGAGGGTGCCGGCATCCCCGAGGAGCGCACCGGCGCGCTGATGAAGTTCGGGATGCTGCGAGCCCCGGCAACGCTGTTCGCGCAGCTGCTGTTCTGGATCGACACGTTCGTCCTGGCCGCGTACCGGAGCTCCGCCGAGGTCGGGGTCTACGGCGCGACCGTGCGGACGGGGCAATCGCTGCTGCTGTTCCTCACCTCGCTCTCGTTGGTGTTCAGCCCGTTCGTCGCCGACCTGCACTACCGCGGCGAGAAGGCCAAGCTCGACGCGCTCTACAAGAACGTGACGCGGTGGGGTCTCGCCACGACGTTGCCGATCCTGCTCGCGCTCGCGATCTTGCCGGGGACGATCATGCGCGTGTACGGCCCGCGGTTCGTTGCCGGTGCCGACGCCCTCGAGATCTTGATCATCGGCCTGATCGTGCCGGTGATCGTCGGCACCGTCGGGTTCATCCTGATCATGGTCGGTCGCACCGGCTGGGACCTGCTCGTCTACGTCGCCTCCTTCGCCGTCGCGGTCGGGATCGCCGTCTGGCTCGCGCCCACGTACGGCATGAAGGGGGCAGCGATCGCCGAGGCGGTGACCCTGACCCTGTCCGCGTTCGCGAGGTTGCTGCTGGTCAAGCGGTTCGTCGACATCTGGCCGTTCGACCGCTGGTACCTGCGTTTGATCCCGCCGGCATTGGCCGGCGCGGTCGTCATGGGGGCGGTGCATTCCGTCCTCGTCGGTCCGAAGTGGCTGATCGACCTGACGCTGTCGATCTCGGCGGGCACGCTCGCGTACGGGGTGGTCCTGGTCTGGATCGGGCTCAAGCCCGGGGAACGGGCGACGACCCTCGCCCTGGTCCGAAGGCTGCTAGGTCGCGCCCCGAACCCGCCCGGACCGGCCACCGCCGGCTGACGGGCGGCGCGGGGACCTCCTGCAAAGCGTCGGCCGCCGCGTGACGGTAGCGTCGGCCCGGACCGACCAAAGGAACGGAGCCAAAGGAACGGAGCCAAAGGAACGGAGCCAAAGGAACGGAGCCAAAGGAACGGAGCCAAAGGAACGGAGCCAAGGAACGGAGCCAAAGGAACGGAGGAGGAGCCATGACCGACCCTAATCGACTCGAACGTGGCCGAGACAAGCTCCGCGAGGTCCACGGCGAGCGAGCGCTGGCCACGGTCGAGTCGCTCGGCGACCTGGGGCGGCTGATCGTGGAGGTGGCCTACGGCGAGGTCTACTCGCGACCCGGCCTCTCGCTGCGCGAACGCCAGATAACCTCGGTCGCGGCGCTCGTCGCAACCGGCCGCTCCTCGCAGCTCCCGATCCACCTACGTTCGTCGCTCAAGGCGGGCCTGACACCCGAGGAGCTCCAGGAGGTGATCATCCAGACGGCCACGATCGCGGGCTTCCCGCCCGCGATGAACGCCTGGTCGACCCTGAAGACGATCGTGGCCGAGACCGAGGGCTGAACGAACGCCTTCGAGGGGAAGACGCGTCTCCTTCCCGGTAGGCCGTCCGCCGGAACGGTTCGCGGCGGGATGCGGCTCGACCCCTGCGGGCGCCGGAGACCGTATCTTCGAGCGGTGCGACATCCGATCCTCGTCCCGCTCGCGGCCCTGCTTACCGTGGTCCTCGCGGCCTGCGGCTACCAGCCCGAGATCGAGCAGCCCGGCGCCGCGACCGGCGGCTCCTCCGCGCCGCCGCCGGTCGCGGCCACCGGCCCGGTCTCGACCACGCCGACGTTCACCGCGGACGGGTGCCCGGTGGACGAGCCCGCGTTCTGCGAGCAGGCGGCGTTCCTGGCCAACGCGCTGGTGCTGTCCGACGCGGACGCCGTCTTCGACCTCAGCCGCCGGGTGTCGATGGACTGCGCGGATCTCGAGCGCGACCTGTTCCCGCAGTGCGACCACGAGGACACGCTTGACGGCTACGTGGTCGGCGACCATCAGGGCCACCTCTTCGTGAACGGGCCCGCCGACTACCGCCGAACCCTTGGCTTCTTCGTTGAGGCCGTCGACCCGGACTACTCGGACGAGCTCGGCGGAGCGCAGATGCAGATCCTGGGCGTCTCCACCTGCGGCAAGGGCGCTGATACCTCGTACCACCTCGTCTACCTCGTCGGGCTCGGCGACCCCAACAGCACGCTGCCCGCCGATCGCTTCCTGGGGACCTACGAGCTCACGAAGGTCGACGGCGACTGGGCGATCGGGGCGACGTACGTCGGGCTCTACACGGACTGGCAGCTCGTGCTGGACGATCCCCTGACCCAGATCGCGTGCGGCGACATCCAGCCGTGGGTCGGGGCGGCCCCGAACCTCAACCCGCCCCAGTCCGAGAGCCAACCCACGCCGATCCCCGGTACCGGCTCCACGTAGGCCCGTCGCCTGCACGGCTCGCGGGCGACGTGGCATGCTCATCGGTGAGCGCCCACGGAGGGCGAGCTCGGGAGGAGGCGGCGATGGCCGATTACGTGCTCCTGTACAGCGGCGGCAAGATGCCGGAGGGCAAGGAAGAGCAGGACGCGGTGATGGCCGCGTGGAACGCGTGGTTCGGCGAGCTCGGCGGCGCCCTCAAGGACGCGGGCAACCCGTTCACGCCGGCGGCCAAGAGCATCGGATCCGACGGCGCGGTCAGCGACGGTGCGGGTAGCGGGCCACCGAGCGGCTACTCGATCGTGACGGCGGATTCGCTGGACGAGGCGGTCGAGAAGGCCAAGGGCTCCCCGGTGCTCAAGGGCGGCGCCAGCATCACGGTGTACGAGACCTTCGCGGTGATGTAGCGGCCCATCACGATCGCATCCGGGTCCTCCCGAAGACCGAGCTCTCGATCACCCAGAACACCGCGAACGCGCCGTAGAGGATGACGCTCAAGGTGGGGTCGATGAGCGCGGTCAGCGTCATCGCGAGGTAGATCCACGGGGCAGGCAGATAGCTCCTCGTGATCCCCTTGACCGCCGCAGGGTCGTGGTCAGGACGGAGCAGCCGCCCACCGACCGAGGCGTAGAACCACATAGCGTTGAACATCACTGCGGTGGCGGTGAGGGTGATCCCGTAGGCGAGCGCCGCCGCCGTGGCCCCTTCGTCCTGGATGTATTCGGCGACGAGCCGCGTCGGGAACGGGATGAACGCGACGACGAGCAGGAATCCGACGTTGAGGAACAGGAAGACTCGGTCGGCGCGTTCGACCTGATCCATGAGCGCGTGGTGATTGACCCAGATGATGCCGATCGTGAGGAAGCTCACCGCATAAGCCACGTACGAGGGCCAGATCGCGAGGAGACGGTTCCCGAGGTCGGACGTGTGCTCCCCGATCTGCGTATCGACGTTCAGGATCAGCAGGGTCGCGGCGATCGCGAAGACGCCGTCGGCGAACGTCTCCAGCCGACCCGTCCTCACGACCGGTCCTCGAGCGGCTCGTCGGGTTCTGCCTCCCAGCCCGAGATCGTCTCGATCTCGATCGCGACGACCGGACCCACCGGCGGGTCGCCCGCGTACGGCGGGTACTTGGCCGCGAGCGCCTCTAGGGCGGCGCACTCCTCCGAGGCATCGTCGACCACGCGGCCGGCCCCCGAGGCTCGGACCCACCACAGCGCGCGCCAGTCCTCGTCGTACCCGTCCACCACGAACTCCGCGGCGGGGTTCCCGTCGAGGTTCCGGAGCCGTTGCAGCCGCTGGGAGCGCTTGGGCTTGCGGTCGACCACCCAGTACGCGATGACGTCCCGGTCGCGTTCGACGAGCGCGAACACGAACGGCACGACGTGCGGTCGCGCCTCGGGCGTGATCGTCGCGAGCCGCCCGACACGGGCCGAGCGCAGCCGCGCGATCGCTTCCATCCGGTGCATCGACCACCCCTCGATCCGAACGGCCTCCAGGCTATCCTCGGAACCGTGCACCCGGCCGTGACCGCCCGTGGGTGACCCACCCGCGCCACCGTTCGAACAGCTCGACTTCCTCTACACGCCGACCCGGGACGTCGCGGGCGATCTCGCGTACTTCACCGGGGTCCTCGGCGGTCGCGCCCTGTTCGCGATCGACGCGATGGGCACTCGGGTCGCGGCCGTCGAGCTCACCGAGGGTCCGCCGCTGGTGCTCCTGACCGACCACGTCGAGGGCGAGCGAGCGATCCTGCTCTACCGCGTCGCCGACCTGGACGCCGCGCTCGCGGGCCTCGAGACCCGCGGGTGGGAGCCCGCGCACCGCTTCGAGATCCCGCACGGCCCGTGCTGCTCGTTCACGACGCCGAGCGGCCACCGGATCGCGGTGTACCAGCTCACGCGCCCGGAGGTGGCGGAGCACTTCGCCGGCCGGTTCGACTTCTGAACGCCGCGGGGGGCGGGTCAGCCGGGGATCGACAGGATCACGACGGCGCCGCCGCCTGGGGCGTTCGCGGCCGCGGCGGTTCCGCCGTGCGCCTGCGCGACGGCGGCCACGATGGCGAGCCCGAGACCGGTCCCGCCCTCCGGGCGGGACCTCGACGCGTCCGGACGCGCGAACGCCTCGAACGCGACCGGGAGGAACTCGGCGGGGAAGCCGGGCCCGTTGTCCCGCACCTCGAGCCGGAGGGACCCGTCGTCGCGCTCGGCGGCGACGCTCAGCCGGCCGCCGGCCGGGACGTAGCGCAGGCCGTTGTCGAGCAGGTTCCCGAGGGCCTGGCGCATCCGCAGCTCGTCCACGTCCGCCCGGAGCTCGCGGGGGACGTTGACGTCGATGCCGACGCGGCGTTCGGACGCGCGCGCCGCGAACGAGTCGACGGTTCCGCCCACCATCTCGGCGACGTCGACCGGCTCGCGCCGGATCGGCAGACGCCCGCGATCCGAGCGCGCGAGCACGAGCAGGTCGTCGGCGAGCCGGGCGAGCCGGTCCGTCTCCTCCGACGCGCTGCGGAGCGCGCGCTCCAGCTCGTCCGACGTGCGCGAACGCCGCAGGGCGAGCTCGAGCTCGGCCTTCAGGTTCGACAGCGGCGTTCGGAGCTCGTGGCTCGCGTCGTCGACGAACCGCCGCTCGCGTTCGATCGCCTCCTCGAGCCGGCCCAGCATCGCGTTCAGCGTCTCGGCCAGGCGGGCGAGCTCGTCGCCGGTCCTCGGGACCGGCAGCCGGCGCCCGGGATCACCTGCCGAGATCGCGGCCGCCTCCGCGCGCATCGACTCGACCGGGCGGAGCGTCCACCCCACGAGCAACCAGGTCACGCCGACGGCCAGGATCAGCGCGAGCGGCCCCACGATCGCGAGCGCGGTGGCGAGCCGGCCGAGCGTCGTCCGTTGGTCGTCCAGCGACGCGCCCACGACGAGCACCCCCCCGCCACCGACCGGGACGGCAAGCATCGTCGCCGGAACGACCTCGCCCTCGATCGTCACGTGCTCCCGTTCGGAGAGCGTCGGCGCCTCGACACCGCCGGACGCGAACGCGGGTGCGCCCGAGATGCTGCTCGAGGACTCGACCACCGAGCCATCGGAGGCGATCAGCTGCGCGAACGCATCGTCGGGCTGGTCGGGCGAGAGCGATCCCGAGCCCTTCACGACCAGGAGCTCGGCATCCGCCCGGGACCGCAGGGTCTCCTCGAGCGTCCGCCGGAGCTCGGTCTGCAGCCGCAGGTAGACGAAGACGCCGGTCGCCGACAGGACGACCGTCATCAGGACCGCCGAGACCAGCGTCACCCTGGTCCGGAGCCGCATCAGCGCGCCCCCGCGCGGAGCCGGTACCCCGCGCCGCGCACGGTCTCGATCTGGTCGCGTCCGAACGGACGATCGACCTTGTTGCGCAGGTAGCGGATGTAGACGTCGACGACGTTGGAGTCGCCCTCGTACGCGAAGTCCCACACGTGCTCGATCAGCTGCGTCCGCGTCAGGACCTCGCCGGGGTGACGCATCAGGTATTCGAGCAGCGCGAACTCGCGCGCGGTGAGCTCGATCACGATCCCGTCGCGCGCCACACTCCTCGCGGCGGGATCGAGCTCGAGTTCCCCGACCCGCAGGATCGGCGGTCGCTCGGCGGCGCCGCGCCGCATCAGCGCGCGCAGGCGCGCCAGCAGCTCGGCGAACGAGAACGGCTTGGTCAGGTAGTCGTCGGCGCCGGCGTCGAGGCCCGCGACCCGGTCGGCCACGGCGTCGCGCGCGGTGAGCATGAGGACCGGGCTCCACCGGCCGGCCTCGCGCAGCTTCCTGCTGACCTCGAACCCGTCGACGTCGGGCAGCATCAGGTCCAGCACGATCGCGTCGTACGGGTTCTCGGTCCCGAGCCAGAGCGCGTCCTCCCCGCGCCCGGCCACGTCGACCGCGTACCCCTCCTCCTCGAGCGCACGCTTGAGCAGGCCGGCCATCTTGACCTCGTCCTCCACGACCAGCACCCGCATCGGGCACAGCGTAGGCCCGATCGATGAGAGCCGGATGAGAGGCTGCTCGGTCGGGTGGCCGCCGCCGGCGCTAGGCCGCGAGCACGGAACGGACGAACGCGACCACGGATGGCTCGCCGGGATCGATGAAATGGCCACCCCCGACGAACTCGGTCCGCGAGTTCGGGATGGCGGCCGCCATGCGCTCGGTGAGACGCCGGAAGGGTTCGGGCGAGCCCGTCCCCGCGACCAGCAGCGTGGGGACCGAGATGCGCCCCAGGTCCGTCTCGGTCGCCTGGAGCCAGGGTCCACGGAACTCCGCGAGGATCGCCGGGCCGTTGTCGACGAACATCTCCTTGGCGCGCTGCGGGAATGCCTCCCAGGCTTCGTCGCCGAGCACCTCGCGCAGGAACGTCTCGGCCACCGACCCGATGTCGCGCGCGGCCGCAGCCTCCACCTTGTCCCGGAGCGCCTCGCCCCAGGCCATCGCCTCCGGGTCGAGCGGGAGGCTCGCCGCCTCGAGCAACGCGAGCGCGCGGACGAGCTCGGGTTCGCGCAGGGCGAGCTCGATCGCGATCTCGCCGCCGTAGCTGCGACCGATCACGACGGCGGGCGCGGCGTCGAGGGTTCGCAGGAGCGCCGCGGCGTCCTCGGCATGCTGAACGACGCTGGTCGCGTACGGCTCGGGTCGCTCGCTGCGCGTACATCCACGGCGGTCGTAGACGATCACGCGCCCGAGCTCGGCGAGCGCGTCGGTCGCGTCCCGACGCCAGACCATCGCCGAGGACGACGTCCCGTGGATGCACAGGATCGGCTCGCCGCGTCCGTGCTCCTCGACGTACAGCCGGACCCCGTTGGCGCGGACCTCGGCCATGCGCGAACGCTTCCACCCGGACCCGGGGCCTGTCAAACGACCGAACGCAGGCGGCGACGTCCATACTCGGTGCCGAACCGAGGAGGCGGAGATGAGCGTCGAGGACAACCGATCGCTCGTGCGGCGGTTCTACGACGAGGTGTGGAACCGAGGCAACGTCGAGGTCGCGAACGAGGTCTTCGCGCCCGACTACGTCCGCCACGACCTCCGACCCACGGAGGCCCTTCCGGGGGGCGCGGGTCAGGCGAGGATCGCGGCCGACTTCCGCGCGGCGTTCCCCGACCTGCGGATGGAGGTGGACCTCGTGCTCGCGCAGGACGACCTCGTCGCGGCGCGTTGGACGACCGAGGGCACGAACACCGGCGCGTGGGGAAGTCGCCCACCCACCGGCAGACACGCGAAGTTCAGCGGCGTGAACATCTTCCGCATCCGCGAGGGCAAGGTCGTCGAACTGTGGAACCACCGGGACGACCTCGGATTGGCGCAGCAGCTCGGCGCAGAGATCTACGCGGGCGCCGCACCCCCCGATGAGCCGCCGGACCCGGGCGCGTGAGTTCGATCGGCCGGTCTAGTGACGGCCCGAGTTCGCCGCGGCGAAGAAACGGTCCCATTCGTCCAGCTTGTCCGGGAGGAACCAGCCCCGCGACCACCGGCCGTGCTCGTCGGCCTCAGCGAACTGTGCCACCAGGACGCTCATCCGTTCCTCGTGACGCCGTGCGGTGATCGTGAGGAACATCGTCACGTAGCGATCGCCGGCGAGGATGTCCTCGATCTCCACCCGGATCGACCCCGCGGAGGCGTCGTCCAGCAACGTGAAGAAGCGCCGCACGCCGTCGAGTCCGCGGAACGTGCCGCTCGCCGGGGTGTGACCCGGCGCGTACCACACGACGTCGGGCGCGAAGGCCTCCAGCATGAGCGGCAGGTCGCCGGCCATGAACGCGGCGACCGTCTTGCGCATCTTCGTCGCGTTGGGGTGTTCCATCCCACCCGCCTCAGGACCAGAACGCATCGACCGCGTCCTGATCGTTCGCGAGCGCCCAGTACTCCGTCCAGCGGCCGTTCGGATCCAGCGTGAGCGCCTCGGCCAGCAGCACGTCCATCCATCGCACGTCGCGGTACGCGGAGACGCGCATGAACATCGAGGCGTGCCGATCGTTGGCGAGGATCTCGGCGGGCGTGACCTGGAGGGTTCCGGCCGTCTCCTTGCGGACCCGGCGGAAGTAGTCGATCACCGCCTCGACCCCGACGTAGTCGCCGCTCATCGCGTGGTTGCCGCCCACGTGCCACAGGACGTCGTCGGCGAGGAAGGGACGCATCGCGTCGTGGTCACCCGAGTTGTAGACCTCGAGCGCGCCACGGATCATCGAGACGTTGCGGTGTTCGAGCACCGTCCCTCCACGCGGGGTAGGGCACGCACCGTACCCGTCGAGGGCAAGCGCTGCACAGGGCCGCGAGGACTACAGGGAACGGCGCAGGTCTGATCACGCAGGTCGTTCATCGGACGGCGCCGTGTTGCGTCGAACGGACCGGATCAGGCGGCATGGCGCTCCGAGCGCCCGAACGACCGCCTGACGATCGGAGCGGCCAGGGCATGGATCACACCCGGGAGCTGCCGGATCTGCTCGAGGGCTCGCTGGAACGCCTCGCCGCTCGAGTCCGAACGCACCAAGGCGAGCGCGTCGTACGGACCGCGGACGTCCTCGGCGAAGACGATCCCGGGGACCTCCCGGATCCGGCTCGCGATCCCGCCGTTCTGGGTGTCCGTCTGCACCAGCACGTAGGCCGTCATGGGTGGCTCCTTCCTCATCGGCCTCTGCATCGGTGCGCTCAGGATACGAGTATCGGTGACATTTGGCAACCCCTGTCACGTTACATGGATTGCCAAGTGCTATGCTGTGCCCGTGGATACGACGGTGGGCCTCCGGGAACGGAAGAAGCAGCGAACGAGGGCCGAGCTCACGGACGCGGCGTTCCGCCTGTTCGCCGAGCGTGGGTTCGACGAGACGACGATCGAGGACATCGTCGAGCAGGTCGAGGTCTCGCCCCGCACGTTCTTCCGGTACTTCGATTCCAAGGAAGACGTCGTCATCGGGTTCTTCGACGACCTCGGTCTCGAGCTGCGGTCGATGCTCGCCGCCCGGCCCCCGGAGGAGTCGTCGTTCGCGGCGCTCCGCGGAGCGCTCGGGTCCCTGATCGATCTGTACGAGGAGCAGCAGGGTCGCGTGGTGGCCGCGAAGCGGCTGGCGCACGAGACACCGTCCATCCGAGCGCGGCTGCTCGACAAGCACGCCCGATGGGAGAACGGCGTTACCGAGGAGCTCGTGACGCGGGCCGGCGGCGACCCCTCGCAAGAGCCACGGATGCGGCTGCTCGCCGCGGTCGCGCTCGCCGCGTTCTCGACCGCCGTGAGCGGTTGGTGCGCCGAAAGCGGCCGGGCGGACCTCCACGCGCTCGTCGACGACGCCCTCGCGGCCGTCGGGGTCGGGTTCGACCAGCAGCGGTAAGCCCTCGGCCTGTCGAAAGCGGCCACCCCCGTTCGTCGTAGGGATGACGGACGGACAAGGCCGAAAGGCCGGAAGGAGGTAGCCATGGCGGACTTCGTGCTGCTGTACAGCGGCGGGAGCATGCCCGAGACGGACGAGGACAAGGCTCGCGTCATGAAGGCCTGGGACGGCTGGTACTCGGAGCTCGGCGGGGCCATCAAGGACGGCGGCAACCCGTTCGCGCCCGCGGCCAAGGTGATCGGCAGCGACGGCAAGGTGGGCGAGGTGTCCGGCTCACCCTTCACCGGCTACACGATCCTCCAGGCGGACTCGCTGGACTCGGCGACCTCGCTCGCGAAGAGCTCGCCCGTCCTGCAGGGCGGAGGCAGCGTGACCGTGTACGAGGCCTTCGACGTCATGTAGCAAGGCCGAGCGTGGTCGCGGGGGTTCGCTCCCGCGACCACCTCAGCACCACGCACCACCTCGCACCTCGCGGTGACCCTCGGTTCCGTGAGAAGCCCCTCCCCCGTCTCGCATCCACCCTTTCCGGGTCACCCAGGATGCTGCGTTCATCTTCTGACCGAAGGGTTCCGAGGCGTCGCGCGTCTGTGAACGGCATCGCGTTCGTCACGGTCCTGGTCGGCATCTCGGTCGTCCCGCCGTGCACCTGGGCCCGACCATCGGGGCCGAGGGGCCCGGACCATCTGCTCTCGCTAATCGAACAGCGCGTCGAACGCGAGCAGCGACTCACCCAGGCGACCCGCGATCGTGGCCGCGAGCCAACGGTGCAGCGCCGCGGCCAGCTCGGGATCGTCGGTCTCCATCCGTTCGATCGCGGTTCTGCTGAGCTTCAGGACCACGCTCGGCGTCTCGGCCACCACGTCGGCGGTCCGCGGCGTCCCCGAATACATCGCGAGCTCGCCGACCATCACGCCGGGGCGCAGCGTCCGAAGGCGCATGCGGGTGCCCTCGGGCGTCACGGTCTCGACCCGCAACCTGCCGGACTCGAGCACGAACACGTCGTCGGGCGGCTCGTCTTGGCGGATGACCACGGCGCCGTCCTCCAACGACACCCGCTCCAGGTACGACCGCAGGCCCGCGGGCATCCCCGCGAGCGCGTCGCCGTCCAGGTCCGCCGGGTCGGCGGCTCCGCCCTGAAGCAGACCCTCCTCGCACCGCTGGAGCCCGCGGTCCAGGTCGGGCTCGAACCGCACGAGGTCGCCCTCGTCCACGCCGCCGCGCGCCAGCTGCTTGCGCACGGGTTCGGACACGCCGGTCAGCACGAGCTCGAACCCGTGGGTCTGGGCCAGGCCGATCACCTTGACGAAGGCCACCACCGCCGAGGAGTCCACCCCGGTGACCCGCCGCAGGTCGATCACCAGGAAGCGCAGGGACCCGGCCTCCACGCGCTTTCGGATCCGCTCGAGCAGGCCGTTGGCCGAGCCGAAGAACAGGAACCCGTTCACGCGCAGGATCTGGACGGCACCGCTCATCTGACGCAGCGCCGCCCGCTCGGACGGGGGGCGGTCCACGTTGGAGTGGTAGGTCTGCCCGAACGCGACCTCGCGCACGAGCTCGATCCGGCCGTAGTTGACCGCGAACAGCACGACCGCGAGCACCAGCCCGAGCACAACCCCGGGCAGGAACCCCTTGCCGATGATCGCGGCCAAGATCACGAGCACGACTCCGTACTCGACCGGCGGCAGGATCTTGCGCTTGTCCCAGACCCACTCGACCAGGAAGGCCAGGCCCAGGAACACCAGCACCCCGCCCACGATCATCCGCGGGATCAGCTCGATCACCGAGGCGCCGAACACCACCGCCGCCAGCGGGACCGCGGCGGCGATCAGCCCGCCCACCCGGGCGTCCACGTTCATCCGTTCGGCGAGCGCGGTCAGGCTGAGCGCGTGGTAGCCGGGGATCCCGCCCAGCGCGCCGGAGATCACGTTCAGCACACCGGCGTTGCGCAGCTCCTCGTTCGTGTCCAGGTCCCGGTTCAACACGACCTCGGTCCCGCTGATGTTGAACAAGATCGCGATCACCGCCACGAACACGGCCGTCAGGATGCCCGTCCACTGCGCGAGCACCGCCGACCAGTCGGCGCCGCCGAGCGCGCGGAACGTCCAGGGCTGCCAC
>Ga0207578_1000032_pt1 | contig 24950 bp, 25 predicted proteins | sample NitcycUWRG10K412_FD_188278 | JGI IMG/M metagenome (GOLD analysis project Ga0207578, IMG submission 188278) | Soil microbial communities from Arlington Agricultural Research Station in Wisconsin, USA - Nitrogen cycling UWRJ-G10K4-12 (SPAdes) | ecosystem: Environmental > Terrestrial > Soil >... | reverse complement strand
GCCCGTCGCCTCGAGCATCGGGCGGGAGGACCAGAGCCTGTTCTCGCCGCTCCACACGCATGCCACCAGCGGGCTGATCCACATCGAGGCGCCGGAGGAGCAGGACTTCACCGTCGCGATGCTGTTCACGGAGTGGGGCGTGCGGCTGACGAACGACTGCATCGGTGGTTACTGCAGCCCCGGCACGAAGCTCGAGGCCTTCGTGGACGGCACGAAGTACACCGACCCGATCTCGACCATCGTCCTGAAGAAGGGCGAGGAGATCGCGATCCTGATCGGTTCGCCGCCCGCGACGATCCCTTCGAGCTGGGACTGTCTGGCCAACATCGACCCTACGATCGAGAACCCGGCGCAGTGCGCAGACTTCGGCCAGCAAGCCCCTGCGTGAACCTGATCAGCGCTTCGCCACCTGCTTGATCTCGCACCGGAGACCCTCAGGCCCGGCAGCGATCGGCACGCGGGTCCGTAACGCCATCCGTGCCGGATCTGGCACTTGACGCGGCGCCGAGCGCCGAAGTAATTTACCGTTCAGTTCAGTAACCGGGAGGTTGAATGACGACGACGACGGCGGAGCGACTCGACCGGACGTTCGGAGCCCTCGCCGACCCGACCCGGCGAGCGATCCTCGCGCGCTTGGCGAAGGGAGAGGCCTCGGTCACCGAGCTCGCGAAACCCTTCGAGATGAGCCTGCCCGCCGTGTCGAAGCACCTCAAGGTGCTCGAGCACGCGGGGCTCATCTCGCGGGGGAGGGAGCGTCAGTTGCGGCCGGCGCGGCTGCGAGCGGCGCCGCTCAAGGAGGTCGCCGCCTGGACCGACCGGTACCGCCGGTTCTGGGACGAGCGCTACGACCGACTGGACGAGTACCTCGACGAGCTCCAAGGGCGAGGCCGAGGACACGGATCGAGGAAGGAGTAGGGCGATGGGCGGGACCGGCTATAAGCACACGATGGAGACGCCGGGACGGAAGATCGTGATGACCCGGGTCTTCGACGCGCCGCGCGAGCTCGTGTTCGACGCGCACAGCTCGTGCGAGCACATGTCCAACTGGTGGGGTCCACGCAAGTACGAGGTCGTGTCGTGCGAGATCGACTTCCGGCCGGGTGGCACCTGGCGGATCGTGCACCGGGCCCCCGAGGGTGGCGGCGAGTACGACACCCCGGCGTTCTTCGGCGAGTACCGCGAGGTCGTTCGACCCGAGCGGTTCGTGTGGACGTTCGGGTTCGAGGGCATGCAGGGCGAACCGGGGCCCGAGACCTACGAGTTCGAGGAGCACTACGGTAAGACGACGCTCACGAGCACGGCGGAGTTCGACACGATCGAGCAGCGCGATTCCTTCCTCGAGACCGGGATGGAGGAAGGTGCCGCCGAGACCTGGGACCGCCTCGACGACTACCTGCGGGAGCTCGCTGGGCGCTGATCGCCCTGAAGGGCTGTCACGCAGGCGTAACGCACGCGTAACCACGCTCGCGCGGTCGTTCGGGAAGATGGACGCCATGACCGTCTCGGACGTCGCGATAGCGTCCGGCTCGCTCGAGGACCTCGAGGCGATCTCTGAGATCTACGGGCACTACGTCCGGACGTCGGCGATCAGCTTCGACCTCGAGGTACCGAGCGCCGACGTGCGCCGCCAGTGGTTCTCCATGTTCGACACTTCGGGGCGTCATCGGCTGCTGGTCGCTCGCGACGACGGCAGGGCGGTGGCGTACACCGCGAGCCTGCCCTACCGACCGAGGGCCGCCTACGCGCCCTCGGTCGAGACGAGCATCTACGTCGCGCCGAGCCACGTGGGGCAGGGACTGGGTTCGGCTCTGTACGAGGCGCTCCTGTCGGAGCTCGAGCGCGAGGACGTCCACCGCGCGTACGCCGGGATCGGGATGCCGAACCCGGTGTCCGTGCGCCTGCACGAGCGGTTCGGGTTCCGCCGAGTCGGCTACTACACGGAGCAGGGGCGCAAGTTCGGGCGATACTGGGACGTCGCCTGGTACGAACGGAGCTTCCAGGAGGTGGCGTCCGCGAGCTCGGGGTGAGAGGTTGGACGCATGGCCGACGAACTCGAGCAGCGGATCGACGACCTGTACGCATTTCCACTCGAACGCTTCACGTCAGAACGCGACGCGCTGGTGAAGGAGCTCGCCGGGGGCGGCGATCGCGACGACGCGGCGCGGGTGAAGGCCCTCCGCAAGCCGGTGGTCGCGGCGTGGGCGGTGAACGCGCTCGCCCGCGAGGATCCGGAAGGCGTCAACGCGTTGATCGAGCTGGGGGAGAAGCTGCGGTCGGCCCATCGGCGGGCGGTGTCGGGCCGGGACGTCGAACCGTTCCGCGCGGCGACCGAGGAGCGTCGCCAGATGGTGAACGAGCTCACCCGCAAGGCGGGGGCGATCCTGGCGCGGGCCGGCGGCGCGACCGGGGCGACCACCGACGCGATCGCCGGGACCCTGGAGGCCGCGACAGTCGACGAGGAGACGGCCGAGCTCGTCCGCGCCGGCCGGCTCACTAAGCCCGTCCGGCCGCCTGCCACGTTCGCGGGCGCCGGGCTCCGGGTGCTCGAGGGCGGGCCCTCCCGTCCCGCGGCGCCGCCCGAACCCTCCAAGCCCAAGCCCGACGCGGGCAGGCTGAAGCGCGAGCTCGCGGCGGCCGAGACCCGGGAGCGGCGGGCGGCGGCCGCCGTCGAACGCGAACGCAACGCGATCGCGGAGCTGGACCGGAAGCGTTCGGAGGCCAAGGACCGGCTCCGAGCCGCCGAGGCCGAGTTGCGGGGCGTCTCGCTCGAGCGCAAGCGCCTCGCCAACACGTTGGAAAAGCTCGAGGACCGCTGACCGGGTCGACGTTCACCGATCCGGCGGGGTTGGTTCGGTAGCATCACCCCATGCGCCGCTACGACCCGTCCGAGATCGAGCCGAAGTGGGTCGAACGCTGGGAGGCCGAGGGCCTGTACCGGGCCTCCGAGGATCCCGCGGACCCCAGACCCCGCTTCTACGCGCTCGACATGTTCTCCTACCCCTCGGGCGACCTCCACATGGGGCACGCCGAGGCGTTCAGCGGTGGGGACGCGGTGGCCCGGTTCGCGACCCTCCGCGGCTACAACGTGCTCCATCCGATCGGGTGGGACGCGTTCGGTCTCCCGGCGGAGAACGCCGCGATCAAACGCGGGATCCACCCGAAGGAGTGGACGTACGCGAACATCGAGCAGCAGGCGCGGTCGTATCGCCGGTTGGGGATGTCGTTCGACTGGACGCGCCGGCTCAACACCTGCGACCCCGAGTACTACGGGTGGACCCAGTGGTTCTTCCTGCGACTGTTCGAACGCGGTCTCGCGTACCGCAAGAACGCGCCAACCAACTGGTGCCCCAAGGACCAGACCGTGCTGGCGAACGAACAGGTGGTCAACGGCGCCTGCGAGCGGTGCGGCACCCCCGTCGTTCGCAGGGACCTCACGCAGTGGTTCTTCAAGATCACCGACTACGCGCAACGGATGCTCGACGACATGGGGTCGCTCGAGTGGCCGGAACGCGTGATCACGATGCAGCGCAACTGGATCGGGCGTTCGGAGGGCGCGAGCGTCACGTTCGAGATCGCCGAGACCGGCGACGCCGTCGAGGTCTTCACGACCCGCCCCGACACGCTGTGGGGAGTCACGTTCTTCGTGTTCGCGCCCGAGCACCCGCTGGTCTCCAAGCTGGTCGAGGCCGGGGGTGCGAAGCCGGAGATCGAGGCGGTGCTCGAGACCTTGCGGACGACCCCGCTGACCAGCCGCGAGGAGGCGGACACCCGCGAGGGGATCCCCTTGGGCGTCCACGCGGTGAACCCCGTGAACGGCGAGCAGATCCCCGTCTTCGTCGCGCCGTACGTGTTGATGGAGTACGGCACCGGCGCCGTGATGGGGGTGCCGGCCCACGACCAGCGCGACTTCGAGTTCGCGCGCGCCCACGACCTGCCGATCCGGGTGGTGGTCCAACCCGAGGGCGAGCCGCGCGACCCGGCGACGATGACGGAGGCGCACGATCACGACGGCGTGATGGTGAACTCGGGACCGTTCGACGGCGTGCGGTCGCCGGAGTCCATCGGACGGGTGATCGACTGGCTCGAGGAGCAGGGCAAGGGAGACGGAGCGGTCACCTTCCGGCTCCGCGACTGGCTGATCAGCCGCCAGCGGTACTGGGGTGCCCCGATCCCGATCGTGCACTGTCCCGAGCACGGTGAGGTGGCCGTCCCCGACGACCAGCTCCCGGTGCTGCTCCCCGACGACGTGGACTTCCGGCCCGGCGGCGAATCGCCGCTCGCGCGGCACGAGGGGTTCGTGAACACCGTCTGCCCGGTCTGCGGTGAGCCGGCCAAGCGCGACACCGACACGATGGACACGTTCGTCGATTCCGCTTGGTACTACTACCGCTACTGCTCGCCGCACGAGGCGTCGGGGCCGTTCGACCCGGCCGCCGTCGAGCGGTGGATGCCCGTCGACCAATACATCGGCGGTGTCGAGCACGCGATCTTGCACCTGCTCTACTGCCGCTTCTTCACCAAGGTGCTGTTCGACATGGGGATGGTGGGCTTCATCGAGCCGATGAAGCGGATGATGAACCAGGGGCAGGTGATCTTCGGCGGCGCGTCGATGAGCAAGTCCAAGGGCAACATCGTGGAGCCGATGCCGCTCGTCGAGCGCTGGGGCGCCGACTCGATACGCCTGAACATCCTGTTCGCGGGGCCATTCGAGGACGACATCGACTGGAAGCTGATCGCCCCGGACCCCGAGAAACGCCCTGGCGTGACGACGTGGCTCGGCCGCGTCTTCGCGGCCGTCGGGGAGGCGTCCGAACGCGACGCCCCGGACCCCGAGCAGCTCCGGCGCCTGACCCACCGGACGATCCGAGCGGTGACCGACGACATGGAACGCTTCCGGTTCAACGTCGCGATCAGCAAGCTGCAGGTGCTGACGAACGGGATGCGCTCGGCGCTGGACGCGGGCGACGGCGCTCGGGAGGCCGCGACCGCGCTCGTGATCATGCTGGCGCCGCTCGCGCCGTTCGCGAGCGAGGAGCTCTGGCGCGAGGTGCTCAGCAACCCCACGAGCGTGCACCTGGCATCGTGGCCGTCGTTCGATGAGGCGCTCGCGCGGGACGAGACGGTCACGCTCGTGGTCCAGGTCGACGGGAAGGTCCGCGACCGGATCGAGGTGTCGGCCGACGCGGACGAGGAGACCTGCCGCGAGCTCGCCCTGTCCTCGGAGAAGGCGCGCCACGCGCTCGACGGGCGCGAGATCGCCAACGTGATCGTCCGGCCGCCGCGCCTGGTCAACCTGGTCACCGCGCGCTAGGCACGCTCGGGGCACGCCGCTCAACATCGCCTGGAGCCGTCCCGATAGAGATGGCGAGGCCGGGGTTCGGCCTGCTTCCGCTTGACCGAGGGACACCGATGACCGCGACGGCCCCACCGCCCGTGCCGGACGGAGACGAGGGATCGGGTTCGCTCCCCTCCGTCCTGCGGACCAAGCAGACGATCGCCCTGCTGCGGATCTGCGTGCTCGCCGTCGTCACGGTCCTGTACCTGAGCTCGGTCGGCGTCCGCCGGGTCGCCGAGCCGGGAGCGCTCCTCCTGATCGGAGCGTTCGTCTACGCGCTGGTGCGTCTCGTGCTCTCCACTCGTGGCGAGGAGTCATCGGTGTGGGGACGGGTCGTGACGCTCGCGATCGACGTCGCCCTGATCACGGCGTGGATCGAGTCGACGGGCGGCGGTCGCAGCGAGTTCTGGACCCTGTTCCTGATCGTCATCGTGGCGGTCGCGTTGCGGTTCGGCATCATCGAGACGGTCGCCGTGGCCGTCGGGCTCGCCGTCCTGCTGATGGTGCTCCTGGTGGACAACGGCGTCCTGTGGACGTCGAGGCTGTACCGGCCGACCCTGCTGCTGGTCGCGGGGTTCGCGATCGGGGTGCTGTCGTTGCAGCGCGCGGATCAGCGGCAGAGGCGGTACGAGATGGAGGCGATCGCCGAGTCCCGGGCGCGACAGCTCGGCAGGGAGCGCGCGGAGGTGGAGCGGCTGCGCAGGGTCGACCTGGCGCGGACCGAGTTCGTCGGGGTTGCGGCGCACGAGCTCCGAACGCCGCTCGCCGCGATCCTGGGCGTCCTCAGCACGTTGAAGCAACACGGCGCTGTGCTCGAGGACGAGATGCGGGTCGAGCTCATCGACGGCGCTGAGACGCAGGCCGAGCGGCTCACGAGGCTGGTCGAGGACCTGCTCACGGTCTCCCGGATCCAGGACGGGGTCCTGCATCTGTCGATGGAGCCGGTCGACCCCCGAGACCTGATCTCGGACGCGGCGCGAGCCTCGAGCACCACGGAGCGGCTGCGGCTCGAGCTCGACGCCCCCGCTCGGGTGGTGTGCGACGCCGACGCGATCGTCCGCGTCCTCACGAACCTGCTCGACAACGCCCGCAAGTACTCGCCCGAGGGCACGCCGATCGCGGTGTCGGTCGTGGTCGACGATCGTCGCGTGACGGTGGAGGTTCGCAACGCGGGCGGCGGCATCGCGGAGGAGGATCGCGAGGCGATCTTCGAACGGTTCCGCCGGGCCGACGAGACTGGGGCGCCGGGGACGGGGCTCGGTCTCTACATCTCGCGTGGGCTCGTGCGCGCGCACGGCGGCGAGCTCGAGGTGGGCGATCCGCCCGAGGATGGCGGGACGCGGTTCACGTTCTGGTTGCCGGTGCTCGACCCCGGTGAGCACGAGGTCGAGGTCGGTCCGTCTGAAGTGTCGGTCCCCGTCGACGACGACACCGTCCTCGAGTCAGCTGTGAACCAGGTCACGGTTCCGTCGGGCGGCCCGCGCTAGCGTTCGGCGCCGAGATCTCCCCCGGTCGGGGGGAGGCATGTCCGAAGGCTCGATCCGCGAACGCCTCGCCGCGCTCTCGCGCGGGGAGCTCATCGGGTTGGTGGCGCTGCTCGCGGTGACCCTCGGCGGCGCCGGCCTCTGGTACGTCCGGTCGTTGCCCCGCCCCGTCGAGGTCTCGACGACGCCGAGCGGGGCAACCGCGTCTGCGCCCTCGTCCGCCAGCCCGTCGCCGGACGTCGTCGTGCTCGTCGACGTCGCGGGCTGGGTTCGCCACCCCGGCGTGTACGAGTTCGCCGAGGGTGCGCGCGTGATCGACGCGATCGACGCGGCGGGCGGAGCTCGGACGGGTGCCCTGCTCGAGGCGCTGAACCTCGCCGCGCCGCTCGCCGACGGGACGCAGATCCTGGTGCCGCGCGAGGGGCAGGAGGGCGTGGCGCCGCCCCCGGTGACGGGCGGCGCGGTCGCGGGCGGCCCGATCAACGTCAACACCGCAACCAACACGGAGCTCGAGGAGCTGCCCGGCGTCGGCGAGGTGATCGCCCAGGCCATCGTCGACTACCGCACGGAGAACGGACCGTTCACCTCCGTCGACCAGCTGCTCGACGTGAGCGGGATCGGGGACGCGACGCTGGAGAACATCCGGGACCTGGTCACCGTGTGAGCGCCTGGATCACACCGGCGCTCGCGGCCGTGTTCTGGGCCGGTCTGCTGGTGCAACCGCGGGTCGGCGAACTCGTCGACCCGTGGGTCTGGCTGTCGGTCGGCGGCGGGCTGCTGGTGGCTGCGCTGGCGCTCGCGCCCGGCCGCACGGAGACGCTGACGTCCCTCGAGCGCGCCGGGCTCGTCGCGACGGCTGCAGGCGATCTCCGGGCCGCGGTCGCGCCGGCGCCGATCCGAAAGGACCGGACGGTGTGGACGCCGCTCCCGCTCCCGCTCGCGCTCGCGGGCTCGCTCCTGCTGGCGATCGGGTGGGGGAGCGTGCACGAGCATCGGGTGCTCGACGCGGTGCTCGCGCGGATCTCGGCACCGGTCACCGTCGAGGGTTCGCTCCGCGTCGATCCGTCGGTCGAGCTCGATCGGTGGTCGGCGATGCTCGACGTCCGTTCGGTCCGATGGGACGAGGGCGGCGCGAGCGTCCGCGAGACGGTGTGGCTCTCGGGCCGCGACGAGCCGCCCGACGCCGTTCGGGGCGATCGGCTCCGCATCTCGGGTTCGGTGCGCCCGGTCGACGACGCAGGGTTCGCGTCGTTCCTCCTGCGGCGCGGGATCGTCGCGGAGCTCGAGGTCGACGAGGCCGAACGCCTCGGTCCCGCCGCGTTCGCGCCGGTCCGTTGGGCGCAGTCGTTCCGAGCGCTCGCCGGCCGCTCGATCGAGTCCTCGTTCCCGCCGCGCGAGGCCGGGCTGCTGATGGGGCTCGCGCTCGGCGACGATTCCCGGCTCGATCCCGGTCTCGAACGCGACTTCCGTGCGACCGGACTCTCGCACCTGCTCGTGGTCTCGGGCGAGAACGTCGCGATGGTGCTCGCACCGATCGTGGCGCTCGGCGCTGCGCTCGGGTGGTCGCGGTGGCCGCGGTTCGCGCTCGGGATGGGCACCGTGGCGTTCTTCGTCGTGCTGACCGGCGCCGAGCCTTCGGTCATGCGAGCCGGCGTGATGGCGGGGCTCGCGCTGATCGGCGTCGTGCTCGGCCGGCCGAGGAGCACGGGCTCGATCCTCGCGGGCGCGGTGGTCGTGCTGCTCGTGCTCGATCCGGCGCTCGTCTGGTCGGTCGGGTTCCAGCTCTCGGTGGCGGCCACGGCCAGCATGGTCGCGCTCGCGACACCGATCTCGACGCGGCTGCGGTTCCTCCCGGCGTCGCTATCGCTCGCCGCCGGGGCGACGCTCGCCGCGCAGGTCGGGGTGACGCCACTCCTGTTGTTCTACTTCCACGAGGTGCCCGTCTCGACCGTGGCCGCCAACGTGCTCGCGTTCCCCGCCGTCGCGCCGGCGCTGCTGCTGGGCCTGGCGGCCGCGACGATCGGGATCGTCCTCCCGGCGGCCGGGCACCTGATCTCGATCCTCGCGCTGGTGCCGATGCGCTACCTCGAGACCGTCGCCGACCGTCTCGCCCGGGCGCCGATCCCGTGGATCACGGGCGGCGGCGCGCTCACCCTGATCCTCGGACTGGTGGTCGCGGCGCTGCTCGCCTGGTGGTTGCGAGCCGGCCGGCGCCTGCCCAGGCGCGCCTTCGTCGGCGTCCTCGCTTCGCTCCCGTTGCTGGTGTGGACGAACGCGATCTCAGCCGGCCCGCCGAGCGCGCTGACGGTACGGTTCTTCGATGTGGGGCAGGGAGACTCGGCGCTGCTCACCTCGCCGGGCGGGGTCGCGATCTTGGTCGACGGCGGCCCCGATCCCGCGCAGGTTGCGACCGAGCTCGCGGCGCTCGGGGTCAAGCGGCTGGACCTGATCGTCGCGAGCCACCCCCACGCCGACCACGTCGTCGGGCTCCCGGCGGTGCTCGCGCGGTTCCCCGTCGGCCTGCTGCTCGAGCCGGGCTGCCGCGATGACTCGCCGGACGGGGCCGCGCTCGACGAGGCCACCTCCGGCGAGCACATCGCGGTCCGGTACCCGCGGGCGGGCGACGTGTTCCAGGTCGGCGACGTCCGTCTCGAGATCCTGTCGCCCGACCGCTGCTGGTCCGGGACGGAGTCCGACACGAACAACGACGCGATCGTCGTCCGCGCGAACATCGGGGAGGACTCGGTCCTGTTCGCGACCGAGCCCGAGGAGCCGGCGCAGCAGGTGCTGCTCGACGAGGGGCTGGATCTGCACGCGGACGTCCTCAAGGTGCCGCACCATGGCGCCGCGACCTCGATCGAGCCGTTCTTCGAGGCTGTCGACGCCGAGGTGGCCGTCGTCAGCGTCGGCCCGAACACCTACGGCCACCCCGTCCCCGAGGTCCTCGACTGGATCCGCGCGACCGGCGCCGAGGTGTTTCGAACCGATCGGGCGGGGACCGTCACGGTCACCTTCGAGCATGGAGGGGCGGTTGTAGAGTCCGGCGCGTGAGCCCCTCAGCCGCCAAGGCCGCGCCCGTCTACCTGTTGTGGGGCGAGGACGGGTTCCTGCTTCGGGAGGCCGCGCTCGAGCTCCTCGGCGACCTGCGGCCGGTCGAGGTGGACGGCGGGCTGTGGCAGGGGGGCGAGACGGCGGATCTCGCGACCCCGTCTCTGTTCGGCGAGCGGCGCGCGCTCCTGGTCGCGGATGCGAAGGCGCTGCCCGACGAGGGCGTTCGGGAATTGGCCCGGTACCTCGAGGCGCCCGACCCGGACGCGCCGCTCGTGCTCGTCGCGGTGGTGGGGGACCGGGCGAAGGCGCCGGCGGCGCTCGTGAAGCTCGTCAAGGGTGTCGGCACCGTCACCGAGGTGAAGATCCCCCGCAAGGAGCTCCCCGGTTGGATCCTCAAGCGGGCCAAGGCGAAGGAGCTCGACCTCGCGCCGGACGGCGCGGCCGCGCTCGTCGACAGGCTCGGCGAGGAACCCGGGTCGCTCGAACGCGCGCTGGACCAGCTCGCGACGGCGTTCGCCGGCGAACGGATCACGCGCGAGATCGTCTCGCGACAGTTCCGCGGGCTCGGCGAGCAGCACGTGTGGGACCTGTGCGACAAGGCGTTCTCGCGCGATCTCCCCGGCGCGATGCGTTCGTTGCGGACGCTGCTCGAGGCCGGCGAGGCGGGCCTCATGCTCCTCGGCGCGATCACGTCGCGGCTCCGCGACCTGATCCGCGTGAAGTCGCTGCCCGAGCGGCTCGCGCCCGTCGAGGCCGCCAGGCAGGCGGGGCTCCGGTTCGACTGGCAGGTGCGGCGCTACCGCGAGCAGGCCAAGCGCTTCACGCCGGACGAGCTCGCCGGCCTCCACGAACGCATCACGTGGGCCGACCGGGCCCTGAAGTCGGGGGCGACCGACGACGTCGTCCTCCCGATACTGGTCGCGGCGATCGCGAGTGAGCCGGCGGCGATGCCGGTCTAGGGGTTACGAGGAGGCGGCGGCGCGGTTCGCGGCCTTGGCGAGACGCGACTTGTGCCGGGCCGCGGCGCGCTTGTGGAGCATGCCCTTGGAGGCGGCCTTGTCGTAGGCCCGAGAGGCCTCGTTGACGGCCGCGCTCGTGGCCTCGGCGTCGCCGCTCGCGGCGGCCATGGTCGCCTTCTTGGTCGCCGTCTTCAGCGAGGAGCGGACGCCCTGGTTGCGCTTGTGCCGCTTCTCGTTCTGACGGTTCCGTTTGATCTGGGACTTGATGTTGGCCATGGACGCTCGAGTGTACCAGCGGCCCCAGGCACGCCCGAACGTGGCACCGCGACCGACGCCCGTACGATAGGCGCGCCGTGACCGAGCTCACCCACATCCGGAACTTCTGCATCATCGCGCACATCGACCACGGCAAGTCGACGCTGGCCGACCGTCTGCTCGAGCTGACCCACACCGTCGCGGACCGCGACATGCGCGAGCAGTACCTCGACAAGATGGACCTGGAGCGCGAGCGTGGGATCACGATCAAGGCGCAGGCCGTCCGCCTCGCGTACCGGTTCGAGGGCGTCGACCACGAGCTGAACCTGATCGACACGCCGGGCCACGTCGACTTCACCTACGAGGTCTCGCGCTCGCTGGCCGCCTGCGAAGGTGCGGTGCTCCTCGTCGACGCGGCGCAGGGGATCGAGGCCCAGACGCTCGCGAACTTCCACCTGGCCCGCGACGCCGGCCTGGTCATCGTGCCGGTGCTCAACAAGATCGACCTGCCGCAGGCCGACGTCGACGAGACCCGCCGCGAGCTCGCCGAGGTCGTCGGGTGTCCACCCGAGGATGTGCTCGCCGTCAGCGCCAAGACGGGCGAGGGCGTGACCGAGCTGATCGAGGAGGTCGTCCGCCTCGTCCCGCCCCCCTCCGGCGAACGCGACAAGCCGCTCCGGGCGCTGATCTTCGACTCGTCGTTCGACGCGTACCGCGGAGTGATCGCCTACCTCCGGGTGAACGAGGGCGTGCTGCCCTCGAGCTCGAAGGTTCGGTTCATGGCGAGCGCGATCGACTCGGAGGCGGAGGAGGCGGGGGTCTTCGCGCCCGAGGCCACCCCCGTTGCGAAGCTCGAGGCGGGCGAGGTCGGCTACCTCGTGACCGGCCTCAAGGACGTGCACCAGGTCAAGGTCGGCGACACGGTCACGCTCGCCGGCAAGCAGGGCTCGCGCGAGCCCCTCCCCGGTTACCGCGAACCGAAACCGATGGTGTGGAGCGGCCTGTTCCCCGCCGAGGGCGGGGACTACTCGGAGCTGCGCGAGGCGCTCGACCGGCTGAAGCTGAACGACGCAGCGCTCGTCTACGAGCCCGAGACGTCGCGCGCGCTCGGCTTCGGGTTCCGGTGCGGGTTCCTGGGGCTGCTCCACATGGACATCGTCAAGGAGCGCCTCGAGCGCGAGTTCGGACTCGAGCTGATCGCGACGGCGCCCAACGTCGAGTTCGAGGTGATCCGCGGCGACGAAACGATCGTCGTGCACAACCCGAGCGAGATGCCGCAACCCGGGACCTACGACCACGTCGAGGAGCCCGTCGTCCGCGCGACGGTCATCACGCCGAGCGAGTACCTCGGCCCCGTCCTCGAGCTCTGCCAGGCCCGACGCGGCGAGCTCCTCGACATGCAGTACCTGTCGCCCGAACGCGCCGAGGTCCACTACAAGCTCCCGCTCGCCGAGATCATCTTCGATTTCTTCGACCAGCTGAAGTCCAAGACCCGCGGGTACGCCTCGCTCGACTACGAGCCGATCGGGTACGAGCAAGCCGACCTGGTCCGGGTCGACATCCTCTTGCACGGCGAGCCCGTCGACGCATTCTCGAGCGTCGTCCACCGGGAGAAGGCGGCGCCGTACGGACGGCAGATGGTCGAACGCCTGCGCGAGCTGATCCCGCGGCAGCTGTTCGACGTCGCGATCCAGGCCTCGATCGGTTCGCGCATCGTGGCGCGCGAGACCGTCAAGGCCAAGCGCAAGGACGTGCTCGCCAAGTGTTACGGCGGCGACATCACCCGCAAGCGCAAACTGCTCGAACAGCAGAAGCGGGGCAAGGAGCGGATGCGGAGGGTCGGCCGCGTGGACGTGCCGCAGGAGGCGTTCATCGCGGCGTTGCGCGTCGATCAGAAGGCGGAGGCGAAGAAGTGAGCACCGGCATCTACGTCCACGTGCCGTTCTGCATCACGCGGTGCGGCTACTGCGACTTCAACGCGTACGCGGGGCTGGATCATCTGGCGTCGAGGTACGTGAGCGCGTTGTTCCGCGAGGCCGAGCTCGCGGCGCCGGCATGGGCGGACGACGAGGTGGCGAGCGTCTTCCTGGGCGGCGGCACGCCGACGACGCTGGAGGTCGCCGACCTGAAGGCCCTCCTCGCGCGTCTGCGCCACGACTACGCCGTGGCCGTCGATGCCGAGGTCACGATCGAGGCCAACCCGGACACGGTCGATCTGTCGAAGGTCGAAGGGTTGCTCGAGGCGGGGTTCGGGCGGCTTTCGATGGGGGCGCAGTCGTTCGACCCCCAAGTGTTGGCCTCGCTCGAACGCCTGCACGATCCCGCATCGGTTCGCCGCGCGATGCGCGAGGCGCGGGCGGCCGGCTACGCGAACGTGAACCTCGACCTGATCTACGGCGCCGACGGCGAACGCATCGAGTCATGGGAGCGCACGTTGCACGAGACCATCGACCTCGCACCCGAGCACGTGAGCGCGTACGCCCTCACGATCGAGCCCTCGACGCCGCTCGGTCGCAAGGTGCAGCACGGCGCCGTCCCGCCGCCCGACCCCGACCTGCAGGCGGACATGTTCGAGCTCGCGTGCGAGGTCCTGGGCGACGCGGGATACCAGCACTACGAGGTCTCGAACTGGGCCAAGCCGGGGTTCGCGTGCGTGCACAACCTCGGCTATTGGGAACGTCGGCCCTACCTCGGGCTCGGCGCGGGCGCGCATTCGTACCGCGACGACCGGCGCTGGTGGAACGTGCGTCCGCCCGAGGAATACCTGTCGCTCGTCGAGGCCGGGACGCTCCCGGTCGGGGGCGAGGAGCGGCTCGAACCGAGCGACGCCTACCTCGAGGAGGTGTTCCTCCGTCTGCGGATCCTCGAAGGCGTGCCGACATCTTGGGTCGAACCAGAGAAGGTGGCACCGTTCCTCGAGAGCGGGCTCCTCCTCGACCAGGACGGCGCGCTGATCCCGACCGAACGCGGCATGCTCCTCCTGAACGAGCTCGTCCTGGCGCTCACAGCCTGAACGCCTAGCCGCCGAACAGCGCAGGCAGCCGAGCACCGCAGAGGCGGTTCTGCTGCGCGAACGAGGGAGGCCCCGACCCGACGGGTTCCTCGAAGTCGCCGTGATCGACGATCGCGACCGTGCCATCCGGCTGGAGGTCGAACCAGGTCTCTGTGGCGCGCCACACCGCGTCGGGGGAGTCGGGCGGCTCCTCGCTCGCTGACGTCTGGATCAGGACGCGACCCGGCCCCGACGGTGGCGGCTGGTCCTCGAAACACCGCAGCGCGTCGGAGTCGAAGGCGTCGCCGCCGATCCAGAGCTGGGGCTCGGCCCCCGGCGCGAGCCCCTCACCCGGATAGCCCGGAGACGAGACGGTCACGGGCGTCACCGTCGGATCCTGATCCGATCGAACGTCGTACAGGCGCAGACCCGCGATGGTGAACTGGATGTTCTGGATCAGCAGCTCGTCGGTCCCGTCCCCATCGACATCGGGCGCCGCGAACGTCGAGCACCACGGGTCACACTGGATCGGTCCGAACGACGTGTCGGCCACGCCGTCACCGGAGACATCGACGGCGACGAGCTGCATGCCGTCACCGAGCGAAGGACACCCGACGTCCCCGGTCTTCGTCGCTACCCACGCGGTCCCGTCCACGCCGGGTGCGAACACGCCGGCGACGCTCGTGACATTGCACACGGGGAATCTGAGCCCGATGTCCTCGCCGGTCGATGGTACGTCGGTGGGCGTCTGGTCCGGTTGGACGGAAGGCGCGACGCCGCCGTCGGCGCCGGGACGTGACTCGGTCGGCGCGAAGACCCTGGAAAGGAGGACGATGACGGCGATCGACCCCGCGAGGACGACGATGGACAGGCCCCCGATCTTCGCTCGCCGGGCCATCCGGCGGCGTTCGCGCCGCCTGATCAGGTCCTCGTAGACGCCACTCGGATCCGCCGGTTCGCCGGCACCCTCGATGGCTCGGCGCAAGCGCTCATCGAGAACCACGGTCGTTCGCCTCCTCGTTCTCGTCGATGCCCAGCGCCTGAGCGAGCGCCGCCCGAGCTCGGAACAACGTGCTCTTGACGGTCCCCTCTTCCAGCTCGAGCACCGAGGCCACCTCGCGGATGCTCATCTGGAGGTAGTAGCGGAGCACCGCCACCTCCCGCTGCCGCCGTGGGAGGTCCGCCAAAGCCCGATCGACGTCGACGCGATCGGCCGTCGGCGGTGCGCCCACCGCCGAGCCCGCGAGGCGAGAGCGCGCTCGTCGCTCGGATCGGAGCCGACGGAGCCCGCTGCGCGCCAGGTTCAACGCCACCGTGGTCACCCATCCCTCGAGCGAGTCGATCTCCTCGCCCTTCTCGGAGCGTTCCCATGCCCGGAGGAGCGCCTCCTGCACGGCGTCTTCGGCCGCTGGGCGGCTGCCGCTCGTGAGCGCGACCGCCGCGACCAGCCGCGGATACGACGTATGGAGGAACTCCCTGATCGCGACCTCATCGACCCTCATCCGTTCTCAACCCTAGGACGCGCGTGGGCCGAGATCGGTTGTCGGCATCCACGAAGTCCCTAGCACTCTCGGGGGTAGACTGCTAACCCTCATGTCCGAGCGCGAGATGGGAACCAGGAAGGTCGAGGTGCTGCGCGCCGTCGTCGAGGAGTTCGTGCGCACCGGGGAGCCCGTCGGCAGCGAGACGATCGCCGAACGCACCGGCCTCGGCGTCTCGAGCGCGACGATCCGCAACGAGCTCGCGGCGCTCGAGGAGCTCGGGTACCTGTCGCACCCGCACACGTCGGCCGGCCGGATCCCGACCGACGCCGGCTACCGCAAGTACGTCGACGCGCTGCCGCCGGGCGGGCGCATGCGGGACACCCAGCGACGCGCGATCGCGGGCTTCTTCGCCGAGACGATGCTCGATCTCGAGGACGTCCTGAAGGGGACGACCCAGCTCCTGTCCCGGGTCACGCAGTACGCGAGCGTCGCCGTCCCCCCCTCGGGTTCGACAGAGCTCGTGGCGCGAACCGAGCTGATCGAGCTCGGGAGCGGGCTCCTGCTGCTGGTCGTGGGGCAGCGCGGGCAGGTGGACAAGGTGATGATCGACCGCCCGGACGAGCTCGACGCGGAGGCGCTCGCCGCCCTGGAGCGCTCGCTCGCCGACCGGGTGAAAGACAAGACGATCTCCGAAGCACGGGCCGAGACCCTCAAGGCGGCCGCGGGCGCGAGCGAGGCCGAACGCAGGATCTTCGCGGCGGCCGCGGACGTGTTCGGGGACATGCAGGGGGGTGGCGGTTCGCACCACGTCTTGATCGGCGGTGTCGCGAACCTGGCCGACGAGGCCGCGCACTGGCGCCGCGAGACCGTCCGACGACTGTTCGAGGCGCTCGAGCACGAGTCCGAGATGCTCGAGCTGCTCCGCGACGTCACGACCGAGGATCTCAGCGTCACGATCGGCGCCGAGCACCCGCACACGGGCGACTGGGAGGCATCGATCGTCTCGGCGCCGTTCCGGGCGGGATCCACCGAGATCGGTGCGGTCGGCGTGGTAGGGCCGACGGCGATGGACTACGTCGGCGTGATGGCGTCCGTCCGCGCCGTCGCGCGGCGCCTCTCCGAGCTCGCCACCGAGCTCGACGCCTGACCGGATGGCCTCCGTCCGCGACCTCTACGAGATCCTCGGCGTCGGACGAGACGCCTCGACCGAGGACATCCGAACGGCGTATCGGCGCCTGGCCCGCGAGTTCCACCCGGACGTGAACGACGATCCCCAGGCCGAACAGCGCTTCAAGGAGGTCGCCGGCGCGTACGAGATCCTCGCGGACGCCGACAAGCGCGCCCGCTACGACGCGTACGGCCACGGCGGCCCCGTTGAGGCGCCGTTCGCCGACATCACCGATCTGTTCGAGGCGTTCTTCGGGACAGGGACGTTCGGGCGGCGCCGCAGCGGTCGCCGGAGCCGTGCGCAACCCGGCGAGGACCTGTTCGCGGATCTCTCTCTCGGGTTCAAGGAGGCCGCGTTCGGCGCGCGGCGCGAGATCCAGATCGGGCGGATGGAGACGTGCGAGGTCTGTCAGGGCAGCGGCGCGCAGCCCGGGACCGCGCCGCAGCGGTGCCACACGTGCAGCGGGTCCGGCCAGGTGCAGGACGTCCGCCGGAGCATCTTCGGGACGGTCATGACGGCGCACCCGTGCGGCACCTGTCAGGGGACGGGGGAGGAGATCGTCGCGCCGTGCGAACGCTGTGACGGCCGGGGTCGCGTCCCCAACAGGACGACGGTGCCGATCGATGTCCCCGCGGGCGTCACCGACGGGATGGAGCTCAGGATCAGCGGCGGCGGACACGCCGGCCGCGCGGGCGGCCCGCCCGGTGACCTCTACCTGTCGATCGACGTGGACGAGGACCCGGTGTTCGAACGCCATGGGCCCGACGTGTTCGCGGTGCTCGAGGTGCCGATGGTCCAGGCGGCGCTCGGCGGCGAGGTCCAGGTCGAGACGCTCGACGGCACCGAACGCGTCGGGATCGACCCCGGGACCGCGTCCGGGACGACCGTCCGGCTGAAGGGCAAGGGGATCCCGAACCTGGGCCGCGGGGGCCGGGGCGACCTGTTCCTCACGATCGCGGTGCAGACCCCGCGCGACCTGTCCAAGGATCAGCGCAAGCTGGTCGAGGAACTCGCCCGGCTGCGCGGCGAGGTCGCCGGGAAGCGCACGACCACCGAGGGGACGCTACGGCGTCCCGGGACACAGGGTCGATGAGCTCGAGCTGTCCGTTCTGCCAGATCGTCGCCGGCGAGGCCCCGGCCGAGATCCTGCACTCGACCGAGACCGTGCTGGCGTTCCGCGACCTGCGGCCGCAGGCGCCCACGCACCTCCTACTGATCCCGAAGGAGCACATCGCCGACGTCCGGGATCTCGAGAACCGGCACGCCGACATGCTCATGGACCTGTTCCAGGCGGCCGCGCACCTGGCGAAGACCGAGGGAATCGACGCGACCGGGTGGCGGCTGGTCGCCAACGTGGGCCGCGACGCCGGGCAGAGCGTGTTCCACCTGCACCTGCATCTCCTCGGGGGCCGGCCGATGGGCTGGCCACCCGGCTGATGTCGAGGTCACGAGCGCGTGACGGCTCGCACCCCGGGGTAGAATCCGAGCGCAACCCGGGCCGTCGCAGGACGTCCGGGTTCGAGACCGATAGCGATCGAGCCAGGTCCGATCGAGGAGGAGCGGGGCACCACCCCAGAGCGAGCCGTTTGGCGAGAGCCACCACGCAGGTCAAGATCTTGGTCCCGGGGGACCAGAGCATGGTTGCCCTCCTCGGTCAGCGCGACGAGCTGCTGAAGCTCGTCGAGGCCGCCTTCGACTCGGAGATCGTGGCCCGAGGCAACGAGATCACGATCGCCGGTCCCGAGGTCGAGGTCGAGAGGGTCGCACTGTTGTTCGAGGAGCTGATCACGCTGCTCGAACGCGGCCACGAGCTGAACGCGTCCTCGGTCGGCCGCTCGATCGAGCTGATCAAGGGCGAGGAGGCCACGCCGACCCAGGTGCTCGGCGACGTGTTCCTCACCGGGCGCGGACGGGGGGTCGCCCCCAAGACCCTCGGACAGAAGCGGTACGTGGACGCGATGCGCAGCGGGATCGTCACGTTCGCGATCGGCCCTGCCGGCACGGGCAAGACCTACCTCGCCGTGGCGACCGCCGTCCGCGCGCTCGAACAGAAACAGGTCTCGCGCCTGATCCTCACGCGCCCCGCCGTCGAAGCGGGCGAGCGCCTCGGGTTCCTCCCAGGGACGCTGTACGAGAAGATCGACCCGTATATGAAGCCGCTGTACGACGCCCTGTTCGAGATGATGGGCGCCGACGCGCTGGCCCGCCTCTTAGAGCGCGGGACCGTGGAGGTCGCGCCCCTAGCGTTCATGCGGGGAAGGACGTTGAACGACTCGTTCATCATCCTGGACGAGGCGCAGAACACGACGCCCGAGCAGATGAAGATGTTCCTGACGCGGCTCGGGTTCGGCTCCAAGGCCGTCGTGAACGGCGACGTCACGCAGATCGACCTGCCGACCGGCCAGACCTCGGGCCTGGTGATCGTCCAGGAGATCCTCCGGGACATCGAGGGGATCGAGGTGGCCCACCTCGGCGCCCGAGACGTGGTTCGGCACAAGATCGTGCAGGACATCGTGGAGGCGTACCGCGTCTTCGGAGAGCAGCGTGCCCGCGCCGATGGTTGACGACGACCAACCTCCGCTCATCGCGCTCGACGACCGGCAGGAGGCGGCGGTCGATCTCGAGGGCCTCATCGGCCTCGCGCGTGCGACCCTGCTCGGCGAGGGGATCGCGGATGCCGAGCTCTCGATCTCGCTGGTCACCGAGGCCGAGATCGCCGAGCTCCACGAGCGCTATCTGCACGAGGCCGGCCCGACCGACGTGCTCTCCTTCCCGCTGGACGAGGTGGCGGGCGAGGACGGGCTCCGCCAGGTAGGGGACGTCGTGATCGCGCCCGCGGTCGCCGCGCGCAACAACCCCGACGACCCGGCCGCCGAGCTCCGGCTGCTGCTCGTCCACGGGATCCTGCACCTGCTCGGCCACGATCACATGAGCGACGGAGACAAAGGCGAGATGTGGGCGCGGCAGGAGCGCTATTCGGGGATCCACGTGCCGTGAGCGGAGGTGACTGGTTCGAGCTCGCGGTCGTGATCGTGCTGATCGCCGCGGTCGCGGTGCTGGGTGCGGCCGAGGTCTCGATCACCCGAACCAACCGCGTCCGCGCGTACCGGTTCCAGGAGGAGGGCCGGCGGGGTGCGACGTCGCTCGTAAAGATCGCCGACAACCCGGCGCCGTTCCTCAACGTCGTGCTTCTCCTCGTGTTGCTCTCGACGATCGGCGGCACGACGATCGCGACCTCGCTGGCCGTCCGCGTGTTCCATGGTGGGGGCGAGATCATCGCGACGCTCGCGATGACCGTGTTGCTCTTCGTCTTCGCCGAGGTCACCCCGAAGACCTTCGCGATCCAGCAGACGGATCGCGTCGCGCTATCCCTGGCACCCCTGATCGTCGGCCTGGGCCGCCTGGTCGGTCCGCTGGCCACCGGACTCGTGAAGATGGCGAACGTGGTCATGCCCGGCAAGGGGCTCCCCCAGGGCCCGTTCATCACCGAGCACGAGCTCCGGGCGCTCGCCGAGGTGGCGTCGGACGAGGAACAGATCGAGGAGGGCGAGAAGGAGCTGATCCACTCGATCTTCGAGTTCGGCGACACGATCGTCCGCGAGGTGATGGTCCCGCGGCCGGACATCACCGCGATCGAGGCCGACAAGACGCTCCGCGACGTGCAGGCGCTGGTGCTCCAGCATGGCTACTCACGGATCCCCGTGCACGAGGATGACCTCGACAAGGTTGTCGGGGTCGTCTACGCGAAGGACGTGCTCAAGGCGCTGCACCAGGGCAAGAACGACATGCCGTTGTCCGAGATCGTGCGCGCGGCGCACTTCGTCCCCGAGTCCAAGAAGGTTGCCGATCTCCTGCGCGAGATGCAGAAGGAGAAGTTCCACATCGCGCTCGCGACGGACGAGTACGGGAGCGTGGTCGGTCTGATCACGCTCGAGGACCTGCTCGAGGAGCTCGTGGGCGAGATCACCGACGAGTACGACACCGACGAGCCCGAGCTCGAGCAGGTGGCCGACGGTGTGTACCGCGTGGACGGCAAGCTCTCGATCGACGAGGTGAACGAGCTCCTGGACGTCGAGCTCCCCGACGAGGAGTGGGACACCGTCGGCGGGCTGATGCTCGGCCTGCTGGGCTCGATCCCGGAGGAGGGCGAGGAGGTCTCGTTCCAGAGCCTGCGGTTCAAGGCGGAGCGGGTCGACGGCCGCCGGATCTCGAAGGTCCTGATCACCCGTGAGGAACTCCCCGAACCCACGACCGAGGAACAGGAGGCGCGAGCCGAATGAGCGCACCGACCGAACGGGTCGACGAGCTGGTGGCGGCCGCCCGCGATGCGATGGAGCGCGGCTCCTACGCGCCGTACTCGAACTTCAACGTGGGCGCCGCGGTCCTGGCCGAGGGGGAGGTGTTCGCCGGCGCGAACATCGAGAACGCCTCGTACCCGATGTCGGTGTGCGCCGAGCGCAACGCGGTCGCCGCCGCGGTCAACGCCGGTAAGCGGTCGATCGACGCGGTCGCTGTCGTGACCCGTGCCGACGAGCCGACGCCGCCGTGCGGCGGGTGCCGGCAGGTGCTGAACGAGTTCGGCCCCGACATGACGGTCACGGTCGAATCGGGCACCGGGGAGCGAGCGGTGTGGCCGCTGACCGAGATCCTGCCGTACGCGTTCGGACCATCGAACCTCGGGAAGTGACGCCCCCGAAGGAGGGCTTCCGGAGCGGGTTCGTCGCCCTGATCGGGCGCCCGAACACCGGCAAGTCCACGCTGGTCAACGCCTTCGTTGGGCGCAAGGTCGCGATCGTCTCGGACAAGCCGCAGACGACGCGCCGGGGCGTTCGCGCCGTCCTGTCGACCGACGACCACCAGATCGTGTTCACCGACACTCCGGGGTTCCACAAGCCGCGGACGCTGCTGGGGTCGCGGCTGAACGACCTGGTCGGCGAGGCGACCCAGGGGGTCGACGCGGTCGTGCAGGTCGTCGACGCCCACGCGGGCGTGGGCCGGGGTGACGTGTTCGTGTTCGAACGCCAGCTGCGCGACTTCGCCGGGCCGAAGATCTGCGCGGTGAACAAGCTCGACGCCTTGCGCAACCGCGAGGAGGTCCCGCAGCTCCAGAAGGCGGCCGCCCTGGGCGATTGGGACGAGGTCGTACCCGTCTCGGCCAAGACCGGCCGTGGGGTCGCCGTGCTGCTCGACCTGCTGGTCGACCTGCTGCCCGAGGGTCCGGCGTACTACCCGGCCGACACGGTCACAGATCAGCCGCTCGAGGACCGACTGGCGGAGATCGTCCGCGAGAAGGCGCTGGCCGTGACGCGGCAGGAGGTCCCGCACTCGATCGCCGTCGTGGTCGAGGAGCTCGAGGACTCGGACACGCTCACGAAGATCCACGCGTCGTTGATCGTCGAGCGCGACTCGCAGAAGGGCATCGTGATCGGCAAGGGTGGCGAGACCCTCAAGGCGATCGGCTCGCGCGCGCGCCAGGAGATCGAACGCGTCCTCGGGCACCAGGTCTTCCTGGACCTGCACGTCAAGGTGCTGAAGGAGTGGCAGCGCGACCCGAAGGCCCTGCAGCGTCTCGGCTTCTGACGCGCCTTACGCGACGACCGTGACCTGCCCCGTCATCGTCGGGTGGATCGTGCACAGGAAGTCGTAGGTCCCCGGTTCCACGGCTCTGGACTCGCCGTTGAAGGTCTCGCCGGCGGCGATCGGGACGTCGACCTGCGTGTCGGGGATCGTGAAGGTGTGGTCGGCGTCGTCCTGGTTCACGATCGTGATGCCCTGGGACGCGCTCGCGGTGAAGCAGTTGGGGTCGAAGGCGAAGTCCGCGATCGTGATGGTGAAGGTCGCGCCCTCCCCGGTGAGGTCCGCGCAGTCGTCGCTGGCGGTGGCCCCTGTGGTCCCCGTCTCGGCGCCGGTGTTCCCGTCACCGTCGTCCGACGAGCATGCGCTGAGTCCCAGCGCGAATACCCCGACCAGCACGAACACCAGCTTCCTCATCCTGCCTCCCTCGTTGGTCCGGCGAGGATAGCGGTCGCCGGGCAAGGCGGCCGGGTGCGCGGATAGCCGCCATCCGAGAACCCGCCGTACCATGGCGGGCGATGTCCCAGGCAGCCGAGATCGAACGCTCGCGCCCCGGTCTGACGCCGTACGCGCCCAAGGACGCCTCAAGGCTCATCGCCCGGGTCCCCGCGGTCGACGCGGTTGGGCTCGAGGAGCGGGCGGCGTCGCTCGCGAAGCGTTCGATCAAGCGGGAGTCGAAGCTGTGGGCGCTCGACCTCGCGATCAGGAGCATGGATCTGACGACCCTGGAGGGCGCGGACACGGTCGGCAAGGTGATCGCGATGTGCGCCAAGGCCGTCCGCCCGAACCCCGTCGACCCCTCGATCCCTTCGGTGGCCGCGGTGTGCATCTACCCCCATCTGGTCCCGGCCGCGCTCGAGCAGCTGAGGGGCACGGACGTGAAGGTTGCGAGCGTCGCCGGCTCGTTCCCGGCGGGTCTCGGGCCGCTCGGCGCCCGCCTGGCCGAGATCCGGGAGGTCGTCGACCTCGGCGCGCACGAGGTCGACATGGTCCTGAACCGCTCGTACTTCCTGGGGGGGCAGTACGCGCAGTGCTTCGAGGAGGTCGTTGCGGCGCGCGAGGCTGCCGGGAACGCGCACCTCAAGGTGATCCTGGAGACCGGCGAGCTCGGATCGTACGACCGGATCCGCCAGGCGTCGGTGCTCGCGATGGCTGCCGGCGCCGACTTCATCAAGACCTCGACCGGCAAGATCGGCGTGAACGCGACGCTCCCCGCCGCGCTCTGCATGATGGAGGCGGCTCGCGACTTCTTCCACGAGACGGGTCGCGCCGTTGGCGTCAAGGTCGCGGGCGGCGTCCGGGCCTCGAAGCAGGCGATCCAGTACCTCGTGTTGGTGTACGAGACGCTCGGACCGGAGTGGATGACGCCCGACAGGTTCCGGATCGGCGCGTCGACCCTGCTGAACGATGTTTTGATGCAGATCGACAAGGAGCGGAGCGGCCGCTACCAGGGTGCCGACTACTACACGATCGACTAGCTTTCGGTAGCGGACGCGCACCTTCTGAACCCCGCAGGGACGCTCTCGGTCGTGTCACCGCGCTCAGGCTGGCCTGGGTTGGTGCCGATACCTACCTCAGAGGCGTGGTGTGGCCGAGCCATGGACGCCGTGCTCTCACATGTGCCTCTGTGGGTGGGTTCGCGAGCGGAGGGAAAGAGGACACGATGAAGAAGGCACTGGCAGCGATGGTCGTTGCGGCACTGCTGGCGATCTCGGCATCCTCAGCACTCGCGGGCGGCAGTGGATGGGCCGTTCGTGTCTCGGGCGGCGGCCGTGCAGAGGTCACCTGGGGGACCTGGCGCGGCACGAGCACAGTCCACGTAGCCCTTCCGTGGCGGCACAGCGTTCGTGTTGGAGCGTTCGACGTGGTGACCGTCGCGGGTGCGCGCGAGAGCGGCGGAACCGGCAAGATCGTGTGCGCGGTGCTCCACGGTGGGGTCGTCGTGGCGCGTCAGGTCGGGCGTGGGCCCTACGCGGTGTGCCAGACCTCTGCGACAACGAGCTAGAAGACGGTCACGGGGTCGGCCGGTAGGGCTCATCTGATATCGGACGGCCTGCCTTCTTCCGCCGGGTGACGTACCGCAGGTACTGGTCTAACGTTTCCCCGTGAGGTACCGCGTTCCCGACATTCGTCGCCTCTTGGGCGTGGAGCGCACCGGCCGTTACCAGGCTCCCGACCACGACACGACCGACCGATGACCGACATCGCGAAGAAGGCCACGTCGGCGCTCGAGGACCGGGAGCCGGTCTGGGAATACGCCGACGCGCCCGAGTCGACGGACATCGTCAAGCTGGAGCCGCGCTACGGCCTCTTCATCGGCGGAGAGTTCGTCGATCCCAAGAGCGGGTCGTGGTTCGAGACGATCAGCCCCGCGACCGAGGAGACGCTCGCCGAGGTCGCCGACGCCGGCCCCGAGGACGTCGACCTGGCGGTCCGGACCGCGCGCAAGGCCTCCAAGGATCGGTGGCGCAAGCTCCCCGGGAGCGAACGCGCCAAGTACCTGTACCGGATCGCGCGCCAGCTCCAGGAGCGCGCGCGCGAGTTCGCCGTGCTCGAGACGATGAACGGCGGCAAGCCGATCAAGGAGTCGCGCGACGTCGACCTGCCGCTCGCCGCGGCGCACTTCTTCTACTACGCCGGCTGGGCGG
>Ga0207578_1000031_pt1 | contig 24990 bp, 21 predicted proteins | sample NitcycUWRG10K412_FD_188278 | JGI IMG/M metagenome (GOLD analysis project Ga0207578, IMG submission 188278) | Soil microbial communities from Arlington Agricultural Research Station in Wisconsin, USA - Nitrogen cycling UWRJ-G10K4-12 (SPAdes) | ecosystem: Environmental > Terrestrial > Soil >... | reverse complement strand
ACGGTGCCGACCAGCATCTCGAGCGCCCACTCGACCTGCCCGAAGCCCCACGGGATCAGCTCGGACAGCTCCAGGTACACGTTCGGCAGCACCGAGGCGATGTAGGCCGCCTCCCGGACCCACGGGTACCCGCTGTGCACGAGCACCACGGGCTGGTCCTGCACGTCGATCAGCAACGGGAACAGGAACTGCGGCTTGGCGTGGACGAGATCGATGTCCGGGTCTCCGCCCCCACAGTGGAAGTGGAACGCCCGGCCGTGCTCCTTGGCCACCTCCAGGGTGCGGCGGATCAGGAAGTCGCGGACGGGCTTGGCGTGCTCGCGGGTCTCGCGCCACTCGTCCGCGCGCCACCCCGCGAAGGCCTCGCGGGCCTCGGCCTCGCTCGGGTCTCCGACGTCCAGGCCCGTGCGGTAGGCGACGATCGACTTGAACGCGACGCAGTTCGGGTCCGCCATCGCACGCGTCGCCTCGTCGTGGACGGCGGCCACCAGGTCGTCGAAGGAACCCTCCCGGTGCGTCAGGATCCAGGGCTCGAGGCGCGCGACGCGATGGACCTTCACGCCGATGGTCGCCTCGAACTCCGGCGCCGTGATCGGCGGCTGCGGGTACCCCTCGTCCGACAGGATCGCCACGACGCCCGCCGCGTCCAGCAGGCCCTTGGTGTACCCGACCGGGTCGGCCCTGAGGGCTTCGGTGCGAGCCTGGACGACGGCCTGCCGGTTCGACTCGCACCCGAGATGCTCGGCGAGCCAACGATGCAGGGCGATCGCGAACACCGTCGAACCCGTGAGCGCGTGCACGAACGGCCACAGCTCGTCGTGCATCTGCGACGAGGAGGCGAACGATTCGCCCAGGAACATCATCCGCGTGTCGAACCCGTCCGGGTCGCGTTCGAGCAGATCGTCCAGGCGGTACGGATGCGTGTGCGCGTCCACGACCGCCACGCCGGTGAGATCGATCCCCGCCACCGTCTCCCCCCTCAGTAGCGCCAACGGTGCGCCCGAACCACGGCGTCGTCGTCCAGGCCCTCGAACGCGGCGAGCTCTCCCTTGCGTGTGGCGACGAACGAGTCGAACAACATGTCGCCCATCGCCTCGCGAAGCACGCTCGAGCGCTCGAGCTCGTCGATCGCCGCGCCGAGCGAGGACGGGAGCTGCTCGACCTTTCGCTTGCGCCGCTCCGTCACCGACAGCGACGCGGGATCGACCGTGACGGGCTCGGGGAGCCGCAGGTCGCGTTCGAGCCCGTCGAGCCCCGCGGCCACGATCGCGCCGAGGGCCAGGTACGGGTTGGCCGAGCCGTCGACCGGTTTGATCTCCAGGTTCGCCTCGGCGCGGCGGTCCCCCCGCATGCCGGTGACGAACCGCAGGCCGGCCTCGCGGTTCTCCAGCCCCCAACACGCCCACGGCCCCGACCAGCGATGCGGCTGCAGCCGGAGGTAGCTGACGACCGAGGGGCACGAGACCCCCACGATCGCCGACAGCGACGCGAGGACGCCCGCCGCGAACGACTCCGCCTGGCGTGTCATCCCCTCGGGCCCGTCCCCGCCGTCGAACACGTTGCGTCCCCGGCGGTTCCATAAGCTGAGATGCAGGTGGTCCCCGTTGCCGACGCGCCCGGCGAACACCACCGGAGCGAACGAAACCGCCATCCCGCGTGCCCTGGCCACCGCGCGGACCGTGTGGCGCGCGATGAGACTCGTGTCCGAGAGCGCGATCCCCGCCCGGTGCGGCAACGAGAGCTCGAACTGGCCGGTCGAGTACTCGGGATGGAACTGCATCACGCCGGTCCCCTGGGTCTCGAGCGCCCGGATCAGGTCGCCCGCGAAGGCCTCGTGGTCGGCGAGGACGGGTGTGCTGTACCCGGGCCCCTCGTGCGAAGGGATCGGATCCGGCTCGTCGGGCCAGCCGGGCCTCGTCCTCCACCCGAGGAAGAACTCGAGCTCGTAGGCGCCGCGCAGCTCCAGCCCCGCGTCCTTCAGCCGGTCCAACATCCTGCGCGCGAACGACCGGCCGCACGGGGGCCACGTGTTGCCCTCCTGGTCCCGCTGGTCGACCGCCGCCATCGCCCAGCCCGGCGAACCCGACAGGGCGACCGCAGACGTGGGATCGGGGATCAGGCGCGTGTCGCCCGCCGGCCCATCGATACCGGGGGCCGAGGTCAGGTTGTCGTTCACCAGGAACACCGAGAAGGCGGTGGAGAGGCCCACGCCGTACCGGGAGACCTCCTCGAAGCGCCGCAAGGGGATCACTTTCACGCGCGTGACGCCGTCGGGACCGACCACTGCGAGCGCGACCTGCTCGACCCCCGCGGTGCCGAGCCGCCGGGCCACGGTCGCCGCCGTCGGTGCGGCCGCCGGCCTCGGTCGTGTCGGCGGCGCCTTGCGCGTCCTCGCTGACGGACTCAGAACAACTCCAGGTACTCCGTGCGCTCCCAGTCGCTCACGTGATCGGCGAGGCGGGAGAGCTCGTAGCGCCGCATCTTCGTGTACGCCGTGATGAAGTCCTCGCCGAAGAAGTCGCGCGTCGCGGGCTCGGCCTCGAGCGCGTCGAGCGACTGCGAGAGGTCGGTCGGCAGCTTCTCGAGCGAGTCGTCCTCCTCCGCTGGGACGCCCGGCTTGGAGGGTTCGGGCGCCGTGAGCTTGTCCTCGATGCCCCGCAGGCCTGCCTGGATCAGCGCGGCGCCCACCAGGTACGGGTTCGAGAGCGCGGATGGCGCCCGGTACTCGAGGTGCTTGGAAGCGAGGCTCCCACCCTTCACGCGGATCAGCGCCGAACGATCCTCGTGGCCCCACGAGACGTTCGTCGGGCTGAACGTGTGCCGCCGGCGGCGCCGGAGGCAGTTCACGGTCGGCGCGATCACCGCGTCGATCGCCCTCGCGTACGTGAGCAGGCCGGCGACGAACGCGCGGGCGGTGTCGCTCATCCCGTCCGGGTCGGCCTCGTCCGCGAACGCGTTGTCCCCCGTGTCCGCATCCAGCAACGAGAGGTGGGTGTGGCAACCGCTGCCGGCCGAGGCGGCGTACGGCTTGCTCATGAACGTCGCGAGGTAGCCGTCCTGCTTCGCGATCTCCTTCACACCGTTCTTGAACGTGAACGCCTGGTCGGGGCCGGCCATCCCGCGCCCCGGCGCGAAGTTGATCTCCCACTGCGACCCCGCGTACTCGCAGTTCGCCGTGATGATGTCGACGCCGACCGCGGGCATCTCCTCGACGATGCGGCGGATCGTGGGGACGTAGTCGTTGCGCAGGGTGTTGAAGATCTGGTAGCCGTCGAACAACGGCTCGTGCGTGTCGCCGGTCAGCAGGTAGAACTCGAACTCCGAGCCCATCATCGGCTCGAACCCCATCTCGCGCGCCTTCTCCACCGCGCTGCGGAACACGTGGCGCGGCGTCGCCGCGAGCGGGCGGCCGTCGTACCACTGCGCGTCGCAGATCAGGCGGGCGGTGCGGTCGGCCCACGGGATCACCGCGGCGGTGTCCGGATCGGGGAACAGGAGCTGGTCGCCGTACCCGACCTCCTCGTGATACAGCGTGCCGGGGACGACGTCGGACCGCGAATCCAGGACGCTCACGCCCCCGTACATGTTGAGACCGCGTTCGGCGTAGTCGGCGGCGTGCGCGATCGGGATCGTCTTCGAACGCGAGATCCCGTGCATGTCGGGCAGCTCGAACCGGACGAACCCGATCCCGTCCTTCTGCCACCCCTGGAGGATCGTGCCGACGCTCCCCACCGGCTCTCCCTTCTGTCTCTCGCGGCCGGCCCGAACCCGAACCTTCGGCGACTCGCCTCGGGCCGAGGGCCTTCGCCCGCAGGCCTTCCCGACCATCCCGCGAGGCCGCCGGCCCCACCGATCGCCCGATCGTAGCGCGTTCGGGGGGAGCGGCGGGAGGGTCCCTCGCCCGGCGGCCGCGCGGTACGCTTCGGACGTGCATCGGCCCGGCCTCGGGCGGGGCCGGGCGTCGTCCGGGTGAGGAGGGCCCTTGACGCGGAGCCTGATCGAGTCGAGCCAGACGCATGTGCTCCCCCTCGAGTTCGAGCGCGCGTACCCCGTGGTCGTGCGCGGCGACGGCGTCTGGGTCGAGGACGCGGCCGGCACCCGGTACTTGGACGCGATGAGCGGGGGCTCGATGGCGGCCACGCTCGGGCACGGTCGGAGCGACCTCGTCGCCGCGGCCCGCGCGCAGGCCGAGAAGCTCGCCTACGTCCACAACGAGCGGCTCACGAACCCCGCCCAGGAGCAGCTCGCGCAGGAGCTCGTCGACGTGGCGCCCGAGGGGTTCTCGCGCGTGAAGTTCGTCACGAGCGGATCCGACGCGAACGAGACCTCGATCCAGCTCGCGCGCAGCTACCACGTCGAGCGCGGCGAGCCGAAGCGCTGGCAGGTGATCTCGTTCGCGCAGGCGTACCACGGACCGACGATGGAGACGCTCGCGCTCACCGGGCGGCCCGGGTTGCACGGGCCGTTCGGGCCGTACCTGCCCCACCACCTCCACATCCCCCCGAGCACCTCGCGTGCGGATCCGAACGGCGAGCGGGCGCTCGCGGGGTTGGACCGCGCCTTGGAGCAGGCGGGCCCCGACACCGTCTCGGCGTTCTTCTGCGAGGCGATCAGCGCCGCGGCGCTGCCCGCATCCACGCCGTCCGTCGGCTTCTGGGAAGGCCTGGCCGAACGCCGCGATCGCCACGGCTTCCTCGTCTGCTTCGACGAGGTGGTCACGGGCGTCGGGCGAACCGGCCGATGGTTCGCCGGGGAGGGGACGGCGTGCACGCCGGACGTCATCGCGACCGCGAAAGGTCTCGGTGCCGGCTACGCGACGATCGGCGCAGTGCTGTGCCGCGAGCCGGTGTTCGAGGCCATCGCGAACGGGTCGCGCAGGTTCCCGCTCGGCCACACGTGGGACGGCGCGCCGCTGTCGTGCGCGGTGGGGCTCGCGGTGCTGGACGCTCTCCGTTCCGAGGAGCTCATCCCGCACGTCGAGGAGCGTGGACGGCGACTCCGGGACGAGCTCGAGGCAGCGCTCGCCGACGTTCCGATCGTGCAGGAGGTCCGGGGTCACGGCTACCTACTAGGGGTGTCGTACGCGGATCCGCGCGACGGGTCGTTCTTGCCCCGCGAGCTCCGGGTGGCGGGCCGGATCGACCAGGCCGCGTTCGAGCGCGAGCTGATCACGCTCTCGACCCAGCCGACCCGAGACGGGTACGCGGGCGACCAGACGCTCTTCGCACCGCCCTTCACGACCACCGACGACGAGCTGGGCGAGATGGTCTCGCGCTTCGCCGACGCCGTGCACCGCGTCGCGCGGGACGTCGAGCCCGAGCTCGCCGACAGCCCGTCGCCCACGACCACGGGAGCCGACCGATGAGCGACACCGAGACCCCGCTGCGCGCGCTGATCCTGCAGCACGAGGAGCCCACGCCGCCGGGCCTGGTCACCGGATGGTTGGATGCGCACGGCGCGGAGGTCGACGTCGTGCGGATCGACCTCGACGACCGTGAGGTCGACCCGAGCGCGTACGACCTGATCGTCTCGCTCGGCTCCGAGTTCGCGGCGTTCGACGACCACAAGCCGTTCGTGCCGCGCGAGGCGCGGCTGATGGAGAAGGCCGTGCAGGACGACGTGCCGGTGCTCGGGCTGTGCTTCGGCGGCCAGATGCTGGCGCGGGTGCTGGGCGGCGAGGTCTCCCGCGGCGACATCGCCGAGATCGGGTGGCTGCCCGTGCGGACGATCGACCCCGAGCTCGTCCCGCAGGGCCCGTGGTTCCAGTGGCATTTCGACACCTTCACCACGCCGCCCGGCGCGACCCTGATCGCGGAGTCCGACGTGGCGCCGCAGGCGTTCGTCTGGGGACGGAGCCTCGGGCTCCAGTTCCACCCCGAGGTGACACCCGAGATCATGCACGACTGGGTCCGCGAGTACCGTCACGAGCTCGACCAGGAGGGCGTCGACCCGGACGCGCTGCTCGCCGAGACCGACCGCAACGCCGAGGAGAACCGGCGGACCGCGCTGCAGCTGCTCGAGCGCTACCTCGACGAGGTCGCGCGGCTCGGCTCGGCCGCGACCCCGCGATGATCCGCACCGACGGCTCGGCCGTGTTCCATCGCTCCCTCGACCTGGCGTACCCGAGCATCGAGCGTGGCGAGGGCGTCTGGCTGACGACGACGGACGGGCGTCGGATCCTCGACGCGTGTTCGGGCGGCGCGATGGTGGCCTGCCTCGGTCACGGCGTCGCCGAGATCGCCGCTGCAGCGGCCGAGCAGGCGGAGAAGATCTCGTACTTCTACAACCACCACTTCACGAGCGAGCCCCAGGAGCGGCTCGCCGACCGCCTCCTGGGGTTCATGGCCGGGATGGCCCGCGTTCGGTTCGTGTCCGGCGGGTCCGAGGCGAACGAGACGGCGCTGCAGCTCGCGCGGCTCTATCACGTCGAACGCGGGGACACCGACCGCTGGCGCGCGATCTCGCCCGCTCAGGCGTACCACGGCTCCTCGATGGGAACGCTCGCGCTGACCGGACGCAAGGCGGTCCAGGAGCCGTACACCCCGTACCTCGCCTCCCACCTGCACATCTCGCCGTCGACCTGGCGGACCGACCCGACCGGGGAGGCCGCCCTCGCCGAGCTCGACCGCCTGCTCGAACGGCACGGCCACGAGCTCGCCGCGTTCGTCTGCGAACCCGTGACCGCGGCCGCCCTCCCCGCCTACTCCCCGCCCGAACGCTTCTGGCAGGGCCTCGCCGAACGCCGGCAGACGCACGGGTTCCTGATCTGCTTCGACGAGGTCGTCACCGGGATCGGCCGTGTCGGGAGCTGGCTCGCCGCGCACCAGCTGCCGATCGAGCCCGACATCGTCGCGGTCGGCAAGGGGCTCGGCGCCGGGTACGCGCCCCTCGCGGGGGTCCTGGTCCGGGAGGAGGTCTACGAGGCGATCGATCGAGGGTCACGCGAGTTCGACCTCGGCCACACGTGGGACGGCGCGCCCCTGCCCTCGGCAGTCGGTCTCGCGGTGCTCGACCAGATCGACCAGCGCGGGCTCGTCGACCGGGTCCGCGACCGCGGTCCGGCCCTGCGCGACGAGCTCGCCTCGGCGATCGGGGGGTCGGGACTCGTCAAGGAGGTCCGCGGGCGCGGGTTCCTCCTGGGCGTCGAACTCGTCGACCCGCGCGACGGCGTGTCGTTCCTGCCCGTCGAGCTCGACGCCGCGGGGATCGTCGACGACACGGCGTTCGAGCACGACCTGCTCGTGACCTCCACCCACCCGCAGGCGGACGGGTTCGCCGGCGACCAGGTGCTCCTCGCGCCCGCCTACACGAGCACCGACGCGGAGCTCGCCGAGATGGTCGACCGGTTCGCTGCGACGATGACCGACGTCGAGCGGCGCGTCGGGGCCGCCCTCGCGGGGTCGCCGTCGTGAGCGCCGGGGAGGAGTTCGTCCTCCTCGCGATCCCCGACATGAACGGCTCGATGCGGGGCAAGGCCCTGCGCCCGGACGCGTTCGAGTCGGCGCTCGAGCACGGCACGGTGATGACCGACCTCATCATCGGGCTCGACCCGGTGGATACGCCGATCGCGGACTACGAGCGCTTCGGACTCCGCGTGGGCGCCCCCGACCTGATCGTGCGCCCCGACCCGGACACGCTCCACGACCTGCGGTGGCGGCCGGGCTGGCGCGTGTGCCTGGCGACGCCGAGCTGGCCCGATGGGTCGTCGGCGTTCGCCTCGCGCGAGGTCTTGCGTCGAGTGCTCGAGGACGTCGACGCGCTTGGTTTCGAGGTCATGGCCGCGATCGAGTATGAGATCCGCATCTGGGACGAGGAGGGCGCGCCGGCGTCGAGTGGGATCAGCTACAGCCTGAACGAGATCGGACGCTACGGCCGGTTCCTCGACGAGCTGGTGCCGGCGCTCGAGGGCATCGGCATCGAGCTGTCCGCGGTGCACACGGAAGCCGGACCGGGCCTGCTCGAGCTGAACGTCGAGGCGCGGCGAGGGCTCGCCGCGGCCGACGACGCCGCGCTGCTGAAGTTCGGCGTGAAGCAGGTCGCGGCGTCGATGGGTCTGCGTGCGAGCTTCCTCGCGAAAACGAACCCCGGCGAGGAGGGGTCGAGCGGACACGTGCATCTGTCGCTGTGGAAGGGCGGGACCAACGCGTTCGCCGGCGAGGACGCGTCGGCCGAACTGAAGGCCCCGTTCTCGTCGGGGGTCGCCGGCGTGATAGAGCACCTGCCGGGGGCATCGCTCCTCCTCAACCCGACGATCAACTCGTACAAGCGCCTGGTCCCGGGCTGGTTCGCCCCGATCAACGCCACATGGGGCTACGAGAACCGGTCCTGCGCCGTCCGCGCGATCCGCTCGGCGCGTCCCGAGCTGTGGCGGTTCGAATGCCGCCGACCGGGCGCCGACGCGAACCCGTACCTGGTGCTCGCTGCGATCGCGGCCTCCGCGGCGGACGGGATCCGGCGTGAAGCGACCCCACCCGACCCCCTCGAAGGCGACGCGTACGCGCTCGACATCCCGGAGCTTCCGGGATCACTCGAGGCCGCGATCCGCGCGTTCGAGGACGACGCCGCCCTCCGCGAGGCGCTCGGCAAGGACTTCAGCGATTACTACGCAACATCGCGAACGTGGGAGCTCAAGGCCTGGCGCGAGACCGTTACCGAGTGGGAGCGTGAGCGGTACGACCGTAGCGTCTGAAACACCGGGACCAGACCTCAGGAGTGCGGTGGACTCGCCGAGAGAACCGCGCTGATCCTGCCCCATACCGAGTTGCGTGTGGCTTGCCTGGCTCCCGATGGCGGTGGACCATGCTCGGATGGACGCGGTTCGACTCGCGGCGCTCGTTCACGCTCGGTCGACATATGAGCCTCTCGTCTCGGTCGCAGGTTGTACCCAAGACACACACTACTGATCGACTGCGAGGGGATCGGACGCTGAGGGCTGCGCGCTCATCGCATGTTGCGCGAGCCGGACTGGAGCGAGTAGACCTCAAAGGGCGGACGCTCGTGCACCACGGCGAGATCTCGCCGCACGCACGCTGACCCCTCCAGCGGTGGCCCAGACGCAGAATCCTCGTTATCCGCCCTGACGCCCGGACAACTGTTCATCGTGGCTCTTCAGGCCACGTCTCGGTCTGCCGATGGGCCGGTGACATGACCGAACCCCAGAGACGTCCCCGGATGAATGGCAGCGATGAACCTGCCCAGATGTCGAGCCCGCGCGCCATCGAGGCACGCGCATCGCGCGTGCGTCGGATCGTGGCCGGCGTGGCCACGGTTCTCGTGCTCGCATCCGTTCCTGCGGTCGGTCTTTCGAGGTTCGCCTCGGCCAACGAGGACGTGCTCGAGCAGACCAAGCACGAGCTGAAGCACAGCAAGCACGAGCTGCAGGAGGCCAAGGACAAGTACCGCGCACAGACGAGGAAGATCCGCGCTCTGCAGAGGGTGATGAACCGTTTGGCCACGCGCATCTCGCGGGCCGAGCAGGAGATCCTGCGGATCGAGACCCACCTCGACAAGCTCCAGCGGCAGGTGATGAAGCTCCAGGTCCGCGCCGCGCTGCTGCAGGCCAAGCTCGACGAGCGCAGCCGCGAGGCCTACATGTCCGGCGGCGTACCGATCCTCTACGTGCTGACGGCGACGTCTGCGGCCGATGCCGCCTCGCGGATGTCGTTCCTCACCGAGATGAACCGACGCGACGCCGTGCTTGCCCGCAAGGTCCGGGAGACGACCGATCGCGTCGCGCAGATCGAGGCCGAGGTCGTGCGGGGCCGCCAGATCGTCGAGCTGCGGAAGCGAAGCCTGGAGATGGACCGCAAGGAACTCCAACGCAAGATGGCGGAGTCCCGACGCCTGGTCGCCAAGCTCAGCGGGCGGATCGAGCAGATCCAGACCGAGATCTCGCTCATGCGGCCCCTCGCCGTGTGCCCCGTGGGAGGCCCGCACGCGGTCTCCGACAACTTCGGCGACCCACGTCCCGAGCCAGGTGGCGGGTTCCACTGGCACCAAGGCGACGACATCATGGCCGCAACCGGGACGCCGATCCTCGCCCCTTTCGACGGCGTCGCGTCCGTCTCCCACAGCTTCCTGGGCGGGCTCGGGGTCTACGTCCATGGCGAGTATGGCTTCGTGTACAACGCGCACCTCTCCCAGCTCGGCACGCTCGGTCCGGTCCAGGTGGGCGACGTGATTGGGTATGTCGGGTCGACCGGCCACTCGAGCGGCCCACACGACCACTTCGAGTGGCACCCAGAGAACGGAAAGGCGGTCGACCCCTACGACTACCTGATGCTCGTCTGCAGCGTCCCGCTGTGACGTTCTGAGCCGAGCCTCGCGGGCCACGACGCGGTCCTCGGAAGGGCTGCTACGACTCCGAGAAGTACACGTTCTTGACCTCGGTGTAGAGGCTCACCGCGTGCATCCCCATCTCGCGGCCGATGCCGCTGCGCTTGTAGCCACCGAACGGCGCCTCGGTGTGCACGCTGTGCGAGGAGTTCACGCTCAGCACGCCCGTGCGGATCGCCTTGGCCACTCGGATCGCCCGGCCGAGGTCCCGGGTCCAGATCGAGCCGGAGAGGCCGTACTCGGTCTGGTTGGCGAGGCGGATCGCCTCCTCTTCGGTGTCGAACGGGATCACGCACGCCACCGGCCCGAAGATCTCCTCCTGCGCTACCCGCCACGCGTTGTCGACGTCGGCCAGGATCGCCGGACGCATGTAGAAGCCGTTCGCGCCGTCCGGCACCTCGGGGACCTCGCCGCCGGTGACCAGGCGCGCGCCCTCCTTCTGACCGATCTCGAGGTAGTCGAGCGACGTTTGGCGCTGACCCGCGGACACCAGCGGCCCCAGGTCGGTCTCCTCCGAGAGCGGCTGGCCTACGCGTAGCGCATCGGTCTTGACGGTCAGGGCCTCGAGGAACCCGTCGTACGCGGGCCGCTCCACGAAGATCCGGCTGCGGGCGCAGCAGTCCTGACCGGTATTCGCGAACACCGCCCACATCGAACGCTCGACGCAGGTGTCCATGTCGGCGTCGGCGAACACCACGTTCGCGGACTTGCCGCCGAGCTCGAGGGAGACCCGCGTGATGTTCCGAGCCGCGAGCGCCATGATCGCCGACCCGATCTCGGTCGAACCGGTGAACCCGACCTTGGAGACCCGCGGATCGGTCACGAGCGCGTTGCCGACGCTCGACCCCGGACCCGGCAGGACGGACATCGTGCCATCCGGCAGCCCCGCCTCGGCGAGGATCTCGGCCAGCCGGAGCAGCGAGAGCGGCGTGAGCGACGCCGGCTTGACGACGATCGTGTTCCCGCACGCGAGCGCGGGCGAGAGCTTCCACGTCGCGATCACGAGCGGGAAGTTCCACGGCGTGATCAGCGCGCACACGCCGACCGGTTCGCGCAGGGTGACGTCGAGCCCGGGGTCCTGGACCGGCACCGTCTCGCCGAAGATCTTGTTGGCCGCGCCGCCCCAGTACTCGAGCGTGTTCGCGACGATCCCGATCTCGTCCCGTGCGTCTCCGATCGGCTTGCCCACGTTCCGAGCCTCGATCTCCGCAAGCTCCTCGAGCCGCTCCCGCACCAGGACCGAGGCCCGGAGCAACACACGGCCGCGTTCGGTGGCCGCGGTCCTGGGCCACGGTCCCTCCTCGAACGCCCGGAAGGCGACGTCGACCGCGCGCCGGGCGTCCGCGGGACCCGCCTCGGCAACCTCGGCCAATGGGGAGCCGTTCCCCGGCTCGATGACGGTGAAGGTGCCCTCCTCGGCGGCGGGCACGCGCTCCCCGCCCACGATCAGCAGCTCGGTGGTCATCGTTCCCTCCCTGATCAGTCCTGGCCGGATCCGTCCTGGGGCTCGGTCGGCGCGATGATAGACCCCGCCCGAACCGCACCGCGATGCACGGGATGCCCAGCAGTGGCAAGCTTCGGGCGTGGCGACGGATGTGGGTCCGGGCGAGGCGACCAAGCACCACGTGGGCGACCTCGCGGAGGTCCTGGACAACCTCGGGGTGTTCGGGATGCTGGCCGAGGACCTCGTCGCCCTCTGCACGTCGGGGTTCCGGCGGGTGCCGATCAGCCAGGGCTCGGACTACTATCTGTCGATCCAGGGGTTCACGCCCAACCAGATCGCGTACGCGCACACGCATCCCGACTCCGAGGAGTGGGTGATCGTGCTGCGAGGCGACGGGCAGGCGCTGGTCGCGGAGAGCCCGGTGCCGCTCGGCCCCGGTCTGATCATCGGGCGTGCAGCCGCGCATCCCCACGGGTTCCTCAGCGGCGACGAACCGCTCCAGCTGCTCTCGGTCCAGCTCCCCCGTCCCTCGGAGGGCACGACCACGTGGGATCAGCCCGGCGAGACCACCGACCCGATCGACTGTGCGGTCGCCGGGACCTGTCGCCGATGCCCACGCTGCGGCGGCCACAGCCTGAACGTCCGGGGCCGGGTCTTCCTCTGCGAGAACTGCAACCTCGAGTTCTGAGGGCGATCAGGTCCAGATCGGTTTCCGCCACAGCGACAGCTCGGTTCCGAGCCCGAGTTCCTCGACCCTGCGATACACGCGCGCGGCGGCGGCCACGTCCTCGATCGCGAGCCCGACCGCCGGGAGCCGCGTGTCGCCCTCGGCGCGAAGACGGAGCGCCTCCTCGACGACATCGATCGTGGCCGCGACGTCGAGTCCTCCCGCGGCGACGACGTCCTCCTGCGACAGGAACCGGAACCGAGCATCGCTCACGGACGCGAACGCAAGCAGCCGCCAACGGCCCCAGGGCTACACTCGGCGACGTGGCCCCACCCGAGATCGGCATCGTCTCGTACCACCTCCGGCCCGGCCGCGTGACCAACTGGAACGTCGGCGGCTACGGGCTCCCAGAGAACTACGTCGACGCCGTCCGCCGAGCGGGTGGTCGCGCGACGCTGCTGCTCCCGGGCGACGACCGTTCGCCCGCCGAGCTGCTCGACGGGGTCGACGCGCTGATGTTGATCGGCGGCGGGGACGTCGAGCCGTCCCGCTACGGCCAGGAGCCGAGCGAGACCGTCTACGGGCTCGAACCCGACCGCGACGCACTCGAGATCGACCTGCTCCTGGAGGCGGACCACCGCGACACGCCGACGCTGTGCATCTGTCGGGGGATGCAGGTGATGAACGTGGCGTTCGGCGGCTCGCTGACCCAGGACCTGCCGAGCGACGGCCGCTTCCTCGAGCACGGAGCTCCGAGCGGTGGCGACGCGGCCGTCCACGACGTCAAGCTCGCCGACGGGAGCGCCATCGCGCGAGCGGCCGATGCGGACGTCGTCGCCTGTTCGTCGCACCACCACCAGGGTGTCGACGGGCTGGGCGAGGGGGTCGTCGCCACCGGCTGGAGCGACGACGGGCTCGTCGAAGCCATCGAGCGCGGGACCGGCTGGATGGTGGGGGCCCAGTGGCATCCCGAGGACACGGCGCCCGACGACCCCGCCCAGCAAGGCCTATTCGATGAACTGGTCCGGCGAGCGCGGCGAACCTAGTTCGGCGCCGGGGTAGGCGCGGGGGTCAACCGAGGACCCGGTAGAGCGCATACGCGACGGGCGTGGCCACCACCAACGCGATCACCACGACCACGGCCACCCATCGCCACCAGACCGGCCGCCGCAGGGGCTCGCCGGCCCCGTCGTCGAACCAGTCGAAGTCGTCCTCGGGCAGTTCGGAACCTGGCTCGGGGTGACGATCCACGCACGGAACGATACCGGCGCCGGCGCCATCGGGGCGTGCCTACCCCCACCCGAGGCGTCCGTGCTATACAGAACCACCTTTTCGAACCACCGTTCAATCGGGTTCGGGCAGGATCGGAAAGGGGTCCGTACCCGGCGTCGGCCCGCCCGAAGTTGATCGAGGAGGAGCGATGAAGCATCGAACGAAGTTCCGTCTGGGCATCACGCTCGCGCTCGCGGCTGCCTTCGCGAGCATGACCGTTGCGCAGGCGGCCTACGCTCAGGACACGACGGGCGCAACGGGGAGCACCAACGACGACCAGAAGGTCGTCTTCACCTGGGCTGAGACCGCCGAGCCGGACTCGGTCAACCCGATGACCGGCTACTCGGCCATCGAGTTCTACTTCTGGACCGCCAGCTACCACCTGCCCATCGACTTCAACGCGGACTTCGGACCGGAACAGCCAGACCCGAAGTTCGACGGCTTCAACTCCGGCCTGGTCACCGACGTCCAGGTCAGCGACGACTCGACGCAGTTCACGTACACGATCCGCGACGACCTGTTCTGGTCCGACGGGGAGCCATTGACCGCGGCCGACGTCGCGTACACGCTGAACCTCTACAAGAACAACCACGCCTACCTGCCGGCGTCGTACGTGGCGCCGATCGACGGCGACGTTCGTACGCTCGACGACACCACGATCCAGTTCGATACGGCCGAGCCCACCGGTCTCTACAACGGCGACAGCCCGTTCCTGTACACGTACATCCTGCCTCAGCACGTGTGGGAGCAGATCGAACAGGGCAACTGCCCGGACGGCTCGGACCCGTGCACGCCGAAGTCCTACAGCAACGTTCCCCAGATCGGCAGCGGCCCCTTCGTCATGGCGGAGTACAAGGTCGGCGAGTTCGTCCGCATGGAGCGCAACCCGTACTGGCCCGGACCCAAGCCGGCCGTGGACGAGATCATCTACCGGATCTACAAGACCGACGATGCGATCGCCACCGCGCTGCAGACCGGCGAGATCGACTTCGGCTACGTCACGACGCCCAACGTCTTCAACACGCTCAAGAACGCACAGAACATCGACACGATGGTGGGCTCGATCCCCTCGTTCTCCGAGATCGCGTTGAACTCGGGATCCGCCTACCAGAAGGCCGAGGGCGCCTTCACCCCGCACGGAGACGGACACCCGGCGCTCACCGACCCGGTCGTGCGCAGGGCGATCCGCATGGCGATCGACAGCGACCAGCTGAACAAGCAGGTGCTGCTCGGCTACGGTGTGCCCGGCGACACGCTCGTGCCGCCGGTCTCCGTGGAGGGCGCGCGATGGGAACCGACCGGCGCGGACAAGATCAGCTGGGACATCCCGGGGGCGAACCAGCTGCTCGATGACGCCGGCTACGCTGACACGGACGGCGACGGCATCCGCGAGATGCCTCCGGGTTCGCTGGACCCGGGCCGGCCGCTCGACTTCCGGTACTTCGTGCGCAGCTCGGAGCAGACCTCGGTCGACGCCGCCCCGTTCGTCTCGGAGTGGCTCCAGCAGATCGGGATCAAGACCGAGGTCACCGCGGTGACTTCGGGCAAGCTCACCGACATCATCAACGCGGGAGAGTACGAGCTGTCCTCGTGGGGCTGGTACCCGGACCCCGACCCCTCGTCGATCCTCGCGGACTTCACGTGCGACCAGCGGCCACCGGACGGGAACACGTACGGGAACAACGACGGGTACTACTGCGACCCCGAGTACGACCGGCTGTACCAGGAGCAGCTGCAGCAGACCGACGCGAACGCCCGCTGGGACATCGTGCACCAGATGCAGAAGATGTTCTACGAGGATTCCCCCTACGCGATCATGTGGTACGACCCGATCTTCTCGGCATGGCGGTCCGATCGGTTCGAGGGCTACATCCCGCAGCCGCAGCCCAACGGCGATCCGCTCGAGGGCTGGGGGGGCATCAGCGAGGTGTATCTCTCGCTCAAACCGGTGGCCGGGGCGGCCAGTTCAACCGAGAACACGGGCATCTCGCCGGTGGTCTGGGGGGTCCTGGCAGGGGTCATCGTCCTGCTGGTGGCCGTGTTCCTGATCCGCCGTCGCCGGGCCGCCCAGGAGGACGTGTAGAGGACCGCCGACCCGAAGGACACGAGAAGACAGGGTGGGAACGCGCCGCTACATCGCGAGCAAGGTGCTCCAGGCGTTGCTGACCCTGGCGTTCGTCATGGTCTTCAACTTCTTCCTGTTCCGGGTCATCCCGGGCGATCCGGCGGCGCTGCTGCTCCGTGGCACGGCCGCGTTCAACCCGCAGAACGTGGCGCAGGTGACCAAGGAGCTCGGTCTGGACAAGCCCTTGCCGCAACAGTTCCTCGTCTACGCCCAGGACACCCTGACGCTCAACTTCGGGGATTCGTTCTTCCTCAAGGGTCAGGACGTCAAGACCGTGATCGGCGAGCGCATCTGGCCCACGATGCTCCTGGTCGCGACCTCGACGATCGCCTCCGCCGCGCTCGGCCTGATCATCGGCATCTACGCCGGGTGGCGGCGCGGGAGTAGGTTCGACGTCGGGTCCCAGGGGTTCACGTTGTTCGTCTACTCGATGCCGGAGTTCTGGTTCGGGATCCTGGTGCTGATGGCCTTCGCCGGCGGGATCGGGCCGTTCCCTTCGCTGTTCCCGGCCGGCGGGTACGCGACGCCGGGGGCGGACTTGTCGGGTTTCGGACACGTGTCCGACGTCCTCAACCACCTCGCGCTCCCGTGGTTCGTGCTCGTGGTTGCCTACATGGGCGAGTACTCGCTGATCATGCGCAACTCGCTGATCGACGTGATGAACGATGACTTCGTCATGACGGCGAGGGCGAAAGGCGTCCGTGAGAAGCAGATCCTGTGGCGCCACGTGGTGCCGAACGCGCTCCTGCCGACGTTCACGGTCGTCCTGCTCTCGCTGGGGTTCATCTTCGGAGGCGCGATCACGGTCGAGTACGTGTTCTCCTACCCCGGGCTGGGCCTGCTCACGGTGCAGGCGATCGGCTCGAAGGACTTCCCGCTGCTCCAGGGTCTGTTCCTGCTGTTCTCGGCGGCCGTCATCCTCGCCAACCTCATCGCCGACATCTTCTACTCGGCGCTCGACCCCAGGGTGCGAGCCGGCTGATGCGTCCCCCCGAGGCGCTGCCGACGTGGAAGGAGGGCGAGGGCCCCCTCACCGGGGTCGAGCTCGAGCCCGGCCCCCCTCCCGAGATCCCGCGGGACCCGCGCCGCATCGCCTGGACCCGACGGCGCGTCTCCGCGGGCAGGATGTGGAGGACCTATCGGAAGAACACCCTCGGCATGATCGGCCTCGTCGCGCTCATCCTGTTCGCCCTGGTGGCGATCTTCGCGCCGCTGCTGGCCGACAAGCAAGGCCTTCAGGCGACCTGTCCGTGCAACGGGATCCCGTTCTCGCCTCCGTCGCTCAAGTACCCGCTCGGGACCGACAACTACGGTCGATCGGTCCTGACCCTGACGATCTGGGGCACGCGCGTTTCGCTCACGGTCGGGCTGCTCGCGACCGCGATCTCGATCGTGATCGGATCGTTCATCGGCATCGTCGCCGGGTACCGTGGCGGCGTGTCCGAGACCGTCCTGATGCGTCTGACGGACTGGTTCCTCGTGATCCCGTTCCTGCCACTGGCGATCGTGTTGGCCTCGGTGCTGAGCCCCTCGCTCGGCGTCATCATCGTGGTGATCGGCATCACGTCGTGGCCGTCGACCTCCCGCATCGTGCGAGCCCAGGTGCTCTCCGTGAAGACCAGGCCGTACGTCGAACGCTCACGCGCCCTCGGCGCCAGCGGCTGGCACCTGAACACGCGACACATCCTGCCGAACGTCGGGCCACTGATCTTCGCCAACACGATCCTCACGGTGGCGGTGGCGATCCTGTCCGAGAGTACCCTTGCGTTCCTCGGGCTGGGTGACCCGCTCTCGGTCTCGTGGGGCACGACCCTGGAGAACGCGTTTGCTTCGGGGGCCGCCTATGCCGGTCAGTGGTGGTGGATCGTGCCGCCGGGCCTCGCGATCGTGTTCGTCGTGCTCGCCTTCACGTTGTGCGGGTTCGCCCTGGACGAGATCCTCAACCCGAAGCTGCGTGAACGGTGAGCGTCCTTTCCGTCCACGATCTCGCGGTGACGTACGCATCGCAGGCGGGAGCGATCCCGGCGGTGCGAGACGTGTCGCTCGACATCGACCATGGGGAGGTCCTCGGTCTGGCAGGCGAGTCGGGCTGCGGGAAGTCGACGGTCGTCAACGCGATCCTCCGCCTGTTGCCCCCCGGAGCGACGACGACCGGACAGGTGCTCCTGAACGACGAGGACGTGTTGACGATGAAGCCCGGCCACCTCCGCGCGGTCAGGTGGACCGGCGCGTCCGTGGTCTTCCAGGGAGCGATGCATGCCCTCAACCCCGTCCAGCGGATCGGGGACCAATTGGCGGAGGCGGCCGTGATCCACCGCCTATCGAATCAGAAGGAAGCCTTGGTCCGGGCGGGAGATCTGCTGGAGAAGGTCGGTCTGCCGCCGAGGCGCATCCGCGACTATCCGCATGAGCTGTCGGGCGGGCAGAAGCAGCGCGTGATGATCGCGATGGCGCTCGCCTGCACCCCGAGCCTGATCATCGCGGACGAGCCCACCACGGCGCTCGACGTGATGGTCCAGGCCCAGGTCCTCAAGTTGCTGAACGAGCTCCAGCACGAGATGGGGCTGGCCATGCTGTTCATCACGCACGATCTGTCCGTGCTCGTGGAGGTGTGCGACCGTCTCGCGATCATGTACGCGGGCAAGATCGTGGAGGAGGGCCCGTCCGCCGCGGTGTTCGGCAACCCCGCGCACCCGTACACCACTGCACTCGCCGCCGCCTTCCCCACGATCGGCGACCAACGCTTCCGGCGGGCGCCGTCCGGACTCGGCGGGGATCCGCCCCAGCCGGACTCGATCCCCTCCGGGTGCTCGTTCCACCCACGCTGCCCGGTGGCGTTCGACGAATGCCCCACCGTCGTTCCCGACCTGTACGAGGCCGGAGAGCAACGCAGGGCTGCCTGCCTGCTCGTGCGCGACCAGGCGGGCGTGCCGACATGAGTGAGGCCGTCGCGGACCCGACCCCCCCGTCGGGGGACGACGATGCCGTCCTGGAGGTCCGCGGCCTTCACGTCTCCTTCGAGGGCCGCGTCGGTCTCGGAGCGGGCGTGGCGGGCAAGAAGGCCTCCGTCTCGCGCGCGGTCGACGGTGTCGACCTGACGCTTCGGCGTGGGGAGGTGCTCGCCTTGGCGGGCGAGTCGGGCTGCGGGAAGACGACACTCGCTCGCACGATCATGGGTCTCCAGCAGCCAAAGCTCGGTGAGATCCGTTTCGAGGGCGAGCCGCTCGGCACGAGCACGAAGGTCCTGCGCGAGTATCGGCGGCGCGTGCAGATCGTGTTCCAGGATCCAACCTCCGCCTTGAATCCGCGTCAGACGATCTACGAGTCGGTGGCCGAGGGCCTGCGGATCCACGGGGTCACGTCGCAGGACGGCATGAGCGAAGAGCAGCTCGTCGCGCGGGCGCTCGCGCGTTCGGGGTTGCGGCCGCCCGAGCGGTTCTACCTGGTCTACCCGCACGAGCTCTCGGGCGGCCAGCGCCAGCGGGTCGTGATCGCGGGCGCCCTGGTGCTCGATCCCGAGATCATCGTCGCCGACGAGCCGGTCTCGAGCCTGGACGCCTCGGTCCGCGGCGAGATCCTCAAGCTGCTGCTCGGTCTGCGCGACGACTTCGGCATCGCGATGCTGGTCGTCACGCACGACCTGGGGCTCGCGTGGACGATCGCCGACCGCGTCGCGGTGATGTACCTCGGACGGATCGTCGAGATCGGCCCTGCCGAGGACGTGTTGACCGAACCGTTGCACCCGTACACGAAGGCCCTGCTCGAGGTCGTGCCCGAGGCGGGCGGACTCAAACGACCGTTCCTGACCGGTGAGCCGCCCGACCCCACGCAGATCCCCGAGGGGTGTCGGTTCCACCCCCGGTGCCCCGAGCTCATCTCGGGAGGGGCGTCGGCGGCCGGCGTCGAGGCGATGTGCCGCGGCGAGGACCTCGGGCTGGTCGAGCTCCGACCGGACCACTTCGCCGCGTGCCACCTCGCGGCCGCCCGCCCCGGCGACGCCGTACCTTCGGCGACGACCTGACCGTCGACCCCGGGTCACCCGGCGGTCTCCGCTGCGCGCCAACGAGCGTGCGAGACTGCGTGGATCGGAACGACCGGATCCCACCGACCGAGGTGACCGGGGAGCGATGACCGACCGTTACGACATCGTGATCGTGGGCGCCGGCCACAACGGGTTGACCGCCGCGTTCTACCTCGCCCGGGCCGGCCTGCGGACCCTGGTGCTCGAACGCCGCGAGCTCGTCGGGGGCGCGTGCGTCACCGAGGAGATCGCGCCGGGAGTCCGCGCCTCGACGACCTCCTACATCGCGAGCATGCTGCGGCCCGAGATCGTCGCCGACCTCGGCCTCGCCGAACGCGGGCTGCGGATGGTCCCGTGCGAGCCGGGGTTGCAGGTCGTGTTCGAAGATCGCCCCGTGCTGCCGTGGTGGTCGACGCACGAACGCACCGCCGAGGAGATCCGCCGGATCTCGGCGCACGACGCGGACGCGTTCGGCCGCGTGACCGAGCGCCTCCACGAGCTCGCCCGCTCGCTGCAGCCCTTCTTCCTCGAGGAGGCGCCGAACCTGTACGCGACGGGCTGGAGCAAGCTCCGCGAGGGACGGCGCCTGTTCCGGCGGTTCCGGCACCTGTCGGGCGACCAGCTCTCGGACCTGGTGCGGTTCGCGACCGGGTCGCTCGGCGAGTTCGTCGAACGGCATTTCGAGTCCGACGAGGTCCGCCGCCTCTACCTGGCGAACAACGTCTACGGGATGCACGCGCCCCCGTACCGACCGGGGACCGCGATCGGGCTCCTGTTCCACATGCTCTCCGGCGGCGAGCACCACATCCAGGGCTTCAACGGACACGTGATCGGCGGGATGGGCTCGATCACCAAGGCGATGGCGTCGGCGGTCCGCGACGCCGGCGCCGAGATCCGCACGAACGCCGAGGTGGCGCGCATCGACGTCCTGCAGGGCAGGGCGACGGGGGTCACGCTCGAGGACGGGACCGAGATCTCGGCGCGTACGGTCGTCTCGAACGCGGACCCCAAGCGCACGTTCCTCGGCCTGATCGAGAAATCCCAGCTCGACGAGGGGTTCCGCGCCGACGTGGAGTCGATCGCGATGGCGGGCCCCTGCGCGAAGGTGAACTTCGCACTAGACCAGGAGCCCCGTTGGCACGGTATGCCCGAGGACGCGGACCCCAACCAGCGGTCGCTCGCGACGCTCGTGCCGACCCTCGAGGGCGCGCAGCGGATGTACGACCAGCACCGATGGGGCGAGATCCCGGACGAGCTGTGGGTGGACTGCGTCACCTCGTCGAACGTGGATGACACGCTCGCGCCCTCGGGCACACACGTGATGACGGCGTTCGTGCAGTACGTGCCGTTCGAGCTTCGGTCGGGCACCTGGGACGAGCTGCGCGACGAGCTCGGGCGCAAGGTGGTCGAGACGATCTCGCGATCATCCGACAACGTCGCCACGTCGATCCGGGCGATGCAAGTCGTCACGCCACTGGACCTGGAACGCACCTACGGGCTGACCGAGGGCAACATCTTCCACGGAGACCTCAACGTCGAGCAGCTGTTCTTCATGCGGCCGCTCCCCGCGTGGTCCCGGTACCGAACGCCGATCGACGGGCTGTACCTGTGCGGGGCCGGCACGCATCCCGGCGGCGGCGTGACCGGCGCGCCCGGCTACGTCTCGTCGCGCGCGGTCCTGAAGGACCTGAAGCGGCGGCGGTCGTGACGCTCGAGATCGCCTGTCCGACCTGCGGCCCTCGGCCGCACACCGAGTTCGCGTACGGCGGCGAGGAACTCCCGCACGTGGCACCCGACGCGGAGGCCGACTTCGCTCGCGTGTTCCACCCCGGCAACGCCGAGGGTCCGCAGCGCGAACGCTGGTTCCACGCGCTCGGCTGCCGGAGCTGGTTCGTGCTCACCCGCGACACGCGGACCAACCGGATCGGATGACGCCGGGCCGGTTGCGGTTCGAGGGGCGGGACGTCCCGGTGCTCGAGGGCGACACGGTGGCTTCGGCGCTGTTCCGTGCCGGCGTTCGGACGTTCTCGCGCTCGTTGAAGGGTCATCGCCGGCGCGGCCTGTACTGCGGAACCGGCGAGTGCCCGAACTGCGCGGTCACGGTCGACGGTGTTCCGGGCGTCCGATCGTGCATCACCCCAGCGACCGGCGACCTGCGGATCGAACGCCCACGGGGTTGGCCGTCGGCCGACCACGACCTGCTCCACGTCGCGGATCTCGCGCACCCGCTGATGCCGGTCGGGTTCTACCTGAAGACCTTCATCCGGCCACGGTTCGCGTGGCGGACGGCCGAGCGGATGATCCGGCGGGCAACGGGTTCGGGACCGCTGCCCATGGACGCGCCGGCCACGCGCACCGTCTCGAGGCACGTCCGCTGCGACACGATCGTGGTCGGCGCGGGAGTCGCCGGCCTGACCGCGGCGCTCGAGCCCGCCGTGGACGGCGAACGCGTGCTGCTGTGCGACGGGTTCGCGATCGGCTCCCGCGTCGCACCGGGCCCGACGCTCGACGCGATCCGGACGCTCGAGGCTCGCGTCCGGGCGAACCCCGCGATCGAGATCATGGAGGGCTACGCCGCGCTCGGCCTGTTCGACGGGCCGAGCGTGCCGCTCGCGGGTGCGGGCGAGCTCGTGCAGGTGCGCGCCGAGCGCGTCGTGGTGGCGACCGGCGCCACCGAGGCGCACCAGCTCTTCCCCGGCAACGACCTGCCCGGAGTGTGGCTCGGGCGCGCGGCGTCCGCGATGGCGGCGCTGCACGGCGTCCCGCCGGGCCGGCGCGTGGTGGTCGTGGCATCCACCGCGGAAGGCGTGGAGCACCTGCGGGCGCTCGTCGCGGCCGGGACCCCGGTCGTGGCCGCCCTCGTGCCGTCGGCGTTCGTGGACGAGGTGCCACGCGAGACCGAGGCCATCGTCGACGGGGAGCTCGTGGAGGCGCGCGGACACGGGCGTCTGCGCTCGGTGGTCGTCCGCGAACGTGGCGAGCGGCGCCGGATCAGGTGCGACGCGCTCGTGCTCTCGATGGGTCTCGCACCGCGCGACGAGCTCGCACGGATGGCGGTGGGCGAACCCGTTCGGCTCGTGGGCGACGCGGCGCTCGACGCCGGCGAACCCCGGCTTGGTGGCGGCTACCTCTGCCTGTGCGAGGACGTTGCGCTGCACGACGTCGAGCAGGCCTGGACCGAGGGGTTCCGCTCCGCCGAGATCCTCAAGCGGTACACGACCGCGACGATGGGCCCCTGCAAGGGCGCGATGTGCGGGCGCGCGCTGGCGTGCTTCGCGCGCGACCACGCGGACGCGGCCGACCAGCGTTCGGGTGCGCGGACGACGGCGCGCCCGCCCCTGCGGCCGGTCGCCCTGGAGACGCTCGCGGCGCCGGTCCACGAGGTCGTCGAGAAGCGGACCGGCCTGCACGAGGTCCACCTGGCGGCGGGCGCGAACCTCGGGTGGTCGAGCGGGTGGAAGCGCGCGCTCTCGTACGGCGACCTGGCCGGGGAGTATCGCGCGGTGCGCGAACGCGTCGGCATGATGGATGTCGGGACGCTCGGCCGGTTCCTGATCGCCGGACGGGACGCAGCCAGGCTCGCCGGCTCCGTCTTCGCGGGACGGATCGAGGACCTCGCGCCCGGCCGTTCGCGCTACGTGCTCGCGCTCGACGAGGGTGGGTACGTGGTCGACGACGGGCTGCTGTGCGCGGTCGAAGACGGCTCGTACCTGCTGACGTCCACCTCCGGCGGCGCCGAACGCATGGACGCCCGCCTGCGTGAGTGGGCCGATCGCCTCCAACTCCACGTGCATCTGCTCGATCGGACCTCGGAGCTCGGGGCGATCCTGGTCGCCGGTCCCCGGGCCCGCGACCTCCTCGAGCGTCTGACCGGGGATCCGATCGAGGCCGCGGCGCTCCCGTACCCGGGCCACCGCGAGCTGACGCTCGCGGGCGTCCCGTGCAGGGCGATCCGGAGCGGGTTCGTCGGCGAGCTGGCGTTCGAGCTGCACCACCCGCGTTCGAGGGGACCTGAGCTGTGGGACGCCCTCCTGCGGGAGGGAAAGGCGCTCGAGATCTCGCCGTTCGGGCTCGACGCGCTCGAGGTGCTCCGGCTGGAGAAGGGTCATCTCTACCTCGGTCAGGACACGCTGCCCGACGACACGCCGGCCAAGCTCGGTCTGAACTGGGCCGTGGACATGTCCAAGCCGTGGTTCGTCGGGAAGGCGGCGCTCGAACGGCTGGCCGAGCTCCCCCCGACCCGAAGGCTCGCGGGGCTGGAGTTCGAGGGCGCCCCCGCGGAGGGCGCCGAGCTCCGGGGCGCGCCGCTGACGGTCGGTGGCGCGGTCGTGGGTCGGGTCACGTCGGCGGCCAACTCCGCCTCGCTCGAGCGCGCGATCGGGCTCGGATGGATCCGGCGAGGCGAGGACGGGTTCCCGAACGAGCTCGGCGCGGGCTCGGTCGTCGCCCGCGTCGTGTCCACGCCGTTCTACGACCCCCTAGGCGCGAGGGTCCGTGGCTGAGCTCCGAACGTCGACGCCGAGCGTGACCAGCGTGCTGGCTTCGGCCGAGGCGTGCGACCGGGTGAGCGAGCTCCCCGGCGCGTGCCGCGTCTCGCCGGGCGAGGTCGCGCTCATGGGCGACGTCTCCGAGGCGGCCGTTCGCGCGGCGGTCGTTCGGCTCGACCCGGATGCCGTGGTACTCGACGTCTCGGACGGCTGGATCGTGCACTCGCTCGACGGACCGGGCTCGCGCGAGGCGTTCGCTCGACTGTCCGAGCTCGAGCTCCCGGCTGCGGGCTCCCTCGTCGGTGAGCTGGCCGGGGTGGGCGTTCGTATCCTCGTCGACGGGGACCGGATCGATCTGCTCGTGCCCTCGATGATCGCCGCCCACGTGCGCGAACGCATCGAGGTCGACGCCGCGGAGCTCCTCCGATGACCGGGCTGCTGCGGAACGTTCGGTTCCTCGAGCAGCGCGAGCTCCGTCCGAGCTACGACGTGGTGATCGTCGGCGGCGGCGTGAACGGCCTCTCGCTCGCCTACCACTTGGCCGAGGTCCACGGCATCCGCGACGTCGCGGTGCTCGAACGCTCCTACCTGGGTTCGGGCTCGTCAGGGCGCAACACGCAGGTGCTCCGCGCCAACTAC
>Ga0207578_1000030_pt1 | contig 25562 bp, 18 predicted proteins | sample NitcycUWRG10K412_FD_188278 | JGI IMG/M metagenome (GOLD analysis project Ga0207578, IMG submission 188278) | Soil microbial communities from Arlington Agricultural Research Station in Wisconsin, USA - Nitrogen cycling UWRJ-G10K4-12 (SPAdes) | ecosystem: Environmental > Terrestrial > Soil >... | reverse complement strand
CGAGCTCACGCGGGTGCTGTCGTGGCTCCCGTGCCTCTGCACCATGGGTTACGCCTGAGGAAGGGCCAAGCTGGCGCGAGTGGGCCTCAACTTCTAGCACCAGGCCGATATCGATGTCGATATCGGCCGCCTCGCCGGGTGGACAGCGGCCGGCCCTACTCGAGATAGCCGAGGCCGCGGAGGTGCTCCTCCATCTCGTCGGCCTCGGTGTCGCTGACGCTCGAGGTCTCCTCACCCGTCGGCATGCCGGGGATCTGCACGGCCGGCTTCGAGGGCTCGGCCTGTGAGACCTTCGCGTCCGCGCCCACGACCTCGTGCAGCACGCGGCCGGTGTGCTCGATCGTGGCGGGCGCGTCGATCGCGGCCAGGATCGTCGGGGCCAGGTCGACCAGCAGCGGCGGCTGCTCGAACGCCTTCACGTTCGGCCCGGCCGCGACGATCACGCCCTCGAGCCGGTGGTCGCCGCTGATCCAGTCGGCGTCCTCGAGCGCGGTCTTCGCGTGGGTGAGCGAGTACTGCTCGGCCGGCTCCATCAGGATGTCGGGCGCCGTGTCGGCGTGCTTGCCCTTGAAGATCTCCTCGCGCCGGTAGATCGCCTCGACCGGCTTGCGACCGGTCTTGGGGTCGACGAAGCTCGAGAGCGCGTCCATCACCTGGTCCCGCACCTTCTCGAAATCGGCCGGGTCGACGATGCCGTCGGGCTCGCGCCCGGCCAGGTTGATCGAGACGCCCTCACCCGTCGAGCGGATCGTCGTGAACGCCTTCGTCTTGGACCAGTTCACCGACTGCGGCAGCGAGACCTTCCCGTGCAGGCCGAGCTTGTCGTAGGCCTTGCGCGCGAACTTGCGCACCGGCCCCCACTGCATCGGCCCGAAGACCACGTTCGACGCGCTGAACTCGAGGAAGCCGAACTTCTTCAGCAGATGGTCCATGTGGATCGTGCGCGTGACCGACTGGAACCCGTGGTCCGAGATGAACAGGACGAGGTCGTCCTCACGCGTGCGCGAGACGAACGAGCCGATCGCGTCGTCGAGCTGCGCGTAGACGTCCCGAACCTTCCACCCGATGGGGGTCTTCACGTTCGCCTGGTAGTCGGGATGGTCGGGCGCGATGTAGTTCGAGAGCGCGTGCTGCGTCCGGTCGACCGAGACCCACACCGAGGCCATCAGGTCCCAGTCCGAGTTGTCCATCAACCACTCGGTCGCGCGGATCCGCTTGCCGGTGATCTCGAGCGCCTCGTCCAGGTACTGCTCGGGCCGGTTGCGGTAGGTGGTCCAGGACATGCCGTTGATCACCCACGGCACGCCGGCCTTCTCGAGCTGCTCCGCCAGGTCGGCCGGCTGCGTGTAGGTGCGCCCCTTCGGCAGCACGCCGCCGGCGGCGATCTTCCCGTTGATGTCCGGCGGCGGGAACAGCAGCGGCACGTCGGCGTACACCCCGACCTTGCCGGCCGCCGAGAGATCCTCGACGAACGTCCGCTCCTTGATCGACTTGTAGGTGACCGGGTACTGCTTGTGGGTCCCCGGCACGGTCTCGAGGATGTCGTAGACCCCATGATCGGCCGGGTCGACCCCCGTCAGGAACGACGGCCACGCCGCCCACGAATGGGTGGGCACCGTCGAGCGCAGGACGCCCTTCTGCCCCCGATCGATCAGGGCCTGCAGGTTCGGCAGGGCGCCCCGCTCGAGCAGGGGTTCGAGGATTCGCCAGTCGGCGCCATCCCATCCGATCAGTAGTACTCGTGGCATGGTGGAACCCTTCGGTTGGCGGGTTCGGCGAGTCTACCGAAAGCTCATTCCACCCGAGCTTCCGCGCTCCAATAACTCTCGGACCGGTCTCGTCTGTACAGACTGCGAGCTTGGTCTCGTCTGAGAGGACGTGGCACCATGCCGCAATGTCGAGCTCGACCGAAGACCGCGCAGGCCAGGTGAGCTCGCCTCGCCTCCGGCTGCTCGCGCGCCTCATCTTCGGTCTGACGATCCTGGGTATCGCGGGCGGCATCTGGTTCTCGATCCTCGATACCGGGAAGACCGAGACCGACCTCGGCTTCCTGCTCAGCTTCTGTCTGTTCCCGTTCATCGGGTACATCCTGGCGATCCGCCGGCCGGACAACGCGATCAGCTGGCTGATGCTGGGCATCGGCGCCGCCTTCGGCCTGAGCGCGTTGGTGGGGTCCTACGCGAGCTACGCGATCAACGGCGGCGTCGGCGGCTCTCACCTGGGCGCGATCGCGCTCGCGTTCGACCAGCCGATGTGGTTGCCGATCGTCGGTCTGCCGGCGACGTTCCTGATCCTGCTCTTCCCCGACGGACACCTGCCGTCGCCGCGCTGGCGGTGGTTCGCCTGGGTGCTAGGCATCAGCATGGCGATCACCTTCCTGGCGATCCTGTTCGGCCCGGGACGGTTCGAGGAGAGCGCGTTCCCGAACGTGGTGAATCCGCTCGGCTCCGAGGCTCTGCGGCCGGTGCTGGCGGTCGCCACGGGAGCCATCATCATGCTTCCGATCGGCGTGATCGGCTCGCTGGTGAGCCTCGTCCAGCGGTTCCGCCGGTCCACCGGGATCGAACGGCTGCAGCTGCGGTGGCTCGTGACCGCGGCGGGCACGGTGGCGATCCTCTACGCCTCCGCGCTGGTCTTCTCGTTCAACTCCGCCTGGGGGGCCGACTCCACGCCCGGCTGGGTAGCGGTCATCCAGTCGCTCGCCATCGTGTCCTTCGGCCTGATCCCGATCGCGATCGGTATCTCCGTGCTCCGGTACCACCTGTTCGACATCGACCTCGTGATCAACCGAGCGCTGCTGCTCGCGGCGATGGTGGTCTTCATCACGATCGTCTACGTGGGGATCGTCGTCGGCGTCGGGGCCCTCGTCGGGAGCCAGTCGACCCCCGTCCTATCGGCGGTGGCCGCCGCGGTCGTCGCCCTGGCGTTCCAGCCGGCGCGGCGGCGCGCCCAGCACTTCGCCGACCGCCTCGTCTACGGGAAGCGAGCGACGCCGTACGAGGTGCTCTCGCAGTTCTCCGATCGACTCGGGAACGCGTACGCGAACGAGGAGCTGTTGCCGAGGATGGCCCGGGCGCTGGCCGAGGGCACGGGTGCGTCCCGCGCCGACGTGTGGGTCCGCGTCGGCGACGACCTCCGAGCGGAGGCCGTGTGGCCGACGGACGCCGATCGGCCCGAACCCCTCGTCGCCTCGGCGAACACCGAGGGCACGCTCACCCCATCGTCGATGCGGGAGCCCGTCCGCCACCAGGGCGAGCTCCTCGGGGCGCTGTCGATCACGAAGAAGCCGGGCGAGTCGATCACCGCGACCGAGGAGAAGCTCGTCCGCGATCTGGCCGCCCAGGCAGGGCTGGTGATGCGCAACGTCGCGCTCGCGGAGCAGCTGATGGACACGATCGAACAGCTCCGCGCGTCGCGCCAGCGCCTGGTGACAGCGCAGGACGAACGCGCCAAGAAGCTCGAACGCAACCTGCACGACGGTGCCCAGCAGCAGATCGTCGCGCTCACGGTGAAACTTCGCCTGCTCGGCCAGCTGATGGACCGCGACGTCGAGAAGGCGAAGTCGATGGCGTCGGATCTCCAGGCCGATGCGATCGACGCACTCGAGCAGCTCCGTGACCTCGCGCGCGGCATCTATCCGCCGTTGCTGGCCGACCAAGGACTGGTCGCGGCACTCGAGGCGCAGGCGCGCAAGGCCTCGGTCCCGACCGAGGTTCGATCCGACGGGATCGGCCGTTACCCGCAGGACATCGAGTCCGCCGTCTACTTCTGCGTCCTCGAGGCCCTGAACAACGTCGCCAAGTACGCCGAAGCGACCAGGGCGGAAGTCAGCCTGGCGCAGGACGACGGGCACCTGCGGTTCGCGGTCGTCGACGACGGGACCGGCTTCGACACCGCGGAGATGAGCTACGGGACCGGCGTGCAGGGGATGGCGGACCGCCTGGACGCGATCGGCGGTGCCCTCCAGGTGGCCTCTCGGAAGGGCGAGGGCACGACCATCGAAGGCCGGATCCCGACGCCCGTCGACGGGGACCCACTCCCATCTGACTGAGCCATGCCCTCAGGAACGAACGCCGAGCCCTTCGAGGAGCGTCGTCGCGCGTTCGCGCGGCGCGCGGGCGCCGGTCAGTCGAACTTCGCCGAGGAGCGCCGTCGCCTCCTCGAACGGGTCGCCGTACCCGCGGAGTTGCTCGGCGACCTTCGCGTATGTCTCCGCCACGTCCGGATCATCATGAGACTCGGCGAGCATCGCGACCGCAGCCATGTAGTGCATCCGATCGCGGAGCACGAGCGGATCGCTGGACGCGACGAGTCGCTCAGCGATGTCCTCCCGCCCCGCCGCGAGTGACAACCGCACCGCCCGAACCAACTCGAGCGCGCGATATTCGGCCGCCACTCCCTCGGTGACCGACGCGAATGCCTCGAGCCGCCCGATGGCCGCCTCGGCATCCCCGTCCGCGAGCGCGATCGCGGCGGCGGCGGCGAGCGCCGGTGCTCTGGCGGCGAGCTCCTGCGTCCGTTCGGCGACATCGAGGAGCTCGGTGGGGTCGACGACGTCCGAGCGGCGGCCGCGCGCGAGCAGGACGTGGGCACGTGTGACCATCGCGGTGACCCACACGGCGGGATCGAGACGACCGGGCGAAAGGGCGAGCAGATCGTCGCTCCACGCGAGCACGCGGTCCCACTCGCCGGCCTCGAGCAGCGCCCACAGCGCCGCGCCCTTGGTGTAGATGGCCTGGGAGTGCACGTTGCGGTACTCGGCGAGCTCGAGCGCCCGCTCCCACTCCGCCAGGCCGGCGGCGGGACCCTCGGTCGCCCAGCGCCACTCGGCCAGGTAGTTCCGCGACGAGACGACGTCGGCCACGCGACCGCTCTCCTCGGCGCGGCGGAGCGCCTCCTCGAGATCGGCGATGCCGGCGTCGAGATCCCTCATCGAGCAGCGGGCGTCGCCGCGGATGTGCAACGCCATCACCGCGATCTCGTTGCCGTGGTCCTCCAAGATCGCGAGCGCGCGGTCGGCGAACGCGGCCGCGTCCGCCGTATCGCCGGTGAACAGCTCCTCCTCGGCCCGGAACGCGTACGCCCGGGCGAGCGCCAGGCCGGGAGGGTGTCGCTCGAGGGTCTCGATCGATTCGGCGAACGCCTCGCGCGAACGCGCGGACTCGCCGGCCACGGCGAGCTGGGCGCCCATCCGTGTGAGCGCCTCGCCCACCGCGATGTCGTCGTCCCGGGCCTTCGCGATCGCGAGCGCCTGCCGGTACCGGTCGAGGACCTCCTCGGCATCGAGCAGGCCGGCGCGCCGACCTGCGTGGGCAGAGCGCCAGAGCGCCTCTTCCCGCCCTCGGGTGTCCGGTGGCGCGAGTGCCAACGCTCGATCGAAGGTCGCGAACGCCGCCGTGGGATCGACGCGCGCCGCGCGCTCGCCCGCGGCCAGGAGCCACTGCAACGCCGGGCCGTTCGCGATTTCGGCGACCTCGGGCTCGTTCGCGGCCAGGCCGAGCTCGGCGGCCGAGGCGTAATGGCGTGCGAGGGACTCGGCCCACTCCTCCGCACGCTCACCGGTGACTCCCTCGAGCCAGCGGCCGGCGGCGAGGTGCCGCGTCGCCCGCGAGGAACGAGGGAGACGGCCGTACGCGACCTCCCGGATCAACGCGTGCGTGAACCGGTAAGCGTCGAGCCCCGGGAGGGAGGAGGTTCGGCGCTCCAGCAGCCCCCGACGCACGAGCTCCTCCAGGCCGGCCCGCGCGTCGTGGTCGTGCAGGCCCTCGAGCGCTTCGGGCCAGACCTCCTCGCCGAGCACCGCCGCGTCTTGCGCGAGACCGCGGGCGTCGGCGGGGACCATGTCGAGCCGTGCGGAGATCACCGCGTGCACCGAAGCGGGAGTGGCGTCGCCGGTCGCGGCGCCGGACTCGGCGAGCATGCGGGCGAACTCGATCGCGTACAACGGGTTGCCCGCGGCGCGCTCGAGCACGGAACCGGAGATCGCGCGCTCGCCGAGCAGCGAGCCGATGAGCTCGCGGGTCTCGACCTCCGCCAACGCACCCAGGTCGAGCGTCGTCCATCCCTCGGGGAGCGCGGCCTCGGGTCGCGCCGTCGCGACGAGCAGGACCGGCCGGTCGGCGAGGAGCTCGGCCGTGGACGTGAGGATCTCGACGAAGGCGGGGGCGGCGTGGTGGAGATCCTCGATCGCGAGCACCAGGGGCCGCGACCCCGCGGCCGCCCCGAGCAGCAGCGCCCACGCGCGGGCGATCTCCTCGGTGCCGATCGTCGCTCCGTCGGAGATCGCCTCGAGCGCGAGGACGGCGCCGAGCGTTCGGACCAGCCACCTCCGGTCCTGCGGATCGAGCTCGATCCGCGCCGCATGCGCCTCCAGCCGCGCGGCCGACGTGGCGGCGTCGTCGGAGGGTTCGATGCCCGTCAGCGCGCGGACGGTCTGCTCGACCGGCGCGAAGGTGACGCCCTCACCGTACGGAGGACACGACCCCGTGATCGTCAGCGCACGCTCCTGCAGGTCGTTCGCGAGCTCGGCGATCAGGCGCGACTTCCCCACGCCGGCCTCGGCCACCAGGACGAGGGCGCGGAGGGAGCCGGACCGTTCGACGTCGTCGAAGCGGTCGGTCAGGATCTCGAGCTCCGTCCGCCGGCCGACGAACGGCACGCGCTCGCGTTCGGGCTCCGCTCGCTCGCCGAGGACCCGCCACACCATCAGCGGTTCGCTCTTGCCCTTCACCGTGGCCGTCGGCAGAGCCTCGACCTCGAACCGGCCACGGACGGCCCGCAGCGTCTCTTCGCCGATCACGACGGCATCCCGAGGCGCGAGCGACTGCATCCGGGAGGTGGTGTTCACGACGTCGCCCGCGACCGCCTCGCCGACCTGCGGTCCGGAACCGAACGCGACGACGGCCTCGCCCGTGTTCACCGCGATGCGCACGGCGATGTCCGGGTCGTCGCGTCGCAGGTCCTCGATCGTGTCGAGGATCCGCAGTGCCGCGCGCACGGCTCGGACCGGGTCGTCCTCGTGCGCCACGGGGGCACCGAACACGCCCATCACCGCGTCGCCGATGAACTTGTCCAGCGTGCCGCCGAACCGCTCGAGATCCTGCTTCACCCTCCGGTGGAACGGCACGAGGGTGCGTCGGACATCCTCGGGATCGGCTCGGTCCGAGCGCTCGGTGAACCCGACCAGGTCGGCGAACACGATCGTGACGGTCCGGCGCTCCTCCGCGGCCACCGGCGCGGTCTCCACCGGCGTCCCGCAGAACGCGCAGAAGCGCGCGCCGGCGGGGAGCTCGGCCCCACAGTTCGCGCAGGCGGCCACCGGCCGAGTCTAGGGCGGAGCCCCCCCGAGAGCCGACGTCACGGCGCCGGTGTGCGAGAGACTGGGGGAACGACGAGCGGGAGGTCGAGCGATGGAAACGGTCACATCCAAGGACGGGACGACGCTCGGGTTCGATCGGCTGGGCGAGGGACCGCCGGTGGTGCTCGTGTGCGGCGGATCGGTCGACCGGATGGCCGACGCGGCCATCGCGCAGGAACTGTCCTCCGACTTCACGGTCCTGAACTACGACCGCCGCGGGCGCGGGGCCAGCGGGGACACACCCCCGTACGCGATCGAGCGAGAGGTGGAGGACATCGAGGCGGTGATCGGCGCGGCGGGTGGGTCGGCCTTCCTGTGGGGATCGTCGTCCGGGGCGGTGCTCGCCTTGATCGCGACGGCGAGCGGAGCCCCGGTCACCAAGCTGGCGCTGTGGGAGCCCCCGTTCATCCTCGACGAGAACGCACGCCCCCCGGCCGACCAGGTCGAGCAGTACGAGCGGATGATCGCGGAGGGTCGTCGCGGCGACGCGGCCGATTACTTCATGTCGAAAGTCGTCGGGATGCCCCCGGAGTTCGTCGCCGACGCGCACAACCAGCCGTGGCGGGCGGGGCAGGAGGCGATCGCCCATACGCTGGCGTACGACGCCCGCATCATGGGCGACTACTCGATCCCGACCGAGACCGCGGCCTCGGTCAAGCCCCCGACGCTCGTGCTCGCCGGCGGAGCCGACATGCCGTTCATGCGCGAGTCGGCACAGGCTCTGGCGGATGCGATCCCCGACGGGCAGGTCCGGTTCCTCGACGGTCAGGGGCACAACGTCGACCCCACGGTCCTGGTACTGGCGTTGAAGGAGTTCTTCTCCTAGGCGTTCGGCTCCTCGACGCTCAGCGTACGAATCTGCGGTCCGGCACGAACCACAGCAGCGCGACCGTCACGTAGAGCGCGTACGAGATCCAGGGACTCACGAACGCGAGCGGGATGGCAGCTGCGTAGATCGCGAGCGAGATGTTCCCCTTGACGTCCGAGCCGATCGCGCGCGCGACGGCCGAATCGCGTCCGTTGGCACGGACCAGCGCGTGGACGAGCAGGGAATACGCGAGACCGGATGCGAGCAACACCATCCCGTACGCCGCGGCGGGAAGCGGCTGCTCGTACTCGTCGCGCAGCCACTCCGTCAGTACGGGGATCAGCGAGAGCCAGAACAGGAGGAACAGGTTCGTCCACATCACGGCGCCGTTGACCCGCTCCGCGGCGCGGAGGAGATGATGGTGGTTGTTCCAGTAGATCCCGATGAGCGTGAAGCTGAGCGCGTAGACGACGAGGCCCGGCAGGAGGTCGTCTCGCACGTCCGCGAGCGTGTGTCCCTGTGGCGCCCTCAGCTCGAGGGCCATGATCGTGATGATCACCGCGAACACCGCGTCGGAGAACGCCTCTACCCGGCCCGAGCCGAGCTCCGTCCTGTCGTTGCGTTCCGCCATGCCGCCGATGATAGGAGCGGATCATCTGTACAGTGCCCCGCGTGGCGGGGATCCCGATCCCGGAGGTAGCTCGCGAGCTCCTCGAGAGCGACGCCGTCGCTCATGTGGTCACGCTCGACGAGGACGGGGCGCCACACGTCTCGGCGGCGTGGGTCGGGCTCGACGGGAACGAGATCGTCCTGGCAACGATGCCCGACCAGCGGAAGCTCAGGAACCTCCGCCGTGATCCTCGGGTCGCGCTCTCCGTGCCGTCGACGAGCGTCAACGCGTGGGGCCTGCTCGAGTACCTCGTCGTCTACGGGACGGCGCGCGTCGTCGAGGGGGGCGCCCCCGAGATGCTCCAGCACCTCGCGCACACGTACCTCGGACCCGGCGTCGTGTTCCCGAACATGCCCGACCCGCCGCCCGGGTTCATCACGCGGATCACGCCCGAGCGGTTCGGAGGCGTCGGGCCTTGGAACCCGTAGTGCCGTTGGAAAGCGAGCACTTTGGACGGAGCCGCGGCCGGGTATGCACGCTTCGACTCCCAGATGGAAGGGGCGGCCGTGAGTGACGACTCGGCGCAAGAGCGCGCCCGCGTCGCAGATGAGGCGAGGCGGATGGCGGAGGAACGGGCCAACGCTGAGCTGGAACAGGCGGAGCGGCTGAAGTCGGAGATGCTCACGGGCCCGATGAGCCTCGAAGTGCTGCGGCAGCAGGGACTCATCTACGGTGGGCTGATCCTCATCGGCGTATACATGGTGGAGCCGTTCCTGACGGCTCCATCGCTCGACGCATCCGCCACGATCTCCGTCCTCGCGTTCGCGGTGGCGATCCCGCTCCTGGCCGCGCTCGTGATGGTCAACCGGCAGGAAGCCTTCCGCGGTCGACGAACCCCGTCCGTGATGGTCACCATCTCGCAGGCCGTGGCTCAGTCGGCGGCCTTCGTGGGGATCGTCGCGGGCTTCTGGCACATCACGTGGATCGCCGGGGTGACGTTCCTCGCTACCGGGCTCGTCGCGGTGGGGGTCCATTCGGCCGGTTTCTGGCGCCTCGAACAGACACAGGCGCAGGGGCCAGGGTCCTAGGACCGCGGTTAGGCTCACGCACGTCGGCCGACGGAACGAGAGACTCCTTCGTGAGGGAGGTACCGGCATCGGCAGCGTGATCTACGACAAGAGCATGTCCCTCGACGGCTACATCGCGGGCGCGAACATGCGGGTCGAGGCGGGGCTCGGCGACGACGGACAGCGCCTGCACGACTGGGTCTTCAAGGAGCCGGCCGGCATGGAGCTGGTCCAACGTGAGGTCGGCAACCTCGGCGCGGTGATCTGCGGCCGGCGCACGTTCGACATGTCGATCCCCCACTGGGGTGACAGCGGCCCGACCGGCGACGCTCGCGTCCCGGTGTTCGTGCTTTCGCACGGCGTCCCGGACGACGTCCCCGAGGGCGGCGTGTACACGTTCGTCGGCGATCTCGAGACGGCGTTGGCACGGGCGCGCGAGACCGCGGGTGACAAGAACATCAGCGTGATGGGTGCCGACACCGGGCGCCAGTTCCTCGACGCCGGCGTGATCGACGAGATCTCGATGCACCTCGTGCCGGTGCTGTTCGGGAGCGGCACGCCGTTGTTCGGCGAGGGCGTGGACGAGCACGTCACGCTCGAGTTCGTCGGGGTGAGCGAGAGCCCGTACGCCACGCACCTGCGTTACCGCGTCGTCCGCGAGGGCTGACCCTCGGCAGATGCGCCGCAACGGAGCGTGCTGCGTGAGCAACACCGAGCGAGGGAGCTCGTCATAGGCTTCGCCCATGACGGAGCGGGTCTGCTTGCGCTGCGACTGGGCCGGCGATACGGACGAGCCTGCGTGCCCTCGGTGCGGCGCTCCCCTGTACCGGATCGGCCGTTCGGAGCCGAAGCCGGCTCCGCCGGAAGCGCCCCCTGCCCGCCCCGATCCGCCGGCCGAGGTCCCGGGCACACGCGGTGCGGTCGCAGCCGCCGAGCGCGGGCGCTGGCGGGTCATCGCTCTCGCCCTCACGCTCACGGCGGTTTTCGCCTTCGCGCTGACGCGTGGTGGCGAGACCGACCCCGGCGGTCGGGATCAGGCCCGCGCAGACGTAGCGACACCGGCTGATCCTGCCGTTCCGAGTCTGCCGACAGACTCGTCGGCGGGCCCGCTACCTCCGTGCTCCGGCGACGCCGCGACACCGGCCGCCCCCGAGCCCGCCCAGGCGGTGCCGGCCGCCACGGCCGACTACTACTTCCAGGGCTCGCTCGAAAGCAGCCTGGGAACCGCCCCCGATCTCGTCGAGGTCGAGAAGGGCAGCAGCGTGTTCACCGCCGACGAAGGGACCGGGGTCACGGTGCTCCGCTTCGCCGGCGGCAGGGGGTTGGCGCTGGCCCCGACGACCCACGTCATCCGGAGCTCGGGATACTCGATCGAGGTCCTGTTCCGCTTCGATCTCCTCCCGGGGTTCCGCAAGGTCATCGACTTCAAGAACGGCTCGACCGACGAGGGCTTGTACGTGCTGGATGGATGCCTGACCTTCGTCCCGTATGAGCAGGACGCCTTCACCAGGATCGGCTCGGACTCCTACGTGCAGGTCGTCCTCACGCGAGACCCGGCCGACCGGGTCGTCGGGTACGTCGACGGCGTCCGGCAGTTCGCGTTCAACGACCGCGGTGGCCTCGCGAAGGTAGGCGGATCGGACAGCCTCCGGTTCTTCGTCGACGACGTCACGACGACCCAGGAGTGGTCCAGCGGTGCGGTATCGCAGATCCGGTTGTTCGATCAGGCACTGACCGCGAACGAGGTCGCGTTACTGGCGTGCACCGAGCTCGCGATCGCTGATCCGACCTTCCCGTGCCACGGTCTCGAGCGATGAGACGGCACCAGGCACCGCTCACACGTCGAGCAGGGGAGCAACCCGCTCGCCGAAGAGCTCGAGCTGCTCGATCGGATCCCCGACGGGCCACAGGAACATGCGATGGACACCCGCCTCGGCGAAGCGGGAGAGCCGATCCGCGCACGCCTCCGCGGAGGTGACCAGCAGCCGTTCGCCGAGTTCATCCGCCGGCCGCCCGAGCGAGGGCGCCACCCACTCCTCGAGAACGCGGCGGGCGCGCGACGGGTCGTCTTCGACGCGGAACATCATCGTCGCGAGCGCGTTCGGGAACGTCTCGGGATCCTTGCCGTGCGGCGGAAGCTGCCCGCGCAGCCGATCCCAGGACTCCACGAACCCCCGGGGGGTGGTGTTGTAGGCGGAGGCGATCCAGCCGTCCCCGAGCCTGGCCACCCTGCGGAGCCCGGCGTGCGAACCCCAGCTCCCCACCCAGATCGGCGGACCACCGTCCTGCGCGGGCGCAGGCTCGAGACGGATGTCGCGGGTCGAGTAGAACGTGCCCTCGAACGGCTCGCCGTCCGGACGCCAGAGCGCCCGGAGCGCGCCGATCGACTCCTCGAACCGCGGCCAGCGCTCGTCCCACGCCAGCCCCGCGGCCTCGTAGTCGGCCGCGTGCGAGCCCGGCCCGACGCCGACGACCAGGCGGCCGCCCGAGAGCAGGTCGATCGCGCCGAGCGACTTCGCCAGCGGGATGGGCCCGCGGACCACGGCGAGCGCGATCGTCGTCGCGAGCGTCATGTCCCCGGTCGCCGAGACCACCGACGCGAGCGCGGTCGGCGCGTCCAACCACGGCCGCCGGTGCTGGAGGTGATCGTTCACCGACACGGCCGTGAAGCCGAGCTGTCGGGCTGTTTCCACGTACGCGATCAGCGATGGGGTGTCGGGTTCGGACTCGTTGAACGTCAGGACCGGGAGATGCACCCCGAGATCCATCCCGCCCCCCTTCCCCGCTCGACTCCCCGCTCGACGATCGCCCGGTCAGCGTACGGGTTCACACCCACGGGGTAACCCGACCTCGAAGACGCCTGCTGGCAGGATTGGGCCGACGCGGACCCGGACCTACGCTGCAAGCATGGAAACCACGATGACCCTCCCACCCGCTCCCACCCACGTTCGGACGCCGAACCCGCTGGTCCGCGCGCTTCGGGCGCCGATCGAGGCCCGAACCTGGAAGGAGACGATCCACCTCCTGCTCAACATGCCGATCGGCATCGCGACGTTCACGATCGTCGTGACCGGGTTCGCGCTGGGGTTCGGCCTGCTCATCACGCTCCTCGGCATCCCGATCCTGGTCGCCATGCTCTACGTCTCGCGAGGCATGGGCTGGTTCGAGCGAGCCCGGGCGAAGCTGCTGCTCGACGTCGACGTCCCCAGCCCCTACCGGCCGGACCCGCCCAGCGACCACTGGTGGCGCGTGCCGATGTCGCGCCTAACCGACCCGGCCACGTGGACCGAGATCGTGTACCACCTCCTGCTGCTGCCGATCGGTGTCCTCACGTTCACGGTCGCGTTCACGTTCTGGGTGCTCGGGGCCTCGCTCCTGTTCCTCCCCGTCTACGCGTGGGCGCTGCCGGGGCCCGTGCACCTGTTCGACTCCTGGGTCAGCGTCACGCTCGACGCCCAGCCGAACCTCCAGCTGGTGGGCGGCGGCACCGGCTGGGTGATCGACACGCCCGTCGAGTACGTGGCGTTGGTCCTGATAGGCGCCGCGGTCCTCCTGCTGACCCCGTGGGTCATCCGCGGGCTCGCGATGGCGAACCGGTACCTCGTCCGCGGCCTACTCGGCAGCGACGTGTTCGCGCGCGTGCAGACGTTGACCGACTCGCGAGCCGCCGCCGTCGATCTTGCGGCCGAGGACCGCCGCCGGATCGAACGCGACCTCCACGACGGCGTGCAGCAACGGCTCGTTTCGCTGGCGATCGACCTCGGGCGCGCGAAGGAGAAGCTCGACACCGATAGCGACCCCGGGGGCGCGAAGGAGCTCGTCGGCGAGGCGCACGAGGAGGCCAAGCGCGCGATCACCGAGGTCCGTGATCTCGCCCGCGGGATCCACCCGGCCGTGCTCACCGACCGGGGGCTCGACGCCGCCCTCTCGTCGCTCGCGGCTCGTTCCCCGGTGCCGGCAGACGTCCGCGTCGACGTCGACGAACGGCCCCCGGCCTCGGTCGAGGCGGCCGCCTACTTCGTGGTCAGCGAGGCGCTCGCCAACATCGCTAAGCACGCGAACGCGACCCGCGCCGACGTGACCGTGCGTCGGAGCGGCGACCGCCTGACCGTCAAGGTCGAGGACGACGGCGGCGGCGGCGCGTCCCTGGTGGAGGGCTCGGGCCTGGCCGGCCTGCGCGACCGCGTCGGCGCGCTCGACGGCGAGCTGCACCTGCTGTCGCCCCAGGGCGGACCCACCGTCTTGATGGTGGAGATCCCGTGCGCGTCGTGATCGCAGAGGACGGCGTGCTGCTCCGCGAGGGGCTCGCGCACCTGCTGGTCGACGAGGGCCACGAGGTGGCGGCCTCGGTGGGCGACGCACTCGAGCTGGTCGAGGTCGTGGAGCGCGAGCGACCCGACGTCTGCATCATCGACGTGCGGATGCCGCCGACGTTCACGGACGAGGGCCTCCGCGCCGCGATCGAGATCCGGTCGCGCCGGCCCGAGACCCCCGTCCTCGTACTCTCGCAGTACGTGGAGGAGCGGTACGCGGTCGAGCTGCTCTCGAGCCAGACGAGCGGCGTCGGCTACCTGTTGAAGCAGCGGGTCGCCGACGTGCGCGACTTCCTCGATGCGCTCGAGCGCGTCGCGGGGGGCGGCACGGCACTCGACCCCGAGGTGGTGGCCCAACTCCTGGCCCGCGCGCGCCGCCACCCGCACGACGAGCTCACCCCTCGCGAGCGCGAGGTCCTCGCGCTGATGGCCGAGGGGCTCTCGAACGCTGGGATCGCACAACGATTGGTGGTGACCCAGGGGGCGATCGAGAAGCACGTCACCAGCATCTTCACCAAGCTAGGCCTGGAGTTCGCCGAGACCGACCATCGACGGGTCCTCGCCGTCCTCCGCTATCTCGAGGACCGAGACCCCTAGACCCTCACCGTACGAAGGAGGCCGTCATGAGGCTCTGGTCCCGCACGTCCGTCGTCGCGTTCGCGGTCACGCTGGTCACGTTCACCGGCTGCGCGCGACAGCGCTCGGGCGACGTGCAGGAAGGCCAGGGGGGTTCCGACGCGGTCGAGGTCGTCCAGCACGACGATGTCTTCGAGCCCGGGACGCTGCATCTCGAGGTCGGGACCGTGGTGGACATCGAGGTTCGGAACGAGGGAAGCGACGATCACAACTTCACGATCGACACGCTGAACCTGTCGACCGGCACGATCGAGCCAGGTCACACGATGACGGCAACCTTCACGGTCCCGAACGGAACGACGGAGTACCACTGCACGTTCCACCCCGACATGCGCGGCGAGATCGTCGCCGGGTGACGCCGACGCCTCACGCGATCCGCGAGATCAACTCCCGCAGCACCACGAAGGCGAGGGCCCCGCCGACGCCCACCAGCGCGACCACCAGGTAGACGATCCGTCGCCGGTGCCGGTCCTTCTCGAAGAACCACGGGAGCGCCAGGCCACCCACGAGCAGCGCGAGCATCACGCCCAGATCGATCAAGCGATACGTCTCGGCGCCGAGGTTGTAGCGCCAGACCTTCCGATCGATCGCGAGGAAGAGTGCCTCCGCCACCAGCATCGCCGAGGGCGCGGCGACCGCGAGGAGCGGTGGGCGTCCGGGTTCGGACGAGATGGCCGCGCCACTCCACCCCATGACCGGACCGGCGACCAGCGCGATCGCCGTCCAGACGAGGTTCACCTCGCCCACGACATAGCCGCGCGCCGCGCCGAGCGCGTAGTAGACGGCGACCCCCACCGCCAGCGTCAGCCCTCCCGCGAGGGCACCCCGCTTCGGCGACGTCGTGAGGCGGCCCACGAAGAACGCCGCGAGCCCCCACGGCGACGCGATATTCCCGAGGATCCCGAACAACCGCCCACCGATGATCCCATCCGCCAGTTGCGAGAAGACGCCGAGCCCCACGCCGACGACGACCGACACCAGCCACAGGTGGCCCCCCTCGCGATCGGCTGTCCGATCGACGTCTCCCGGTGCTGCGGAACGCACACCTCATCGTCCCATCGAGACGGCCCGTCCTTCACCCCGATCGGTGTGTGGTTTCGATGCCATCGAGCAGCGGCGGGAGGATCCGCGGCTCAGGCGGCCACGGTCTCGTGTGCGGTTCCGGTGTGGTCTCGTTCGACCAGGCGCTCGACGACGAACTTCGCGTCCCTCGGGACACCCGGGATGACGCTCGATGCCGCGGAGTACTGGAAGAACAGGCCGACGAAGTACAGCCCGGGCTCTGACGTCACGATGCCGCGCTCGTGCTGGAGCTCGCCGTCCTCGCCGAAGATCGGGAGTTCGATCCACGAGAGGTCGTGACGATAGCCGGTGCACCAGATCACGTTCGCCACGTCGAGCACGCGGCCGTCCTCGAGCATCGGCAGCCCCCCGCTGACACCGACGGTCTTCGGGACGCGTTCGATGCCGGCGGCCACGAGCTGCTTGGGCTTGACGCGGACCAGCATGTCGCCCTGGGACGCCTCCTTCGCCTTCGCCTTGCGGCCGAACGGCGTTCGGAGCGTCAGGACGTGGATGCCGACGAACCTGATGAGCCGGAACACCACGTTCTGCGCGACCCACGTATCGATGCTGACCGGGACGTGCCCGCGATCGGGGCCAGAGAGCCACGTCGGGTGCGCGCCGACGACGTCGAGCGAGATGTCGGCGCCCGAGTTGCCCGCCCCGACCACCAGGACCCCGCCGTTGCGCAGCTGCGACGGGTTCCGGTACGCGCTCGAATGCATCTGCACGATCCCCGGGTCGAGCTCGCGCGAGAACGCGGGGACCCGCGGATCGCGGTCGGCGCCCGAAGCGACGATCACGTGGTCGGCCTCGATCCTGCCGTCATCGAGGGTCAGGACGTATCGCTCCCCGTCACGACCGATCCGCTGTACGTCGACCCCGGTGCGTACGGGGAGGTTGAACCTCGCGACATAGGCCTCGAGGTAGTCGGCCATCTGGTCCCGCGTCGGATACCGCGCACTCGCTTTCGGGAAGCGCCAACCGGGCAGCTTGACGGCCCATGACGGGGTGAACAGCTTGAGCGAGTCGTAGCGCGTACGCCACGAACCGCCGATCCGATCGTTCGCGTCCAAGATCACGAACGACCGGCTCGCCCGCTTGAGGTGGTAACCGGCGGACAGACCCGCCTGCCCGGCCCCGACGACCACCGTGTCGAACCGCTCCGAACCCTTGCCGTCCATGGCCCGCCTCCTGTGTCTGGATGTCTCCGCGACGGTAGGCGCGCGAGGTGCCCGGGCTCATCGCCCGAACCAGCCAACTCGGACGGCGACCTCGTGGTGAGGAATCACCACGAGCCGTGGCGGTCAGGCCAGATCGTGCTCGAAGGCGAACGCGGTGGCCGCCGAGCGCGAGGTGACGCTCAGCTTCACGAACATGTTCTGGAGGTGGCGGGCAACGGTGTGCTCGCTGATCACGAGCTCGACGGCGATGTCCCGGTTCGTCTTGCCGGCGGCGACCAGCCGGAGCACCTCGGCCTCGCGGGCGGTCAGCCCGCGCGGCAACGCCTTCGGGCCGCCGAGCAGATCCGAGGCTCGGGCGGCGTCGGCGACGGCCCCCAGGCGTTCGAACGCACCGAGGGCCGCGCGAAGTTCGAGCGCCGCGTCGTCCTCATCGCCGGCGTCGCGCAGCGCCAGCCCGTAGGCCATCCGAGCACGAGCGCCCTCGTACGGCAACCGGAGCTCATGCCACAGGCCGGCCGCACGGCGCAGGCTGGTGAGGGCGGCGGTGACGTCGCTCTCAGCGAGCAGGAGTGACCCTCGGACGGTCGCCGCGAACGCCGCCAACACCGGCGCCGTGGATCCGCCCTCGAGCGCATCGAGCTCGTCCGCCGCCGTCCTCGCGCCATCCAGGTCTCCGCCCGCGAGCGCCGCGTCGGCGAACGCCCACAGCACGCGCGCCCGGTGCAGACGGCTGCCTGGGGCCCCGGTGATCGCGACGCGGAGCGCCGCCACCGCGGCCTCCACCTTGCCTTGCGCGAGTCGCAACAAGGCGAGCCCGGGCTGAGGTTCGAACCCGAGCTCGTGCGCGCGTTCGAACGCCGCCTCCGCGCCGGCCAGGTCACCCCGACGCAGGCGTACGTCGCCGGTCTGATACAGCGCCTCGCCGGCCAGCGGCGAGTCGAAGCTCAGCAGCTCCTCGGCGGCGCGGACCGACTCCGCCTCGGCCTGCGACCAGTCACCCCTCAGACTCGCGAGCGTCGCCCGGTTGATCCGGCACATGCCCGGATACGGCGACTCGGGCGGGATGGACTCGGCCCACGCGCGAGCGGCCTCGCCCCAGTCGCCGGCCCGGCGTACGTCGGCGACCTCGAGGCACGCCCCGATCACGTTGCAGTAGATCGCGCCGGTGAAGTAGTCGTTCAGCTCGCCGGCGACCACCGACGTCATCGCCTCGTCGAGCAACGCGATGCCCTCGGCGACTCGGCCCTGATCGATCAGGATCAGGCCCTGCGTATGGATCGCCATCCCGAGCAGATCTCGGTCGCCGAACCGCTGGGCGATCTCGGTCGCGCGCTCGATCAAGGGGAGCGCCGTTTCCGGGTCGCCGCTGAAGCGCAGGACCGTCGCCTCGAGCAGCGCGGCGAACCCCAGCTCGACGCAATCGGGCAGGTTCGCCGCGTGGCGCTGGGTGCGCGCGAACCAGCCGGCGCCCACGGACGGCTCGTCGCGGACGAAGTGCTCGATGCACAGCCGCGCCGACATCCACGCGGCGCGACGTTCGTCGCCGGCCTCGGCGTAGCCGGTGTACGCCCTTTGGCGAGCGGCCATCGATTCCTCGATCCGCCCTGTCCACCACGCCGCGTCGGCGAACCGCTCGCGGTCGTGCGGATCGTCGAGCGGCAAGAGCGCGCGGAACAGCTCGTACGCCTCGGACCACGAACTCTCGTCCACCGCGGCTCGCGCGCGGTCGATGTCCACGATGCGCTCGGCCACGAGGCCTCCTTCGAGTCGAACGCCCTTGCGCCGAAGGCGGGGAACAGCGTAGCCCCAACCGGACCTCAGCCCAGGTCGACCGTGTCCCGTTCGGGGTGCTTGAGCCACACGGCCGTGCCCGCCGCCACGGGGGCGAGGAGCAGGATCACCATCGCGGACAGGCTCGCCTCGGCGCCCCAGTCGGTGAAGCCGACCGCCAGGCACAGGACCGCGCACACGGGCAGGGCGATCTCGGCCGTCCGGTAGAGCTCGGGCAGGGTGCGGCGGAGCTCGAGGGTCCAGGCGATGAGCGCGTTCGAGAGCATCGCCGCAGCGAGCGAGCCCACCAGGAGCCAGCGCACCGCGTCCGGCAGAGGCCGACCCGCATGCTCGACGGTGTTGAGGACCGCGGCACCGCCCGCGGCGATCGCGACCACCAGAGGGAAATGCAGGTTGAGCCAGACCTGGGTCCTCCTTGGGGCCGGTTCGCGGTACGAGACGAGGTCGAAGTAGATCCACCACAGACCGATCGCGACCACCACCCCCAGCAGACCGATCACGATGCCTTCGGCCTCGAGCGGATGCACGTCGGCCATGCCGGTCACCGCCCCGACGATGACCTCGCCGAGGACGATGATGACGAACAGCCCCATGCGTTCGATCAGCGAGGGCGTCGTCGGGATGCGCGAGTCTCCCGCCAGGGTCTCGGGCGGCTTCCACCTGTACATGCCGATCACCCACCCCGCCACCTGCGCGACGAGCGCCACCGCCCACAGCCAGTACCGCGCCGGCCCGTCGAACGCGATGCTGACCACGAACAGGACGGCCGCAACCAAGTAGCCCGCCGAGTACGGCACCGAACCGGGCCGGTGGTGGGGATCGTGCAACCCCGTGCGGAACCACAGGATCACCAGGATGAAGGTGTTCGCCGCGTAGGCGAGCGCGAACCCGGTCGAGCCGTCCCCCGGGATGTCCCCGATGAACACGGCCATGACCGCGACGGCGAGCATCTGCCCGAACGTGAAGATGCGGACGCTCACGTCGTTGGTCGTGTGGAGGTCGTGGTACAGGGTGCCGTTCAGCCACGAGGACCAGACCGCGTAGAAGAGGAAGACGAACCAACCGATCCCCGACCACGACGGGTGCGCGGCCAGGCGACGGGCGAGCTGGGAGATGACCACGACGAAGACCAGGTCGAAGAAGAGCTCGAGGAAGGTCACGCGCCGGTCGGTCGCCCGATCCTCGTATCGGCCGGGCGGCTGCCACAGCCGCCGGAACGTGGACGGCTCCGTCATGACCTCGAATCTAGCTCGTCTCCGCCTGCCGAGGGGCGTACGTCGCAACCCCTTCCAGGCGCACCTCGTGGCCGAAGCCGGTCCTTACGGTTGCCGGAGCCTCGGGAGGCGTGGAACACTCCTTCGCCGCCCCCGTCGGGGCTCCTTGCCTCCCGGGTGAGCGGGGCGGCCAGGAGGAACGGGTGCAGCGTCGAACCGGGCACGTCCTCGTCGTCGACGACGACGCGCTCAACCGACGTCTCGTCACCGCGACGCTCGCCCGGGAGGGGCTGCGAACCACCTCGGCGAACGACGGGGCCGCGGCTCTAGCGGCGATCGACGAGGACCCGCCCGACGTGATCCTGCTCGACATCGAGATGCCCGGAATGAACGGCATCGAGGTCCTCGAACGCATCAAGTCCGACGAGAAGATCCGCCACCTGCCCGTGGTCATGATCTCGGGCATCGACGACGCGCAGAGCGTCGTTCGCTGTCTGGAGGCCGGCGCCGACGACTTCCTGCCTAAGCCGTTCGACGCGGCGATCCTGCGCGCGCGCATCAACGCGGGACTCGATCGCAAGGCCCTGCACGACCTGGAGCACGAGCGCGTCCGCGACATCTTCATGCGGTTCCTCCCCGAGCAGATGGTCGACGAGGTGCTCGCGAGGACCGATGGGGACGCGCGGATCCGGCCGGAGCTGTTGACCGGCACTGTGTTGTTCGGAGACCTCCGCGGGTTCACGAGCTACGCCGAGGGCAGAGCCGTCGAGGAGGTCATCGAGGCGATCAACACGTACCTCACGCTGATGACCGACGCGGTGCTCGATCACGGTGGCACGATCGTCGACTACATGGGCGATGGCATCATGGCCGCGTTCGGCGCCCCGGTCCCGAACGAGGAGCACGCGGAGCTCGCGATCGCCGCCGCGCGCGCGATGGCCGGCGAGCAGCTGGCGACCTTCAACGCGTGGCTCTCCTCCACCGGGGTCGACGAGCCGCTCCGGATGGGGATCGGGATCAACTCGGGGCCGGTGCTATCCGGGAGCGTCGGCTCCCCGCGGCGACTCGACTACGCGGTGATCGGCGACACGACGAACACCGCCTCTCGGATCGAAGCGATGACGAAGCAGCTCGACCACGCCGTGCTGTTCTCGACGGGAACGAAAGACGCGCTGCGCGAGGTTCCGGAGGACGCGGTGTCGCTCGGCGCGTTCGAGATCCGGGGACGGAGCGGCACCATCGAGCTCTGGGCCCTCGACGTCGAGGAGCCGGCATGACGACACTCGACGACGAGATCCGCGCGCTCCGCGACCGAGTCGTCGAGCTCGAGATGTCGGAGGCTGACCGCGAGCGCGCCGAGAAGGTCCAGAACGCCCTGTACCGCATCGCCGAGACGGCGAGTGTCGCCGAGGACATGCAGGACTTCTACGCGAGGATCCACGGGATCGTTCGCGAGCTGATGTACGCCGACAACTTCTACATCGCGCTCTACGACGGCGAGCGCGACATGATCAACTTCCCGTACAACATCGACGAGGATCCCGACCAGCCGGATCCGAACCTCTGGGAACCCCTCGGCAGCGGCTACGCCGCCGGGACGACCGCCTACCTGCTGCGGACCGGCCGGCCGATGCTTCTCACGGCCAAGGATTGGAGATTGCTGGCTGCGAGGGGCGAGATCGTGCTCGTCGGCGAAGAAGCGGTGAGTTGGCTCGGCGTGCCGCTGCAGTCCGAAGGAAGCACACTCGGCGCCGTCGTCGTCCAGAGCTATCGAGATGATCTCCGGCACACAGAGGCGGACAAGGAGCTCCTGACCTTCGTCGGGCGATACATCGCCTCCGCCCTCGAGCGCACCCGCCTGATCGACGAAACACGACAGCGCAACGCGGAGCTGGCGCTCATCAACGACGTACAGCGCGGCCTTGCGATGAACCTCGACATGCAGTCGATGTACGACCTGGTGGGCGACCGGCTCCAGGAGATCTTCGACGCCCAGGTTGTCGACATCGGAGTCCTGGACGAGTCGGCCGGCAGGATCCACTTCCCGTACACGATCGAGAAGGGCGTCCGGTTCCAGGACGAGCCGATGGCCGTCATCGGCTTTCGAAAGCGGGTCCTCGAAACACGGGAGCCTCTCCTCTTCCACACGGTGACGGCCGAGATCCTTGAGCAGTACGACCAGCCGAAAGTCATCCAAGGCGAGCCGGCAAGGTCCGGCGTGTTCGTTCCGCTGGTCGTCGGAGGAAAGGCCACCGGCGTGATCTCGCTTCAGAACGTCGACCGCGAGTACGCGTTCGACGACGCCGACCTACGGCTCCTCACGACGCTCGCGGGAAGCCTGAGCGTCGCGCTGGAGAACGCGCGCCTGTTCGAGGAGACCCGGCAGCGCAACGCTGAGCTCGCGCTCGTCAACGACGTGCAGCGGGGGCTCGCCGAACGGCTCGATATGCAGTCGATGTACGACCTCGTCGGCGACCGGATCCAGGAGATCTTCGACGCGCAGATCGTCGATATCGAGATCCTCGACGCGACCGACGGACTCATCCATTTCGCTTATGAGATCGAACGAGGGGTTCGCTTCCACACGGACCCGATCGAGGTCATCGGCTTCCGCAAGATGGCGCTCGAGACGCGGGAGCCGGTCGTTGTGAACGACGACATCGCGCGACGATCCGCCGAGGTCGGCCAACCGCTCGCGATCGTGGGGGAAGCGCCTCTGTCCTCGGTCTGGGTCCCGCTCCTCGTGGGCGACCGGACGACCGGACTGATCTCGCTCCAGAACATCGATCGGGAGCACGCCTTCAGCGACGCCAACGTGCGCCTACTGACCACGATCGCGGGCAGCCTGAGCGTCGCGCTGGAGAACGCCCGTCTGTTCGAAGAGACGCGCCAGCGCAACGCCGAGCTCGCCCTGATCAACGATGTGCAGCGTGGCCTGGCCGAGAACCTCGAGATGCAGACGATGTACGACCTCGTCGGGGACCGACTCCGTGAGATCTTCGACGCCCAGGTGGTCAATATCACGGTGCTCGACCAGACCAACGGTCTCGTCAGCTTCCCGTACATCATCGAGAAGGGAGAGCGACTGGCTGCCGACCCGATGGCACCCATCGGGTTCCGCAAGCACGTCCTCGAAACGCGAGAACCCCTTCTGTTCGACGTCATCACGGAGGAACTGCTCGCCGAGTACGCGCAACCGGAACTGCTCGTGGGGGAGCGGCCCAAGTCCTCGGTGTGGGTCCCACTCGTCGTCTCGGGCAGGGCGACCGGCGTGATCTCGCTCCAGAACCTCGAGCGCGAGCGCGCGTTCAGCGAGGTGGACCAGCGCCTCCTTACTACCCTTGCAGGCAGCTTGAGCGTCGCGCTCGAGAACGCCCGCCTGTTCGAAGAGACGAGGCAGCGCAACGCCGAGCTGGCCGTGATCAACGACGTCCAGCGCGGCCTCGCCGAAAACCTCGACATGCAGGCCATGTACGACCTGCTCGGCGACCGGCTGGTCGAAATCTTCGATGCACAGGTGTTGGACATCGGCGTGCTCGATCGCGACTCCGGGATGATCACGTGGCCGTACTCGATCGAACGGGGCGTCCGCTACTTCGTCGACCCCCAGACGCCCAGTGCCCTCAGCCGACACGTGATGGACTCGCGGGAGGCGCTCCTGCTCGACGAGCGTGTCGAGGAACGGATCGCCGAGCTGGGCGGCACGCGGATGTGGGGCTCGGAACAGATGCCCGCCACCATGCTGCTGGTCCCGCTCGTAGTCGGCGGTGAGGCGATCGGCCGCATCACGCTCCAGAACCTCGACCGGGAGCACGCGTTCAGCGAGGGAGACGTCCGCCTGCTCACGACCCTCGCTGGCAGCCTCAGCGTCGCGCTCGAGAACGCCCGGCTGTTCGAGGAGACCCGTCAGCGCAACGCGGAGCTCTCGCTCATCAACGACGTTCAGCGAGGTCTCGCCGAGAACCTCGAGATGCAAGCGATGTACGACCTCGTCGGCGACCGTCTCCACGAGATCTTCGACGCGCAGAGCATCGATATCGGGGTTCTCGATCGGGAAGCCCGCGCGATCCACTACCCGTACACGCTCGAGCGTGGTGTGCGTCTCGCCGACGAGCCGACGCCTCTTACGGCGGGACCGGGCGCTCATGTGCTCGAAACCCGGGAACCGCTCGTGATCAGCGAACGGTTCCAAGAGGCGATCGCGGCATTCGGGGGCGGCTTCGTCACAGGCGAGATGCCGATGTCCGCGGTCTACGTCCCCCTCGTCGTCGGGGGTGAAGCCACCGGCCGGATCTCGCTGCAGAACATCGACCGGGAGCACGCGTTCAGCGAGGGAGACGTCCGCCTGCTCACGACGCTCGCCGGCAGTCTCAGCGTCGCGCTTGAGAACGCGCGGCTGTTCGAGGAGACACGGCAACGCAACGCGGAGCTCGCCCTGATCAACGACGTCCAGCGTGGTCTGGCCGAGAACCTCGAGATGCAGGCGATGTACGACCTCGTCGGCGAGCGCCTCGCGCAGATCTTCGACGCGCAGACGGTCGACATCGGGGTCGTGGACACGGCCGCCGATCAGATCTGGTTCCCGTACTCGATCGAGCGAGGCGTCCGGCTGATCGACCATCCGATCGAGATCATGGGGTTCCGAAAGATCGCGCTCGAGACGCGCGAACCGGTGGTCGTCAACGAGGACATGGAGCGGCGCTGCATCGAGGCGGGCAACCCGCTCGCGATCGCCGGCGAACCGTCGCGGTCGTCCGTCTTCGTCCCCCTGCTGATCGGGAACCGAGGGACAGGCGTGATCTCGCTCCACAACCTCGATCGCGAGCATGCGTTCAGCGACGCCGACGTCCGTCTGCTCACGACGCTCGCCGGGACACTGAGCGTCGGGCTCGAGAACGCCCGGCTGTTCGAGGAGACGGGTCAGCGCGCCGCGGAGCTCGCCATCGTCAACAACGTCGGACAGGCGCTGGCCGAACAGCTCGAGCTCGACGCGCTGATCGAGCGACTCGGTGACCAGCTCCGTGAGGTGTTCAGCGCCGACCTCGTCTACGTCGCTCTCCACGACACCGCCACCGACATGATCGACTTCGCCTACTACAGCGAGGGCGACGAGCGAGGCGAGAACCCATCCATGCGCTTCGGCGAGGGCCTCACCTCGAGGATCCTGCAAACCAGGGTTCCTCTGCTCCTCAACCGACCGGAGGCGTTCCAGGAGCTCGGGATCCCTATCGTCGGCACGCCCGCCAAGTCCTACCTCGGGGTTCCCATCATCGCGGGCACGGCGGCTATCGGCGTGATCAGCGTGCAGAGCATGCAGCGGGCGGGACGCTTCAGGGAGTTGGATTCGCGCCTCCTGTCGACGATCGCCGCGAACGTCGGGGTCGCGATCCAGAACGCCCGTCTGTATCAGGAGACTGGGCGACGTGCCAGCGAGATGGCGGCGCTGGCCGAGCTAGGGCGGGAAGTGGGGGGCCTGCTCGAGCTCGACCCGATCCTGGGCAGGACCGCGGAGCGGGCGCG
>Ga0207578_1000028_pt1 | contig 26207 bp, 24 predicted proteins | sample NitcycUWRG10K412_FD_188278 | JGI IMG/M metagenome (GOLD analysis project Ga0207578, IMG submission 188278) | Soil microbial communities from Arlington Agricultural Research Station in Wisconsin, USA - Nitrogen cycling UWRJ-G10K4-12 (SPAdes) | ecosystem: Environmental > Terrestrial > Soil >... | reverse complement strand
CGCCGCCGCCGGCATGGGTGGCCGAGGAGCCGTGGTACAGGCCCTTGATCGGCGTCCGGTAGTCGGCGTAGCCCGGCGCCGGGCGCATGTGGAAGAGCTGATCGACCGAGAGCTCGCCGTGGAAGATGTTGCCCCCGATCAGCCCGAGCTCCTGCTCCATGTCGTAGGGCCCGAGCACCTGGCGGTCGATGATCGCGGTCTTGAAGTTCGGCGCGAGCTCCGTGTATAGGTCGATGATCCGGTCGGCGTACTGCTCGAGCTCGTCCCGGTGCGGCTCGAGGTTCCAGTCGTCGGGCACCCACTGCGTGAACATCGAGAAGACGTGGACGCCCTCGGGGGCGAGCTTCTTGTCCAGGGTGGTCGGGATCACCCCGTCCACGAACGGCCGCACCGAGGCCTTGCGCCCCATGTGGGAGTCCTGGAACGCCTCCTCCGCGTACTGCGGCGTGAAGCAGAGCTCGACCGAGCCGGTGTGGTGGTCCTGCATCTCCTTGCCGGGGTCGGCGATGAAGTCCGGCAGCTCGGACATCGCGACGTTGATCTTCACGACCCCCGAACGCGTCCGCCACCGCTCGATGTCCCAGACGAAGTCGGCCGGCAGCTCCTCGCGACCGATCAGGTCCAGGAACGCGATCTTCGGGTGGATGCAGGTCACGCCGAGAGGCGCCCGCAGCTCCTCGCCGTTCTCGAGCACGACGCCCGCGAACTTCCCGCCCGCGGTGAGGACCTTCTGGACCCGGGCGTCGGTTCGGATCTCGCATCCCAGGGACTCGGCCGAGCGGCGGATCGAGTCGGACACGCCGCCCATCCCGCCCTGCTGGTACCCCCACGAGCCGAGATGGCCGTCGCCGACGTCGCCGATCGAGTGGTGCAGCATCACGTACGCGGTGCCGGGCTCGTCGGGTCCGGCCCACGTCCCGATGATGCCGTTCACGGCGAGCATGCCCTTGATCTCGTCGGACTCGAACCAGTCGTCCAGCAGATCCGTGATGCTCATCGTGAACAAGCGCGTGACATCGCCGACGCCCCGAACGCCGAGCTTTCGAACCTTCCACGCTGCACGGGCGCTCTCGATCAGGTCACCGAACGCCATCGAGCCGATCTTGGGCGGCTTCTGCAGGAGCAGCGGGCCCAGGACGTCCGCCACCTCCTGGAGCCACGCCTCCCACTGCGGCAGGGCCTCGGCGTCCTTCTTGGAGAACTGCGCGATCGAGTCGTGGCTCCTCGCGGCGTCGTCCGCGTACACCTTGATCGACCGACCGTCCGGGTAGGCCTGGTAGTACGGGCCGAACGCGGTGACGTCGTATCCATGGCGCTTGAGGTTCAGTTCCTTGATGATCGTCGGCGGCATCAACGACATCACGTACGAGTAGGTCGTCACGTTGATCTCGGGATGGTCCGCGAACGGCGCGCTCGTATCGGCGGCGCCGCCGGTCTTGCTCCGGGCTTCGAGCACCACGGTCCTGGCGCCCGCGCGGGCGAAGTACGCCCCCGCGGTCAGGCCGTTGTGCCCGCCCCCGATCACGATCGCGTCGTAGACGTTCGCCATGGCTGTTCGGTCTCCTGTCCGGTCCGGCCGTGCGGGTCACCGGTGCGTCATCCTCCCATGCGTTTGAACGGCCGGTCAAGCGCGGCCGGGCGTGGCGTCGGTTGACAGGCCAGGTCAGGGGCGTAGAGTTGCTGAACTCCGGTTCAAACACCGGGGAACCCCGTCCCAGGACTGGCCCGCGTTCAACAGGAGCGGAACCGTGAGCACCGGCACCGTGAAGCAGGGCAAGGACCGGCACCAGGAGATCTTGGACGCCGCCGCCCGCGTCATCACCGAGCGCGGGCTCGCCGAGACGCGTATCTCCGACATCGCCGAGGAGGCCGGCGTCTCGCCGGGTCTGATCCTGTATTACTTCGAGTCGAAGGACCGTCTGCTCGCCGAGGCGCTCACGTTCGCGAACGACCAGTTCTACCTGCGCACCTCGCGCGAGATCCGCAGGATCCCCTCGGCGAAGGACCAGCTGCGCCGGCTCGTCGATCTCTCGGTGCCGGCGTACCTGCCCGAGTTCGGCCGCCTGGACGAATGGGCGCTGTGGATCGAGGTCTGGGTCCGGGCGCTGCGCGATCCCGAGATGGCCAAGGACCGCGAGGTCCTCGACCAGCGTTGGCGGTCGCAGCTCGCCGACCTGATCCGCGGGGGTCAGTCCAGCGGCGAGTTCACCTCCACCGAGGACGCGGAGGAGCTCGCGCTCCGGGTCGCGACGCTGATCGACGGTCTCGCGATCCAGGTGATCATGAACGACTCCGTGGTCACGCCGGCCCGGATGCACAGCACCTGCATGGAGGTCTCGGCTCAGCAGCTCGGTTTCGAGCTCGACCCGTCGAAGGCCGCCGCTTCGCGATCCTCGATTTGACCGCGCGGGGGTCCATGACCCTAGGGTGAAGACCCGATCCGGAAGGAGCGCGTCATGGGTCTTCGAGCTCGCCGTCCCGGTCCGCTGCTGGCGGCGATCGTCGCCCTCATCGCGGCGACGTCGACCGCGGTTACGGGCGCCACGGCTCAGGCCTCGTGCGACCCGATCCAGACCCAGCCCGTGTACGACACGACGATCCCCACGGGGGAGGATGTCTTCTCCCCCCCGTTCGAGATCGGCTCCCAGGAAGTCACCAGCGCGCAGTCCAACGACTACATCGCGGCGGTTGACGCCGCGAGCGACCGCGTGATCTCGGGGACGGCCGCGACGTCCGTGCTCGGCGTACCGCTGAACTACGCGATCGTGGGCGAACCCCAGAACGTGACGACGGCCGGACTCGCCGCGATCCAGGGCGCGATCGACACCCTTCGGGACCCGCAGACCCCGGAGGCGCAGGCGCAACAGCTCGCCGAGGACACGCCGGCGATCTTGTGGGTGGACGGCAGCCCTCACGGCGGAGAAGAGAGCGGCGGCGACGCCTCGCTCAAGGTCCTGTACGACCTCGCCGCGCGGACCGACTGCGCCGCCGAGCAGATCCTCGACGACGCGATCGTGATCATCGTGCCGATCTACAACCCGGATGGACGCGACCTCGACCAGCGCCGGAACTTCAACGGGTTCGACATGAACCGCGACTGGTTCGCCCGCACGCAGCCGGAGATCGACGGCGTGATCGAACTCATGCGGCAGTACCCGCCGCAGCTCGCGATCGACGCCCACGAGATGGGCACGTACACGTACTTCTTCCCGCCGAACGCCGACCCCGTGTACCACGAGATCCCCGACCAGGCGATCCACTGGATCAACGACATCTACGGACCGGCCATGGCGGCCGAGTTCGACCGCCAGAAGATCCCGTACTTCAACTTCCGCACCTATGACTTCTTCGGCATCTTCTACGGGGACACCGTGCCGGCGACGGGGTTCCACGCGGCCGGGATGACGTTCGAGAAGTCCAACGGCGACCCGATCGCCCAGCGCGTCCACGAGCACTACACGACCATCTGGACCTGTCTGTCCCAGGCCGTGTTCAACCACGATGACATCCTGGCCGAGTGGCACGACTCGTTCGTCGACGCCTACAACGAGGGCGTGAACGGCATCCTCGAGCCGAACGTCGTCTACGAGCGCAACCACAAGCTGTTCCAGCAGGTGCCGAACACGAAGGTGCGCCACTACTTCCTGCTGGCCGACGACCCCGACCATGCGGCCGAGGCCCAGCGCCTGGTCCGCCGGCTCCAGCGGATGGACGTGGACGTCTACCAGCTGACCGCACCGCTCACCGTTCCGGACTTCAAGCCGTACTTCCGACCGCGCGCCCAGACGACCCTCCCGGTCGGGACCTACTGGATCCCGATGGCCCAGGGGCAGAAGCAGTGGATCCAGGCGATGCTGCACGAGGACCCGTTCATCGGGTTCAGCATCACGTACGACGTGTCAGCGTGGAGCAACCCGTTGCTGATGAACGTCCCGGGCGGCTCGTCGGGGCTCGTCCTGAGCCCGCAGGCGACGCTGCTCCCGCTGCAGGATGAGCCGCCGGCGCCGTCGCTCCCTGCCGACGTCCCGAACATCGCGATCTTCGAGGACTCGAACAGCACGTCCAACTACGAGTCGGCCGGCTGGTTGCGCTGGCTGTTCACCGAGCGGTGGAACCTCCCTTCGACGACCGTCTCCCCATCCGAGGTCGCGGCCGGAGCGCTCGAAGATCAGAACGTCGACGTCCTCGTCGTCCCCAACATGTACGTCCCCACCATCAACCAGAAGCTCGGCAAGGAGGGCAAGCGAGCGTTGGTCGACTGGGTGAACGCGGGTGGTCGCTACGTCGGCTACCGGGGCGGGGCAGAGCTGGCCACTCGGTACGGCATCTCGACCGCGCAGCTCCAGCAGCCGAACACCGTCATCCCCGGCAGCCTGATCCGTGTCGAGCTCGATCAGTCGAGCCCGCTCGCGGACGGCGTCGGCGACTTCGCGTGGGTGATGTACGACGGCGACCGGATCCTGAACCCGGTGGGCGGGACCGCGCCGGTCACCTACCCGGCGTTCGGGAGCCCGGACTTCGCGGTGTCGGGATTGCCGACCGGCGCCGACCGGCTGGGCGGCACCGCGGCCGTGGTGGACGAACCCATGGGTTCGGGCCGGACGATCGTGTTCTCGGTCGATCCGAACTACCGCGCCTGGACCGAGGGGACCCAGCAGATCCTGTGGAACGCGATCCTGGGACCGAACCCGGCGTGATCTTCGTCTTCGCGGACGGCGCCCGAGGTCAGGCGCCCGACGCGGCCCACAGGTCGGGCAGGTGCTCCTCGTAGTGCTCGTAGGTCTCGCCGCCGAACCACTCGACGGCGGCCTCGTCGATCTGGGGGAGCTCCCGCCAGCTGAGGAGGATCGCCTCGCGCGCCACGTCGAGCCCGGCGCGGACCGCGGCGATGTCCATCACCCTGGCCTCGTCGGCGAACGCCGCGTTGCGCGCGTTCACCCACTCGTCCGTGTCCTCGGGATCGACGAACGTGCCCTCGCGCATCCGCTCGAGATAGACGATGCACTCGCGGATCCAGCCGGTCACGTGGTGGAGCATCTCCTTCACGGTCCAGCCCTCGAGCACGCCGGGCGCCGTGAGCCGGTCGTCCGGCACCCGTGACAGCGCGTCCTCGAACGCGGCCCACCCCTCCGCCTCCCGGCGCGCGTGCTCGGACCGAGGGTCGTCCATCGAGGAGAGCTTACGCTTGCCGCGATGGCGACCGAGATCTCGCGAGCGGGACCCGAACGGGTCCCCGCGCTGGTGGACGTGTTGGCCCGCTCGTTCGCCGACGACCCCATCGTCCGCTGGCCGTTCCCGACCGACGGGAGCGCCGTGGAGCAGTGCCGCGAGCTGTTCCGCATCCTCGACGAGCGGTTCGTGCACACGGGGTGGCTCTGGGAGGCGGACGACGGCGCGGGCGTCGCGATGTGGGTCCCTCCGGGAGCCGCCGAACGCTTCGTGGAGATCGAGCTCGAGACACGGGTCCCGATCGACGTGATGACCGGCGACGGTGGGGTGCGGTACCGCGCCTTCTGGGACTGGATCGAGGAACACCTGCCCCGCGAACCCCACTGGTTCCTCGATCACCTCGCGGTCGCCCCCGAACGCCGGGGCGAAGGTCTCGGCGTGGCGCTGGTCGAGCTCGGGACCGGGTTCGCCCGCCGGGACGGGGTCCCCGCGTTCCTGGAGACCGCGCGGCCCGAGAACGTGGGGTTCTACGAGCGGATCGGGTTCCGGGTGGTCGCCGACGAGCCGGCGCCTGGAGACGGACCACGGTTGTGGTTCATGCGGTTCGACGCCTGAGTGTCAGCCGGCAAGCGTTCGCGCGCCGCGCTTGGCGAGCTGGTCCGCAACGATGTTGCGCTGGATCTCGGAGGTGCCCTCCCAGATCCGGTCGACGCGTACCTCGCGCCAGAACCGCTCGGCCACGTTCTCCCGCATGTAGCCGCGGCCGCCGAAGATCTGCACCGCGCGGTCCGCGACCCGGCCGGCCATCTCGCTCGCGTACAGCTTGGCCATCGAGCACTGAGCGTGCTGCACCTTGAGATCGACGCCGCGGTCGATGTTCTTCGCGAGCTCGTAGGTCATGAGTCGCGCGGCCCAAAGCTCCGTGACCGAATCCGCGAGCATGTGCGCGATCGCCTGGTTCTGGATGATCGGCGCCCCGAACTGCACCCGTTCCTTCGCGAACGCGGTCGCCTCGTCGACGAGCCGTTCGCCCGCGCCGCAGCAGCGGGCGGCGATCATCAGGCGCTCGTACCGGAACCACTCGTAGGTGAACCCGAGGCCGTCCCCCTCCTGCCCGACCAGGTTCGAGACCGGGACGCGGACGTCCTCGAACGCCACGACCGCGTGCGTGTCGGCGTACGTGTGCGTGTAGGCCGGCTCGCGGACCAGCCGGACCCCGGGGGTCTCCTTGTCGACGAAGTACATCGCGTGCGAACCGGCATTCGGCCCGCCGTCGATCTTGGCCTGTACGAACAGGTAGTCGGCCGAGTTGAACGAGGTGACGTGCATCTTCGTGCCGTCGAGCACGTAGGCGTCGCCGTCCCGGCGGGCCGTCGACGCGATCGCGTCGACGTCGGACCCGGCGCCCTCCTCGGTGATCGCGTAACACTCGTGCCGCTCACCGCGGATCGTCGGGACGATCCACCGTTCGAGCTGCTCCTGCGTCACGACCGCCGGGGCCCACGCCGCCGGCGTGTGCACGCACCAGCCGAGCGCGTTGGTCACCCGGCCGAGCTGCTCGGAGACCAGCACCTGCTGGAACATCGACAAGCCCCCGCCCCCGAGCTCCTTCGGCATGTTCATGGCCCACAGGCCGAGCTCGATCGCCATCCGGTGGTGCCGTTCGCGCAGGTCGTCGGAGAGCCGTCCGCCGTGCAGTTCCGCCTCCACCTCGTGCGGGATCAGCTCGGTGTCGACGAACGAGCGCGCGCGCTCCTGGATGGCGCGGTCGTCATCGGACATCGGGTAGGTCGTCACGGGCGCGACTCTACGAGATGAACTCGAGCCGGTCGCGGTTGTCCTCGATCTGCCGGAGCGAGTCCGGGTCGACCGAGTGGTCGCGTTCGGGCGAGCTGGGTTCGTCCGGTGGTTCGCCGAAGAGCTCCCCCGAGAGGTAGCGCTGGCCCGTATCGGGCACCGCGGTGACGATGGTGGCGAACTCCGGATGTTTCTCGGCGACCTTGAGCGCCGAGGCGACGTTGATGCCCCCCGACGGTCCCGCGAGGATCCCCTCCTCACGCGCGAGCCGGTGCGCCATGTCGAGCGCCTCCTCGGTGGAGGCCGTCACGATCCCGTCCATCAGGGACAGATCGAGGTTGCGCGGGACGATCCCGTCGCCGATCCCCGGGACGCCGTGGGTGCCCCACCGCTGCTCCGAGATCAGCGGGCTCTCGGCCGGCTCCACCGCGTAGGCGCGGATCGCCCGGTCGTACGACTTCAGGGCTCGAGCGACCCCTGTGATCCAGCCCCCGGTCCCCTGCGCTGCGACGACGGCATCGACCTGGCCACCGCACTGCTGCCAGATCTCCTCCCCCGAGATCGTCTGCGCGTCGGGATTGTCGGGGTTCTCGAACTCCCCCGGCACGAAGTAGCGCCCCGGGTCGGCGGCGACGATCTCGCGCATCTTCGCGATCGCCAGGTCGATGTCGGTGCCCGCGCCGGGTGTGAGGACGAGCTCGGCGCCGTAGGCCTCGATCATCCGCTTGCGTTCGATGCTCATGCCGCGCGGCATCACGATGACGCAGTCGTAGCCCTTGATGGCGGCGACCGCCGAACAGGCGATCCCGGCGTTGCCGGTCGTCGACTCGACGATCGTCATGCCGAGCTTGAGGTCGCCGCGCTCCTCGGCACGCTCGATCATGAGCCGGTAGATCCGGTCCTTGGTCGAGCCCGTCGGCCCGTACCACTCGATCTTCGCGAGCAGGCTGAGGCCCTCGGGACCGACACGGGTCAGCCGGACGAGCGGCGTCCGACCGACGGCGTCGAGCATCGAGGGGAGCGCTCGCGCGTAGGCATCCCAGACGAGCGTCTCCGGACGCTCCATGCCACAGTTTGACTCTTCGTTCAATCCGAACGCAAGCCGGGCCCGGTTACCGCCCGTGCTCGTGGGATCTGGACCTACACTCGCCGGATGCGTGATCTGGAGGAATCCATCGACACGATCGCGGCCGAGACCGGGTTCTCGGGCGTGGTGCGCGTCGACCGCGGCGGCGAGGTCGAGCTCGTCAAGGCGTACGGTCTCGCCCATCGGGGCTGGGAGATCCCGAACGAGGTCGACACGCGATTCGGGATCGCCAGTGGAACCAAGGGATTCACCGCCCTGACGGTCATGAGCCTGATCGAAGAGGGTCGGTTGGATCTCGGCACGACCGCCCGCTCGGTGCTCGGGAACGACCTGCCACTGATCGACGAGGCGGTCACGGTCGAACACCTGCTCGCCCACCGATCGGGCATCGGCGATTACTACGACGAGGAGATCGTGCGCGGCCCGCTGGACTACGTGTCGCCCGTTCCCGTCCATGAGCTCGGCTCGACGGCGGAGTACCTCCGGGTCCTCGACGGGTTCGAAACCAAGTTCCCACCGGACGAGCGGTTCTCGTACAGCAACGGCGGCTACGTGGTGCTCGCGCTGATCGCAGAGCGCGCATCTGGGAGACCGTTCCACGAGTTGGTGGTGCAACGTGTGTGCGAACCTGCCGGCATGGTGGATACGGAGTTCCTGCGATCGGACGAACTCCCGGGCCGCGCCACCCTCGGCTACCTCGCCGAGGACGGGCCGAGGTCCAACGTGTTCCACCTGCCGGTGCGAGGGAGCGGGGACGGCGGGATCTTCACCACCGCGGCGGACGTCAGCGCCCTGTGGACCGCCTTGTTCGCCGGCCGCATCGTGTCGATGGACCTCGTCACCCAGATGGTGCAACCCCGGAGCGACGTGCCGTCGCCGACGCAACCGGCCCGGTTCGGCCTGGGGATCTGGCTCCACCCCACCCGCGATCTGGTGGAGCTGCATGGATCGGACGCGGGCGTGTCGTTCCAGACCACACACGACCGCAGCGAGCCCTTCACCTACACGGTCCTGTCGAACACGACCGACGGCGCGTGGCCGATCGTCGTGCACCTCGACGAGTTCTTCCACTGGTAAGTCTTGGGTCAGTGGCAGCCGTCGAACGAGAAGTGCCCCGGGTCGCTCCCGGGTAAGGACTGGCACCAGCCGTTGTCCTCGAGCGCCGTCACGATCGCGGGCTGATCCACACCCTCCTGCGTGATGTCGATCGCGGCGCCGAGTTGGTGCCACGACAGCCCCGGCGGCGCGCAGCGGTCCGGACATCCCTCGGGGTTCCCGCAGATCGAACGGCACGCTTGCCGCTGCTCCGCGCACGAGCGGTAGCTCTGCACCACCGGGATCGGGACGCCGGCCTCGCGCTGGGCCTGCAGGAAGGCCCGCATCGCGACCGGTTGGAGCCGGACGCCGTCGACGTCGCGCAGCGGCGGGCGCTCGGCGCACGGATCGTCCGGGATCACGATGGACGGGCCGGAGAGCGCCACGTACCCGACTCCCCCCACGACCAGTGCCACGACCGCCGTGCCGAGCACGAGGAGGCGACGGCGACTCCTCTTCGAGCGGGCGGCGTGGTGACGTCGGGCGGCCGTCGGGCGATGCTAACCGCGCCGTGCCGAAAGCAGCCGGCCATGACCTTGTGCAGAATCACCCCATGGCCAGACCCACGTACTGGCGAACCGCCGAGCCGAAGCGTGCCTACGACGTCGTGATCGTCGGCGGCGGGGGCCACGGCCTGTCCACCGCGTACTACCTCGCCAAGGAGCACGGGATCACCGATGTCTGCGTGGTCGAGAAGGGCTGGCTCGCGGGCGGCAATATGGCCCGCAACACCACCGTGATCCGCTCGAACTACCTGTGGGACGAGAGCTCGGCGATGTACGAGTACTCGCTGAAACTCTGGGAGGGGCTCGAGGAGGACCTGGGGTCCGATCTCCAGTTCAGCCAGCGCGGGGTGCTGAACCTCGCCCATTCGCTCGGCGACGTCCGTTCCTCGATGCGGCGCCTGCACGCGAACCGCTTGAGCGGGATCGACGCCGAGTGGCTGGAGCCCGAGGACGTGAAGGCGTTCTGCCCGATCGTGAATACGTCGCCCGACGTCCGCCACCCCGTGCTGGGTGCGACGCTCCAGCGTCGCGGGGGGACCGCCCGCCACGACAAGGTCGCGTGGGCGTACGCGACGCGGGCGAGCGAGCTCGGCGTCGACATCATCGAGCACTGCGAGGTGAAGGGGTTCATGCGGGGGGATGGCGGGCGGGTCGAGGGCGTTCGGACGACTAGGGGGGACATCGCCGCGGGCAAGGTCGGGCTCGTCGCCGCCGGTCACACGAGCGTGCTCGCGGACCTGGTCGACCTCCGGCTCCCGGTGCAGTCGCACCCGCTGCAGGCGCTCGTCTCGGTCCTGCTCGAGCCGGTGCTGGGCTGCGTCGTGATGTCGAACGCGGTGCACGTCTACGTGTCGCAGGCGGACAAGGGCGAGCTCGTGATGGGCGCGGGGATCGATCCCTACAACGGATACGGGCAGCGGGGTTCGTTCCACGTGATCGAACACCAGCTGGCCGCCGCGATCGAGCTGTTCCCCGTCTTCGCGCACGCCAAGCTGCTGCGCACCTGGGGCGGGATCGTCGACGTCTGCCCCGACGCGTCGCCGATCCTGTCGAGGACCCCGATCGAAAACCTGTACCTCAACTGCGGCTGGGGCACCGGCGGCTTCAAGGCGACGCCGGGGTCGGGATGGGTGTTCGCCGACCTGATCGCCCGTGGCGAGCCCGGCCCGCTCGCGCGACCGTACGCGCTCGAACGGTTCACGACCGGAGCGCTGATCGACGAGCACGGCGCCGCGGGGGTCGCCCACTGATGCAGGCCCGGACGGTGCGACGGATCGCGCTCGAGCTCCCCGACGCCGAGGAGCGCGAGACCTGGGAGACCGCAACGTTCCGCGTCCGCAACAAGATCTTCGTGATGTTCGCCGAGCGCGAGCGCGAGGCGTGGATCAAGTCGACGCACGACGAGCAGGCGGCGCTCACCGCGATGGACCCGGACACGTTCTTCGTCCCCCCGTACGTGGGACCGAGCGGGTGGGTCGGGGTGCGGATCCGCACCGTCGACCCCGACGAGCTCCGCGAGCTCGTCACCGAGGCGTGGAGACTCACCGCGCCGAAGCGGCTGGTGCAGGCGTTCGACGAGGCCGAGGCGGTCTGAGTGCTGCGCGTCCCGTGTCCCTGGTGCGGCCCGCGCGAGGAGATCGAGTTCCGCTACGGCGGCCAGGCGGGGATCGCGTACCCCACGGATCCCGATGCCCTGAGCGACGAGGCCTGGGCCGATTTCCTGTTCCTGCGCGACAACCCCAAGGGCGCGTTCGCCGAACGCTGGTACCACGCTGCGGGGTGCCGCCGGTGGTTCGATACCGTTCGAGACACGGCGACGTACGCCTTCGAGCCGTCGCCGTCTCCGGACGAGGGCAACCCGTGACCGCCCGGCGGACGCCGTCGTATGGGCCGGAGATCGATCGCGCCAAGCCGATCTCCTTCACGTTCGACGGTGAGGAGGTCGCGGCGTTCGTGGGGGACACGGTCGCGAGCGCGATCCTCGCGAACGGGATCGAGGCGCCGTTCCGAAGCCCGGTCCTCGGCCGACCGCGCGGCGTGTTCTCGGCGGGCGTCGAGGAGCCGAACGGCTTCGTCGAGATCTCGGAGCCGTGGTTCGAGCCGATCGTCGCCGCGACCATGGTCGACGTCGTCGAAGGCATGGTGGTCGGGAGCCGTCCGGGCGTCGGACGCCTCCGCGGCGATGCGCCTCGCGGCCGTCGCGTCGAGCACCGGAACGCGCACGTCGAGCTGCTCGTCGTGGGGAGCGGGCACGACGGCTTCTACCCAGCCCGAGACGCCGCGGCCCGCGGGGAACGCGTCATGCTCGTCGAGCAGCATCGGACGATCGAGCGGGGCGCTGGTGGGGACTTCCGGGCCGAGGGCGTCACCTACCTCACGCGCGCGACGGCGCTCGGCCTGTACGACGACGGATACGTCACCGTGTTCGAGCACGCGGACGAGCTCGACCGGCTCTGGCACATCCGCGCGGATCGCGTGATCCTCGCAACCGGCGCGTTCGAGCGTTCGATCGCGTTCGCCGACAACGACCGGCCGGGCGTGATGCTCAGCTACGCCTCATCGCGGTACCTCGAGCACGGCGTGCTCGTCGGCTCGCGCACGGTCGTGTTCACCGCGCGGGGAGGCGCCTACGCCACCGCGTCGAACCTCGTCGCGAACGGAGGCGAGGTGCCCGCGATCGCGGACGTGAGCGGGACCGAATCCGACCTCGGGGACGCCAAGGACGCCGAGGTGCTGCGCGGCTGGGTCGCCTCCGGGACCGAGGGCGACCGATGGCTCGAGGCGGTCCATCTCGAGGGGCCCGGCGGTGCTAGACGGACGATCGAGTGCGATTCGCTCCTCGTCTCGGGCGGCTGGGACCCGAACCTCGCGCTGTGGCGCGCGATCGGCGGCGGACTCCGGTTCGACGATGAGGTCCACGCGTTCGTCCCGACGGACGGGCCACCCTGGCTGTCGGTCGTGGGCTCGGCGGCCGGCGAGGTGCCAAACGACGCGCCGTACTGGTTCGTCCCGAGCGAGGACTACTCGCGGCACTTCGTCGACTTCCAGCGCGACCAGACGATCGCGGACATCGCCGACACGGTCGACGCGGGGCTGCGCTCCGTCGAGCACGTGAAGCGCGCCACGTACATCGGCACCGCGATCGATCAGGGCCGCACGAGCGGGGTCATCACCGCCGAGGTCGTGAATGCGCTCCTCGGCGAGTCGCCCGGATGGCAGGGACCGTCGAACGCGCGGCCGCCTGCGGTGCCCGTCCCTTTCGCGACCCTGGCCGGCCCGTTCCGAGGCGACCTATTCGACCCCGTCAGGACGACCCCGATGCATCCGTGGCACATCGAGCGTGGGGCCGCGTTCGAGAACGTCGGGCAGTGGAAGCGCCCGTGGTTCTTCCCGCGCGACGGCGAACCGATGGAGCGCGCGGTCGAACGCGAGTGTCTCGCGGTGCGAACCGCGGTTGGCTCGATGGACGCGTCGACCCTCGGCAAGATCGAGGTGGTGGGGGCCGACGCGCCGGCGTTCCTGGACCGCATGTACACGAACCGGATGTCGAACCTGGCGGTCGGCTCGATCAGGTACGGCCTGATGCTCGGGCTGGACGGGATGGTGCTCGACGATGGGGTCGCGATGCGCCTCGCGGACGACCGGTACCTCGTCACGACCACGACGGGCGGCGCCGCCACGGTGCTCGACCGGTTCGAGGAGTGGCTGCAGACCGAGTGGCCGGACCTGCGCGTGTACTGCACCAGTGTGACCGAGCAGTGGGCCGTGGTCGCGATCAACGGGCCCAGGGCACGCGAGGTCGTCTCGGCGACCGGGACCGACGTCGACCTCTCGCGCGAGGCGTTCCCGTTCATGACGTTCCACGACGGCAATGTCGCCGGCGTCCCCGCGCGTCTGGCGCGCGTGAGCTTCTCGGGCGAGCTCGCGTACGAACTGCACGTGCCGGCCTGGCATGGGCTCGAGATCTGGGAGGCCGTGATGGCCGCCGGCACGCCGTTCGGGATCGAGCCGTACGGCACCGAGGCGATGCACGTCCTGCGCGCCGAGAAGGGCTACGTGATCGTCGGCCAGGACACGGACGGCAGCGTCACACCGCACGACCTGGGCATGGACTGGATCGTGAACCTATCCAAGGGCGACTTCGTCGGCCGGCGTTCGCTCCGTCGCTCCGACGTCGTCCGGCCCGACCGCAAGCAGCTCATCGGGCTGTTCCCCGAGGACACCCACGCGCTGCTGCCCGAAGGGGCCCAGCTCGTGCTCGAGGACACCGGTCGGATGCCGATGCCGCTGGCGGGCCACGTGACCTCGTCGTACCGGAGCCCCGCGCTCGGGCGCACGTTCGCGCTCGCGATGCTGGCCGGAGGTCACGAGCTACACGGCCGAACGGTCTACGCGCCGCTGCCCGAGGGCACCGTTACCTGCACGGTCACCTCGCCCGTCCCCTACGACCCCGACGGAGCACGCCGTGACGGCTAGGAGCCCGCTCGCCGAGCGCTCCAGCGATCTCGAACTCGTCGACGCACGCGAGCTCGCGTTCGTCGCGCAAATCGACGTACGGGTGGGCCCCGCGACCGCGGCGAGCCTCGGCTTCCCCACCGTGCCGAACAGCGCGACGACGACCGGCGATCGCGACGCGTTGTGGCTCGCGCCGGACGAGTGGCTCGTCGTGGGCCCCGGCGCGGCCGGCGCGATCGTGGACGAGCTCGCGAGGTCGCTCGACGGCCTCCACCATTCGATCGTCGACGTGTCGGCGAACCGCGTCGCGCTCGAGCTCGGGGGGCCGTCGCGCCACGACCTGCTCGCCTCGGCGTGTCCGATCGATCTCCACCCGCGGTCGTGGGGCGGCGGGCGCTGCGCCCAGTCGATGTTCGGCGCCGCGCAGGTCCTGCTCCACGAGCGGGACGGGGTGACGAGGTTGTTCGTGCGCCCGTCCTTCGCCGACTACGTCGTCGACCTCCTCCTCGCCGCGGCCCGGCCGTGACGAGGCTGCGGGGGCGGTGGCTCGAACGCCCGTGGGGCCGGATGCGCGTGTGGGAGGCGGGGCGGGGCGGGGCGATCCTGCTCGTCCACGGTCTCGGCGGCTCGGGGCGCTACTTCGAACGCCTCGCGGCTCGCCTCGACGGGCGGTTCCGGATCGTCGCGCCGGACCTCGCGGGGTTCGGCTCGTCCGACAAGCCGAAGCTCGGGTACGAGCGCGCCGCGCACCTCGAGGATCTCGACGCCGTCGCCGAGCGGTTCGGCGACCGGGCGCCGAACGTGGCCGGGCACTCGCTCGGCGGGCTCTTCGCGGCGCTGTGGGCCGCCCGCCATCCGGACGCTGTCCGGTCGCTCGCGATCGTCGCGGCCCCGTTCCCCTCGCCGGACGAGCAGGCCGTCTGGACGCACGAGCCCGAGGTGCCGGCGGCCGCGCGGGTCACGGTCCCGCTGGCCGCCGCGACGGTGCGGCTGCTCGCCGTCCCGATCGGCGTCGCCCGGCGCTACCCGCCGGCGGTGGCGTTCGACTACGCGCGGCAGACGGTGCGCAGCCGCAACCGCACGATTCGCTCGGTGCTGTACGACCCGTCGGTCGGGGCGGACCTCGAGGGCGTGCGGGCGCTCGACGGCAGGTTCCCGATCCTGCTCGAGCACGCGCGCGACGACCGAACGGTGGGCCCGGACGCGCACGAACGCTGGCGCGCGCTCCTGCCCAGCGCCGAGCACCGGGTGGTCGCGGGCGGCCACCAGGTGCAGCTGCACGACGGCTTCCGGACGTTGGCAGGCTGGCTCGACGGAGTAGCCGGGTAGGCTCGGGCCCGTGGACGACACGCCCGCGCTCCGCGCCCTCGAGGGTTCGGACCTGGCCTTCCAGGTCGTTCGGACCGAACGCGCCCGCTCGGCGGAGGAGAGCGCGACCTTCCAGGGGATCGAGCTCGGGCAACTGCTCCGCACGATCGTGATCCGGCGAGGAGCCGACGACTACGTGTTCGTCCTGGTCCCGGGCGGGCGGCAGATCGACTGGCCGAAGCTCCGGACCCACCTCGGCGTGAGCCGGCTCTCGCTACCCGACGCCGAGGAGGCGAAGGCCGCGACCGGTTACGAGCGCGGGACGATCACGCCCTTCGGCTCGTCGAACGCGTGGCCGGTGATCGCGGACGAGCGCATCCCGGCGCTCGATCGAGTGGCGATCGGCGGCGGCGGCCACGGCGTCAACCTGCATGTGGCCGGCGGTGACCTCGTCGCGGTGCTCGGGGCTGAGGTCGTCGACCTCACGCGCGACGGCTCCGACTGACCACGCGGGGATCTCGGGACCGCACGAACCCTCCCGACCGCCTTCACGCCGCCTTCACATCTCGGCGCCAAGCTCGGTGGTGACGGACGACGAGCGTTCGGAAGGAGGCACGAGATGCGACGCGGATGGGCGATCGGAGCGACGCTCCTGGTCGTGCTGCTCACGGTCGGGATCGCGGTCGGCGCGTACAACGCGGGGATCGACGAGGGGGTCCGCCGCGCGGCCGACTCGAGTCAGGTGATCACGGTCGTCGGGGATCGGTACGGCCACGGGTTCTTCCCGTTCGGCTTCTTCCTGTTCCCGCTGTTCATCATCGGGACGTTCCTGCTGATCGGGAAGGCGTTCCGAGGGTCGCGCGGTCCATGGGGCCACGACCACGGGTCCGGGTACGGGCCCTGGTCCGAGGAGGGTCGCGCGCGGTTCGAGGACAAGGCCGGCGACTGGCACCGCCGCCAGCACGAGCAGGCTTCCGGCGGCCAGGAGACGACGGGTCCGCCCACCGGCTGACCCGGTCGGGCACGGGACGGGCGGTGGCGGTTGCCACCGCCCGTTCGCGTCGGCAGGCTAGCGAGCGCCCCACCGAGGAGGCCAGGAAGGCGGCCGAGGAAGGCGGAAGGATGACGACGGTCCTGGTGGTCGAGGACGAGATCGAGATCGCGCGGGTCGTCCGCGACTACCTCCGCAACGCCGGGTTCGAGGTGATCGTGGTCGGCGACGGCGGTTCGGCCGTCGCGAGCGTCCGCAGCGCCAAGCCCGACCTTCTGGTACTCGACCTTGGGCTCCCGGGCCGGGACGGACTGGACGTGGCGCGGGAGATCCGGCGGTGGTCGGACACCCCGATCGTGATGCTTACGGCCCGCGGCGACGAGACCGACCGGGTCGTGGGGCTCGAGATCGGCGCGGACGACTACGTCGTCAAGCCGTTCAGCCCCAAGGAGCTCGTGGCCCGCGTGCGGGCCGTGCTCCGCCGAACGCGTACCGCGGCACGCGGCGACGAGATCGTGCGTGCCGGCGACGTCGAGATCGACACGGCCAAGATGCGGGTGAGCGTGGGCGACACGCAGGTCGACCTCACCCCCACCGAGTTCCAGCTCCTCGCCACGCTCGCGCGCGAACCCGGCCGCGTGTTCACGCGCTCCCAGCTGCTCGACGCCGTGCACGGCGTGGCGATCGAGTCCTACGAACGCGCGATCGACGCCCACGTGAAGAACATCCGTCGCAAGCTCGAGCCCACGCCGGGCTCCCCGCGGTACATCGTGACGGTCCACGGCGTCGGCTATCGGTTCGCCGATGCATGACCGCGGCCCGGGTGGCCGGCCGCCGTGGTGGCCGGCGGACGAGCCCTTCCCGCCTCGCTCCTCCGAGGACTGGAGCGCGATGCGGGGACGGTTCTTCCGCCGCATCGCGATCGGGGTCGGGGTGTTCTTCCTGTTCGTGTTCGTCGCCGGATGGCTCGGCGCGACGTTCGGCGGCGGGGTCCACGGCGGACGGCGATGGGGACCGTGGTTCCCGGTCTTCCCGATCCTGCTGCTCATCGGCTTCCTCGCGTTCGGCAGGGTCGTGCGCAGGACCGCCAGACCGATCGGCGAGGTTATGGACGCGGCGGCGCGTGTCGCCGAGGGCGACTACTCCGCGAGGGCGACCGTGCAGGGACCACCCGACGTCCGCGACCTCGCCCGCGCCTTCAATCGGATGGCCGAACGGCTGCAGACCAACGAGGAGCAACGGCGCAACCTGCTCGCCGACGTCGCGCACGAGCTCCGGACGCCGCTCTCGGTGATCCGCGGCCGGGTCGAGGGCATGGCGGATGGCCTGTACGAGCCGGGTGGCGACGACCTCGCCCTGATCGGCGCCGAGACGACGGTGATGGCCCGGCTGCTCGACGACCTCCAGCTGCTCTCGAACGCCGAGGCGGGGGCGCTCCGGCTCCACCGCGAAGGGCTCGAACCCGGCGACCTCGTCGAGACCGCCGAGGCAGCCCACCGGGCGGAAGCGGCCGAGCGCGGCGTGACCCTCCGTACCGAGGTTGCTCCGGACCTGCCGGCGCTCGACCTCGACCGCGTTCGGATCGGCGAGGTGCTCGCGAACCTGGTCTCGAACGCGCTCCGCCACACGCCCTCCGGCGGCACCATCACGATCGCCGCCGATCCGGACGAACGCGGCGTGGCCTTCCGCGTCACCGACACGGGTGAGGGGATCGAGTCCGACGAGCTCGCGCATGTGTTCGACCGCTTCGCGCGCTCGCCCGAGTCCCGGGGTTCGGGGCTTGGCCTGGCGATCGCGAAGAGCCTCGTGCAGGCACACGGTGGCACGATCTCGGCCGAGAGCGAGCCCGGACGCGGGACGACGATCCGCTTCGTGCTCCCGGCGGTCCCATCCGACGTGCGATGAACGAAGAGGAGATCCGCGCGGCGACGGTCGGCGAGCCGAGGGTGCACGACGGGACCATCGACCTCGCCGATCACGACCCGGCGTGGACCGACCTCTTCGCCGACGAATCGGCCCGGATCCGTTCGACGCTCGGGGATGTGGCACATGCACTCGAACACGTCGGCTCGACCTCGGTCCCCGGTCTGGCCGCCAAGCCCATCATCGACATCGTGCTCGTGGTCCCCGACTCGGCGAACGAAGCGGCCTACGTCCCGGCCTTGGAAGCGATCGGGTACGTCCTTCGGATCCGGGAGCCCGACTGGTACGAGCATCGCATGCTCGCTCGGAACGAGCCGAGCGTGCAGATCCATGTGTTCTCGGAAGGATGCCCGGAGATCCAGCGCATGCTTGTCTTCCGGAACCGACTGCGCGGGAACACGGCCGAGCGCGACCTCTACGAGCGCACCAAGCGCCAGCTGGCCAGCAGGACATGGAAGTATGTCCAGAACTACGCGGATGCGAAAACCGCGGTCATCAACGACATCATCGCTCGTGCACGTGAACGCGGATCGAACCCCGGACGAGCATCGCTCTAGCCCTTGGGGATCTCCTTGGTCGGGTCCCAGTGCGGCATCTGCACGACCGAGCCCTTGACCTTGCCGGAAACCGGCGTTTCCACCTGGAGCTGGGTGCCGAGCTCGGTGTGCTCGATCGGCAACATCGCGAACCCGATGTTCTTCTCCAGCCGGGGTGAGAAGCACGCCGACGTGACCTTGCCGACGACGTTCCCGCCAACCGACACCGGGAAGACGTCGAGCATCTCGTTGTCGATGTAGCTCCCGAGCGGCTCCCCATCGATGTCCACGCCGACGAGCTTGCGCCGCACGCCCTCGGCCTTGATCCGCTTGAGGGCCTCCTTGCCCATGAAGTCCGCCTCCTGCTCGAGGTCCACCATCCACGTGTAGTGGTAGCCGACCTCGAACGGGTTGTGCTCGTACCACATGTCCGCGCCGAAGGCGAGGATGCCTCCCTCGATGCGGCGGATGTGGCACGGCCCGATCACCTCGAGCCCGTGCGGCTTGCCCGCCTCGAGCACGCGGTTCCACAGCTGCACGCCGTGCTCGGACGCGTCGCGCAGGTAGATCTCGTACCCGACCTCACCCGTGTAGCCGGTGCGCGAGACCACGACGTCCATCCCGTCGAGCTCGCCCTGCATCAGCCCGTAGTACGGGATCTCGAGAACGCGCTCGCCGAACAGCTCGGTGAGCACCTTCTTCGCGTTCGGGCCCTGGATCTGCACGGGCGCGACGTCGATCTCCTGCACGGTCACGTCCATGCCTTTGGCGCCGGCGATCCCGAGCGCGTACAGGTTCACGTCCGAGTCCGCGAGCGAGAGCCAGAACTCGTCCTCAGCGACGCGGAGCAGGACCGGGTCGTTCAGGATCCCCCCATCGGGGCCGGTGATGAAGACGTACTTGCACTCGTTGACCGCGCACTTGTTGAGGTCGCGCGGGACGATCATGTTCGTGAGGTCGAACGCGTCCGGGCCCTTGATCTGGATCTGCTTCTCGACGCCGACGTCCCACATCGTGACGCCGTTCACGAGGTGCCAGTACTCGGCAACCGGATCGCCGTAATGGCGGGGGTGGTACGTGTGGTTGTAGACGCTGTAGCGCGCGACCCCGTGCTCGCGGGACGCGTAGAAGTACGGCGACTTGCGGATCCGCGTGTAGAGGAGGATCCCCGGGTTGTCGATGACCGCCAAGCTGCTCTCCTTCCCTGCGTGATCTGGCCTGCGCGACCTCGTCACGCCCTCAGTCGTTCGCCCTTCGGGTCCCACAGCGGGTCCTCGGCGACCGTCGCCGAGAGCCGCTGGTCGAAGTACTCGACCTCGACGGGCGTGCCCGGCACCGCCAGCTCGGCGGGCAGGTAACCGTAGACGATGCAGCGCCCGACCGAGTAGCCGTAGCCGGCCGACGTCGCATAGCCGACGACCCGTCCGTCGGACCGGATCGGCTCCTTCCCCAGCACGACCGCGTTCGGATCGTCGAGGGTGACGCACGCGAGCCGTTCGGCCGAGCCGCGCTCGAGCACCGCCGCCAGCGCCTCGCGGCCTTGGAACGCGCCCTTGTCCATCTTCACCGCGAACCCGAGCCCGGCCTCGAACGGATCATGCTCGCTGTGGATGTCCTGACCCCACAGGCGGTAGCCCTTCTCGAGCCGCAGGGTGTCGAACGCCCCCAGCCCCGCCGCGACCAGGCCGTGGTCGCGACCCGCGTCCCACACGAGCTCCCACAGCCGGTCACCCATCGCGAACTGTCCGTACAGCTCCCACCCGAGCTCGCCGGCGTACGAGATCCGCTGCGCCCACACCGGCCCCACCTCCCCGACGTCCAAGTACCGGGCCGTCATGTAGGGGAAGGCCTCGTTGCCGAGGTCGGCGTCGGTGAGGCCGTCGAGGATCTCGCGCGCGTTCGGGCCCCACAGGCCGAGCGCGAACAGCGACCCCGTGCGCTCGGTGATCCGAACCCGTTCGTCCTCACCGATCTGCCCCCGCATCCAGGCCAGGTCGTGCTGGCCGCTGCCGCCGCCGGTCACCACGCGGAACAGCTCCTCGCCCTTGCGGGCGATCGTGAGGTCGCATCGGATCCCGCCCGCGGGCGTGAGCATCGCCGTGTACACGATCGAGCCCACCGGCCGGTCGATCCGGTTCGCGCAGATCCGTTCGAGGTACGCGAGCGCGTCGGGCCCTTCGGCGTCGAACTTCGCGAACGGGGTCAGGTCGAACAGCGCGGCGCTCGAACGGGTCGCGAGGTGCTCGGCGCCCTCGATCGGCGACCAGAACGTGTCCGCCCAGCCGTCGCGGTGTACCCAGGGCGCGCCCGCCGGCACCATCGCGGCGTTCGCCTCGAACCATTCGGGGCGCTCCCACCCCGCGCCGGTGACGAACTCGGCGCCGAGCTCCTCGTGCCGCGCGTAGAACGGCGTGAGCCGGAGCCTGCGCGGGCGCGCCATCTGCTGGCGCGGGTGCAGGATGTCGTACACCTCGCGGTACTGCTGCTTGCCGCGTTCGAGCACGTAGGGCGGCGTCGTCATGAAGGGGTAGAAGCGGTTCGCGTCCGCCTCGGCCATGTCGATCGAGGGCTCGCCCTGCACTATCCACTCGGCGACGTGCTTGCCGAACCCGCCCGCATGCGTGACCCACACGGCCTCGCAGATCCACACGCCCCGGACGGCCGCCGACTCCCCCACGATCGAGCCCGCGTCCGGCGTGAACGAGAACATCCCGTTGATCGAGCGGCGGGGGTCGGCGGGCCGCATCCGCCCCTCGAGGGCCGGCAGGAGCCGGGCCGCCTCGGCCTCGGCGATCTCGAAATCGGCGGGCGTGAACGGCATCAGCGAGGGCATCGGACCGTCACCAGGCCGCCGGAACGCCGTCTGCGGCGTCGCGATCGGCTCGTGCTTGTAGCTCCCGACCGCGTAATGATCCTTCCGGTGGCGGAAGTACATCGCCATGTCCTGGTGACGAAGGATCGGGTGGGCGACCTCCCGCGTCTCGCCTTCGAGGCCTGCGATCGGCTCGGTCCAGACGAGCTGGTGCTGCACCGCGACGAGCGGGATCGGAACCCCAGCCATCGCACCGACGGTGGGCCCCCAGATCCCGGCGCAGAGCAGGACGCGTTCGCACTCGACGTCGCCCCGGTCCGTCCGGACGCCGTGCACGTGCCCGTCGCGGACGTCGAACCCGGTCACGGTCACGCCGCCCTCGAACGCCACGCCGTTCGCCTCGGCGCGGCGCCCGAGCGCCGTCGCGATCGACACGGCCCTGGCGATGCCGTCCGAAGGCACGTGGTACGCGCCGAGGATCGTGGAGGGATCGAGCGGCGGGATCTTCTCGGCGGTCTCGCCGGGCGTCAGCAGCTCGGCTCCCTCGAGCCCGTACGAGCGCGCGAACCCGAGCCGGCGCTTCAGCTCCTGCATCCGCGCCTCGGTGGTCGCGACCTCGATGCCGCCCACGCCGTACCAGGCGGGTTCGCCGTCGACGTCCAACGTGGCGTACAGCGCGACCGACTCCTGGGCGATCCGGCACATCATCCGGGAGCCGTTGGTCTGGAACGCGAGCCCGGGCGCGTGCGAGCTCGAACCCCCGGTTTCGAACAACGGACCCTGGTCGAGCGCGAGTACGTCGCGCTCGCCGAGCTCGGCCAGGTGGTAGGCGGCGCTCGCGCCGACGATCCCGGCGCCGATCACCACGGTTCGGGCGCGGTCCTTCACGTCCGGGAGCCCTTCATGACACGCAGTCTTCCGCGCACGGGACGGGTCGGCAACCGCGCTACGGCTTCGCGGGGCACATCCGGGGGTATGAGTACTTCATGGCTTCCTACACCGTGAACCGACGCGGGATGGCCCAGGCTCGGAAGCTCATCAAGGCCAGGCGATACGTGCTGAACAGCAACTGGGGCGACGTGCAGCCGAAGGCCGCCGATGAGAACGCCTTCCTGAAAGAACACTCGTGGCAGGAGTACCAGGGCTGGTTCCTGGGTCTGACCGAGGGTGCGGCCGACGAGACCAAGGCGCGGTACGCGTTCGTGTTCGGTGACCTCCATCGCCTTCACCGAAGCGGCTTGATCGCCTGCCTGTATCGCGCCGCCGAGTGGCGGCACAAGGAGGTCGAGCGAGCGGCCTACAAGCTGCTGCAAGAACTCGACGCCGCTACCTCCTAGTTCCCCAGGAAGTGCCGGCCCCTTATCCAGACGTGTGCTGGTAGCCCGTGAGCTTGCCGCCCCGAAGCGCCACGATCCAGCCGTTCAGCGTGCCCTGCACGTACTCGCTGCCCGGGTTGAGGCACTGGGTCTTCCCGAGCCGGAACCTGCCCATCGACTCGTGGATGTGGCCGTGGAGCGCAACCGCCGGCTGGTACCGGGTCACCGCCTCCCGAACCGCGACGCTCCCGCCACCGGTCGTCAGGAACCGGCCGGCCACACGGATGGGCCTCGGGAGCTCGCCGGGGCGCTTCTCGAGCTTGAGGCAGGTATCGATCGGCGTGTCCTTCGGCGGGCAGTGGAGGTTGAACACGCACCGCCCGACGTCGGGGACCGAACCCACCGAGCGGTCGATCGCCGCCGCGATCTCGTCCTCGCTCGCCTCGCGCGGTGTATCCCAAGGGGTGATCGTGGACACGCCGACCGTGATCATCGTGTGCTCGTCGTCCAGGTCCACGACCCGGTCCTCGCACGCGATCACGTTGGTCCCGTCGTGGCGTTCGAGGACCTCGAGCATCGCCGGCTCGTCGTCGTTGCCGCCCGTCAGGTACATCCGGACACCGGTGCCGGCCAGCCGGTCCTCCGCCAGCTCGAGCCAGTCGGCGAGGCGTTCGGAGGCCAGCCGACGGAACAGACCGAGCTGGACGAGATCGTCGGCGCGGACCGCCTCGTACTCGTCCGGCTCGAACACCTGCCAGTAGAAGCCCGGGAGCTCGACGCTCTTCGTGAACGCGTCGAGCCCATCCCGTTCGAGCTCGTGATCGCGACCCTGGAAGTGGGCACGGAAGCCCCCGTTCGAGCGCACGATCGGGACGAGGGCCTTGCCCATGAGGTCGCCCCCGAACACAAGCGCGTCGGTCTCGTAGAACGCCGCCGCTCCGAGGAACTTGCGGAACGTCGGCTGTGAGCCGTGGAGATCGGCCGCGAAGAAGATCCTCGTCGGTCTCGTCGTCGACCGGACCATGCCGGCCTCCTATCCCAGGTGCACCACGATCGTCTTGAGCTCGGTCAGCCGCTCGATCGAGAAGCGCCCCCCGACCCGCCCGACACCGCTAGCCGAACCCGCCCGCCCGCCGAACGGCAGGTGGGACTCCCAGTAGTTGGTCCCCTCGTTCACGTTGACCCAGCCGGTCCGGACGCGCTCGGCGAACCGCAGCCCGCGCCCGATGTCCGCTGTGAAGATCGCCGAGAGGAGACCGTACTCGGACCCATCGACGAACCCGATCGCCTCGTCCTCGTGCCGGATCGTTTGGATCGGCACCACCGGGCCGAACGTCTCCTCGCGCGCGATCTCCATCTGGTCGGTCACGCCATCGACGACCGTGGCCTCGAAGAACAGGTCGCTGCCGTGCTGTGGAGCCCGCTTGCCGCCGGTCACGATCTCGGCCCCGTGCTCTGCGGCGTCGCTCACGTGACGCTCGGTCTTGTCGGCGACGGACGCGTTGTTGAGCGGTCCCATCGTGGTGGCGTCGTCGAACGGGTCCCCGAGGCGGATCCTCTCGGCGATGGCGGCCGTGAGCGTGGCGAGGTAGTCATCGTGGACGTCCTCCTGCACCAGGACGCGTTCGCCGGCCGTGCAGCTCTGGCCGGCGTTGAGGAAGCAGGCCGTGAGCGTGGCCTCGACCGCGGCGTCGAGATCCGCGTCCTCGAGCACCACCAGCGGCCCGTTGCCGCCCATCTCGAGCAGCAGCTCCTTGCCCGCCGCCCGCTCGGCCACACGGTGACCGGTGGCGATCGAGCCGATGAACCCGACGGTCGCGACGCCGGGGTTCGAGGCCACCTCGTCCCCGACCACGGCGCCCGGACCGGTGACGAAGTTGAAGGCACCCGGCGGGAGGTCGGCCTCCGCGATGGCTTCGGCGAGCGCCACCGCGCACACGCTGGTCGTCGGCGCGGGCGCCAGGACGACGGTGTTCCCGCTCGCGAGGGCGGGCGCGAGGATCTCTCCGGGCATCGTGTACGGCCAGTTCCACGGGCTGATGACCCCCGCCACGCCGCGCGGGACCCGGTAGACGAACACGCGGTTGCCCTCGGTCACGGACGGTGGGATCAGGCCCTCGACGCGCACGGCGTCTGCCGCCGCCATCTCGAAGTACGCGATCAGCTCCTCGACCTCGTCGAACGCCTCCGCCCGCAGCGGCTTGCCCTGGTCCAGCGCCAGCGTGCGCGCCATCTCGTCCCGTCGGCCATCGATCGCCTCGGCGACGCGGCGCATCGCCCGCGCGCGGTCGAAGGCCGTCAGCCCCGACCACGCCGCGAACGCGTCCCGCGCAGCGTCCACCGCCCGGCGAACGTCGCCATGCGTGCCCTCGGGGAGCGTGCCGATCACCTCGCCGGTCGAGGGCGAGGTCGCCTCGAACGTGGACCCCCTGTCCGAGCCGACCCACTCGCCGGCGATGAACATCCGATGATCGTCCGCCATCAGCCGTCCCCCATCGGTCCCCTGACGGCCGGGGGCGGCCGCGAGGGCCGCCCCCAGATCCGCCCCTCGTGCTCAGCGCCTACTCGACCGGGATCTCCTTGTAGACGGCGCTCAGGTCGATCCCCTGTCGTTTGCGATAGATCTTCGCCACGATGTAGATGATCAACGCGAGCCCGTACATGATCCCCATGAACCACAGCGAATCGCTGTTGTTCACCGCGTACAGGTCGTTGCTGAACCAGTGCCACAGGTTGAACCCCAGGAACGCCGCGGTGATGAACCCGGTGACCGTGATCAACGGCAACCCGAGGATCCTGTACCGGGCGATCGCGGAGTTCGCGTACAGCGACTTCTTTCGGTACGGCAGGATCATCGCCGCGATCGCCGTACCGAAGAACGTGATCGCGATCACCAGCGTCGCGTCCAGGATGTACGTGGAGAAGTTGGCGGTATACGCGTACAACGCCCCGACGGCGATCGACGGCACCAGCATCAGCACCAACGCCCACACCGGCACGTGCCGCTTCTCGGACACGTCGGCGACCTTCTCGGGCAGCACCCGGTCGAAGGCGGCCGCGAAGATCACGCGCGTCGACGAGAGGAACAGTGTCCCCGCCCACCCGAGGAACCACGCGCCGAAAGCGAGCACGATGAGCGCCGAGATCAGCGAGCTGTGGAAATAGAAACTTGCCAGGAACGGCGCGTAGGACCAGACGGGTATCGACGCGTC
>Ga0207578_1000027_pt1 | contig 26433 bp, 29 predicted proteins | sample NitcycUWRG10K412_FD_188278 | JGI IMG/M metagenome (GOLD analysis project Ga0207578, IMG submission 188278) | Soil microbial communities from Arlington Agricultural Research Station in Wisconsin, USA - Nitrogen cycling UWRJ-G10K4-12 (SPAdes) | ecosystem: Environmental > Terrestrial > Soil >... | reverse complement strand
CTGCGCGTACGCGCCGCGCACGAGCTGCCCGCGCGTGACCATCCCCGCCCGGTACATCGGTCGGGACAGGGCGAGCGAGGATGAGCGCGAGATGATCGTCTTGTCGAGGTCGAAGAAGGCCGCTTCCATCATCCTCATGGTATCGGTGGCCGGTGGCGTGACTGGACAGCCGAAGGACCCGGCGATCGGTCGCCGGGCCCATCGGTCGTCGGAGCCAACCTGCTAGAAGGTGGCGCTCCCCGCGCACACCTCGTCGGTCGACAGGTTCCGCGCCCGTGCGCGGAACACGTCGGAGCCCGCCGTGTCGTCCTCCACGATCCGAACGGTGAACGATCCGCTCGCCCCGTGCGTCATGCGGGTACCCCGGAACACGAGGTCGCCGTCGTGTCGGATCCTGACCCGCCAGCGATCACCCGAGACGTTCTGGTCGACCTCGAACTCCACCTCGAGCCTCCCGTTTTCCGGCGAGACCTTGACCTTCCAATCGCTCGCGTTGCCGCACGACCCTTCGCGGATCACGTCGTTCTGACCGGCGACCGCGATGCCCGCGGGCACCAGCAGCACGAACGCGGCGACGAGCGCGAACACGATCCCCTTCTTCATGCCGACCTCCTCGATCTTTGGACACCTCGACGTTAGCGAGAGGCCGACTAAGGGCAGGCAAAGACGAGCCGGTCGCCCGGTAAAGGTTCGACGCTATCCTCGCGAGCGGAGGCGTCAGGGCGCCTGGTGGGCCCCCCGGTCTTCAAAACCGGTGTGGGGGCGAGAGCTCCCAGGCGGGTTCGATTCCCGTCCGCCTCCGCGTGGAAAGGGGAGAGGGTGGGGAGTCCGCCGGACTCCACACTCTTCCCGATAGGTAACCCGTGTTGAAGCTTGCTCACGCCAGGCGGCGTGGCGCCCTTGCGCGGGCCCAAGCGGCGGCTCACGATTCGGCGGTGGATCGCCCACAGACCTCGTATGCATGGAACGACGGCACGGCACTGGCCTACCAGGTCGTCGGAACTCCCGGTCCAGATCTGCTGCTCGTACCGGGCTCCGTGTCGCACCTCGAAGTCCTCTGGCAGGAGCCCAGGGTGCACCGCTTCCTCACGCGATTCGCGGGCTTCTGCCGCCTGATCATCATGGACCCTCGCGGCCTCGGCCTCTCCGATCGGCTGACGGAGATCCCGACCCTAGAGGAGCGGGTGGACGACCTGTTGTCGGTGCTCGACGCCGCCGAAAGCGAGCACGTGACACTGTTCGGGAACGCCGATACGGGGCCTCCATGCATCGCCGCAGCGGTCTCACATCCCGACCGGGTCGGTGGCTTGATCCTGTGCGGGACCTACGCCAAGGCAAGCTGGAGCGACGACTATCCCTGGGGCTGGACGGATGAAGGATTCGCCGACTTCCGAAAGTCCGTGAGGGATGGCTGGGGGACGACGGAGCGGATGGAGAGGATCGCGCCGTCCATGGCCGGCGACCAGGCGTTCCTGCAGTGGGCCGCGACCCTCATGCGTCTCGGCGCGAGTCCTCGTGCCATCCTTCTGCTGGGGGAGATGACGATGTCGGTCGATGTGCGCCCTCTCCTGTCTCAGATCGCCGTCCCGACGCTCGTGATGCATCGGATCGGTGACCGCATCAATGAGGTCGATCACGGTCGCTATCTCGCGGACCGGATCCCCGGAGCGCGATGGGTCGAGCTACCCGGAGACGACTTCCTGTTGTGGGCGGGCGACACGGACGTGATCGTCGACGAGGTGGAGGAATTCCTCACCGGCCGTCGGGGTGGGGGTGAACCGACTCGCGTCGTGACCACGGTCATGTTCACCGACGTCGTCGGCTCCACGGAGCGAGCTCGAGCGCTCGGCGACCGGGCGTGGGCCGATCTCCTCGAGAGGCACAACGCCCGGGTACGCGCTGAGCTGCGCCGCTTCGGCGGCCGCGAGATCGACACCGCCGGCGACGGCTTCTTCGCGGCCTTCGACTCCCCGGCCTCGGCCATCAAGTGCAGCCGGGAGGTGCTCGGGTCGGTGCGCGAGATCGGAGTGGACCTCCGCATCGGCCTGCACACGGGCGAGTGCGACGTCGTCGGGGACAAGCTCCGAGGCATCGCCGTCCATATCGGCGCTAGGGTCGCGTCCAATGCAGGTGCGGGCGAGATCCTCGTTTCGCAGACCGTGAAGGATCTGGTGGCGGGATCGGGGATCGAGTTCCAGGACCGAGGTTCGCACGAGCTGAAAGGGGTACCGGGCGAGTGGGGCCTCTATTCGGTCATCTGACAGGCAAACTACTGGGCCGTTGCGGCGGCCAGCCATGTCTGCCCGGGACCGCCTCGCTCTAGCGCGTGTGGTTCCTACCGCACCTCAGCCACTCGCCCGATATCCCAGACACGCGGTAGGTTGGAAGAGCGTAGAAGAGACCCTTCGAGGTCTCGGGAAGGAGGATCGGATGGACAAGGTCGTGCACTTCGAGATCCCGGTCGACGACGCGGCTCGGGCTCGCGAGTTCTACGGCTCCGCCTTCGAGTGGGACCTCAACGAGATGGACATGGGCGGCGGCAACATGTACACGACGGTGACGACCACGCCCATCGACGAGGCGACGCGACAGCCGACGGAGCCCGGTGGCATCAACGGCGGTCTCATGCAGCGGACCGGTGACACGCCGGCCCCGGTGATCACGATCAGTGTCACGTCGATCGACGAGACGCTGAAGAAGGTCGAGGCGGGTGGTGGCAGCACGGTGCAGCCGCGCACCGAGATCCCGGACATGGGCGCCTTCGCCTACTTCAAGGACAGCGAGAACAACGTGGTCGGGTTATGGGAGACCTTCTGATCGCCTGACCGAACGACGTTCAGTCCTCGCCGAGCCACGCTCCATCGCGCATGAGCACGCGGCCGTCGAGCTCGTTCGACTCGCGCCACGCCTGGATCTCCTGCGGGGTGATCCGCAGGTAGACGTACTCGTCCCTGAGCGTCCGCGGGTCGAACCCGGTCGAGCTCGCGTGCGCGTCCTCGAGCTCGAGGTCGGCGCCGATCGGGAACGCCTCGACCGTCCCCTCGACTATCACGACGTCGCGGGTCTGCCCGAGCGCCGCGCGGACCCGGCCGGCGCGCAGGAGGTTCCGCGCGGTCGGGCTCGCAGTCGGTGTCGCGATCGTCAGCGTCGAGCCGTCCCAGTGGTACGACAGCGGGACCAGGTACGCCTCGCCGTCCGCGCTCGCCGAGGCGACCCACAGGTCGACGTCGCCGCGAAGCCGTTCGAGGGTGTCGGCTGTTCGCTGCGATCGGGATCTCGGCGGCGCGGGCTCTTCCAAACGGACTGCGCTCCTCGCCGGCCTCGAAGGCTCAGGGGTCCTGGAGGAGGCCGATGAGGTTGCCATCCGCGTCCTTCACCCGTGCGATCTGCCTGCCGCCCCCGACGTCGTTGGGCTCCTGCTGGATCTCGCCACCGGCGGCAGCGAGCGCCTGGACGCTACCCGCGATGTCGTCGACGTGGAAGTAAGCGACCGGGCCGGTCAACCCCTGGGCATGGCCGTTGGGGTCGAGCCCAACGTCCTGCCCGGCGACCTTCCACCCGACGTAGTACGGCGTGTCCGACTCCGGCGCGGCGCCCAGCAGCGCGGTGAACAAGGCCTTCGCCCCGTCGAGATCCTTGACGGGGAAGATGACGGTCTTGACACCTTCGTTCATCGTTTCCTCCTCTTGGTTCGTCACATCGACGGGTACCGTCCCGTCGATGCTATGACGGACGCTCGACGGAGGATGTGACGGATGCAGGACCACGACCTTCTGGCCGAGCGGTTCGAGGCGGACCGGACCAACCTGCGGGCGGTGGCCTACCGGATGCTCGGCTCGGTCAGCGAGGCCGACGACGCGGTCCAGGAGGCCTGGCTCCGCCTCAGCCGAGCCGACGCGAGCGAGATCGACAACCTCGGCGGGTGGCTGACGACGGTCGTCGCGCGCGTGTGCCTGGACATGCTGCGTTCGCGCACGTCGCGACGGGAGGAGCCGTTGGGCGCCGGCCAACCCGAACCGATCGCGGATGACGGGGACACCCTGGACCCCGAGCAGGCGGCGGTGATGGCCGACTCGGTCGGTCTCGCGATGCTGGTCGTGCTCGACACGCTGCCGCCCGCCGAACGCGTCGCGTTCGTGCTCCACGACATGTTCGCCGTCCCCTTCGACCAGATCGCGCCGATCGTGGGGCGCTCCTCGGACGCGACCCGGCAGCTCGCGAGCAGGGCACGGCGCCGTGTCCAGGGAGCGAGCGCGGATCCCGTCGCCGATCGCGCCCGTCAGCGTGAGGTGGTGCAGGCGTTCCTCGCGGCGGCGCGCGACGGGCGGTTCGACGCGCTGCTGGCGCTGCTGGACCCCAACATCGTGGTTCGAGCCGACCAGCCCGCGGTCGAAGTGGGGGCGTCCAAGGAGGTGCGCGGCGCCGAGGCGGTCGCTGGGACCTTCTCGGGGCGGGCTCGGGCCGCGCGGGCCGCGCTCGTCGGTGGCGCCGTCGGTCTCGTGTGGATGCAACAGGGCCAGGTCAGCATGGTGTTCGACTTCACGATCGAGGACGGCAAGGTCGTCCAGATCGAGCTGATCGCGGACCCGGAGCGGATCCGCGAGCTCGAGCCGACGATCCTGGGCGCCTGACGCGCTCGGGGGCTTGCGCCACTCGATCCGAACGCGAACGGGCCGGCCCGATGTGGGCCGGCCCGTTCGATGACGCTTCCCCTCGGGCGGTTCAGCCTCGGTCGAGGCGTCGTCCGGCCGACCAACCGGAACCCGCGAGGTCGGTGAGCTGGTTGGATTCTGCCGGCTTCCCGGCGAACGGGCGGGGGTTCGCGGCCCCGGCCCGTGAGGGACGGCTCAGCAGCCAGTCACCTCGAGGGTCTCGAGCTGTTTCGGCAAGGACCACCCCCTTTCTCCCGTACCACGCATGGTGCGGCAGAACCCTCGGGAAGGCAACCAGCCAGGTCGGACGGGGTCAGTCGTCGTTCGAGCCGTCCTGGTCGTTCGACCCGTCGTCGTCGGCCTCGTGACCGAGGACCTGGAAGCTGGCGTCCAGCCTGACCTCCACCACCCGCCCGTCGTCCAGACGCACCTCGACCCCGTAGGCGGCACCGTCATCGCCCGCCTCGGTCTCGGTAACCGTTCCGCCACCGGTGACCCGGAGCGCGGCCGCGCGAGCCCTGTCCAGCGCCGACCCTGTCAGGGGCGGGTCCGTATCCCCCGCGCCGGTGGCGATGGCGACACCCGTACCGCCTCCGACGACCGCCAGTGCGAGCGCGCCTCCGGCGATCCACTTCGTCCTGCGATCCATGCGATCGACCTCCTTGGTCTGCTCGAACCAGGATGACGCGAGGCGATGAGAGGACCGTGAACCCGGGGATCAGAGCCCCTCGGACGCTCAGATCCCGGCGAGGAAGTCGAGCGCCGACCGCCGGAACTCGTCGGCCACGGCGGGGTCCCCGAACTCGAGGATGTCGGTGCCGTGCTCCCCCGTGTCGAGCAGGACGATCTGTGTGGGCGGCGGGGCGGCACGCTCGACCGCCGGACGGAGCGCGGCCGCACCGCTGTCGAACTCGCCCGCCGCAAGGAGCTTCGGGACGCGCACGGCCCGAACCTGCCTCGTGACCGGGACGCCGGCGTACAGATCGACCCCGGACAGCCAGATCAACCCATCGGCGTCCAGGCCTCTGGTCAGCGCGTACATCGACTCCATCGCGCCGAGGCTCGCACCCCCGACGACGACCCTGCTCGCCCCGTGCTCTCGGAGCAGGTCGACGGCGTACGCCAGGTCCTGCCAGCCGCTGTCGCTCGCGTTCCCGTCCGAGCATCCGAGGTCGCCTCCAGGGCACACGCCCCGGCGGTCGTACGTAAGGACGGCGTACCCCTGGTCGGCGAGCAAAGCCGCGAACCCGAACCATTGGGATTGATCGCCGGGTCGCATGTGCCCGAGCACCACCCCGACGTCACCCGACCCGAAGACGCGACCCTCGAGCCGGACGCCGCCGGCACCGCGGAACCGCACCGGGTCGGACATCGCCAGCGCCTCCGACCTCGAGAACGTCGGGAACTCGGAGGTGACCTGCGGCGATGGGGAGATCGACGCGGGAGGCGCCGGCCGGGACGGCCCCGAGGCTCCGTCCTCGCAGCCCGCCAGAACCATCAGCGTGCACGTCGTTGCGACGATCGATCTGGTCCGCATCTGTCCGAACATACGAACCCGTCTCCCGGCGGGTTTCGCACGTCCTCGAGTTCGATCCTTGGCGACGTCGATCCTGGCCGACGTGGGGCGCCGCGGCTCATCTCTACACTGCCGGGCGATGAGCGAACGCGAGACGATCGCACTCGTCGAGCGAGCACCCACGCCCGACGAGTACCGGCGCCTACGCGCGAGCGTCGGCTGGAACGAGGTGGACGCGGACGGGGTCGGAACCGGCCTCTCGAGCTCGCTGTACGCGGTCGTGCTCGAACGCGACGGCGACGCGGTCGGCTGCGGTCGCGTCGTCGGGGACGGCGGGATCTACTTCTACCTGCAGGATGTGATCGTCCTGCCCGAGCTCCAGGGGCAGGGTTGGGGCACGCGCATCATGGAGGCCGTGATGCGCTACGTGGAAGCGGCGGCTCGGCCCGGCTCGTTCATCGGCCTGATGGCCGCGAAGGACGCAGAGGGGTTCTACCTGCGGTACGGGTTCGAGCGACGCACGGACGACCGCCCGGGGATGTTCCTGATCCGGTAGCGGCACCGTCGGTAGCATGGGGGCATGCGGAGAACCCTCGTTCTGCTCGGTGTGCTCGCGATCGCGGCCACGGTGATCCGGGCCCAGGCCTCCGAGCCCGAGCACCCGAGTTCGACCCGTGACGGCGCCGAACCCGCTGGTGCGGTGCCCACGCGGTTCGTCATCGCGGCCGCGGGCGACATCGCGTGCCAGAACGACCCGTACGGCTCGGGTTCTCCCGCGAACTGCCAGTACGACGACACCGCCCACCTGATCGACGGGCCGAACCTGGCCCGTGTGCTCCTGCTCGGCGACAACCAGTACGAGCGCGGTGCGTACGCCGCCTACACCAGCTACTTCGATCCGACCTGGGGTCGCGCGAAGGCCGAGATCGCCCCCGCGCCGGGCAACCACGAGTACGACAACGATCCGTCCTCGACGCCGCGCGGGTACTTCCGGTACTTCGGCCGCGCCGTGAAGGGACCCGACGGGCTCGGCTACTACTCCTTCGACGTCGGCGCGTGTCCCGACGACCCGTGCTGGCACATGATCTCGCTGAACTCCGAGCTCTGCTTCGCGGCCGGCGGCTGCGGACCTGCCACCGATCCTTCCGATCCCGGGCCGGGGAACCGGATGCACGCGTGGCTCGCGAAGGACCTCGCCGACCACCCCGACTCGTCCTACCCTTGCACCCTCGCCTACTGGCACCACCCGCGGTTCTCGTTCTCAACGGGGAGCGGCGCGACGACCTCGGTTGGCCCGCTGTGGAAGCTGCTGCACGCGGCGCGCGCCGATCTCGTGCTGAACGGCCACTCGCACAACTACCAGCGGTGGGCCCCGATGGACCCGAGCGGCGAGATCGACCGCGGGACGGGGATCCGCGAGTTCGTCGTGGGGACCGGGGGTGCGAGCCACTACGCCCTGCCGTCCGGCACCGCGCCCGACAACCTCGTCTCGGCGCAGGCGAACGCGTTCGGCGTCCTGAAGCTCACGTTGAAGACGGACCGCTATCGATGGCGATGGGTCTCGGCGGACGGTCAGCCCGCGTTCGACGACGCCGCCGAGCACGCGGTGCGGTGCGTCCGCGCTACCCCTTGACGCCGGTCAGCGTCACGCCCTCGACGAACACCCGCTGCGCGAGGAAGAACAGGATGATCACGGGCAGCATGAACAGCACCGAGGCGGCCATCGTGAGGTTCCACTGGGTCTGGAACTGCCCCCGGAACTCGGACAGGCCGATCGAGAGGGTCCACAGCTTCGGGTTCTCGCCCAAGTAGAGCAGCGGAGCGAAGAAGTCGTTCCACGAGTAGAGGAACTGGAACAGCGCCACCGCGGCGATCGCCGGCTTGGCGAGGGGAACGATCAGCCGCGTCATGATCTGCCACTCGTTCGCGCCGTCCACCCGGGCGGCGTCCGAGAGCTCGGACGGGATCGTGAGGAAGAACTGGCGGAGCAGGAAGATCGTGAACGCGTCCCCGAAGAACAGTGGCACGATCAAGGGCTTCATCGTCCCGATCCATCCGAACCGCACGAACAGGATGTAGAGCGGGATCACCGTCACCTGGAACGGGAGCATCATCGTCGCTAGGACGACGAGGAAGGTTGCCTCGCGGCCCCTCCACCGCATCCTCGAGAGCGCGTACGCCACGGGAATGCACGAGACGACCACCCCGATCGTCGACAGCGAGGCGATCACGAACGTGTTCCGCGTGTACGCGAACAGCGGGATCTTATGGAAGACCTCGGTGAAGTTGGACCAGCGGAACGGGTTCGGCCAGAGGTTCGCGCTCAAGACCTGCTGATCCGTCATCAGCGCCGTCAAGACGATGAAGACCACGGGGAGCAGAAAGATCGTGGCCACGGCGATCATCACGGCGTGGTTGCCCACGGTCATGAGGAACCGCCGACGCCGCACCTCGGGCGGGATCGGGCGCGGGACGACCGCCTCCGCGGTCCGCGGTTCGACGGGCGGCGCGAGGGTCGTGGCTATCGGAAGCCCCCCTGGTAGTGCACCCAGCGACGCGACGTCTTGATCAGGATCGCGGTGCAGGCCATCGTGATCAGGAACAACACCCACGCCATCGCCGATGCGTAGCCCATCCGGAAGTTCGCGAAGCCCTTCACGTACAGGTAGAGCGAGTAGAACAGCAGCGACCCTTGCGGCGAGCCGACGTTCACGGCGGCCGAGCTCTGCGCCGAACCCGCGACGGCGAAGCTCGCGACGTATGCCTGGGTGAAGTACTGGAAACCGTAGATCACGCCGATCACGAGCGAGAAGAAGATCACCGGCGACATCATCGGCAGCGTCACGTACCGGAACCTCTGCCGCCGGTTCGCGCCCTCGATCTCGGCGGCCTCGTACAGGTGCGCCGGGACGTCGAGGAGGCCCGCGAGGAAGATGATCATCGTCTGCCCCACGCCCCACAGGCCGAGGAATACGAGGCCCCACTTCGAGGTCGAGGGGTCGAAGAACCAGAGCGGCGGGTGATCCACGCCGAGCCCCTTCAGGATCTGGTTCACGGGCCCGAACGACGGGTTGAGGATGAACACGAACGCGAGTGCCGCCGCAACGGCCGGCGCGAGCGTCGGCAGGAAGTAGACGGTTCGGTACACGCGGTGCCCCCGGCGCGGCCGCATGAGCAGCATCGCGGTCAGCATCGCGAACGCGATCTCGAGGGGGAGCCCGACCGCGATGATCCACAGCGTGTTGCGCATCGCCTGCCAGAACTGCGGGTCCTTCGTGAACATGAACGTGTAGTTCTCCAGGCCGACGAACCTGGGCGCGGAGAGCAGGTCGTAGTTCGTGAAGCTGTAGTACAGGCTCGCGAACATCGGGTACACGATGAACGCGAGGAACCCGATGATCCACGGCGCGAGGAACATCGCGACGACCCCGTACCGGCGCAGGGTACGACGTCGTGCCGGGCGCCGCGGAACGATCACCCGCTCCGCGGCGCCCGTCGCGACCGAAGCCGCCGGCACCTGCTCAGCCGCCGCCGGCCGCGAGCTCGTTGTCGATCTGTTCCGCGGTCGACTGCAGCCCCGCCTGGAGGTCGGAGACGTCCCCCGCCTGCCAGTCCTCGCCGAAGTTCGACACCAGATCCTGGTCCGCGGTCCCGATCTCGCTCGTCTGCTTGTAGTGCGAGCCCTGATCGGCGAACACGTCGAGGAACGTCTGGAACTGCGGCGTGATGTCGAGCGCGGGTGATTCGAGCGCCGGGAACGTCGTCGGGACGTTACGGATGATGTTCGTCATCTCGACGAGCGCGTCCGTGTTGGTGGCCAGGTACTGCACCAGGAGCCACGCCTCGGCGGGATGCGCTGACCCGCGGGGGATGCCGACGATCGTCCCGCCCACCCGGCCGATCCCGTACTGGTCCTCCTGTCCGTCCGGCGTCGGGTACGGGGCGGTACCGTAGTTCAGGTCGGGCGCATAGTCCTCGATCATCGCGACGCGCCACTCCCCGTCGAACATCATCGCGACGCGCCCGCGGTGGAAGTCGTTCGGCTCGGACCACTCGTCACCCTGCCCCGCCACGAACTCCTTGAGGTTGTCGGCGCCGTAGAAGTCCACCAGGTCCTTCTGCCACTGGAACAGCGCCTGCCAATCCGCGTCGGACGCCACCGCGGAGGCGGTGCCGTCCGCGTTGTAGTAATCGGCGCCGAAGATGATCGACAGCTCCAACGGCGTGAACTCGTAGTAGCCGAACCACGGGATGAACCCGGCCACCTTGATCGACCCGTCCGGGTTGAACTCCGTGAGCTCCTTGGCCATCTCGGTGAGCTCGGACATCGTCTTCGGTGGCTCGGTGTAGCCGTGCTTCGCGAGCAGGTCCTTGTTGTAGTACAGACCCATCGCGTCGGTAAGGAACGGCAGCGCGCACTGGCTCCCGCCGTAGCTCGTGTACCGCGTGACCGAGTCCGGGAAGATGCTGGTGTCCAACTCGGACTGCTGCATATACGGGGTGAGGTCCTGCCAGGCGTCCGTTGCGCAGAACTTGCCCACGCTGTCGAGCGACCAGGACATCACCGCGTCGGGCGGGTTCCCCGCACGGATCGCCGCGAGGACCTTCTCGTCGTTCTCCCCGATGCCGGGACGAACCTCCACCGTGATCCACGGGTACTCCTGCTCGAACATGTCGAACACGACTGACATCTTCTTGTACTCGGCCCCACCGAACGGCACCCACATCGAGATCGTGACCGGTTCGTGGGACGCGTCCGGCCCCGTCTCGATCGGCGCGGGCGTGCCCTGATCCTCGGTACCCGCCGTACACGCCGCGGCGATCACGCCGAGTACGGCCAGCAGCACGAGCCATCGCTTCATCGCCATCTCGCCCCCTCCATCTCCCACCCTTCCTCTCATACCTCGGTCCGTTTGGGCCACCCAACGGCTCGTCAGGTGGCGACCGCCCCGTTCGTCCGCGTGAACAGCAGGTCCTGGGCGGCCTGCAACGCCATCCACACCGCCCCGAGCACCACGGCCTCCTCGCCCAGCGGAGAGACCTCGAGCCGAACCGCGAACGGCGTCACCGCTCGGAGCGCCTCGGTCACCGGCTCGAGGAGCAGGTCGCCGTTGCGGCCGATCCCGCCGCCCAGCACCACCAGCTCGGGGTCGACGATCGGCACGACCGCGGCGGCCGCGAGCGCGATCCGATCGGCCTCGATCTCGACCACCTTGCGAGCGATCCGGTCACCCCGACGCGCGGCCGCGAAGACCTTCCTCGCCGATAGCGGCTGTTCCATGCCGAGCCGGCGGGCGGTGGCGACCACGCCCGCGGCGCCGGCCTCGGTGTCCAGGACCCCCCGGCGCCGCAGCCCCTTGTCCCTCGGGTCGCCGCCGATCGGGAGGTAGCCCACCTCCCCGGCGGCGCCCGTGTGCCCGCGGTAGAGCTCCCCTCGCAGGATCAGGCCGGCCCCGACGCCCGTCCCGACGTGCAGGTAGACGAAGTTCTCGACGTCCTTGCCGAGCCCGTGCCACTGTTCGCCGAGCGCGGCCAGGTTCACGTCGTTCTCGAAGGCGACCTTCGTCCCAAGCTCGTCCTGGACCGCCTGCGCGAGACCGCTCCGCCCCCACCCCGGCAGCGCATGAGCGAGCGCGACGTGTCCGGTCACCGGGTCGAACACGCCGGGGCTCCCGACCGTGGCGAACGTGACCTGCTTCCACTTCACGCCGGCCTCGGCGGCGAGCGCGTGCGAGATCTCGCCGATCTGCGCGATCAGCGTGCGCTGGCTCCGGACCCGTGCGCGTTCGTCGCGGCGGGCGACGATCTCGCCGGCGAGGTTCGCGATGGCCGCTCGGACGAAGTCCCGCCCCACGTCCAGCCCCACGACCCACCCGGCTCGCGGGTTGAGCTCGTACAGCACGGCCGCGGGGCCCCTCCCGCCGCTCGAACGTCCCGCCTCGTGGACCAGACCGGCGGCCAGCAGCGCGGCGAGCGCCTGGGACACCGTCGGCTTCGACAGGTCGCTGTCTCGGGCGATCTGCGCGCGGGAGACGGGACCCATCTGGCGGACGAACTCGAGGACCGAACGCTCGTTGATCGCCTTGAGCAGGCTCGGCGTCCCCGCGGCGAACGTCTGATCGGCCGTGCCGTCCCCCTCGGCCTTTTCGGAAAGAGTTTGGAAACTTTCCTAACTATTCGGCAGGATGCTACGCTCGGCCCGACGCCCCAGTCAAGACAAGCGAGGGCCCGTGTCCCCGTTCGAAGACGACCGAGTCCTCGCGATCCTTCGCTACCGGGAGCCCTGCGACCTGGGCGCCGTCGTCGACGCGCTCCGGGCGGGTGGGGTCCTGTCGATCGAGGTCACGGCCGACTCTCCGGGTGCGTTGGACCAGGTCGGCCGGGCGCGCGACGAGGGCGCACCCATCGGGGCCGGGACGATCCGTTCCGTCGAGGAGGCTCGGGCGTTCGCGGACGCCGGCGCCCGCTTCCTCGTGAGCCCGGGTCTGGTCCCGGAGATCGTCCGGGAGGGGCTCGAGCGCGGGGTGCCGACGATCCCCGGCGTGCTCAGCCCCACCGAGATCATGGCGGCGGTCGCGGCCGGCGCGGATGTCGTGAAGCTGTTCCCGGCGGGCCTCGGCGGGCCGGGCTACCTTGCGGCGCTGCGCGGACCGTTCCCGGACGTTCGGTTCGCCCCGACGGGCGGGATCCGGGTCTCGGACGTGCCCACCTGGCTGGAGGGTGGAGCCGTCTGCGTCGGACTGGGGAGCTCGCTCGTCGGCGGTTCGCCCCCACGGACGCGAGCGGACCTCGACCGGATCACCGCCCATGCCCGGCGCGCCGTCGAGCTCGCGAGGGGGGACCCGTGACGAACCTCCCCGACGTGATCGCCCTTGGCGAGACGATGCGTTCGGTCGTGACCGTGGTGGGGCTCCCCGGGGAGCCTCCGACCGAGCTCGTCACGCACGGCGGGGCCGAGAGCAACTCGTGCGTCGCGCTCGCCGGGCTCGGGTTCGGCGCGGCGTGGGTGAGTCGGCTCGGCACGGACGACGCCGGCGACCACGTGCTCGAGGAGCTCCGCGCCTGCGGTGTCGACCTGCGCTGGGTCCGGCGCGACCCCGACCGCCCCACCGGGTGGATGTTCCGCGAGACCAGCGGGGCTCCGCCGGTCTACGAACGAGCGGGTTCGGCCGCCAGCGCGCTCGAGCCTTCGGACCTAGACGGGGTGCCAGTCGAGCAGGCGTCGGCGGTGCTCGTCACCGGCATCACGGCGATGCTGGGCGAGGGCCCGCAGCGGGCGGCCATCACGCTCCTCGACCGCGCCGAGGGCCTCCGCGTGGTCGACCCCAACCTGCGCCGTGGGCTGTGGGGCTCCGACCGCGCACGCGAGCTCATCCTCCCGCTCGTGGAGCGCGCCGATCTCCTGGTCGGCGGCGAGCACGAGCTCGCCGAGCTGGTCGGCGAGCCGGGCGGCCGCGCACTCGCCGAACGCTGCCGGGAGCTGGGTCCCCGCGAGGTGGTGCTCAAGCGCGGCGCCGGCGGGGCGGCCGCGCTCAGCTCGCAGACGTGGGTCGAGCACCTCCCGACACCGAGCCCCGATCTCGACCCCGTCGGAGCGGGGGACGCGTTCAACGCCGGCTACCTGGCGATGCGCCTCTCCGGGGCGACGATCGAGGAGGCACTCGAACAGGGCGCGCGGAGCGGGGCCGACGTCGCGTCCACGGTCGGCGACTCGGGGTCGTTCGGAGAACCGATGCGGATCGAGAGGAGGTCTCCATGACCAGGGATGCACGACAGCCACCCGACGTGCCCCGACCGAGGGCGGCGTACAGCCCGGTCGTCGTGGCCGGTCCGCTGGTGTTCACAGCGGGGCAGGTCGCGTTCGGACCCGATGACACGCTCGTCGCCGGCGGGGTCGAGGAACAGACCCGGCAGGTCCTCGACAACGTCGAACGCTGCCTGGCCTCGGCCGGCTGTGGGATGGACGACGTGGTCAAGGTCACGGCGTTCCTGAGCGATCTGGCGGACTTCGAGGCGTACAACCGGGTCTACGAGCAGCGGTTCGCCGCGCCGTACCCGGCGCGCTCGACCGTGGGAGCGCGGCTGGCCGACGGGCTCCTCGTCGAGATCGAGGCCGTCGCGCTGCTCCGGCAAGATCAGTAAGAGAGCGTCGCTCAGAAGAAAGTCGCTACGACCTCGACCACGGCGTCGTCGTCGTCGACCACCGCGATCAACCGCCACCGATCGAACATCGAGCAGGGGTGCGAGATACCACAGGCGACGAGATCGCCGACGCGGAGCGCCGCGTCCTCGCGGACGTGGCAGTACAGGTGCTGGTCGTCGAGCGAGATCGCCTCCACCGCGCCGTCCAGAGCCTCCGTCGAGCCATCCTCGTGACGGGCAACCTCCACGCGGGGCAACCCCTGGTCGAACGACACGTCCCGGCGGCCCAGACCGACGATCGCGAGCCCGTCCTCCGGCGTCGAGAGCACGGCGCCCCACACCTCGAACGCGTTGCGGAACCGACCCTCGGGCGGCCGGTTCGCGAAGGGCGACGAGCGCTCGTAGATACCGGCGTCGTGCACGACATAGGCCCCCGAGCGCAGCACCAAGGGCATCCCGACGTCCGACCGCATCGTGCCGAGCGCCTCGACCACGAGATCGAAGAAGACGCTGCCACCCACGCTCACGAACGCCGTCGGGGACTGGAGACCCTCCTCCCCGAGCCTTGCCCCGAACGTGCGCAGTTCGCCGAGGTAGCGGCGGACCACTTCGAGCGACGCCGGCTCTCGATCGTGGGCGACAGTCCCCTCGTAGCCCGCCACGCCGGCGAGCGAGAGGTTCGGGGAGCTCGCGACGCGTCGCGCGAGTGCTATGGCCTCCTTCGTTCCCCGGCACCCGGTGCGACCGCCCGCGTGGCCGAGCTCCACCAGCACGGGCAGCGGTCGGGGCGGGGTCTCTTCCCGCAGGACCGTCTCGATCAGCTCGATCCCCCGTTCGGAATCCACGTAGCACGCGAGCTCGTTCGCCTCGTCGCGGAGGTCGTCCGCGGCCCAGCCGATCGCAGCGGCGTCGGTCAGCGGGTTCGCGATCAGGATCCGCGGCACGCCGGCCGCCCGCATCACCGCGGCCTGTGCCGCGGTGGCGGCGGAGATCCCCCACGCCCCCGCCTCGAGCTGTCTCGACCACAGCTGCGGCGCCATCGTGGTCTTCCCGTGGGGCGCGATCGAGACCCCGTGCTCGTCGCAGTACGCCGCCATCAGCGACACGTTGTGCTCCAGCGCCGAGCGCCGCAGCACCGCGAACGGCGGCCGCAGATCGTCCAGCGACCAACCCTGCGCCCCCACCTCCAGCAACGGCACCGGGGCCGAGACGCTGGGCATCCCCTTGCTCGTCCCGTCGATCCGGACGGCCCGAAGGAGCTCCGGCGCCGAGCGGCTCATCGCGTGAAGCGCGGGAGGTGTTCTCGGTTCGCGTCGAGGATCGCGTCGAGCAGGCCCGTGGCCGCGTCCACGTCGGGGACGAGCGGGTTCGCGAGCAGCGCCCGGAGCGCCGTCGAACGGTTCCCGGTTGTCGCGGCGTCGATCGTCAGCCGCTCGTAGGCCTTGGCCTGCTGCACGAGCCCGAGCATGTCCTGGCCGAGCGGCGCGACCGGGATCGGGTGCACGCCGTCGGTGTCGACCCTGGCGGCGACCTCGACGACGTCGTCGTCGGCGAGGTTCGGGATCGCCCCGGCGTTGCGAGCGTTCACGACCTGCACGTCGCCCGTCCCGGATGCGAGCGAGGCGACGAGCTGCGCGGCGGCCTCGCTGTAGAACGCACCACCGCGTCGCTCGAGCAGCTGCGGCTTCTCCGCGAGATCGGGATCGCGGTAGAGCTCGAGCAGGTCGTGCTCGATCTGGGCGACCTCCTCGGCACGCGTCGGCCCTTGGGTCTGGCGTTCGAGCATCTCCCGGGTCCGGTAGTAGTAGCGCAGGTAGTAGGAGGGGATCGCCCCGAGCGCACGGAGCAGCTCGGGGGGGACCTCCGCCTCCGCGCTCAGTTCGGCCATGTCCGTCTCGAGGAGCCCGGGCAGCCGGTCGACTCCGTCCACCTTCACCGCCCTGACCCAGGACAGGTGGTTCAGCCCGACCTGCTCGAGCTCCACCCGCTCGGGCTCGACCCCGAAGCGGTCGGCGAACCGCCGCTGGAAGCCGATCGCGACGTTGCACAGTCCGATCCCCCGGACCTGGCGGTCGAGCAGCGCTTGGGTCACCAGGCCGGTCGGGTTCGTGAAGTCGATGAACCAGCACCCGGGCGCGCCGCGGCGCTCCGCGAGCTCGGCGAGCTCGAGCACGACCGGAACGGTCCGCAGCGCCTTAGCGAACCCGCCCGCCCCGGTGGTCTCCTGCCCGATGCATCCGAATCGGAGCGGGATCGTCTCGTCGCGCAGCCGGGCGGCCTGGCCCCCGACGCGCAGCTGCACGATCACGAACGCCGCTCCATCGATCGCCTCGTCACGATCGCCGGTCAGGACCGTGCGGCCGCCGAACCCCGCCCGGTCGAGCATCCTGCGGGCGAGGCCACCGACAACCTCCAGACGAGATGGATCGATGTCCAACAGCGCGAGCTCGTCGACGGGGAACCGGTCGGCTCGCCGGATGAACCCCTCGACCAGTTCGGGCGTGTAGGTGCTCCCGGCTCCGACGATCGCCACCTTCACACCCATCGATCGGCATCGTACACTCCGGGTGATGAAATGGTTAGGAAAGTTTCCTGACTCATTCCTCGCCGAGATCGGGGGCCAGCCCGACGCCTTGCGGCGGGCCGCTCTCGCCCTCCTCGACCACCGGGACACCATCGAGGCCCTGCGCGACGCGGGCCGCCGCGCGGGGAGCGTCGTGTTCACCGGCATGGGCGCCTCGTACGACGCCTGCTACCCGGCCGTGAACGAGCTCGCCGTCCACGGCATCCTCGCGCTGCAGATCGACGCGGCCGAGCTCCTGCATTTCCGATCCCAGGTCCTGTCCCCCGCTACCGTGCTGGTGCTCGTCAGCCAGTCCGGACGGAGCGCAGAGGTGGTTCGTCTACTCGACGCGCTCGAGGAACGCCCCGAACGACCGGTCGTGCTGTCGGTGACGAACGGACTCGAGAACCCGCTCGCCGAGCGCGCCGACCTGCGGCTCGACACCCGGGCGGGAGCGGAGGAGGGTCCGTCCACGATGACCTTCGTGTCCTCGCTCGTGCAGCTGGCGGCGGCCGCCGGCGCCCTGTCCGAGCGTTCGAGCCGGGTGGGCGGGGTGAAGGCGGATCCGATCGAACGCGCGAGCGCTGCCGCCCACGAGGCCTCCGAGGCCGTGGAGACCGTCCTCGACGACGAGACCCTGGCCCCGCGTATCGCCGACGCCGTGGATCAGGAGACCCTGGTCGTCCTGGCGAGGGGTCCCGCTCGCGCGGCAGCCGAGATGGGCGCGCTCACCCTGAAGGAGTGCGGCGTGACGGCCGAGTCCTACGAGACGGCCGCGTTCCGGCACGGGCCGTTCGAGCTCGCGGGTCCCGGTCTGTGCGCCGTCGTCGTGGCGACCGAACCCGAGACGTGCTCCCTGGACCTCGCGTTCGCGGCCGACCTGGTCGGGACGGGCGCCTCTGTGGTGGTGGTCTCGTCGGAGGGCGACGTGCCCCAGGGCGCGCTCGGGGTCCGGATCCCGTCGGTCGACCGGCTGCTCTCGCCGGCGGTCTCGATCGTCCCGATCCAGCTCCTCGCGTGGCGGCTCGCGAACGCGAGCGGGCGCGTCCCGGGCGTGTACACCAGGGCCTCGAAGGTGACCACGCGTGAGTGACGTTCCCCGGGCGGCGCTCACGTTCGACGCCGAGCATCCCGATCGACCCGCCGCGGGCGAGGGAAGCACCCAGCGCATCCTGGACGAACTCGAACGAGCGCAGGTCCGGGCGACATTCTTCGTTCAGGCCCGGTGGGCCATGGCGAACCCAAGTGTCGTCCGCCGGATCGCCGACGACGGTCATCTGATCGGCAACCACTCGACCTACCACGCTCGGATGACGCTGCTCTCCGACGACGGACTCCTGGAGGACGTCCGCGGGGCGGGCGACACGATCTCCGAGATCGCCGGCGTGGATACGAGGCCGTGGTTCCGCTGCCCGTTCGGCGACGGGCACGACGACGCGCGGGTCCTGGACGCGCTCGAGGAGCTCGGGTACCGGAACGTGCACTGGCACGTCGAGACCGAGGACTGGGAGCCCTGGCGGACCGCGGAAGAGATCGGGAACGACACCGTCGCGCGCGCGATGGAGCACGGGGACGGCGCCGTGGTACTGCTCCACACGTGGCCACGCGCGACGGCCGACGCCGTGCCGATCATTCTCGAGGGCTTCGAGCGGACGGGGGCTTCCTTCGCGACGGTCGACGAGCTCGAGGCGCTCCCGTGAGCCGAGCAGCCCTGGTCGCGGTCGACGGAGGCGGTTCGAAGGTGGACGCCGTCGTCGTGGCGCGCGACGGCGCGCTGCTCGGTTCGGCGAGGGTGGGGCCGTCGGAAGGTGCCCGCGCGAAGGGCGAGCTCGCGCCGGTCGTCTCGGCCGTCGAGGCCGCCTCTCGGAGCGCGGGCGCCGACCCCGCGCGGTCACCCCTCGCCTCCCTGGGCGTGTTCTGCCTCGCGGGCGCCGACCTGCCCTCGGACGAGCGCTCGATCCTCCGACGGGTCCAGCAGCACGGCTGGACCGACGAGACGGTGCTCCGCAACGACACGTTCGCCGTGCTTCGGGCGGGGACCGACCGGACGTGGGGAGTCGGCGTCGTCTGCGGGTTCGGCACTAACTGCTCGGCCGTCGCACCCGACGGCAGGACCTACCGCTTCCCGGCGCTCGGCTGGATCGCGGGCGACTGGGGCGGGGGCTCCGACATCGGCGAGGCGGCCCTATGGCACGCCGTCCGATCCGAGGACGGACGAGGACGCCGAACGTCCCTCGCGTCCGGCGTCGCCGAACATTTCGGGTTCCGGCGGCCCCGGCAGGTGATGCAGGCGATGTACTTCGGCCGGGTGCCCGAGAGCCGGGTCGCCGAACTGCCGCCGCTCGTGTTCGAGGCGGCGGCCGAAGGGGACGCGGTCGCGACCTCGATCGTCGACCGCCAGGCGGACGAGATCGTCGCGATGGCCGGGACGGCCATCCGCAAGCTCCGGATGACCGAGCTCGACGTCCACGTCGTCCTGGGTGGCGGGATCTTCCGCAACCGGTTCGCGCCGTTCTTCGATCGCATCGATGACGGCATCCGGCAGGTCGCGACGACCGCCTCGCTGAAGGTGCTCGAGGCGCCGCCCGTCCTGGGTGCGGCGCTCCTGGGGCTGGACCATCTGGGTGCGAGCGGTCGCGAGAAGGCTCGCCTCCAGGCTGCCTTGACCGACGCATCCCTCGACCACAGACTCGGACGCGGGAAGCGGGGGTAACCATGGCCAAGATCGTGCTCGACGGGGTCACGAAAGTCTTCGGGAACGACGTCGTGGCCGTCGACGACGTGTCGCTCGATATCGGCGACGGCGAGTTCATGGTGCTGGTTGGCCCCTCCGGATGCGGCAAGTCCACGATCCTGCGGATCCTCGCGGGTCTTGAGGAAGTGACCGCCGGCGAGGTGTTCATCGACGAACGCCAGGTCACCGACCTACCCCCGAAGGCCCGCGACATCGCGATGGTGTTCCAGAACTACGCGCTGTATCCGCACATGACCGTCGAGCAGAACATCGGGTTCGGCCTCAAGCTCCGAAAGACGCCGGCGGACGAACGCGACCGTCGTGTCCACGACGTCGCCCACATCCTCGGCCTCGACGGGCTGCTCGAACGCAAACCGGCCGAGCTCTCCGGCGGTCAGCGGCAACGGGTCGCGATGGGGCGCGCGATGGTTCGCGAACCGGTCGCGTTCCTGATGGACGAGCCGTTGTCGAACCTGGACGCCAAGCTTCGGGTCCAGATGCGGGGGCAGTTCTCGAAGCTGCACGAACGCCTGCGAACGACCACGGTCTACGTCACCCACGATCAGGTGGAGGCGATGACCCTCGGCGAGCGGGTCGCGGTGCTGCGCGACGGGGTGCTGCAGCAGGTCGACACCCCGCAACGGCTCTACCAGCGACCCACGAACCTGTTCGTCGCCGCGTTCATCGGCTCGCCGCCTATGAACCTGGTGGGCGCGACGGTCGGCGACGGCGCCGTGCGGTTCGCGGGCTTCGAGATCCCGATCCCCGCCGATCTCGATCTCGGCGCGATCGAAGGTCGAGACGTGATCCTGGGGATCCGTCCCGCGGACCTGGAGGACGCGGCCGTCTGGTCCGGGTCGAGCCTGCCCACGATCACGGTGATCGCGGACACCACCGAGGATCTTGGCTCGGAGGTCAACGTCCTGTTCGCCGTCGACGCCCCTCCCGTGGAGACCGACGAGACGCTCGCGGCCTCCGAGCAGGAGGCCGAGGGTGCGATCCCGCTCCTGGCCGAGGAGCGGAGCGCCGTGTTCTGCGCGCGGGTCGATCCTCGGACCTCGTGCGGGCCGGGCACGCCGATCCGCCTGACGGTCGATCCGCGGAGGTTCCACTTCTTCGACCCGCACACGGGTCTCGCGCTGTCCACGGCGCCGGTCCCGGTCGCGGCCGTAGACTCGAGGTCATGAGATCCCTCGAAGGGCTGTCCGACCTCTTCCTGGGCGAGATCGCCGGCCAGCCCGACGCGATGCGCCGGGCGGCCGCCGCGCTGGTCGACCAGCGCGACGAGCTCGAACGGATCCGGGAGGCGAGCGACGCGGCCCGCACGATCGTGTTCACCGGCATGGGTGGCTCGTACGACGCCTGCTACCCGGCGGTGAACGATCTGGCCGCCCGAGGCGTCCCCGCGCTCCTCGTGGACGCCGCTGAGCTGCTGCACTTCCGCCGGCCGATCCTCAACGCGAGGACCCTCGCGGTCGTCGTCAGCCAGTCCGGCGAGAGCGCCGAGATCGTCCGCCTCGCGAACGAGCTCGCCAAGCAGCGCACGCGGCCGTTCGTCGTGGCGATCACCAACGGCACGAACAACGACCTCGCGCGGCGCGCGGACATCGAGCTCGACACGTGGGCCGGTCCCGAGTCCGGACCCTCGTCGATGACGTTCGCGGCCTCGATGACCACGCTCTCGGGCCTGGCGCGGCTGCTCGCCGGCGACAGCGTGGACACCGCGGTCGATCGGACCCGGACGGCGGCGGAGGGAGCGGCCCGGTCCGCGGAACGCCTCCTGGACGACCCCGAGGCGCTCGCGTCCGAGCTCGAGGCCTGGCACGGCGGCCGGGACGTGATCGTGCTGCTCGGCCGCGGCCCCGCGCGAGCGGCGACCGAGCTCGGCGCGCTCGTGCTGAAGGAGTCCGGCGTCATGGCCGAGTCGGTCGAAGCCGGGCTGTTCCGCCACGGGCCCCTCGAGCTCGCCGGCCCGAACATGAGCGCGATCGTGATGGCCACCGAACCCGAGACCCGGCGGCTCGACCTCGGCCTCGCGGCGGACCTCGTCGACTCGGGTTCCGCCGTCATGGTGGTCACGCCGGACGGCGAGGCACCCAAGGGCGCACGCCCGGTCGCGACGGGCTACCTGGACCGGGCCCTGATGTCGTCGGTGGGCGTGATCCCGATGCAGCTGCTGGCGTGGCGGCTGGCCGGCGCGCGCGGGCGAACCCCGGGCGCGTACCTGCGGGCGTCGAAGGTCACGACCCGGGAGTAGCCGGGCTCAGGCCCCGGCGCTTGCCGAAGCCGGTTCGGCGAGCGGCAACCACGCGCTGACCGAGGTCCCGCGCCCCGGCTCGCTCTCGATCTCGCATCGACCGCCGGCGAGTTGCGCGCGTTCGATCATCGTCGGCAGCCCGATGTGCCCGGGTGCGGGCGACTCGATCACCCCGACGTCGAACCCCTGCCCGTCGTCGGTGACCACCAGGAGGATTCCGCTCTCCTGGCCGCCGATCGACACATGGATCGTCGTCGCCGAGGCGTGCTTACGGGCGTTCCCGATCGCCTCCTGCGCGATGCGGAACAAGATCGCCCGAAGCTCCGACGGCGGCTCGAACGCCATCGCGTCCTCGATCTCGGGTACCGGGTCCGCGTTCCCCATGTACGCGCGCAGGGCGGGGACGAGCCCCTCCCGGTCGAGGGCGGGCGGGCGGAGCTGGAACAGCAGGTGACGCAGCCGTTCGACGGACGAGCGGATCACGTCGTGCAGCTCCTCGGCCTCCTGCCGGAGCTCGGGGTCCTGGATGCGGCGGGCGAGCGACTGCGCACGGATGTCGGCGGCGCTCATCACCTGGATCGGGTCGTCGTGGATGTCGGACGCGATCCGCCGCCGCTCCTCCTCCTGTGCGTCCTCCAGCCGCAGGAGGAGCTGCCGGCGATCCTCCATCGTCCGCCGCAGGACGTCGAGGCTCCTGCGGAGGCGGTCCTCGATGCGCTTGGTCCGGGTGACGTCGGTCATGACGCCGCGCCAGAACAGCGGGTCCTCGTTCGCGCCGCGGACCAGCACGGCCTCGTCGTGGATCCAGACCTCGCGCCCGTCGGCGGCGAGCAACCGGTACTCCGTGCGGAACGGGTCGCCGGTCGTGAGCGACCGGCCATGCTCTCCCAGCACCCGTTCGCGATCGTCCTCGTGCATCCGATCGACCCAGAGCGCCGGATCGTCTCGCCACTGCTCGACGGTGAAGCCGAGGAGCGGTTCGATCTGCGGGCTCGTGTAGATGTTCGAGGAGTGGTCGTCGTTGGCGTCGACGTACAGGACGGCCGGGATCCCCTCCACCAGGTGCCGGTAGGTCTCGTGCGCCTCCCGGAGCTGGTCGGCGATCTCCGGCGGCAAGGGGACCTCGCTCACAGCTTGTACCCGAAGCGGCGCAGCAGCTGCTTGCGCTCGGCCTCGTCCTCATCGGTCTCGACCCCCGTCGGCGGCGAGCCGTCGATCACGCCGAGCACGCCCCGGCCCTGTTCGGTCTCGCCCACCACAACCTCGAGCGGGTTCGCGGTCGCGCAGAAGACGCGGCACACCTCGGGCACGGCCTTGACCGCGTTCAGGACGTGGATCGGGAACCCGTCGCGCAGGGCGACGACGAACAGGTGACCGGCGCCGATCGTCCGCGCGTTGCGAACCGCGACGTCGATGAGCTCGTCGTCGTTGCCGCTTCGGCGCACGAGCCGGGGCCCGCTCGCCTCGTTGAACGCGATCCCGAACTTCAACCCCGGGACGTTCACACAGGCCTCGTGCAGATCCTCGACCGTCTTGATGAAATGGGACTGACCGACGATGACGTTCAGGTCCTCGGGCTTGTCGAACGGGACGGCGCTGATGTCCACCGGCGAACCCTCCTCGTCGTCGGGCGACCTCGAGGGACCGGGTCCTCAGATCCCTTCGAGCCTGGAGAGTAGCCCGGCGAGCAGGGAGATTCGAGGAACCACGCTCGACAGGTCGAGCCATTCATTCGGACCGTGGTCGTCCCCGCCGATCGGGCCGAGACCGTCGAGCGAGGGCACGCCCGCGCCGGAGGTCGTGTTGGCATCCGACGCACCGCCGGTCGCCGCGTCCCGGAGCTCGAACCCGAGTTCGCCCGCCACCGCGATCGCGAGCGATGCCAGCTTGGCGCCGCCCTCCTTCTTCTCCATCGGGCGGTGCCACCCGTTGCCGATCATCGTCACGCGCACGTCGGGGACCGTGTGCTCGTTCGCGATCGCCTCGACGGCCGCGCCGGCCTCCTCGAACGTCGCCTCGTCGGGGGAACGGACGTCGACCTCGAGGACGCATCGTTCGGCGACGACGTTCGGACGCGTGCCCCCGGTCACCACGCCCACGTTCACGGTCACGCCGGGCCAGCGGCCGTTGAGCGCCTGGAGCGCGACGGTCTTGTGCGCGGCCTCGAGGATCGCGCTGCGGCCGCGTTCGGGTTCGACGCCGGCGTGTGCGGCGCGCCCCTCGATCTCGAGACGGACATCGAGCACCCCTTTGCGTGAGGAGACGACGTCGCCGTTCTCGCGAGCGCCCTCCAGGACCAGGGCCGCGTCGGCCCGCTCCGCCTCGGCCAGGATCGTCCCGCGCGACCAGGGCGAGCCGATCTCCTCGTCCGGGTTGCAGATGTAGGTGATGCTCCCGAACCCGTCGAACCCGGCCGCCTGCAGGACCTCGACCGCGAAGAAGCCGGTGAGGAGGCCACCCTTCATGTCCGTGACGCCGGGCCCGAACGCCCGGTCGCCCTCGATCCGGAACGGGCGTTCGGCGACGGTCCCGGGGTCGAACACCGTGTCGGTGTGACCGATCATCAGGACGCGTGCGCTCCCGCTCCCCCCGAGACGCCCGATCACGAGGTCGCCGAGCCGCTCCTCGTCGCCAGCCGGTTGATGCTGGATGCGCTCGATCTCCCACCCGCCGCGCTCGAACCTCGCCTGGCAGAGGTCGGCGATCGCGTTCACCCCGTCGCGCGTATATGACCCGCAATCCACGTTGACCATCTCGCGGAGCGCGTCGACGAAGTCGTCGTGCTGCTTCTCGGCGAGCTCCCGCAGGGCGGACGCTTCCATCGGACCGCGCACCTCCTTCTCAGGCTCGAGGGTCGCCCATCCTATCGTTCGGTCCCCGCGCGAGTAGCATCCGCGCGTGACTCGACGCGGCGACCTGGACGGATGGTGGGTGTTCGGCATCGCCCTCGTCGGGTTCTTCTGGCGGATCGCGTTCCGGACGCGGGTCGAGGGAGTCGATCGCATCCCGCCGTCGGGCCCGGCGATCGTCGCCGGCAACCATGTGTCCGCGCTCGACGGCGTCGTGCTCACCCTGATGACGGGCACACGGGGTCGGCGCACGACACGTTTCCTGGTCGCGGCGGAGTTCTTCCACAAGCTCTGGTGCGGGTGGGCGCTCCGTTTGTACCGTCAGATCCCGCTCCGTCGGGGCGAGCGGGACCAGGGTGCCCTCGACATCGCTATCGAGACGATCCGCGGCGGTGCCCTCGCGGGGATCTTCCCGGAGGGGACGGTCAACCCGGAGCCGGAGACGGGATTGCTTCGTGGTCGAAAGGGCGCGGCCAGGATCGCGCTCGCGACCGAGGCTCCCGTGGTCCCGGTGGGGGTCTGGGGCACGCAGCAGCGGTGGCCGAAGCCCGGTCTGCATTTCCGACGTCCGTGGCGCCCGGTCGTCGCGGTCTCGTACGGCGAACCGATCCTGCCCAAGGGGGACCCGGATTCGACCGACGATATCCAAGCCTTCACCGACCTCATGGTGGATGCGATCTCTTCGCAGGCGGACCGTGCCAGGGTGCTCGCCCAGGCGTAACGAGGTCAGACGGCGTGGTCGACGAACCACGCCACCGCGAGCTCGGCGACGCGTTCGAGGGCACCCGACTCCTCGAAGAGGTGGGTGCCCCCGGCGACGATCTCGAGCCGTGTCTCGCACCGCATCCGAGCCTGCGCCAGCCGGTTGAGCTCGAGCACCTGCGTGTCCGCGCCCCCCACGATCAGCAGCGTCGGCGTGGTCACGAGCTCGAGCGCCTCCGCCGCGAGGTCGGGCCGGCCGCCGCGCGAGACGACGGCAGCCACCTCCCGCCCGAGGTGCGCGGCGGCAACGAGGGCCGCGGCCGCCCCGGTGCTCGCTCCGAAGAACGCGATCGGCAGTCCAGGGATGTCGGGATCGGCGCGCAGCCACCCGACCGCCCCCTCGAGCCGTCTCGCGAGGAGCGCGATATCGAAGACCTTGCCGCGATCGAGTGCCTCCACGTCGGTCAGCAGATCGAACAGCAGCGTCGCGAGACCTGCGCCCCGCAGACGTTCGGCGACCGCCACGTTCCGAGGCGACCGCCGGCTTGAGCCGCTGCCGTGCGCGAACGCCACCACGGCGTTCGCGGCCACGGGGATCACGAGATCCCCGGGCAGGGTCGTCCCGTCCGAGACCACGGAGACTGATCGACGCCGCGGGTCCGCCATCAGCGGAGAAGCGGAAGGGCCGGCCCGCGGAGCGGGCCGGCCCTCCCGGCGTCCTTCGTCGTGATCGTCCGCGTCACATCGCGGCGACGGCGGAGATCAGGTTCGAATCGCGGAGCTTGCGCAACGCCTCGCGCTCGATCAGCCGAACGCGCTCACCCGACAGTCCGAGCACCTTGCCCGTCTCTCGCAGCGAGAGCGGCTGCCCGTTCTCCAGGCCGTAGCGGAGCGCTACGACGTGCCGCTCGCGCTCGTCGAGCACGCGATCGACGGCCGTCCCGATCTCCTCGCGGAGCAGGGCGTCCTCGACCTCGTTGAACGCGGCGTCCGAGTCGACCTCCTCGATCAGGTCGCC
>Ga0207578_1000026_pt1 | contig 26490 bp, 25 predicted proteins | sample NitcycUWRG10K412_FD_188278 | JGI IMG/M metagenome (GOLD analysis project Ga0207578, IMG submission 188278) | Soil microbial communities from Arlington Agricultural Research Station in Wisconsin, USA - Nitrogen cycling UWRJ-G10K4-12 (SPAdes) | ecosystem: Environmental > Terrestrial > Soil >... | reverse complement strand
CAAGGACGGGACCGACGTGGTCGGCTCGCGCACGCGCGTCAAGGTCGTGAAGAACAAGGTCGCGCCGCCGTTCCGCCAGTGCGAGTTCGACATCATGTATGGGGTCGGCATCTCCAAGGAGGGGAGCCTCCTCGACGTCGGCGTCGATCTCGAGATCGTCAAGAAGAGCGGCGCCTGGTTCACGTACGAGGGCGACCAGCTCGGACAGGGTCGCGAGAACGCGCGGCAGTTCCTGGCCGAGCACACCGATATCGCGACCGAGCTCGAACGCCGGGTGCGCGAGGCGGTCGGGCTGACGGCATTCGGCGCCGAGGGTGACGAGACGCCCATCGACGTCGTCCCCGATCTCGTGGTGACCGACGACGAGCCTGCTCCGAAGGCGGCTGCGAAGGCCGACAAGGAGCGTGAGACGACGGGGGCACGAGCGGGTTAGGGGAAGGCCCGCTCGACCCCCGGCGTCCTCACATCACATGGACACCAAGCGCACCGTCAGACAGCCGCTCGACTGCCACGAACGCGCGCTGCGGCTACTCGCCGTCCGGCCGCGGACGCGGCGGGAGCTCGAGTCGCGATTGCGTCACGCGGGGTTCGAGGACGCCGAGGTGTCCTCGGAGCTCGACCGTCTCGAAGAGGTCGGGCTGCTCGACGACGGCGCCTTCGCGCGGGAGCTCGCCGACCACCACCTGAAGGTCCGGGGGAGCGGCCGGCGGGCCGTCGCGGATGCCCTTGCGTCAAAGGGGGTATCGCGGGAGACGATCGACGCGACGCTCGCAGGCATCGAAGACGACGAGAGCATGCGGGCGCTCGAGGTGGCCACGGATCGGGCTCGCCGGCTCACCAGCCTGCGGCCGGAGGTGGCGTACCAGCGCCTCGTGTCGTTCCTGGCTCGGCGCGGCTACGACGGAGGCACCTGCCGGGAAGCGGCCAGGGCGGCCCTCGGCCTCGACAGACAGCACGGCTGACATCTGGCGCCGGCTGGCCGAACCCACCACCCTTGCCTCTCATGAACGCACGCCGTAGGCTCTGTTCGTACGAGGTTCATCCGTTGGTCAACGTTCAACCGTGCCTGAAACCTTGAGAAACCAGACGTCACAGCGAGCACACCGGATCGGAGGGCGAGCGGGGCCGTCGGCCCCGACATCGCTCTAGTCCGCATCCTTCGGTCGCACGGCCGAACATTGCCCGATGGGCCTCGGTTGGCTGTTCCGTGTCTTCGGAAAGAGGCGGTGAACCGATGGTACCGGTGCTCGTTGGGGTGGTCGCCCTGGCGCTCGGCGTCGCGCTCGGCTTCGTCATCCGCAAGGCGGTGGCCAGGTCGCAGGCCGAGAGCGCCGAGGGTAGAGCACAGAAGGTGATCCTGGAGGCCGAGCGCGAGGCCGAACGCCTGACGCGCGAGGCCCTCGTCGAGGCGAAGGACGAGATCGGCGCGCTCCGGCGCGAGACCGAGGAGGACGTCCGGACCCGGCGCGAAGAGATCAAGCGTCAGGAGGAACGCCTGACCCAGAAGGAGCGATCCGTCGACCGCAAGGTCGACGAGGCCGACCGGCGGGCGGAGGAGCTGGACGATCGCGACCGCAAGCTCGTGCTGGTCCGCGAACAGCTCGAGCACTCGGCGACCCAGCACCGGGCGGCGCTCGAGAAGATCGCGCGGCTCACGGCGTCGGAGGCCAAGGAAGTGCTCCGCACGCAGGTGGTCGACGAGGCCAAGCGCGAGGCGATGGCCACGGTGCGCGAGATCGAACAGCGTGCCCGCGAGGAGGGGGAGGAGCGCGCCCGCAAGATCGTGACGATCGCGATCCAGCGCGTCGCCTCCGAGCAGACGAGCGAGTCGACGGTGTCGGTGTTCTCGCTGCCGAGTGAGGACATGAAGGGACGCATCATCGGCCGCGAAGGCAGGAACATCCGCGCGTTCGAGGCCACGACCGGAGTGAACCTGATCATCGACGACACGCCCGAGGCGGTGGTGCTCTCGAGCTTCGACCCCGTTCGGCGCGAGATCGCGCGGCTCACGCTCGAGAAGCTCGTGCAAGACGGGCGCATCCACCCGGCGCGGATCGAAGAGACGTACGAGCGCTCGCAGAAAGAGATCGACGAGCAGATCAAGCGCGCGGGGGAGGAGGCGGTGCTCGACACGGGGATCACCGACGTCCACCCGGAGATGATCCGCCTGCTCGGGCGCCTGCAGTTCCGGACCTCCTACGGGCAGAACGTCCTCAAGCACCTCGTGGAGTCTGCGCACATCGCCGCGGCGATCGCCGCCGAGCTGGGCATCGACCCGACGATACCCAAGCGCGGCGCGCTGCTGCACGACATCGGCAAGGCGGTGACCCACGAGGTCGAGGGCTCGCACGCGATCATCGGCGCCGAGATCGCCCGGCGGATGAAGGAGTCGCCCGAAGTGGTCCACTGCATCGAAACGCATCACGGCGAGGTCGAGCAGCGCACGATCGAGGCGGTGATCGCGCAGATCGCCGACGGGATCTCGGGCGGCCGGCCCGGGGCCCGGCGCGAGAGCCTGGAGACCTATATCAAGCGCCTCGAGCGCCTCGAGGAGATCTGCACGGGCTACCCGGGCGTGGAGAAGGTCTACGCGATGCAGGCCGGCCGGGAGGTCCGCGTCATGGTCAAGCCCGAGGACATCGACGACCTCTCGGCCCAGGTGATGGCGCGGGACATCGCCAAGCAGGTCGAGGAGGAGCTGCAGTATCCGGGGCAGATCAAGATCACGGTCGTTCGCGAGACGCGTTCGGTCGAGTACGCCAAGTGAGGCGGGCGCGAGGGTAGCCTGAGGGTCATGGCCGAGCGGCGGTACCTGCTCCGCACCTTCGGGTGCCAGATGAACGAGCACGACTCCGAGCGGATCGCCGGCCTGCTCACGTCCGACGGCTACGTGTCGACCGAGGAGGCGGCCGACGCCAGCGTCGTGGTGTTCAACACCTGCGCGATCCGCGAGAACGCGGACAACCGGCTCTACGGCAACCTCGGGCATCTCCGGCCGCTGAAGCAGGCGAACCCGCGGATGCGGATCGTCGTGGCGGGGTGCCTCGCGCAGAAGGACGGCGGGACGATCCGCGAACGCGCACCCTGGGTCGACGTCGTGGTCGGCACCCACGCGCTACCTGGGCTGCTCGACCTGCTGCACCGTGCGGAGTCCGAGGGCCCCCAGCTCGACGTCCGCGAGCAGACCGAGATCTTCCCGAGCGCCCTGCCCGCGCTCCGGGAGGTCGCGCACCACGCGTGGGTCTCGATCGCGGTGGGATGCGACAACGCGTGCACCTTCTGCATCGTGCCGCTGGTCCGCGGTCCCCAGCTGTCCCGCCCGATCGGCGACGTCCTAGCCGAGGTGCAGGGGCTCGCGCGCCGAGGCGTGGTCGAGATCACGCTGCTCGGCCAGAACGTCAACACGTACGGCCGCGACCTGACGGTGCCGGAGTCGGCCAGGCGTCCGCTGTTCGCCGAGCTGCTCCGGGCCGTGAACGAGGTCGACGGGCTCCGGCGGATCCGGTTCACGAGCCCGCACCCGCACGACTTCACGCCCGACGTGATCGACGCGATGGCCGAGAGCGACAAGGTGTGCGAGCACATCCACTTCCCGTTGCAGTCGGGTTCGGACCGTGTGCTCAAGGCGATGCAGCGTTCGTATCGTCGCGAGCGCTACCTGGGCTGGCTCGATCGGATCCGAGACGCGATCCCGGATATCGCGGTGAGCACCGACATCATCGTCGGGTTCCCCGGCGAGACCGAGCAGGATCTCGAGGACACGCTCGACGTCGTTCGGCGAGCGCGGTTCGACCAGGCCTACACGTTCCAGTACTCGCCCCGGCCCGCGACGCGCGCCGCGGAGATGGACGACCAGCTCGCCAAGCCGGTGGTCCAGGAGCGGTTCGACCGGCTGGTCGCGCTCCAGGAGGCGATCGCGCTCGAACGGATGGGCGAGCAGGTCGGCTCGTCGGCCGAGGTGCTGATCGAGGGGCTCGGGCGCAAGGGTGGCGCGCGTGGCCGGACGCGGGGCAACCGCGTCGTGCACGTCGGGGGCGAGCACGCGCCCGGGACGTTCCTCGACGTTCGTATCGTGGGTGCGCACCCGCACCACCTGGACGGCGAGCTCGCGGGGCAGCGGGAGCCGGCCGCCGTCGGGTGATGGCAGCGCGAGAGGGCTCCCGCGCCGAACCGCCGCTCCTCGCCCTCGTCGGTCCGACGGCCGCGGGCAAGACCGAGGCCGGGCTCGTCGCCGCCCAACGCCTTGGTGCCGAGATCGTCTCGGTCGACTCGATGGTCGTGTACCGGGGGATGGACGTCGGTACGGCCAAGCCGACCGCGGAGCAGCGAGCCCGCGTCCCGCACCACCTCCTCGACGTCGCCGAACCGTCCGAGCCGTTCAGCGTCGCTCGCTACCAGGAGCTCGCCCGGGAGGCGGTCGCCGGGATCCATTCGCGCGGGCGGCGCGTCCTGCTCTTGGGCGGTTCGGCCCTGTACGAGCGGGCGGTCGTGGACGACCTCGACTTCCCCGGGACCGACCCGGAGACCCGCAGGGATCTGGAGGCCGAGGCCGCGGTTGTCGGGGCGGCTGGCCTCCACCAGCGCCTCACCGCAACCGACCCCGCCGCGGCCGCGAAGATCGAGCCTGGGAACGTCCGGCGCACCGTGCGGGCGCTCGAGGTCGCCGAGCTCACCGGCCAACCGTTCTCGAGCTTCGCCGGGGGTTGGGACGTCTACGGTCCCGGTCGGGTCCGGGCGGCGGGCATCTCGATGCCGGCCTCGGTCTCGCGAACCCGGATCGAGGACCGCGTCGCCGAGATGCTCGAACGCGGGTGGCTCGACGAGGTGCGCGGGCTCGTGGAGCGCGGGTTCGGTGCCTGGCTCACTTCTGCTCAGGCCATCGGGTACGCTGAGTTGGCCCGTCACGTCGCCGGCGAGCTCACGCTCGACGCGGCGATCACGGGCACGGTGAGGCGCACGAGGGCGCTCGCGCGCCGGCAGCTCGCGTTCTTCCGGCGGGACCCGAGGATCCGCTGGTTCGAGGCTGGAGAGGCCGGGGCCGGATCGCTCGTCGAGGACGTCATCGCACATCTGGAGACCGCGGATGGATGAGCTCCGGTTCTGGAAGTACCACGGGACGGGCAACGACTTCGTCTTGCTCGAGGACGTCGAGGGACGGTTCGAGCTCGGCGAGGAACTCGCGCGCCGCCTGTGCGACCGCCGGTTCGGGATCGGCGCCGACGGTGTGATCCGCGTCGCGCCGTCTTCCGACGCCGACTTCTTCATGGATCACCGCAACTCCGACGGCAGCCACGCGCAGATGTGCGGCAACGGGATCCGTTGCCTGGGCAAGCTCGTGTTCGACCGGAGCCTGGTCGACCGCACGGAGATCCGCGTCGACACGCGTTCGGGCGTCAAGACGCTCTCGCTCCACGTCGAGGGCGGCTCGGTCGACTCGGTCACCGTGGGGATGGGGCCGGCCCGGTTCGCGCGCGGGGCGCTGCCGATGACCGGCCATCCGGACGAGCCGTTCGTGGGCGAGCCGTTCGAGGTCGACGGGCGCAGCTACAAGGCGACCGCGCTGTCGATGGGCAACCCGCACCTGATCCTGTTCGTCGAGGAGGATCCCGACGACGTCGACGTCCATCGGATCGGCCCGATGGTCGAACACGACGAGCGCTTCCCCGAGCGCACGAACGTCGAGTTCGTCGCCGTCCAGGGCGACGGCGTGAAGGTCCGGGTGTGGGAGCGCGGCGCCGGCGAGACGATGGCGTGCGGCACGGGAGCGTGCGCTGCGGTCGTGGCCGCGAACGAGGCGGGCCTGGTGCCCGCGAAGGCGCCCGCGCGGTTCCCAGGCGGGGTCCTGCGGATCGAACGGCTCGAGGACGACGAGGTCCTGCTCACCGGTCCCGCCGTCCGCGTCGCCGAGGGCGTCGTCGACCCGGCGTGGCTGGGGGCGGTCCCGGGTTGAGGGTCGCCAAGCGCGTCGAGTCGCTGCCGCCGTACCTGTTCGCCGAGCTCGACCGCAAGCTCGCGGCCAAACGCGCCGAGGGCGTGGACGTGATCTCGCTCGGCGTGGGCGACCCCGACCTGCCGACGCCAGACCATGTCGTCGAGGCGATGCGCGAGGCCGTGCTCGACCCCTCGACGCACCGCTACCCGAGCTACTACGGGGCGCTCGAGTTCCGTCAGGCCGTGGCGCGCTGGTACGACCGCAGGTTCGGCGTCGAGCTCGACCCCGAGACCGAGGTCATGGCGATGATCGGCTCGAAGGAGGGGATCGGGCACATCGCGTTCGCGTTCCTCGATCCGGGCGACGAGGCACTGATCCCCGACCCCGGGTACCCGGTGTACGGGGTCTCGACCCGGCTCGCTGGTGGCACGCCGGTCTCGCTCCCGATGCCAGAAGACGCGGGGTTCCTGCCCGATCTCGAGGCGGCCCGGGTGAGCGAGCGCGCGAAGGTGATCTGGCTGAACTTCCCGAGCAACCCGACGGCCGCCGTGGCCGACCTCGCGACGTTCGAAGCGGCGACGGCGTTCGCGCGCGAGCACGACCTGATCCTGCTGCACGACGCGGCGTACAGCGAGATCACGTTCGACGGGTACGTGGCGCCCTCGGCCCTGCAGGCGGCCGGCGCAAAGGACGTCACGCTCGAGTTCGGCTCGGCGTCGAAGTTCTACAACATGACCGGCTGGCGGATCGGATGGGCGGCGGGCTCGGCCGAGGCGATCCGGGCGCTGGGCGTCGTGAAGACCAACCTCGACAGCGGGCAATTCACCGCGATCCAGCGCGCTGCGATCGCCGCGCTCGAGGGCCCACCGGAGCACCTCGACGAGCTCCGGGCGATCTACCAGCGCCGGCGCGACCTGGTCGTCGAGACCCTGAACGGGCTCGGGTGGTCGCTGAAGCCGCCGCTCGGCTCATGCTACGTCTGGGCGCCGGTGCCCGAGGACGACACGTCGACCTCGTTCGCCGACCGACTCCTCGACACGACCGGCGTGTTCGTCGCGCCCGGCAGCGGCTACGGCGAGCGGGGCGAGGGGTTCGTACGCTTCTCGCTCACGGTCCCCGACGACCGGCTCGCCGAGGCGATGGACCGGATCGCCAAGGCGCTCGCGTGACGGCTCGCTGATGGCGCAGGACGGCAAGCCCAAGCCCCCGGGGGGTTCGGGGGACTCAAGGAGCGAGCGCGGACGCGCGAGCGGTAGCCCCCCGAGAGCAAGGGGCACACACGAGACCAGCACGCTCGAATCGCCGCTCGCCGCGACCTGGCGTCCCCGCGTCCCGGAGAAGGCGGTGCTCGTCGGCGTCGGCCGAGGGATCGAGGAGGCCGACCTGGACGAGCTCGCAGCGCTCGCGGACTCCGCAGGCGCGGAGCCCGTCGAACGCGTGCTCCAGACCCGCCAGGACCCGAACCCGGCGACGTTCGTCGGCAAGGGCAAGATCAACGAGATCCACGACGCGGTGCACCGCAGCGGCGCCGAGGCCGTGATCCTCGATGACGAGCTCACGCCCGGCCAGTTGCGCAGCCTGGAGGAGCGGCTCAAGGTCAAGGTGATCGACCGGACCGCGCTGATCCTCGACATCTTCGCGCTGCACGCCCGCAGCCGCGAGGGCAAAGCCCAGGTCGAGCTCGCGCAGCTCACGTACCTGCTGCCAAGGCTCCGAGGCTGGGGCGAGGCGATGAGCCGGCTGGGCGGCGGCATCGGCACGCGCGGACCCGGCGAGACCAAGCTTGAGGTCGACCGGCAGCACATCAAGCGCCGGATCTCGAAGCTCCGCAAGGACCTGAAGGACCTCGCGCGCACGCGCGACGTCAAGCGTTCGAGCCGCGAGCGTTCGGGGATCCCGCAGATCGCGATCACGGGCTACACGAACGCCGGCAAATCGACGCTGATGAACGCCCTCACACGTTCGGACGTGGTGGTGGCGAACCAGCTCTTCGCGACGCTCGACCCGACCGTGCGCAAGATCGACCTGCCGTCGGGGCGCGCCGCCACGATCTCGGACACGGTCGGGTTCGTGAGCAAGCTCCCGCACGAGCTCGTGGAGGCGTTCCGCTCGACACTGGAGGAAGTCGCGCGTTCGACGCTGATCGTCCACATCGCCGACGCGGCGTCGCCCGACGTGATCGAACAGATCGACGCCGTGCGGGAGGTTCTCGCCGAGATCGGCGCCGCGCACATCCCCGAAGTGCTGGCGCTCAACAAGATCGATCGGCTCTCGGAGACCGAACGCGCGAGGGTGCTCGGAAGGATCGACGGCGACGCCGTGCCTATCAGCGCGCGGACAGGCGAGGGGCTCGACGACCTCATGGAACGGGTCGAGCGCTCGCTCCCGCGCTTCCCGATGGACGTCACGATCCTGGTCCCGTGGGGGCGCGAGGACCTGACCGCGATGCTCCACCGCAACGCAGAGGTGATCTCCGAGGACGCCCGCGAGGATGGGACCATCGTCCACGCCCGGGTGGGGGAGCGCGAGTTCGCGACCGTGGCGCCCTTCCGAGTCGAACCGTCCGTCGCCCCCGATCGCGCCGCCGGCTGACCTCCCGCTCCGGCGATCGCGCACTCGGGTAGCCTCCGCGCGTGCGGATCGGGATCCACGTCGGGCACTGGGAGGGTCGCCCGCACGACGTCGCCGAGCTCGCGGTCGAGGCCGAGCGCGCGGGGTTCGACTCGGTCTGGACCTCGGAGACGTGGGGCTCGGACGGCGCGGTCCTGCTGGCGTGGATCGCCGCGCACACCGACCGGATCGGGCTCGGTGCCGGGGTGTTGCAGATGCCGGCCCGGTCGCCGGCGGCGGCCGCGATGGCGGCGCTCACGCTCGACCACCTGAGCGGCGGGAGGATGCGGCTGGGGCTCGGCGTCTCCGGACCGCAGGTCGCCGAGGGCTGGCACGGGGCGTCGTTCGACGCCCCGATCGCCCGGACGCGCGAGTACGTCGACATCGTCCGCGGCGTGCTCCGGCGCGAGGCGCCCGTAACCTCGCAGGGTCCGAACTACCCGCTGCCGCTGCCCGGCGGCGAGGGCAAGGCGCTCAAGCCGAACGTCCGGCCGCTCCGCCCGGACGTCCCGATCTATCTCGCCGCGATGGGACCGAGGAACGTCGCCCTCGCGGCCGAGATCGCCGAGGGCTGGATCCCGTTCCTGTACTCGCCCGAGCAGCCGGCGGCGTTCGCCGAGGCGCTCGCGGAGGGCTCGAGGAGGCGTGACCCGGGTCTCGGGGAGCTCGACGTCGCGCCGATGGTGCCGGTCGCCTTAGACCCCGACCTCGGGAGCTGCCGGGACGAGCTCCGGCCGCTGCTAGCGCTCTACGCGGGCGGCATGGGCTCGGCCGGCGCGAACTTCTACAAGGACCTCGTGTCTCGGTACGGGTTCGGCGAGGCCGCGAACGCGATCCAGGCGGCCTACCTCGACGGCCGCAGGGCCGAGGCCGCCGGCCTGGTCCCCGACGCGATGATCGACGAGCTCTGCCTCGTCGGCTCGGTCGAGCACGTCCGCGAGCGTCTCGACGCCTGGCGGGAGTCCGGAGTCACCACGTTGCTCGCGAAAGCGAAAGACGTCCGTACCGTCCACGCGCTCGCCGAGGCGGCCGCGTGAGCGAGGTCGAACGCGAGCTGGTCGATCTCGCCCACGACTTCGCCGAACGCGAGATCCGTCCCGTCGCGCGTCACCACGACGAGACCGAGGAGTTCCCCTGGGAAGTGGTCCGCAAAGCGGCCGCGATCGGCCTCACCTGCTACGACCTCCCCGAAACCTTCGGAGGCGGGGGGCTCGAGAGCGTCCTGGCGCAGTGCCTGATCGGGGAGGAACTCTCCTGGGGCGACGGCCCGATCGCGAACGCCATCACGAGCAACGGCTTCTTCGCCGGCCCGATCCTGCGGATGGGGACCGACGAGCAACACGAGCGCTGGGTCCGTCCGCTCTCCGGCCCCGAGCCCCCGCTGTGCGGGCTCGCGATCACCGAGCCAGAGGCGGGTTCGGACGCCTCGGCGATCTCGACGCACGCCGAACGCGACGGGGACCTCTACCGGTTGAACGGCCGCAAGACCTGGATCTCCGGCGCGCCGCTCGCCGAGTGGTACCTCGTGTTCGCGACGGTGGTGCCCGGCACGCGATCGAAGGGGATCACGGCGTTCGTGGTCGAGAAGGGCGACGAGGGCTTCGTGCTCGGCAAGCAGATCCCGAAACTCGGGAGCCGGTGCTACCCGGCCGGCGAGCTTTACCTGCAGGACTGCGTCCTGCCCCTCGACCGGCGGATCGGCGAGGAGGGCTCGGGGTTCCGAGGGCTCCTGCGGTGGTTCGAGCAGACCCGCGTGACGCTCGCGGCGAGCGCGATCGGGATCGGGCGCGCGGCGCTCGAGTACGCGGTGGACTACGCGAAGCAGCGCGAGGCGTTCGGGAGCAAGATCCACGAGTTCCAGGCGGTCTCGTTCCGGCTCGTCGACGCGCGGATGCGGCTGGACCAGGCCCGGCTGATGACCCACCACGCCGCACGCTTGGCCGACGCCGGGGAGCCGTTCGGCACCCAGTCGTCCATGGCCAAGCTCGCGGCGTCGGAGGCGGCGTGGTTCGCCGCGTGGGCGGCCGTGCAGACGCTCGGCGGCTGGGGCTACTCGCGCGAGTACCCCGTCGAGAAATGGCTCCGCGACGCCAAGCTCGAGGAGATCTGGGAGGGGACGAGCGACATCCAGCGCCTGATCGTCGCGCGCGAGATGTTCGGGGACTGAGGCCGTCAGGAGCCGGGCGAGCCGATCGCCCAGAGCCCCGGGTCGTCCCACGGGCCCTCGATCGCGACATCGGGGTCCTGGCCGCGTTCGAGCGCGAACCGGAGCGCGAGGAGCTGCAGCCGGACCGTCAACGGGATCTGCTCGAGCGGCGACGGCAGGTCGGCCGTCTCCTCGACCCGGGTCACGGGGATGCCGACGGCTCGAGCCGCGGTCTCCACCCCGGCGGTGAGGCCTTGTGTGTCCGGCGGCGCAAGCGTCACGAGGTGATCCGACCCGTTCAACGGGACGGCGTGGCCGTGCAGCAGGTACTCGACGTCGTACCCCTCGGCGGGGAACCTCGCCGCCTCACGGACCTTGAGGGCGCCCTCTCGAGCGGTCACCGCGGCGGGACCCTCGCCGGTCAGCACCAGCAGGCGTTCGGGCTGAGCGATCACCTCGGTCCCCGGATCGGCGATCGTCGCACGGACCGCTCCTGGAACGCGCGCGAGCGCGTCCGGCGCGTAGGCGTCGGCACCAAGCTCGCTCGCCAGTCGCGCGAGCTGGATCAGCGCCGCCGTGTAGCTCGCGGTGTACGTGTGCGAGGTCTCCTTCTCGACGGTCTCGATCGCGTCGGGGAGCGAGCCGCCTCGACGCGTCACGGGCACGACGGGCAGGCCGGCCCGCGTGGCCATCGTCCACGACGCGCCGGCGAACGCGGTCTCGGCACCCGCGTTGTGGCTGATCACGATCACCCCGTCGCCATCGGCGAACGGCGGCCGGTTCGCGAACGCCATCGAGCTCACCGCGCGCGCATCGCGTCCGGCCTCCCGGAGCATCTGAGCGCCGAGCTCGGCCGCGTGCTGGCTCGTCCCGGTCCCGACGAGCCAGATCCGGCTCGCGTCGCGCAGGCGTCCGGCGGCCGAGACCGGGAGCGGTGAGGCGAGGACGGCCTCGAGCTGGTCGGGCTGGGACGTGATCTGTCGTTCGAGCGCCGTGGTGTCGGGCAACGGTGGACCTCCGCGTCGGTCCCGCGAGCCTAGAGGACGCGGTGACGGCGCGCGAGCGCTACAGCTTGCGCAGGACCGCGACGACCTTGCCGAGGATCCGCCCTTCAGGGTGCATCTCGAACGGCGTCATCGCTGGGTTCTCGGGGACCAACGTGACCTTGCCGCGCTGGCGGCGCAAGCGCTTGACCGTCGCCTCGTCCTCCGCGGGCCCGGGGAGCAGCACCGCGACCACGTCGCCGTCGTCGGCGGTGTCCTGGCCCCGGACGATCACGACGTCGCCGTCGAAGATCCCGGCGTCGACCATCGAGTCGCCCGCCACGGTGAGCGCGAAGTGCTCGGCGTCGCCCGCGAAGCCCATCGGGACGACGAGGTGGTCCTCGACGTTCTCGTCGGCGAGCACCGGCGTTCCGGCGGCGATCCGTCCGACGAGCGGGACCACGACGCCCTCGGCGCGATTGGCGTCGGAAAGGGTCATCGCCCTCGGCTTGGTCGGATCCTTGGTCAGGAGCCCCCGGCGCTCGAGGTTCGCGAGCTGCGCGTGGACGCTCGAGGAGGAGGTGAGCCCCACGGCCTCGCCGATCTCGCGGACGGTGGGGGGGTAGCCACGCTCTCGGACGGTCGTGGCGATGAAGTCCACGATCCGGCGCTGGCGGGCGGTGAGCGGTCCGGTCTCGGGTGCTTCGGTCGGGTCCCTGGGAGCCATGTCGGTGCCTCCTTCTAGCCTCGGGGGACGCTAGCACGAGGAGAAGGAGCGTTCAAACATATGTTCGGTTCCGTGCTTGACACCGAACACCTGTTCGGTAGGATGAGCCCATGACTCGAACGCGTGTTCGCCGACGTCGGCTGACCCTGACGGTCTCGCTGGCGCTCGTGGCGGCGGCCTGGGCCGGGCCCGCGGTACGGGCCCTGGGTTCGCCCGAGCGGCCTACGCGGATCGCCCGGAGCTCGTACGTCGTGCGCAAGGGCGACACCCTCTGGACGATCGCCCGCAGGCTCGCGCCGGAGAGCGACCCTCGGCCGATCGTCGACGTCCTGTCGACGGCCAACGGCCTGGACGCCGGCTGGATCGTGCCGGGTCAGACGCTGGTCGTCCCGCTCGCCTGAGCCCCGCCCCGTTTGACTCCCGCAACATCTCGCGTCTACCGTGCGCGGGTCCACCAGATGTTGGGGTGTGAGGGGCATGCGGTGTCCGTGGTGCGGACATGATCAGGACAAGGTGGTCGACTCGCGGCCGGCCGAACGCGGCGACGCGATCCGCCGCCGGCGCCAATGCCTGTCCTGCGGCCGCCGGTTCACGACCTACGAGCGGGTGGAACAGCTCGCCCTCGTCGTCGTGAAGCGGGACGGGACGAGCGAGCCTTGGGACCGGGAGAAGATGGTCTCGGGGATCCGCAAGGCCCTGGTCAACCGCCCGGTCACCGACGAGCAGTTCGCGGCGCTCGTGTCGAGGATCGAGGAACGCCTGCGCCGCAAGGGCCCCGAGATCACCTCCCAGCAGATCGGGCTCGAGGTGCTCGCGAACCTCCAGAAGCTCGACCAGGTGGCGTACGTGAGGTTCGCGAGCGTCTACAAGGACTTCCAGGAGATCGGCGACTTCGAACGCGAATTCGGCCTCCTCCTGCAGAAGAAGGAGTCCAAGGCTCGTTCGCGCTGACCCACTACATCTTGTGGATGCCACTCGGCCTGACCACTAGATATCCTTTATCGAACGCTTGACTGTGCCGATCGGCGGGTGCAGAATCACACGCCTGTAGTTCTCCACAGTTCCTTCCCCACCCGTGGAAAGACTGGCCGAGAGCCGATCGACGAGGAGGTGCCGGTGGCCACCAAAGAGGGAGACGTCCGGGTGATCCGGGAGGGGCTGACCTTCAAGCGCTACTTCACGCGGGAAGGGGTCCACCCGTTCGACGAGATCGAATGGGAGACGCGCGACGCCGTCATCCCCAACTACAAGGAGGGCGGCAACGCCTTCGAGCAGCGCGACGTCGAGTTCCCCGTCACCTGGTCGCAGAACGCCACCAACATCGTCGCCCAGAAGTACTTCCGCGGCCCGCTCGGCACGCCGCAACGCGAGTCGGGCGTCCGCCAGCTCGTCGGCCGCGTGGTCGACACGATCACCGGCTGGGGCCGCAAGGGTCGCTACTTCGCGAGCGACGACGACGCGAAGGTCTTCTCTGACGAGCTCTCGCACCTGCTCGTCACGCAGAAGGCGGCGTTCAACTCCCCGGTGTGGTTCAACGTGGGCGTCCCCGACACGCCGCAGCAGTGCAGCGCGTGCTTCATCCTCGCGGTCGACGACACGATGAGCTCGATCCTCAACTGGTACGTCGAGGAGGGGACGATCTTCAAGGGCGGCTCGGGCTCGGGGATCAACCTGAGCAGGATCCGCTCGAGCCGGGAGCCGCTCGCCGGCGGTGGCACCGCGAGCGGGCCGGTGAGCTTCATGCGCGGCGCGGATGCCTCGGCCGGCACGATCAAGTCCGGCGGCAAGACGCGGCGCGCCGCCAAGATGGTGATCCTGGACGTCGATCACCCCGACGTCAGTGACTTCATCTGGTGCAAGGCGCGCGAGGAGCAGAAGGCGCGCGCGCTCCGCGACGCCGGGTTCGACATGGACCTGGACGGCCGCGACGCCTACTCGATCCAGTACCAGAACGCGAACAACTCGGTCCGCGTGAACGATGAGTTCATGAAGGCCTACGAGCAGGACCAGGACTGGAAGCTCAAGGCGGTCATCACCGACGAGACCGTCGACACGGTCCGCGCCCGCGAGCTGATGCGCGAGATCGCCCAGGCCGCGTGGGAGTGCGCCGACCCGGGCATGCAGTACGACACCACGATCAACGAGTGGCACACGTGCCCGGCCACGGGCCGCATCAACGCCTCGAACCCGTGCTCCGAGTACATGCACCTGGACAACAGCGCGTGCAACCTGGCCTCGCTGAACCTGATGAAGTTCATCGACGCCGAGGGCACCTTCGACGTGAAGGCGTTCCGCAGGGCCGTCGAGGTCGTGTTCACGGCCCAGGAGATCATCGTTGGCCCGGCCGACTACCCGACCGAGAAGATCGGCGAGAACGCCCGCGCGTTCCGCCAGCTCGGGCTGGGCTACGCGAACCTCGGCGCGCTGCTGATGGCGCGAGGGCTCCCTTACGACTCCGACGGCGGTCGGGCCTGGGCCGGCGCGATCACCGCGCTGATGACCGGGCAGGCCTACCGGACCAGCGCCCGGATCGCCGAGGCGATGGGGCCGTTCGAGGGCTACGAGCCGAACGCCGACGCGATGCTCCGCGTGATGCGCAAGCACCGCGCGGCGGCGGACGAGATCGACGGCGACGCGGTGCCCGAGGCGGTGCTCTCGGCCGCGAAGCAGTCGTGGGACGACGCGATCGCGTTCGGAGCCAAGCACGGGTACCGGAACTCGCAGGCGACGGTGCTCGCGCCCACCGGCACGATCGGCCTGATGATGGACTGCGACACCACGGGCATCGAGCCGGAGCTCGCGCTCGTCAAGACCAAGAAGCTCGTGGGCGGCGGCACGATGCAGTTCGTGAACCAGACCGTCCCACGGGCGCTCGGCCGGCTCGGGTACGACCCGTCGCAGGTCGAGGACATCGTCGCCTACATCGCCGAGCACAACTCGGTCGAGGATGCGCCGCATCTGCGCGAGGAACACGCGGCGGTGTTCGACACGGCGATGGGCGCCCAGCCGATCCACTACATGGGGCACGTACGGATGATGGGGGCGGCCCAACCGTTCATCTCGGGCGCGATCAGCAAGACGGTCAACATGCCCGAGCACGCCACGGTCGAAGAGGTCGAGCAGCTGTTCATCGAGTCGTGGAAGCTCGGCCTGAAGGCCGTCGCGATCTACCGGGACAACTGCAAGGTCGCGCAGCCGCTGTCGGCGGACAAGAAGAAGAGCGCCGCGGCACCTCCGCCGGGCGAGCTCGTCACGCCGGTGCGCAAGCGCCTGCCACAGAGCCGGCCGTCGATCACGACGAAGTTCGAGGTCGGCGACGCCGAGGGCTACATCACGGCGAGCTCGTACCCCGACGACGGGATCGGCGAGATCTTCCTGAAGTCGTCGAAGCAGGGCTCGACGCTCGCGGGGATCACCGACGCGTTCTCGATCGCGGTCTCGATCGGCCTGCAGTACGGCGTGCCGCTCGAGACCTACGTCTCCAAGTTCATCAACATGAAGTTCGAGCCGAGCGGGATGACCAACGACCCGGACATCCGGTTCGCGACGTCGCTCGTGGACTACGTGTTCCGCCGGCTGGCGCTCGACCACCTGCCGATCGAACAGCGCGAGGCGCTCGGCATCCGGTCGATCGACGAGCGCAAGGAGACGGCGGCGGCCGAGGCGGCCGAGAAGCTCGGGACCACGGTCGAGGAGGTCATCGCCGCCGTGAAGGCCGAGGCGCCCCCGTCGCTCCCGATCGTGGAGTCCTCGGGAGTTCCGCAGGCCAACGCCGCGGACGCGCCGCTCTGCTACACGTGCGGCTCGAAGATGCTCCCGGCCGGCTCCTGCTACGTCTGTCCCTCCTGCGGCTCGACGAGCGGCTGCTCGTAGCCGACGAGGCGGGCCGGGGCCGACGCTCCGGCCCGCGCGCGTTCGGCTAGGCTCGCGGCGATGGCGCATCGGCTCATCGGGATCCACCACATCCAGCTCGCGATGCCGGTCGGCGAGGAGGAGGCCGGCCGCCACTTCTACGGCGAGCTGCTCGGGCTGCCCGAGGTGCCCAAACCGAGCGAGCTCGCGCCGCGGGGTGGGCTGTGGTTCCGCTCGGAGGGGCTGGAGGTCCACCTGGGCGTCGAACGCGCGGACTTCCGCCCCGCCACGAAGGCGCATCCGGCGTTCCTGGTGACCGGCCTAGACGAGCTGCGCGGGCGGCTCGAGGGCGACGGGTACCGGATCGACGAGGACGTCCAGCTCGAGGGGTTCCGCCGGTTCCACGTTCGAGATCCCTTCGGCAATCGCCTCGAGCTCGTCGAACCCGCGTGACCGAGCTTGCCTTCCGGCGCCTGGACCCCGACGCGATCCTGCCCGAACGCGCGCACCCCGGCGACGCCGGGTTCGATCTCCGCTCGATCGAGGACGTCGAGGTGGGGGCGGGGGAGCGGGCGATGGTCCGGACCGGGCTCGCGGTCGCGATCCCGGACGGGCATGCGGGCCTGGTGCTGCCCAGGAGCGGGCTGGCGTCCAAGCAGGGGCTGACCCTGGCGAACGCCCCGGGCCTCATCGATGCGGGGTACCGGGGGGAGCTGATCTGCTCGGTCGTGAACCTCGACCGCGACCAGAGCGTCAAGATCGCGCGCGGGGACCGGATCGCCCAGCTCGTGATCGCGGCCGTGCCCGAGTTCAAGCCGGCCTGGGTCGACGAGCTGCGGCCGTCGAGCCGCGGGGAGGATGGATTCGGGTCGACCGGGACGCGGTAAGGGACGGTTGAAGCACCGCGCCCGGGAAGCCTAGACTCGAAGCTCCACGCGGACGTGGCTCAGCGGTAGAGCACCACCTTGCCAAGGTGGGGGTCGCGGGTTCGAATCCCGTCGTCCGCTCCAGGTCAGAGGCCGTTTCCTCGTTCCCCGGCTTCCCGTCGTGCAACGGTACGTGCAACGGTCAGCCTCCGAGTAGCTGATCCATCCTCACCGCGGCGTCGCGCTGGACACGACAGCAGCGCCGGCTTGCGGCCACGGCCCAGGGTCGCGTTACACGCTCTGCTTGAGGCTGGCAGCCATCTGCCGCATCTGCTCAAGTGGGTCGACGGAGTGCAGGACCATCCTCTCCTCAGACCAGCGGAGGGTAGCTTCCGCGTGCCCTACCCAAGCTGCGACAGACCTCGTGGGTGGCTCGCCGACCTTCGAGACCACTCGAAGGACGACGGGTTCCCGGCCCACCACGACCGAGCGCCTGCGCAACGCCTCGGCCATCGCGTCACTGGCAAGCTCGGGATCTCCACCGAACGCGACCACCGAACGCCACAGCTTGGCGCCCTGCTCTCGCCAAGCCCGCTCGATAGCTTCCGGCGGTTCGGCCACGGAGGCATCGTGAACCCTCCCTGTTGTAGTAGGGGCGCGCTGGGGCAGAAGCGCATAGGTCGAAGACGGATTTTTCACGTGCGGCGGCGGCGGATTGGCGTCCACGTCGGAGCCCCTTCCCCAGGGCTTCCTCTCACGAATCCTGGTCCGGTCGGCGCTCGGACTTCCGCAGGATGCCGACCAGCACCGCTCTCAGCGTCCGGTCCTCCTCGCATTCGATCAGCAGCTCGGCGAAGGCGGGGCTCTCCGGGCAGCTCCAGAACTCGCCGATCCGATCGGCGCGCTCGAGGTCGGGGAGCATGAGGACGTCGAGCAGCTCGGGTGCGGGCATACGGCGGATTTAGGAATGAAGGAACCGCCCCGTGGGCTGATCTGGGAAGGGTGGGTCGGACTCCCGCGTCCCGAGCTGGCGGGAGCCCGCCACCACCTATCGTTAGGCTGGAGTGACGCCGAACTCCTCTTCCAACCAGTCCAGCACCGACGCGATATCGACGCGCTGAGTCATGTCGTGGGCACGACAGATCGCGTCGCCCCAGCTCGTGACGGAGGCGATGATCAAGGTCTCCTCCCAGAAGTGAGGACCACCCGAATCACCGAAGCACGTCCCGCCCTGACCCGTAGCGTTGGTGTTCTGCAGAAGGTGCAGGTTGTTCTGTGTCAGCCCTTGATACGGCGAAGTGGAGAACCAGCGATCCTCGTTGTCGTCGAGCATCGGCGGCGGCCATCCATTGAGAAGTCCGTAGCCGACGTTCACGAAGATGTCGTCCTGGATCTCACCCTCTGCCTTCAGATCGCTGAGGAAGCCCTCCGGCGCCAGCGTCGGGTACTCGCTCCGGTTCACGGCCTGATCCAAGACCACCACACCTACGTCGTTGCTGAGGGTGTTGGAGCTGAAGTCCGGGTGGGTGAAGGTCGTGCCCGAGACGCCCGTGGGGTTCTCACGGAAGTCGTCAGGCACCTCGACGGAGAAGTACGCGTACGCCGTAGCGGTTCCATCCGTGCAGTGTGCCGCCGTGAGGACGATCGTCGGTGAGATGAGAGTGCCGGAGCACCGGTGCATGTACTCACCCTCGGAATCGTAGAAGGCGAGCAGGCCGACGAAGGGATATCGGTTCTGCGTGTCCTTCTGTCCGTCTGTGATTGCGCCGGCGGGACCGGGCACAAAGACGAACAAAAGCGATGCCACAACAAGCGCGAGCAGACGCCTCATTGGTCCTCCTCTCGATGGATGGTTCTTTGACCATAGGCACGCCTTACAGACGGCTGCATCCCTCAATCGACGTATCTGGGACACGGCATGGCGGCAGCCTGTTCGCTCCAGCCCCCTACAGGGCCACGAACCAAACCACCGGCTCGCATTGCGACGACGGATTCAACGTTCCGTTTCTCGCAGCATCCCGACGAGCACCGCCCTGAGCGTCCGATATCCTCCCCCGCACCTACCGGTCTTCCGGCCGCTCCCAGAAGAGCGCGATGGCGCCCGCGAAGTCCTCCATTCGGGCGAACAGCGGGAAGGCCGCCACCTCGATCCGCCGGTCCATCCCGTCGGCCCCCAAGATTGTGATGACCTCGTGGGCCGGCTCGCGCTTCAGCATCGTGACACCCAAGGCCAGAGACTCGAGTGGCACGGGGTGGCCCTCGGAGTCCCGGGGCTGGTATCTCGTTGACCACTCCTCGGCCGCCATCCCGGCCCCCTCGATGAATTGTTGCCCGAGCAGGCGCTCGGCCGCCTCATTGAAGTAGATGACGGTGCCCTCCGCGTCAACCAGGAATACGGCCGTCGCGAGTTGCGCGGCGAAGCTCCTCGCCAAGATCAGGGCGAGTCTGCGGTGCCGGTCTACCCGTTCCACGCCAGCAGCCTAATACGAGGGTCGGGGACCCCAATCGGTCTCGCGTCAGGCCTGCCCCGGAACGCGGCTAGCGACCGGGACGTTCCCCGATGGGCACGGAGCCAGGAGGCCGCGGGATCGGCATCGACCGGCTCGGGTCGGGGTCGTGCTGCATGCAGACCTGGACCCTGTTGACGGTCCCCGTGAACCCCGCATGGTCGGGGTCCGGTGGGTCGCCGCCGACGACGAGCACCCGCCGCGTGGCATCGAACCTGCAGTGGGTGTCGTCGTCCACCCGCTGGCAGCGCATGACCTCATCCCTCCCAGCGCTCTATTGCTTCAGAGCCTCGGCAAGGTCCTTGAGGCCGAGAGCGAGAAGGCGGAGCGCCTTAGCGTTGTCGGAGGGCGTGCCCTCCTTGGTCGCGTCGAGTTGTAGCGCCGCCTCGTTGAACTGCGAGATCGCGCTATCAAAGGTTGCGTAGTTCCGCATGTTCCCCACTCCTTCCGATCAGGGGCCTTTGCTATGGCGCCGGTTCATCGTCGTTCGAATCGATCGCGTCGATATGCTCGTCCGTGACGCCGAGACCCCCGAGTCCTTCGTGAACGATTCCCTTGCTGCGTCTTCATCGAACGGGACCGGAGTAAGCCGTTTGGCGCCAAGCGGCGCCTCGTTGCACATAACTACCGGCATCTCAGTCATCGGATTCCTCGAAGACCGCCATCGCCACGGGAGTATCAGGACGTAGGTATCGCCCAATTCGGGTTCCGTGGAGTAGTGGCGGGGAGCGGGACCGAGGGCGTCGAGGCGCTCTTGTACTCGGCGCTCGAGCTCGTCGGGCCTCATCACGTAGCGGCCTTCGTTGCTGCGGCGAAGGTGGCCGGTCGGCTACGCGCCTTCTTGAACCTCGGTGAGGTCATCGGCCACCAGGCCGTGGGCCTCTCGATGCACCGTCATAGCGGCCTCGGAATCAGGGGCATCCACGAGGCACCACACCTGGCCCGAGCCCTCATCGAACCAGTACTTGATGTAGTTCACGCCGTATTCACCCTGGGTCTCGAGGTCCTTGCGGTGTGCGTCGGCCACAGCCTGCGCCGTCAATCCCTCGACCTTCTCGTGATGGTCCATGAACAAAGGCATCGTCGCCTCCTTCTGCGGGCATGGGTGATAGGTGGTCGCGCCAGGATGCTCCATCGTTCCCCGGATGCGCGTCAAGGGCCGAACCCAGCTTCACAGCACTCAGATCCGGTCGGCTCGCTCGAAGTCGGGGAGCATCAGGACGTGGAGCAGGTCGGCGCGGGGAGCGGATCGAGGCGTCGAGGCGCTCCCGCAGTCGGCGTTCGTCGATATACGTCAGATGCGTGATGTGGCAGTCGCTGAGGCGTGCCTAGGGTCGAAGTGTCCACTGGCCCAAAGGAGGCTTTCCCGATGCTGCGTCACCCCCTTCGCACGGCCCTCGGACCTGCCTTCATCCTCATGGTGGTCGCCGGCCTATCCGGGCCAGCGACGGCGCAAACGGGCGGCGACACGGAGGTCACCGTCGGAAGCAACGACGGGATCTTCTCCCAGAACAAGCAGAACGAACCTGCGGTCGCGATCGACTCCGCGCACCCCACCGTCGTGGCTGCCGGGGCGAACGACAACATCGACATGGAGGCGTGCAACGCCGGGCCCCCGACCGACTGTCCCTTCACGCTGGACGTTGGAGGGTCCGGCGTCTACTTCTCGTTTGACAGCGGCGATTCGTGGATCCAGCCAACCTACACAGGACTCACGGCTCGGGACTGCCTCGGCGACCCTGATCCCACGGTGACGACGGACGTGTGTGTCGCGCACCCTGGTCGGATCGGGACGCTTCCCCACTACGACGAGGCGGGCCTCGTGTCCGACGGCGACCCGGCCCTTGCGTTCGGTCCCATCCCGGACGACAACGGCGAGTTCGACTGGGACAACGGGTCCCGCCTTTACTACGCGAACCTCACGTCGAACCTCTCGGTGAGCGAGACGATCACGTTCAAGGGCTTCGAGGCAATCGGGGTCTCCCGGATTGACGGTGATCCTGCGTTGACGCCCGCAATTGTCGCCGATGAGGACAACTGGCTCGACCCGGTCATCGTCAGCAAGCAATCATCCGCGACGTTCAGCGACAAGGAGCAGGTCTGGGCCGACAACGCCGAGAGCAGTCCCTTCTTCGGCAACGTGTACGTCTGTTTCGCGAAGTTTCAGGGGTCCGGCGGCCAGTCGATGTTCGCCTCGACTTCGAGGGACGGCGGCGACACGTGGTCCTCGAAGCAGGTCGCCGGGGGGAGCGCCGTCGCTCCCCTCAAGTGGGGGACTTCCGGCTGCACGATCCGCACCGACAGCGAGGGCACCATCTACCTGTTCTACGAGCAATTTCAGAGCCCATTCTTCGTCGAGAACCCGGTCGGGACGCAGTTCCTCGTCCGCTCGTTCAACGGCGGCGCCAGCTGGACGCGGCCGGTTGCGATCGACACCGAGCGTGACCCCTGTCCGCTCCTGCAGTTCGACGGCTCGACCCAGCGGTGCGTGATGGACGGCATCGCCGGCGCTCGCGCTGACCTGACGGGCTCGCCGAACGTGACGATCGCGAACGGCGCTCCCACGGGCGAGGATGCGACCGATGAGATTGTTCGGAACTGGATCGACGCGACGACGACGAACCACGAGGACGTCATGGTTAGCACCTCGGCCGACGGGCTGACGTGGTCGGACCCTGTCGCGGTGCAGGCATCGGGAGACCGCGGGTACTACACGGCGCCGGCGTTGTCTCCGGACGGCACGGATCTCTACCTCGTGTACAACGCGTTCACCACTCCGCTGCGCAACGACACCACGAGCCCGAGGGGCCTCGTCGGCGTGGTGCTGCACGCCGAGGTTGGTAGCGATGGATCCTTGTCCGGCTGGAGTGAAATCCACCGAGGCGTCGTCGGCGATCCGAGGGGCTCGGCCCAGAACAACATCGTCATGGAGTTCCTAGGCGACTACGTCTACGCCGCCGCGACGAACGACTACGGCGTGGCCGTCTGGAACGACACCAGGGACGCCGGCGTCTGTCCGGCGGTCAACGCCTGGCGCGCGGCGATGCAAGCAGACCCGAGCATGTACCCGGAGGGACGGCCGGCCATCCAGCAAGTATGTCCGGCCACGTTCGGCAATAGCGACATCTACGGCAGCTCGATCACCGACCCGACGCCGTAGCGGACCGGTACGACCGCTCGAAGGGGCACCCGAAACTTGGGGGGTCCCCTTCGGGGTTCCCCTTTCCGTCGGCGCGCTCGAAGTCGGGGAGCATGAGGACGTGGAGGAGCTCGGCGCGGCGGGCGGGGCCGAGGGCGTCGAGGCGCTCTGTGGGCGGCGCTCGAGCTGCTCGAGGTCCACGGGATCGGACGCTAGCACCCCGGGCCGTCTCGTCGAGTTCCTCGGCTGAGGGATCGCGCCTGACTGGACGCAGCCGTCCAACTCTTCACACGCGGACGTAGTTCGCATACGGCGAATGCGCCGTTGCTTCGAGACAGGCTTGTTGAACCTAGCGGGATTGGCTCAAAGTGAGACGTCGGTCGCGATGGTAGGGAGGCGGAAATGAAGCGACGATTCATAACTGCGGCTTCGGTGTTCTTGCTCGTGGGTGCGGCATCCAGCGCAGCTCTCGCGGGCGAGGTCAAGGGTCCGCCAAATCAGGTGGACAACACCAATGAAACGGGGGCCCTGGATCACGCGAACTCGGCCTGCGCTGCGAGCGGGCTGAATGACTTCGACACAACAGACCCCGGACAGACGTCGTCGCAGGTTCAGACCGCGGCGGATTCGTGGAAGTTCTACATCTTCCAGCCGGGGGACGTAGGCAAGCTCGGACTCTGCACAGGCGGAACGGGGCAAGTGTCACACCCCTAATAATTGGTACTGGTTCGTCGGCGGCGAGTCGCCCGTCGAGCGAGTGCGTCGACGGAGGGACGGGGGAAGTCGTGCAACGGTCGAGCCGTCCTGAGTTGTCCCGGTCTGTTCTACCGAATCCTGGACTGAGGTCCTGAGCAGCGCGGACGGACGGCCTAGTACGCGACAGGGTGATACGGGACCCCGCGAGTTTCCTTGCCAAGGTGCGGGTTCGAATCTCGGTCCGCTCCGAAGAACCGCAGGTCAGGAGGGGTGAGGCGCGAACGCTCGCCGCGTCCGAGCCCTCAGCATGCCGCAACCGTGCCGCAGCGTGCCGCGCACCCAGCGCCTCGCCGATCTCCTTGTCCGATCCAGCCGTCCGGAGTAGTGCTGTTCGACCATCCGCGTGCTGACGTAGCCGAGCCGGAACGCGACCAGAACCGGGTTCGCGCCCGCCTCCAAGCCATCGTCGCGCCCGCGTGGCGAAGCTGGCCGAACCTGAACCCTTGGAGCCACGCTCCCGCGAGCGCTGGCCCCCAGACACGGTGATAGAACGTCTGCGCCGGAGCCGATCGGATGACGTCAGCGGTTCAGGGTGCGAGGTGGATCCAGGGCAAACGCGCTGGATCACGTCTCGATCGGCCCAGATGGCACGGGGGCGTTTACTCGGTTGGTGTCGGGGTACGCAACATCGGCTCAGGTCCGATCCTTGGCGCGCGGTCCACCCCCGACGCGCCCGTGAGGCGAAAGGGGAAAGCGCATGCGACAAGGCTTCATCCTCGCAGTCGCGGCATCGGTCGTGGTGCTGACGGCCATCCCGTCGAACGCTGCAGGGAGCGACGTTCGACTCACGCATGACGAGGAAGCGCCCGGCTACGTGAGCGCGTATACGCTCGCGACGGGCCAGGCGTACTCCGACGACGTCCTCGACGAGTGCTCGGTCTCCCGAGGAAGGCAGAACGAGCCCGCGGTCGGCGTTGACCCACGGGACACACGGGTCCTGATCGGCAGCGCGAACGACTACTGCGGCACGTACGCCGGCACGAGCGAGGAGAACAATTTCGGCCAGCCTGGCCCGATCTGGCTCGGCTACTACCGCTCCGAGAACGGGGGCCAGAGCTTCGTGAGCTCCCTCGTCCCGGGATATCCGGGGGACGAGTCGCCGTTCGCCGATCTCGCCCACATCCGAACCGCCTCATCGGGCGACCCCGTCGTGGCGTGGGATGACGACGGCCGTGTCTTCCTCGGATCCGAGTCCTCCGACGATCCGGCCGGGACCCTGAAGACGTTCGGCGACGAGTGGGTGGCCGTGTACGAGAACCCCGATGGCCCGGACGGCGACACGATCAACGACGGCAAGGAGTACGTGGGTACCGAGGTCGTTGCGAAGGGCTCATCTGCGCCGTTCTTGCTCGGCAAGTTCAACGACAAGACGGCGATCGAGGCCGACCGCACGCAGAGCGAGTGCAACGACAACGTCTACTTCTCCTGGTCGCGTTTCACCGGCAACGGCGGCGTTGGGATCTACTTCTCGCGATCTACGGACCATGGGCTCTCGTGGAGCTCGCCGATGAAGCTCACATCGAGCACGCACGACGTGCAGAACCCCGACATCGCGATCACGGGCTCGGGGACCGTCTACGTCACGTACACGCGTTTCCAAGACGGGCAGCAGACGACGGCCGTGGGGTGGGCCAAGTCCACCGATTGCGGCGCGACGTTCACCAAGGGTGACGCACTCGTGGAGATCCCCTATTGGGAGATGCGAGACGTCGCGGCACCGGTCCCATTCCCCGAGTCCGCCGGTGAAGAGGAGGGCGGCGGCAAGGGCGGTGAGTCCGAATCACCCGACGCCCTCGAGAGCGAGGCTCCGGCCGGCACGAACCGCGACTGCGGCGACTTCCTGGACGCATGCGCCGGGCCATACACGTTCCCCCGAGCCGGCACGGGGGTGCGCTCGACGGCCGATCAGTACGACGCGGAGACCGAGAACGTCTACATCGTGGTCGAGGGAACCAAGCCCGGCACCGAGGTCGACACCGGGTCAACGTACTTCACGGTCGAACCGGGCGTGGGCAGCCAGGCGGGCATCTACTTCATCCGGCTGGACGGGGGGACGGGTGAGTTCAGCGAGCCAGCCTTGATCGACGACCAGCCCAGCGGACACCAGTTCTACCCGGACATCTCGGCGGACGGAGGTGTGCTCCACGCGATCTGGTACGACACGCGCAACGACCCGGAGTACTCGGCCGCACGGCCGATCTGCAACGACGCGGCTGGGATCACGTACGCGTGCCTCGACGTCTATGGCACGTCGTCTTCCGACGCTGGAGATACCTGGGCGGCCGCAACGCTACTGACCGACGAGCCGTCGAACCCGAACTACGAGCAGTACGACGATCGAGCCGTGCCGTTCATCGGGGACTACACATGGGTGACGTCGATGGGCGAGTTCGCGTACGGCACCTGGACGGATCTTCGCGACACCGTCCAGGGTGAGGACCCGCGCGAGGCCGAGGAGGGCGAGGACGCCGACGCAGCCAGCGCCGATGTAGAGCAGTGTCGCGAGCTCACGGAGGACGGCTGGACCGGCGACCAGTGCCCCCACGATGGAGGGCTCGACGCCAACATCTACGGCGACATGGCGCCGTAGATCGCATCCCCTGGCGAGGTGGGGCGAGAAAGGGCTCGCGGGAGGCCGCGAGTCCTTTCTCGCGGGAGCCGGTTCGGCCGATGGGTGACAAGTGCCCCGGCAGGAGAGCAGCAGGTCAAGGACCTGATTCCGTCCCGCTGGCACGATCGAGCGGATCGATGTTGATGACAAGAAGATCTTCGTCGCTTTGACGAAGGATCAAATCAAGGACTCGCCCGAGTACGACCCGACCCGTTTCGATGCGGACTACCGGGTGCGGCTCAGAACCTACTATGCCCCGTTCCTATGACCCGGCTTGCTGGCATCAGCCCGGAAACGGAGGCGGATTCCCCGCGCCGCTCACGGTGACCTAACATTGCGGCGGAGTGGCGCTACCATCGAT
>Ga0207578_1000023_pt1 | contig 30693 bp, 26 predicted proteins | sample NitcycUWRG10K412_FD_188278 | JGI IMG/M metagenome (GOLD analysis project Ga0207578, IMG submission 188278) | Soil microbial communities from Arlington Agricultural Research Station in Wisconsin, USA - Nitrogen cycling UWRJ-G10K4-12 (SPAdes) | ecosystem: Environmental > Terrestrial > Soil >... | reverse complement strand
GGCCAGCTCGAGCAGCTGTTCCGCGTGGCCGAGCGCCTGGACGGCTTCCCGCGCCACATCGCGCTCCACCCCTCGGGCATCGTCCTGTCGAACGACGACCTGGCGACCAGGGTCCCGCTCGAACGCTCGTTCCAGGGCTACCGCGTGATCCAGGCCGACAAGGACGACGTCGAGCTGCTCGGGTACCTGAAGCTCGACGTGCTCGGCGTGCGGATGCTCTCGTCGATGCGCCACGCCCTTGACGAGATCGCCCGCACCGAGCACGTGAAGGTCGACCTGGACGCGATCCCGCTCGACGACGAGCCGACGTTCGAGCTGATCCGGGCCTCGGACACGCTGGGGTGCTTCCAGATCGAATCGCCGGGTCAGCGCGAACTCCTGCAGAAGCTCCAGCCGACCCGCTGGGAGGACCTGATCGTCGATATCTCGCTGTTCCGGCCCGGGCCGGTCAAGTCGGACATGATCAACCCGTACCTGCGGCGGCGTGCGGGGATGGAGGCGCCGACGTACGCGCATCCGGCGTTGCGACCGGCGCTGCGCGAGACGTTCGGCGTGATCGTCTACCACGAGCAGGTGCTCCGAACGCTCGCTGCGCTGGCCGGCTACGACCTGACCTACGCCGACCACGTCCGCCGTCATCTGGATCGCGAGGACCTGCTCCCGGGGTTCCGGGATGATTTCCTCGAGCGGGCGACCGGGCGAGGCGTCCCCGCCGACGTCGCCGAACGCACTTGGACCGCCGTCGCCGAGTTCGCTAGCTTCGGGTTCTGCAAGGCACACGCGGCCGCGTTCGCCGTCCCGACGTACCAGTCCTCCTGGCTCAAGACCCACTACCCGGCGCACTTCCTCGCGGGGATCCTCACGCACGACCCGGGGATGTATCCGCGGCGGTTGCTGCTCGAGGACGCTCGCGAGCACGGGATCCCGATCCTGCCGCTGGACGTGAATCGTTCCGAGCCGGAGTACGTCGTTGAGGACGTCGATGGGCGCGCTGAGGTCGGGGCCACGGCTCGGGCTGCTCGTCTCCGCCTACGCGATGGGTCCGTGCTCGCGGACGCCGAGGGGCTTCGGCTCCGCTCGACGACGCCCGAGCCGAACCCCTCCCCGCGCGCCGGCGCCGTCGGTGCTGATCCGACCGCCCGGACCGAGCCCCCGACCTCAGCGCGCCACACCGACGCCGAGCACCCGCGGTACGGGATCCGGTTGGCGTTGCAGGACGTGCATGGGATCTCGGACTCCGAGATCCGCTCCATCCTCGAGGGGCGGGCCGAGCGGGCGTTCGACGACGTGGGGGACTTCTTGCGGCGGGCGAACGTGTCAAAACCAGTCGTCGAAGCCCTCGCGCATGCGGGGGGGTTCGATGGGATCGGTGAAGGGTCGCGGCGGGATCGGTTGTACGCGGCGATGACGACCGCTCCGCAGCGGGAGGGGGATCAGTTGGCGCTCGACCTGTCTTCGGGAAGCGCCGAGGATCAGCTCGCTCTGTCCGAGTACAACGATGCGGAGCGGGTGCGGGCGGAGTTGGAGGTGCTGGGGTTGGATGCGAGCCGGCACCTCGTGAGCTTCTTCGAACCGTTGCTCGCCGATCTGGGCGTGGTGCGTTCGAGGGACCTGCACCGGTGTCGCACGGACGAACGCGTGATGGTGGCCGGCGTGAAGGTGGCGTCGCAGACGCCGGCGATCCGCAGCGGCCAACGGATCATCTTCCTCACGCTGGACGACGCGACGGGACCGGTCGACGTCACCGTGTTCGAGAGCGTACAGCCAAGGGTCGCCAAGACCGTGTTCCACTCGTTCGTGCTCGCGGTGGTAGGGACCGTCCGGCGGACCGGTGTCAAGGGCGTCTCGGTGGTCGCTGAGGACGTGTGGGATCTGACGGCGCTGTTGCACGCGCGTCGGCAGGGCCGGCTCGCGGAAGCGCTCGCCCACGAAGGCCCCTCGCCCGGCGCGGCCGTGCCGCGCAAGCTCTGGCACTCGAGCGGCGGCTCGGCCGGCCGATGACAACGCTCGCACCCTCCGGCGCGGCGGTACGCTCCGCGACGATGACCGACGCGAGGTCGAGCGAGCCGATCCTGCACGTCGATCTCGATGCGTTCTACGCCTCGGTCGAGACGCTCAAGGACCCGAGCCTTTCGGGCAAGCCCGTTGTCGTGGGCGGCGCCGGGACGCGCGGGGTGGTGATGTCGGCGTCCTACGAGGCCCGGGCGTTCGGGATCCGGAGCGCGATGCCCGCCGTGCGCGCTCGTCGCCTGTGTCCGGACGTGATCTTCGTCCCGCCCGACTTCGAGTCCTACAAGGTGCACTCCAACCGGTTCCGCGAGATCCTCCTGGCGGTCACCCCCGAGGTCGAACCGATCTCGCTCGACGAGGCGTTCCTCGACGTCTCGGGCGCGCACCTGCTGTTCGGCGAGCCCGAGGAGATCGGACGCAAGGTCCGCCGGGAGGTCCAGGACGGGATCGGCGTACGGTGCTCGGTGGGCGTGGCGCCCACCAAGCTGGTCGCCAAGCTCGCCTCGCGAGGCGCTAAACCCGACGGCATGGTGGTGGTGCGGGCCGGCGAGGTCGACGCCTACCTGGACCCGTTGCCCGTGCGAGCGCTATGGGGCGTGGGCGAGAAGACGGCAGAGATTCTCGGGCGGCTCGGGGTTCGGACCGTCGGCGACCTGGGCCGGACGCCGGTCGGGGTGCTCGGCAGGCTCATGGGCGAACGGCACGCGCGCGACCTCCACGACCTGGCCGTGGGTGTGGACGATCGGTCGGTCGTCCCGTACGAGGCGCCGAGATCGGTCAGTCACGAGGAGACCTTCGACCGCGACCTGGACGATCAGCGGGAGCTGCTCCGCGAGGTGCTGTCGCTCTCGCAGCGGGTGGGGGCTCGGCTGCGCGAGGATGGGTTCCGCACCCGGACGGTCACGCTGAAGATCCGGCTCGCGAACTTCACGACCCTCACGCGTTCGCGCACGCTGCCGGCGCCGACCGACGTGGCCGCGGACCTGTACGAGGTGGTCGGGGAGCTGTTCGCCGCCCTCCCCGGTGCCCGCCGACGGGTCCGGCTCCTGGGCGTGGCCGCGACGGGTCTGGTGCCGGCGGGGGAGGAGCAGCTCGCGCTGCTGCGCAGCGAACGGTGGGGCGATGTCGAACGCGCCGTGGATCGGATCGATCGGCGGTTCGGACCTGGCTCGGCCGTGCCTGCGGCCCTGCTCGAACGCGGCCGCGAACGCTGATCGCCCCGCCCTCGCTTCGGCCGGCCTCCCTCGAACCCCTTCCACTCGCGGAGGTCGTTCCTATAATCGTGTTCGACCGCCAACGAGGCCGGGAGCCCATGCCACTGTCGCCCGACGAGCAGCGCATCCTCGACGAGATCGAGCAACGTTTGGCCGAGGAGGATCCCCGGCTGGTCGAGGCCGTCAGCCGGACCTCGCTGTACACGCACCTCGCTCGGCGGATCAAGTGGTCGCTTCTGGCGTTCCTGGCCGGGTTCCTGATGCTGATGGTGTTCCTGATGGTCGCCCCCGACCTGCTGTGGGTGGCGGCGACGGGGTTCGGCGTGATGCTCGCGGCCGCGTTGCTGATCTACCGGTACCTCAAGCAGCTGACCCTCGATCAGATGCGCGCCATGCAGCAGCAGTCGGGACGCTTCTCGCTCACCGGTTTGCTCGCACGTCTCGCGGGGCGTTTCCGAACGCCACCTGCCACACCTCCCGGTTCGTAGCGCCCGCGCGGGCGCTTCTTCGAACCATCTCTCCGCTTCGACGACGGCATGCGAACGGTTGCGGCCGAACGTGAGGAACATGCGAGAGAGCCGACGGAGCGTCGTCTTCGGCTTGCCACGGCACACGCGCCTGGAGTACAACTTGCTTCACCTTCCCCGGGGGCGTGACCGTCGAACCGGCGTCGAGACTTCCCCTCGACGAGCCGACGGAACGCGTTGGTGTCGTGAGGGAGACGTCGTCGGAAGGGCGCTCGTTCCTATGGAGGGATTCACCGCACATCAGGCGACGAAGTTCACCGGATGCTCCGCGCGTCAGCTCAGGTATTGGGACCAGATCGACTTGGTCAACCCATCGATCCAGGGGACGGGCGGGCGGCCCGGGGTGCCAAGGCTGTACTCGTTCCGCGATCTCGTCGCGCTGAGGGTCGTCAAATCCCTGCTCGACAACGGGATGTCGCTCCAGCGCGTTCGCCGGGCCTGGGACTACCTGAACCGCCGGGCCGCGCTCGACAAGCACCTGTCGGAGGTCAAGCTCATCACCGATGGGGTGAGCATCTTCAAGATCGCGCGGCGGAACGGCGAGATCATCGATGCCTTGCGCGAGGGCCAGCTGGCCTTCTTCGTCGCGATCGACGAGATCGCGACGGGGGTCGAGAGCAAGGTCGGTCAGTTCCACGAGGACCGTGATCGCTTCGTCCGGGCGCTCCGCGAGGCGGCGGCCCGAGCGCAGACCGGCCGCTGACCGGCCCCTGACCGGCCCCTGACCGGCCGCTGACCTCCTCTACAGGCCCGGCCGGTACGTCCCGACGATCCGACGGATCAGGCCCGCGTCCTTACGGAGCTCCCGGATCGCCCGGTGAGCGTCCTCGACCGAGGCCTTGGCTTCCTCGGGGGTCGGTGCCTGAGCTGCGTACGCCGCGCGCGTCGCCTGGGTCGTGAGCCGTCCGAGGTGCCCGTCTGTGAACGCGATAGCCGCGGCGAGCCTCGCGCGGTGCTCGTCGAGCGTCTCGCCGTCGCGGCGACCGAGTCCCAGATCGGCGGCCTCGCCGTCGAACACCCGGTAGGCCGCCAGGACATGTTCGCGCGGCTCGCGGGAGCGGCGCAAGAGCCGGCGTCGCCACACCGACTTCGCGATCGGCACGACGATGAGCAGCACGCCGAGCGCGATCAGCAGCCCGAGGAAGATCCAACGGTAGGGGACCGAATACCCCGACCCGTCGGTCTGGGTGGTTCCGACCGTTGGGAGCGGGACGAAGTCGCCCGGGCCCCGCTGGGGCCGGTTCTCGATCTGGCAGAGCTGTCGCTCCCGCGCCGTCGCCGCGGCCTCGCAGTCCGTGCCGTTGGCGCCTCCCACCCCGGCGTTGTTGCCCGGGTCGGTACTCGTGCCGTCGGGGTTCGTCGAGCCCTTGGCGGGGTTCAAGTAAGTGCCCGGGTCCGCGTTCGGATGGGTGCCATGCCCGGGGGTGGGCTCGAATTGGAGCCAGCCGTAGCCCTCGAAGTAGACCTCGACCCACGCGTGCGCGTCGTCGCTCTGGACCAGGTACCGCCCGTCGTCCTGGAGCGTGCCCGACTGGTAGCCGACGGCGACCCTTGCGGGCAGCCCGAGCTCGCGGACCAGCACCGCCATCGCCGTGGCGTACTGCTGGCAGAAGCCGGCCTTGGTCTGCGTGAGGAACGTGAGCAACGCGTCCGGGTCGTCGGCCACGTCGACGTCGGTGCTGTACTGGAACCCGTCGCTGTGGAAGTGCTGCTGGATCGCGAGCACCTTCTCGTAGTCCGAGGCCGCGTCGGCCGTCCACGCCTTCGCGAGCTGCTCGATCCGTGGGTCGAGGACGTCCTCGCCGGGGAGGCGGGTCCATTGCCCGTACTGCAGGGACGTCAGGTTGTGGACCCGTTCGAGTTGTTCGGCCGTGGGGACGACCACACGGGAGCGGACCGTGTATTCGAGCCCGGCGTCGAGTCCGCCGTCCACGAACGCCTGGCCGCGGGCCGGATCCCAGGTGACGTCACCGAGGTCGCCCGCGGTGATCTGTTCGGGCGTTTGCGCCATCGGGAGCGCGTGCGAGGCGTCGAAGTCAGTGAGGACCGTGAAGGTGTACGGCTGCGTCTGGGAGTCCGGGGGGGGAGCGTAGCTGGACGGCTGCGGCAGGACCGTCGGGACCGTCAGGGTCTGGCCATCGGATCCCGTGGGATCGCTGCTGCGCCATCCTTCGCCGTCGAACTCATCCAGGGTGTACATGCGCAGGTACTGGGGGTCGGGCGTCCGGACCTCGAACAGGTCTCGGACGGGTTCGTCGTCCGTGAGCTGCGCATGGATCGAGATGAACGGATCCAGCCCCGCGCCCTCGTCGCCCGAGGTCGAGAAGTCGACGAGCGGTCCCGAGCGGAAACCCGGGAGCAGACCCGGGACGAGGACCGCGGCGGCGATCACCGCCAAGGCGACCGATCTCGAGCCCCGCACCGACGTGCCGAGACGCCGCGTCCTCGAACCCGACCACACGGGACCCCATTGGCGGACCCGGCGCAGGCCATCCGCGAACACGACGGCGAGCGCGGCCGCCAGCAGGATGATCGCGTAGACCGGACGCGCCCCGTCCTCGAGCACCGTATCCGCGAACCCGACGAGCGCGATCGGCGGCAAGATGGCGAGGAGCGGGCTCCCCGCGCGGATCGCGAGCGCGTGCGACGAGAACGCGGCGGTCCACACCGCCGTCACCGCCGCGAGCATCAGGGGCGGCAGCGGGGGCGTGGGGGCGACCCGAACCCGCGCCTGCTGGCCGACGAACTCGAGCGAGCGCCCGATCGCGCGGAGCGTGTGGATCGACGGCAGGCCGTACCACGCGGTCTGCGGCACGACGATCCACGTGATCGCGAGCGCGAGCCCGACGAGGCTGGCGAGCGTCGCGAGCAGCAACCCCCGGCGTTCGAACAGGGCCGCGATCGCCACCGACGCAAGCGCTGCGGCCACGAGTTCGAGCGTGGCCTGCCGCCCGGTGAACACGCGGCCGAACGCGAGCGCCGTCGCCACGGACAGGCCCGCGACGGCGGCGAGGCCTAGGAACCGCTGGTGACCAGGGGTTGGGTCCGCTCGACGTGCCATGCGTCTCGCAATCTCCTCGATGGTGGGAGCAGCACGACCTCCCAACCGGTCCGGGACAGGGACATCCGGGCTTGCGACGCGCGCCCCTCGACCTGCGCCCGGCGATCGGGGGGAAGGGTGTCGGGTTCGGTCGCGTGGACGAACACCCCGACCTTTGGGCCGAACATCGCGCCCACGCGGAGCCACGACGGCAGCTCGGTCGGTGCCGGCGGCGCGCCGACCACGACCAGGGTCGTGTCGCTCGCGGCCACCATCCGCAGGCGCGTGAGACCGGTCGACAGGGCTCGAGAGGAGTGGTGGGTCATCCCCGCGAGCGCGTCGAGCAGGCTCTCCTCCGCGACGCGCTGCGGCGGCATCTGCGTCGTGGCGAGCTTGACGGAGAACCCGTAGCGCATCAGCAGGATCCCGAGCGACGCCGCCCCCGAGATCACCTTCTCGAAGCACGGCGTGTGGGTCTGACCGACGGTGGTGTCCCGGGTGTCCACGAACAGGACCGCGGTCGAGCGCCGGGTCGACTCGTCCTGGCGGATCATCAGCTCGCCGCTGCGGGCCACGCTCGGCCAGTGGATCCGACGCAAGTCGTCGCCCTCGACGTAGGGCCGCATCGTGTAGAACTCGTCGCCGGTGCGGAACAGGTGCTTGGCCAGCGCGAGCCCACTCGTCATGCCGAAGGGCGAGTCCGGCCCGCTGCCCAGCAGCTCGACCTCGGGAGCGACGACGAGCTCGTCACGCTCGTCGAACTCGACCCGCAGCTTCGTGAGCGCGAACGGGTCGGACAGATCCGCGGTGAGCGGCCCCAGGACGTAGCGACCGCGCTGGTGCGGCGCGATCGTGTACCGGACCCGTTGCCGCCCGCGGGCGGGCATCGACGCGACCACCAGCCGCGCGGACCGTCCGAGCTGCGGCGGGAGGCGGTCCTCCACCAGGAGGAACGAGGTCTGGGCGGAGGACTGGTTCTCGATCTCGAGCTCGACGTGCACCCGCTGGCCGGGCTGCACCCGCGTGTCCGAGAGGCGTCGGCGGATCCGCAGACGCTGCCGGCTCCACCGCGCGAACAGGGCCGCGGCGAACGGGAGCAGGACGACCCCGACCGAGATCATGTGCAGGGTCGGCGATCCGAGCATGCGGGCGGCCACCCACAGAGCGACCCCGGCCCCGAAGACCAGGACCCCTCGGCCCGAGGGCATGTCAGGCGTTCCCGATGACGGGTACCGCTACCTCGGCGGCGAGGTCCTGCAGCACGGCCTGCGCGCTGCGCCCGCCCATGACGGCGTCCGCCGTCACGATCACGCGGTGCGCGAGCACCGGCGTCACGAGCGCCTTCACGTCGTCGGGGATCACGTAGTCGCGTTCATCGGCGGCCGCGAGCGCTCGGGAGGCGCGGAGCAGCATGATCGAGGCCCGCGGGCTGGCACCCAGGTAGACGTCCGGGTGACGACGCGTCCCCTCGACCAGGTCGACGATGTAGCGACGGACGGCGGGGGAGACGTGCACCTGCCGCGACTGCTCGATCATCTCCCGCACGGACAGGGCGTCGGCGACCGGTCCGATGTCCGGAAGCGTCGAACGCACGCCGTGCGTCGCGAGGATCTCGACTTCAACCTCGCTCGAAGGGTATCCGATCCCGATCCGCATCATGAAGCGGTCGAGCTGCGCCTCGGGCAGCGGGTAGGTCCCCTCGTGTTCGATCGGGTTCTGCGTCGCGATCACCATGAACGGCGTGCCGAGCTGGTAGGTCTCGGTGTCGACCGTGATCTGGCGTTCCTCCATGCACTCGAGGAGTGCCGACTGGGTCTTGGGGCTGGCGCGGTTGATCTCGTCCCCGAGGACGATGTTCGCGAAGATCGCGCCGGGCTTGAACTCGAAGTCCCCGCGCTCCTGGTTGAAGACGTTGACGCCGGTGACGTCGGTGGGCAGCAGGTCGGGCGTGAACTGGATCCGGCGGAACGAGCAATCGATCGAGCGGGCGATCGCCTTGGCCAACATCGTCTTGCCGACACCGGGGACGTCCTCGATCAGGATGTGTCCCTCGGCCACGAGCGCGGCGAGCGCCAGCCGGATCTCCGGCTGCTTGCCCTGAACCACCTTCTCGACGTTCTGCTCTATGACGCGGAAACTCTCCGCGAATCGCTGCCAATCGAGCGTGGGCTCTCGAGCCTCCAACTGCACCTCCGGGGATCGACGCCGGACCATCTTACTCAGGAGTACGTCAAGGATAGGCCCCGGGTTCCTGCGGCATCCTGCCCAGGCGAGCTCGTCGGGCTGAGGCGAGGGAAGGGTTGGAGGCGGCAGCGGCGCACCCGCTGCCGGACGCCCCGCGCGGCCCCTTGTTCGCTCTTCCAGGCGTCCTTCGAGCGCGGCCCTCCGCCGCCTCCGCGCGGATTACAACCCTGGGATTCGGCCGTTGCAAGCATCTCCGGGTTCTGCGCGCCCCGAGACGCCCCGTATACTCGCGCCGTGGGACGAGCACTCGTGCTCAACGCGTCGCACCAGCCACTTGCGGTGGTGGCTGCGAGACGGGCCGTGATCCTGGTGCTGAAAGAGAAGGCTGAGGTCCTGGTCTCCAACGGACAGGTCTTCCGATCCGAGCACCTGCACGTCGACGCGCCCTCGGTCCTGCGCCTGCGGGCCTTCGTGAAGATCCCCCATCGCTCGCACGCGCCGCTCACCCGCCGGGCCGTGTTCGCGCGCGACGAGTGGACCTGCCAGTACTGCGGCGCGACCGCCGAGAACCTGGACCATGTCGTTCCCCGGTCGCGCGGCGGCGCGCACTCGTGGGACAACGTGGTGGCGGCCTGCCGGCGGTGCAACTCGCGCAAGGAGAACCGGCTGATCGAGGACGTCGGCCTGCGCCTCGCGCGCCGGCCGGTCCCCCCCAAGGACGGGTTCCGCCTGTCGATCGGGCGCCTGGAACCCGAGTGGGAGCCGTACCTCTAGCTCGCCGAACACGGATCTTCGCTCCCTCCCGTCGCCTCAACGGTTGACCCATGTCCACTGTCGTTGACTCATTTCACGCCGAACCCTTGACGCGGTGGAGTGACAGTGGAATAAAGGTGGCTGGTAGTGGAGGAGAAGGGGAGGACGCGTGGCCGAACTACTCGGCACGCATAGCTATCAGCTCGACCCGAAGGGGCGCATCAGCCTGCCCGGACGGTTCCGTGAGGCGTTCGCCGACGGGGCCGTCCTGACGCTCGGGCAGGACGGGTGCCTCTTCTGCTTCCCCAGGGCCGAGTGGACGGCTCGGGCGGCCGAGATCCGCGACCTCCCCCTCTCCGACACCGAGGGTCGCGCCTATGCACGGATGTTCTTCGGCAAGGCCGAATCGGTGACGCTCGACGGGCAGGGGCGCCTCCTTGTGCCCCAGCGCCTGCGGCACGAGGCCGGGATCGGCAAGGAGGCCGTCGTGCTCGGCGTCTCGGACCGGATGGAGATCTGGGACCGGACCGCGCACGAGCGCTATGAGACGGCCCACGCCGGCGCCTACCAAGCGGGAACGCTCGCACCGGGAGCCAAGGGATGAGGGGAAACCCATGAGCAAGGAAGCACTGCGGGGTGAGCTCCGCCAGAGCCTGTCGTTGATCGTGATGACCGCCGTGACGGCGGCCACGTTCCTGGGACTCGGGCTGCTCACGGCCCACCTGCTGGGATGAGGACGGGGTGGCGGAACGCGGCCACGAGCCGGTCATGGTCGACGAGGTGCTGCGTTTCCTCGGCGGGGCCACGACCGTGATCGACGCGACCCTCGGTGCCGGCGGTCACGCGGAGGCGCTGCTGGACGCCGGCGTCGAACGGCTGATCGGCGTCGACCGCGATCCCGAGGCGATCGCGCTCGCCGGCTCCCGTCTGGAACGGTTCGGTGAGCGTTTCACCGCCGTGCGGACCCGGTTCTCACAGTTGCCCGCGGAGAACCGGGTCGACGGTGTCCTGTACGACCTCGGCGTGAGCTCGATGCAGCTCGACCGCCCCGAGCGAGGGTTCTCCTACCGCGCGGACGGGCCGCTCGACATGCGGATGGGCCCCGACGGCGAGCGGGCGATGGACATCGTGAACACGGCGCCGGAGGAGGAGCTCGCGCGGATCGTGTTCGAGTACGGCGAGGAGCGACGCTCGCGCCGGGTCGCTGCGGCGATCGTGCGGGCGAGGTCCCGGTCGCCGATCGAGACCACCGACGAGCTCGCGGGTGTGGTCGCGAGCGCGCTGGGGGCGCGACGGGGCGGCCCCCACCCCGCCCGCCGGACGTTCCAGGCGCTCCGCATCGCGGTCAACCGGGAGCTGGAGGAGCTGACCGCGTCACTGCCTCGAGCGGTCGAGATCCTCGCTCCCGGTGGCCGCGTGGTCGTGATCTCGTACCACTCGCTGGAGGACCGCATCGTCAAGCGTTTCGTGATCGGCGCCCAGGACCTGCAGGCCCTGACCAAGAAGCCGCTCACGCCGACGGCGGCCGAGGCCGCGAGCAACCCGAGGTCGCGCAGCGCGAAGCTCCGCGCCGCCGAACGGAGCCATGCCGCGTGAGCCAGCCTGCGCGCCGGCTCGAACCCGAGCGCCGAACCCCGGCGCGTTCCCCGGCGCGCGCCCCGGCGCGCCCGACCCCCGCGCGACGGCGAACGCAGCCGGTCGCCCCAGCACGGCGGCGGCCTGCGACGGCTCGGCGCCCGGGACGGCGCCGCCGCCGCTCGATCGGGTTCGTGTTGTTGGCCTCGACCGTGGTGGGGTCGATGGTCTTCGGCATCGTGGTCGTGAACGTCCTGCTCGCCCAGACGTCGTTCCGCATCGGCGAGGCGGAACGCCACCTCGAGGAGCTCTCCGAGGATCACCTCGAGCTGGTGCGCGAGCAGGCCTCCCTGTCCGCTCCGGGCCGGATCTCCGCCTGGGCCAGCCGGCACGGCATGCGTCTCCCCGACGACATCCGGATCCTCCACGCGCCGGGTTCTGGCCCGGCGGAGCCGACCGGAGCGGACACTTCTTCCTCGACGACGACGGACCCCCAGGCGACGAGGGGCCCGGGAGCGAAGGGCGACCCACCCACGTGAGCCGCCCGCCAGCGGGTCGGCTCGTCGCGCTGTTCGCGCTGATGACGTTCGCCTTCGGGGCGATCTCCGTGCGGCTCGCGGTCCTGCAGGTGAGCCAGGCGCAGGAGTTGCAGGATCGCGCGTTCGACCAGCGCGTGCGGACGATCGACCTGCCGGCGCAGCGCGGACAGATCCTCGACCGCAACGGCGCGCGGCTGGCGCTGTCGACGCCGGCCGACGACGTGTACGCAGATCCACGGCTCGTCGACGACCCGTGGGGGACGGCCACGCGCCTGTCGCCGCTGATCGGGATCGGCGTGCCGGACCTCGTCCACGCGATGACCTCCGGCGGTACGTTCGTCTACCTCGCCCGGCAGCTGGGTCGCGATGCCTCCGACCGGATCCAACGGCTCGACCTCCCCGGCATCGGCCTGCTGCCCACCTCGAGGCGCTCCTACCCCGCGGGTCCGCTCGCGTCCCAGGTGCTCGGGTTCGTGGGCACCGACGGCGTCGGTCTGGCCGGGCTCGAGCTCGGGTACCAGGACGTGCTGGCGGGCACGCCGGGGGAGCAGACGCACGAGCTCGGTCTTTCGGGCCAGGCGATCGTGGGCGGGGTCGACGAGGAGCTTGCCCCGATCGCCGGAGCCTCGGTCGTCACGACCATCGACCGCGACCTGCAGTTCCAGGCGCAGGCGGCGCTCGAGCAGGCGGTGCAGGAGCAGGGTGCCCGCGGGGGCACCGTGATCGTGATGGACCCTCGGACAGGCGAGATCCTGGCGATGGTGAGCTACCCGTGGTTCGACCCGAACGCGTTCGAGGACGCGCCGAGCGCGACGTTCCGCAACCGCGCCGTTACCGACGCCTACGAACCGGGCTCCACCAACAAGATCATCACCGCGGCGGCCGCGATCCAGGAGCGGGCGATCCCGCTCGAGACCCGGCTGACGGTGCCGTGGACGATGCGGGTCGGCGACTACGTGATCCACGACTCGGATCCGCACGGCGCGATGCAGATGACCCTCGGTGACATCGTCGCCGAGTCGAGCAACATCGGCGCCGTCATGGTCGCGAACCGTCTGGGCGCCCCGGCGCTCGCCACGTACCTCGCGCGGTTCGGGCTCGGGCACGCGACCGGTGTCGGTTTCCCGGGGGAATCGAACGGCATCATGCTCCCGCTCGACCAGTGGAACGACACGAGCCTCGCGACGATGGCGTACGGCCAGGGCATCGCGGCGACCCCGCTCCAGATGGTCTCGGTGTACTCGACGATCGCCAACGACGGCCGCTGGGTCCAGCCCACGTTGGTACGGGGGACGGTCGGCCCGGACGGCACCCTCGACGAGCACGCGCCCGCCCCGACGCGGCGCGTCGTCTCGGCCGCGACCGCGAGGATGGTGACGCGGATGCTGGCGTACGCGGTCGAGGACGGCACCGGGACGAACGCACAGATCCTCGGCTACCAGGTCGCGGGGAAGACCGGTACGGCTCGGATCCCCACCGGCGACGGCTCGGGCTACCTCGAGGGCCAGTACATCGCGTCGTTCATCGGCTACCTCCCCGCCGGTGATCCCAAGGTCGTCGTGGCGGCGATCCTCGATCGCCCGGCGGCCGTGTACGGCGGGCTGGCCGCCGCCCCGCTGTTCAAGCGCGTCGCGCTCGCCGCCATCGCCCGCCTCGGCATCGCGCCCGCCGACCGGGTCCCCTTGCCTCCGCATGCCCTGCCGGTCGGATGAACATCCCCCTGGGGGAGGGCGCCGCCACGCAGGCGATAGGCTCAGGAGCCGTGGCCCCTCCCCACCCCCGAACGCTCCACGACCTCGTCCGTGACCTGCCTGGAGCCGAGCTCCGGGGCGAGGGCGACGTGCTCGTCTCGAGCGTCTGCTACCGCTCGGACGACGCGCGGCCGGGCGCCCTGTTCTTCTGCGTGCCCGGGAGCTCAGCCGACGGGCATGCCTTCGCGGGCGACGCGGTCTCGCGCGGGGCGACGGCCATCGTGGTCGACCGCCGGCTGGACCTGGACGTGCCCCAGGTCGACGTGCCGGATGTCCGCGCGGCGATGGGGCCGATCTCTGCGGCGTTCTACGGGCGGCCTGCCGACGCGATGACGCTCGTCGGCGTGACCGGCACGAACGGGAAGACCACGACCACGTTCCTGCTCGAGGCGATCTTCCGAGCGGACGGACGGACCCCGGGGGTCATCGGCACTACCGGCATCCGGATCGACGGTCGGCCCGAGCCGTTCCCGCGGACGACGCCCGAGGCGCCCGATCTGCAGCGCCTCATCGCCGGGATGGCCGACGAGGGCGTGACCGCCGTCGCGATGGAAGTCTCCTCGCACGGGCTCGATCAACACCGCGTCGACGGCATCAGGTACTCGGTGGCGGTGTTCACCAACCTCACGCAGGATCATCTGGACTACCACCTGTCGATGCAGCAGTACTTCCTCGCCAAGGCGCGGCTGTTCACACCGGCGATGAGCGACAGCGCCGTCGTGAACCTCGATGACGAACACGGCCGAAGCCTGGCGGCCTCCGGCCTGCCGACGATCACGTTCGGGCTCGCGCCCGACGCCGACGTCCGCGCCACCGAGGTCGAGTCGACGACCGAGGGGATCTCTTTCCTCGCCGACGGTGTGCCGATCCGCTCGGTGCTGCGCGGGTCGTTCAACGTGGAGAACGCCCTGGCCGCGTTCGCGACCGCCCGGTCGCTGGGGATCGACGGCCGCGTCGCGGCCGATGCGATCTCGTCCGTGCGCGGTGTCCCCGGCCGCGTCGAGGCGGTCGAGGTGGGGCAGGGGTTCCTCGTGATGGTCGACTACGCCCACACGCCCGACAGCGTCGAGAACGTGCTGCGAGCGGCCCGGTCGCTCACGCAGGGCCGGCTGATCGTGGTGCTCGGAGCCGGCGGGGATCGCGACCGGGCCAAGCGCCCGCTCATGGGTCGCGCGGCGACGGCGAACGCCGACCTCGCGATCGTCACGAGCGACAACCCTCGGGGCGAGGACCCGCTCGCGATCATCGCCGAGATCACGCCCGGGGCCGAGCAGGGCGCCAACGAAGGTGGAGGCCGCTTCGTCGTCGAGCCGGACCGGCGCGCGGCGATCCGGCTCGCGATGGAAGAGGCGTCGTCCGGCGACGTCGTCGTCATCGCCGGCAAGGGGCACGAGACCTACCAGGAGCTCGGGGACCGGACGATCGCGTTCGACGACCGCGCCGTCGCCGCGGACGAGTTGCGATCGATCGGGAAGGCGACGCGCCCGCTCGGGACGGTCCCGTGATCGAACGCCCGCTCTCCCAGATCGCGTCCGCCGTGCGCGGGGCGCTCCGCGGACCGGACGCCGTCGTTTCGTCGGTGGAGACGGATTCCCGCGCGGTCGCGCCGGGCAGCCTGTTCGTCGCGATCGAAGGCGCGCGCGCGGACGGTCACGCGTTCGTCGAGGATGCGTTCGCGCGGGGGGCGGTGGCCGCGCTCGTGCATCGACCGGGGGTCGAGGGGACCGTGATCGAGGTTCCGGCTACCGGCCGGGCACTGCTGGACCTCGCGGCCGACGAACGCGACCGCATGACGGACGCCCGCATCGTCGCGATCACGGGATCCAACGGCAAGACATCCGCCAAGGATCTCGCCGCCGCGGTGGTCGGCACGCGTCTGCGGACCCACGCCAGCCCCGCGTCGTTCAACAACGAGGTCGGGCTTCCGATGACGCTGTTCGGCGCCGAACCCCGTGTCGAGATCGTGGTGGCCGAGATGGGCGCGCGCCGGGAGGGGGACGTCCGGCTGCTCTGCGATGTGGCGCGGCCCGACGCGGTCGTCGTGACGAACGTAGGGACGGCGCACCTGGGGATCTTCGGGTCGTGGGACGCGATCGTCCGAGCGGGGGCCGAACCGGTCGAGTGGCTCGGCGCCGATGGCACGGCCATCGTGAACGCGGACGACCCGGTCGCGCGCGCGTACGCCGAGGGCGCCGAGGCGGACGTGATCACGTTCGGTCTGGATGCCGGCGCCGATGTGCGGGCCGATGACGTCGAGCTGGGTCCCGACGCGCGGGCGGCCTTCACCCTCAGCTCGGCCGGCGAACGCGAGCCCGTGGAGCTCGCCGTCCCGGGCGAGCACATGGTGTCGAACGCCCTCGCCGCCGCGGCGGTCGGCCGGTGGGCCGGCGTCACGCTCGCCGAGTGCGCGACGGCGCTCAAGGGCGCCGGTGTCACGCGCTGGCGTATGGAGACGTTCACGGGAGCCTCGGGGATCGTGGTCGTGAACGACGCGTACAACGCGAACCCCGAGTCGATGGCGGCCGCGCTGAAGTCGGCTCGCTGGATGGCGAAAGGTGGGCGTCTGGTCGCGGTGGTCGGACACATGGCCGAGCTCGGCCCGGTCTCGTTCGAGGAGCACGAACGGCTTGGGGAGCTGGTCGTCCGGATCGGCGTCGACCGGCTGATCACCGTCGGGGATGAGGCTCGGACGATCGCCCGCGCGGCGATCCGCGAGGGCCAGTTGCCCGAGGACGTCGCGTCGTACGACGAGCCGTCGCAGGCCGCGGCCGACGTCCGCGCATGGGCGAGGCCCGGCGACGTCGTGCTCGCGAAGGGGTCCCGGGTCGCGGGTCTCGAACACGTGGCGGAGGCCCTTCGATGACCCGCGACCACGACGAGGTGCGCCCGTGAGGCAGATCCTGATCGCCGCCGCGGTGGGGCTCTCGGTGACGTTGCTCGGGACGCCGATCGCGATCCGCCTCTTCCGCCTGTGGGGGTGGGGCCAGCGGATCCGGGAGGACGGCCCGCACACCCATCTGGAGAAGATGGGCACGCCGACGATGGGCGGCACCGTGATCATCGCGGGGATCGTCGCGGGCTATGTCGCGACGCGCATCGTGTTCACGACCGTGACCGCGGCCGGGCTCTCGGTGCTGCTGGCGACGGTGCTGCTCGGCGTGCTCGGGTTCATCGACGACTTCATCAAGGTCCGCCGCCGTCGCTCGCTCGGGCTGTCGAAGACCGCGAAGATGGTCGGGCAGGCTGTGGTGGCCCTGATCTTCGGGATCGTGGCCGTCCGGGCGGCGGGGGTGCCCACCGAGCTGACCTTCATCCGCACCACCGGTGTCGAGCTCGGGCTCCTGTTCTACCTGTGGGTGTTCGTGATCCTCGCGGCGTCCTCGAACGCAGTGAACCTGACCGACGGGCTCGACGGGCTGGCATCCGGCGCTTCGATCCTGGTGCTCTCGGCCTTCGTGTTCATCGCGTTCTGGCAGTTCCGTCACACCTGTGAGCTGATCCCGAGCGCGGCCTGCTATCCGATCGACGTGAACGCCGCGCTCGACCTCGCGATCGTCGCGGGCGCCGGGGTCGGGGCGACGGCGGGGTTCCTGTGGTGGAACGCCGCCCCGGCTCGGATCTTCATGGGCGATACGGGTTCGCTGGCCCTCGGCGGGCTGATGGGCGCGCTCGCGATCGTGACGAGCACGCAGCTGCTGCTCGTCGTGCTGGGTGGGTTGTTCGTGATCGAGACCGCCTCGGTGATCGCCCAGGTGATCGCGTTCCGCGGGTTCAAGCGGCGGATCTTCCGCATGTCGCCGATCCATCACCATTTCGAGCTCGCCGGGTGGCCCGAGTTCACGGTGATCGTCCGGTTCTGGATCGTGACGGGTCTGTGCGTCGCCGTGGGTCTCGGACTGTTCTATACGGACTTCGTGAGCCGCGGCGGACTGGGGCTCGAGTGATGGGTGCGTTCGAGGGCGAGCGCGCGGTCGTGGTCGGCTCCGGTGTAGCCGGCTCGGCGGTGGCGCGGGTCCTGCTCGCCGAGGGCGCGACCGTCCGGATGAGCGAGTCCGCCACCGCCGGTCCCGGTCTCGCGGAGCTCGGCGCCGAGGGGATCGAGGTGCTCGAAGGCGGCCACGCCCCCGGTCACCTCGACGGCGCGACACTGGTCGTCTCGAGCCCGGGGGTACCGCCGCACGCCGAGATCCTGATCTGGGCCCGCGAGCGGGGCATCCCCGTGTGGGGCGAGATGGAGCTCGGCGCCCGGCTCGCCGGCGCGCCCTACCTGGCGGTAACCGGGACGAACGGCAAGACGACCACGACCGGGATGCTCGCGGCGTGTCTGCGCGCGGCCGGCCTGGACGCCGTGGCCTGCGGCAACATCGGGCGGCCGTTCCCGACCGCGGCCCGGGAGCCGCACGATGCCCTCGTGGTCGAGGTGTCCTCCTTCCAGCTCGCGACCCAGACGTCGTTCCACCCGAGGGTCTCGGTGCTGCTCAACCTCGCGCAGGACCACCTCGACTGGCACGGGTCGTTCGACGCGTACGCGGCGGCCAAGGCCCGGGTCTTCGCGCTCCAGGGTGCGGGCGACGTCCATGTCGGGAACCTGGACGACGAGGCGGCCGCCGCGATCTCGCGTTCGGCCCCCTGCGAGGTGCGGTGGTTCACCGTCGGCGAGCCGGCGGACGACGGAGCGGGGTTCCGCGACGGCCGGCCGACCGCGGGATGGAGCGACGCCGATCTGGGTGCGCTCACGATCGACACGCCGGCGATGCGCGCCGATGCCGCGGCCGCCGCCACCGCGGCCCACGCGTTCGGGGTCGGCGACGACGCGATCGCGGAAGGCATCGCGACGTTCGCGCCCGAACACCACCGGGGCGAATCGGTCGCCACCGTCGACGAGGTTCGGTTCGTCGACAACTCGAAGGCGACGAACCCGCACGCGACGATCGCCGCCGTCGGCGAGGCCGACGGGGTCGTCCTGATCGCGGGCGGCGACGCCAAGGGCATCGACCTGTCCCCGCTCGCTTCGCTCGCACCTCGCCTCGTCGGCGTGATCGCGATCGGGAGCTCCGCGGCAGAGGTTCGCGCGGTCTTCGAGGGCCGGGTCCCGGTTCGGGACGCGGGATCGATCGAGGAGGCGACGAGGCTCGCATTCGCGATGGCATCCGCCGGCGGAACGGTGCTGCTCGCCCCCGCCTGCGCGAGCTGGGACATGTTCCGCGACTACGCGGAGCGCGGCGACCGCTTCGCCGCCGCCGCCCGGGCGCTCGAGAAGCAGGACGCCCGAACGTGAGCAGCATCGGCGCCGCCTCCCCCCGGCCGCGGGCCCTGCGGCTGGTCCGGCCGGACGAACGCCCGACCACCTGGGCGCGGACCGACCTTCGAACGCGACGAACCCTCGCGTTGCTGCTGGGCTCGACGGCGTTCCTCGTCGGGTCGGGGCTCGTGATGGTCCTGTCGGCGAGCTCGGTCACGGCGTTCGCCGAGTACGGCGACAGCTTCCTGTTCGTGCAGCGACAGGCCGCGTACGCGGTCGTGGGCGTCCTCGCGCTGCTCCTGACCTCTCGGATGCGGTACGACGCGTGGAAGCGGCTCGCCGGCCCGTTCCTGCTCGTGACGATGGCGATGCTCATCCTGGTGCTGGTCCCCGCGCACGGCATCGAGGCCTACGGTTCCTCGCGATGGTTCCGGATCGGGCCCGTCACGGTGCAGCCGTCCGAGCTCGCGAAGCTCTCCCTGATCGTGTTCTCCGCCGCGACCCTGGCGCGGAACTGGACCAAGCGGGACGACCTCCGTCAGCTCGCCGTCCCGCTCCTGCCGATCTCGGTGCTCGTGTGCGGGCTGGTGATGATGCAGCCAGACCTCGGCACCACGGTGATCCTGGCGGTGACGATGTTCGCGCTCGCCTTCGCGGCCGGCGTGCGGCTCCGCTACCTCACGTTCGCGAGCGTGGTCGGCGCGCTGATCGGCGCGGGTCTGATCATGAGCGCCGACTATCGGCGCGTCCGGTTCCTCGCGTTCCTGCACCCCTGGGCCGATGTGAAGAACACCGGGTACCAGCTCGCGCAGTCGCTCTATGCGCTCGGTTCGGGAGGATGGTTCGGTGTCGGGCTCGGCGCCTCCCGCCAGAAGTGGCAGTACGTCCCGAACGCGCACACCGACTTCATCTTCTCGATCCTGGGCGAGGAGCTCGGGTTGCTCGGCGAGATCGTGGTGCTCATCGCGTTCGGTGCCCTGATCTTCGCCGGCATCAGGATCGCAGCCAACGCGAAGGACGTGTTCGGGCGGCTGCTCGCCGCCGGGATCGTGTCGTGGTTCGGCCTGCAGACGTTGATCAACCTCGGTGCGGTCACGGGCCTGCTCCCGGTCACCGGCGTTCCGCTCCCGTTCCTTTCCTATGGGGGATCCTCGCTCGTCGTATCGCTCGCGGCGGTCGGGGTGTTGGTCAGCATCGCTCGCACGCCGGCGCGCGCGAACGCCGGTCGTCCGGAACCACCGCGCCGGGTCCCCGCGCGACGTGCTCCGGTATCGTCCCAAGGTCGGAGCCGACCCGTGCCGACGCGCCGAGCGCCCGCGCGTCGAACACCGGCCGGCGCCGGAGGTTCGCCACGGTGAACGTGCTCGTCGCGGGTGGCGGCACGGCGGGACACGTGTTCCCGGCGATCGCGCTCGCCCACGAGCTCGTGTCGATGGGTCATGAGGTGCGCTTCGCCGGCACGTCAGGCGGGCAGGAGGGCCGTCTGGTGGCGGAGGCCGGGTTCGAGCTCGTGGCGGTGGAGGCGAAGCCGCTCGAGCGCAGGGTCTCGGTCAAGGCGGTCACGGCGCCGGTCGCGGCCGTCCGATCCGTCAAGGCCGTCCGGCCCCTGGTCGAAGCCGCCGACGTCGTGGTCGGGATGGGAGGGTACGTGAGCGTCCCGGTCGTCCTTGCCTCGCTGCGCTCGCGCCGTCCCGTGGTCCTGCACGAGCAGAACGCGGTCCCCGGGCTCGCGAACCGGACCTTCGCGCGCCCGGCGCGGACGGTGGCGCTGGCGTTCGCCGAGGCCCGCCGAACCCTCCCGCGGCGCGCGCGGACCGTCCTGACCGGCAACCCCGTCCGGGCCGACATCCTCGCCGTCGCGATCGACCGCGAGCGGCTGGCCAAGGAAGCGCGCGCGGAGCTCGAGCTGGACGACGCCAAGCGGACGATCGTCGTGTTCGGTGGGAGCCAGGGAGCGCTCCACTTGAACCGTGCGTTCGCCGAGGCGATCCGCGTGCTGGACCGCTCCGACCTGCAGGTGCTCCTGCTCACCGGCCCCGCCCACGTCGACGGTGTTCGCGCGGCGCTCCCGTCGAGCGGACCCGTGACCGTGCGGGTGCAGGGATTCCTCGAACGGATGGAGCTCGCCTACGCGGTCGCCGATGCCGTCGTCGCTCGAGCCGGCGCGACGACGATCGCCGAGATCGCGGTCAGCGGGCTCCCGTCGCTGCTGATCCCGTACCCGTACGCCACCGGCCGGCATCAGGAGGCGAACGCCCGGGCGCTCCAGCGCGCGGGAGCCGCGACGATGCTGCTCGACGACGAGCTCGACGGGCACGTCCTCGCAGACAGGATCGGCTGGCTGCTGTCGGACGACGAGCGGCTGCGTTCGATGGGCGAACGAGCCCGCGCGTGGTCGAAGCCGGACGCCGCGAACGCGCTCGCGCGTACCGTCGTCGCGGCGAGGGACGGCGGGTGAGCGGCTACCGCCCGCCGCCGGGGTCGATCCCGACGCTCGAGGTCCCCGATCTCGGCGCGATCCGGCGCGTGCACATGATCGGCATCGGCGGCGCCGGCATGAGGAACCTCGCTCGGCTGTTCCGCGCGCGTGGGGTCGAGGTGACGGGTTCGGACCTGAAGGACTCGGAGGGCGTCCAGGAGCTGCGCGAGCTCGGCGCCACGGTCGCCATGGGCCACGCCGAGACCAACCTGGGCGACGCCGACGCGGTCGTGGTCTCGAGCGCGATCCGCGACGAGAACCCGGAGCTCGTCGAGGCGCGGCGCCGCGGGATCCCGACGTGGGCGAGGGCACAGGCGCTGGCCGCCGCGGCGACCGACCGTCGCGAGATCGCCGTCGCGGGAACGCACGGCAAGACGACGACCACGGCGATGATCGCCCTGGTCCTGGAACGCGCGGGGCTCGACCCGACGTACGTGATCGGCGGGGACCTGAACGAGTCGGGGAGCGGCGCCCACGCGGGTGAGGGCGACCTGTTCGTCACCGAGGCGGACGAGAGCGACGGATCGTTCCTGCTCGGCCGTCCGGCGGTCGGCGTCGTCACCAACGTCGAGCTGGATCACGTGGACTTCTACAGCGGCGGGCTCGCGGAGATCGAGAGCGCGTTCGTCGCGTTCGCCGAGCGGTGCGAGCACGTCGTCGTCTGTGCCGACGACCCATCCGCGATGCGCGCGGTGGCCGCGGCGGACCGGCCGGTCACGACGTACGGCACGCATCCGGACGCCGACTTCCGGCTGGACGTCGATTCGGTCGGTCCGGGCGGCGCCTCCGCGACGCTGGTCGTGGAGGGAGGGTCCCACGAGCTCTGGCTGGCCGTGGACGGCGCGCACAACCTGCTGAACGCCGCGGCGACGGTGGCGGTCGCGAGGGCGGTCGGCGTCCCCGCCGACGTGGCGGTCGCCGCGCTCGCCGGGTTCGCCGGCGTCCATCGACGGTTCGAGCTGCGCGGTTCGGTGCGCGGTGCCGATTTCTACGACGACTATGGTCATGTCCCCACCGAGCTCGAGGTCACCTTGGGGGTCGCTCGCCGAACCGATCACCGGCGAGTGCTCGCGGTCTTCCAGCCCCACCGCTACTCGAGGACGCAGGCCCTGTGGAGGGAGCTGGGGGCGAGTCTGGTCGGCGCCGACGTGATCGTGGTGACCGATGTCTACGGGGCCGCGCAGGATCCGATCCCCGGGGTGACGGGCAAGCTGGTCGTCGAGGGGATCGCGCGGACGGGGCGCGACCGCCGGATCGTCTACCTGCCACACCGCAACGACGTGGTCGAGTTCCTCGCGCGCGAGGTCCGACCCGGGGATCTGGTCCTCACGATGGGATGCGGCGACGTCTGGATGCTGGGCGACGCCGCGCTCGAACGGATCGAGGAGGCCTCGTGACGGCGCCGGCGGACGTGGTCGGGAGGGCGGAAGCGATCCTGCGCGCCGCCTGCGGCGACCGTGTGCGCACGCGGTTCGAGCTGGCGGCGCTCACCACCTTCCGCATCGGCGGGCCGGCCGCCCTGTTCCTCGAACCCGAGAACGAGTCCGACCTGGTCGCGGTCTCCGAGGCCGTGCGGCAGACGGGGATCCGGGTCGCCGTCCTCGGGAAGGGCTCGAACGTCCTCGTCGCGGACGAGGGATTCCCCGGCCTCGTGCTTCGTCTGGGCCGCGGGTACCGGTGGTCGGCGCGCGACGGCGAACGGCTCACCGCGGGGGGCGCGATGCCGCTGCCCGCGCTCGCCGGGGTGGCGCTGGCCCACGGGCTCTCGGGGCTGGAGTTCGGCGTGGCGATCCCGGCCTCGCTCGGAGGTTCCGTGCGGATGAATGCGGGCGCCCACGGCGGATCGCTCGCGGACGTGGTCGAGTCCGTCGACGTGTTCGGGCTGGCGGACGGCGTCGCGCAGCGGCTGGGCGCGGACCGCGCCGGCTTCGCGTACCGCCGCTCCGCCCTGCCGGCTGGCGCCGTGATCGTGGGCGCTACCGTCCTCCTCGCCGCGGGCGACCCGGGCGAGATCCGAGCCCGGATGGACGAGGCCCGCGAGTGGCGTCGGCGCACGCAGCCGCTCGCGGAGCCGAACTGCGGGAGCGTGTTCAAGAACCCCCCGGGCGACCACGCCGCCCGCCTGATCGAGGAGGCGGGCGCCAAGGGTCGCCGCAACGGCCTGGCCTCGATCTCGACGAAGCACGCGAACTTCATCGTCGCGTCGGACGGGGCGACCGCTGCCGACGTGCTGTCACTGATCCGTGAGGTCCAGGGCCTCGTCGCCCAGCGATCGGGCGTCCGTCTCGAACCGGAGGTGCATCTGCTTGGGGATCTCGCCCTCGCGACCCGCTGAGTGGTTCCGATCGCTCGGCGGCCGTCGCCGCATCGCCCTGATCGCCCTGGGTTCGGTCGCGCTCGTGATCGGTGGGGTCACCGCGGCGCGCTCGTCGGCGTTCGACGTCCGAGGGATCGAGGTGTCGGGCAACGACCACCTGCATCGACCGCAGGTAGTGCGGATCGCCGGCGTCACCGACGCGACCAACGCGCTCTGGCTGGACGAGGGTGAGGCCGAGCGGCGACTCGAGGCCGAGCCGTGGATCGCCGATGCGGACGTCCGCGTCACGTTCCCGCTGAACGTCGAGATCACCGTCCGTGAACGCACCCCGGTCGCGCTGGCCGAGGGCGCCTTGACGTCGCTGATGGCGGCCGACGGGACCGCGCTCGGATCGGGCACCGTCCCGCGGGGCCTGCCGGTGATCGACCTCGGTGGCGCGGGGTCGGTGGAGGGAGTCCGGCCCAGCCCGGTGGGTGCCGCACGGGTGCTCGGCGCGATGACGCCGACCCTGCGGGCGCGGGTCGCCCGAGTTCGGGTCCTGCTCGACGGGACGCTCGAGCTCCGTCTGCGCGACGGTCCGACCGTCAGCTTCGGTACGCCGGACGATGCCCGTCGCAAGGCGGTGACGATCGGCAGGATGCTCGTGTGGGCGCGAACGCAGGGGACACCGCTGCGAACGCTCTCGGTGGTCGCCGCCCTCGCGCCGGCAGCGACGTTCGTCGATCCGGCCTGATCCACGGTTGTTACCCGCACGACTAACGCGACCGGTGTGGATATTGACGGACCAGGGCGTAGATAGTAGCGTTGCGCAGTCAACGTCAAGTAGATATAACAATCAACGTTCAGTTGAGGTTCAGTTCTACGGGAGACACAACGGCGTTTCCCCAGGTAGACCGGGGGGCTTCACCCGGGGAGCGGAGGTCTCGGTGATGGATTCTCCTCAAAACTACCTCGCCGTCATCAAGGTGATAGGGATCGGCGGGGGTGGTGTGAACGCGGTCAACCGCATGATCGAAGGTGGTCTGCGGGGTGTCGAGTTCATCGCCGTCAACACGGACGCGCAGACGCTGCTGATGTCTGACGCGGAGGTCAAGCTCGACATCGGCCGCGAGACCACGCGCGGGCTCGGTGCGGGTTCGGACCCCGAGGTCGGTCGACGCGCGGTCGAGGAGCACCGCGACGAGATCGAGGAGATCCTCAAGGGTGCCGACATGGTGTTCGTCACGGCGGGCGAGGGCGGCGGCACCGGGACCGGTGGCGCACCCATCGTGGCCGAAATCGCCCGCGGGCTCGACGCGCTGACGATCGGGGTCGTGACGCGGCCGTTCGGGTTCGAGGGTCGTCTCCGTGCGACGCAGGCGGACCTCGGGATCACCGAGCTGAAGAAGGCCGTCGACACGTTGATCGTCGTGCCGAACGATCGTCTGCTCCAGGTCTCTGACCCGAGCACCCCGATGATCGACGCGTTCCGTACCGCGGACCAGGTCCTGTATCAGGGCGTCGACGGCATCACGTCGCTCATCACGACGCCCGGTCTGATCAACCTCGACTTCGCCGACGTCCGCTCGGTGATGACGGGTGCGGGATCCGCGTTGATGGGGATCGGCCACGGCTCAGGGGAGGACCGCGCCGAGGAGGCCGCACGGTTGGCGATCTCGTCGCCGCTGCTCGAGTCCTCGATCGAAGGGGCGCGCGGGTTGCTGCTCTCGGTCGCGGGTCCGACGGGCCTCACGCTGCACGAGGTGAACAAGGCGGCGGACACGATCACCCGGGTCGCGCACCCGGACGCGAACATCATCTTCGGCGCCGTGATCGACGATGCCCTCGGCGAGGAAGTTCGCGTGACGGTGATCGCGGCGGGGTTCGACAAGGTCCTGGCCGCGCCGACCACGTCCCGTTTCGCCGAGAACCGGCTGTCCAGCCTGCTCGAGGAGCCGGAGCCCCTCGCGGCGCCACTCGAAACCGTGCCGGCCTCCGCACCTCTGGAGGACGAGGACGACGTCATGCCGATGCCGTCCATCCTGGTCGAGGACGAGGACGAGATCTTCAAGCCCGCGCAGGAAGGGGTCGGCTTCGACGCGGAGGAGGATCTCGACATCCCGGACTTCTTGAAGAGCTGAAGAGCTAAGGGCGGGAACGTTCGCCCCGCACCGTGGGGGCGGGATCGTTTTCGAGCGGCCAGAGGCGCCCTTCCCCCGCCTCTGGGGCCCGGGTCCCGCCCCCTTTCCACGTCTGCGAGATGAACGAACCCCACCGGCCACCCTGGTGCTGATGTTCTTGATGTGCCTCCTGTCCTTCGCTGTGGGCTTCTGTTACCTTGCGTGACGTGGCCGCTTCCCCGACCTCGGACGTCCTGGCCGCCAACCTGGCGTCGATCCGCGAGCAGATCGCGGGCGCCTGCGAACGCTCGGGCCGAGACCCCGGCGGGGTCCGCATCGTGGCCGCGGCCAAGACCGTCGAACCGTACGCGATCGAACGGGTGCGCGATGCCGGCGTCCGGGAGGTGGGGGAGAACTACGTGCAGGAGCTCCGTGCCAAGCGTGGTCGCGTGGACGGGATCGTGTGGCACTTCATCGGGACGCTGCAGAGCCACTCGGCGCACCACGTCGCCGAGCTCGCCGACGTCGTCGAGACCGTCACTCCCGGTCGGGCGACCGAACGTCTCGGACGCCGTGCGGCCGGGATGGACCGTTCGATCCCCGTGTTGATCGAGGTGGACTTCACGGGGGAGCGGACGGGCGTGGCGCCCGATGCGCTCGAGGCCGCCGCGGACGAGGTGGCGCAGACCGAGGGCGTCGACCTGGTCGGTCTGATGACCCTGCCCCCGATGCCGTCCGTCGCGGAGGATTCGCGCCCGTTCTTCCGGCGGCTCCGAGAGCTCCGGGATGGGGTCGCCGAACACCATCCCGAGGCGAGGGAGCTCTCGATGGGAATGTCGCTCGATTACCCCGTTGCGGTGGAGGAAGGCGCTACGATGGTCCGGATCGGCACCGCCTTGTTCGGGGCACGGCGCCCGGAAGAACCAGGGAGGACGTGATGCCAGGCGTGTGGAAGAAGACGCTCACCTATCTCGGCCTCGTCGAGGACGATGAGTTCGTGGAGCTCGACGAGGTCGGGGCCGCTCCCGAGACCGCCGAGGTCCGTCGCTTCCAGCGACTGCAGACCGTTCGCGAGGTGGAGCTCGAGCCCGAGCACGAGGGGATCGTGCGCACCATCCCGTCGAGCCGCCCCGCGACCGCGGGGTCGATCCATAAGTCGGAGCCGCGCCGGTTCAACGAGGCGCGCGACATCGCCGACCGCTTCAAGAACGGGATCCCGGTCATCATGAACCTGCAGAGCACCGACGACACGATCGCGCGGCGGCTCGTCGACTTCGCCTCCGGTCTCGTCTACGGGCTCGACGGCAAGATCGAGATGGTGGCCAACCGCGTCTATCTGTTGACGCCCGCCAACGTGGACGTCTCCGCCGAGGACCGCGAGCGCATCGCCGGCGGCGACCTCTACAACCAGTTCTGACGCCGCTCGATCGTTCGACCCGTCCGCGATGACCGCCGCCGAGAACGCGCTGCTCAGTCTCCTGTGCGTCGTCCTGACGGTCTACACGATCTTGTTGTTCGTCCGCGTGATCATCTCGTGGGCGTTCATGTTCGGGTTCCGCCCTCCGTATTCGGGGCCGCTGCGGACGATCTTGGACCTGCTCGATGACGTCACCGAACCCATCCTGCGGCCCCTCCGGGCGCTGATCCCCCCGATCCGGGCCGGTGGCGTCGGGCTGGACCTTTCCATCCTCATCGCGTTCGTTATCCTTGCGGTCCTGCGGACCGCGCTGAACTGCTGACGGAGGGGGAAGGCTGCATGCGGAGGAAGAAGGGATCGGAGGACGCGCCGGCGACCGGCGACGCCCGGATCACGCCCGAAGAGGTGCAGCAGGTGGAGTTCCGCCTGGCGTTCCGGGGGTACAACGAGCGCGACGTCGACGCGTTCCTGGACCGGATCACCGAGGGCCTGTCCTCGTACCGCGAGGAGCTCGAGGCCGCGAGGTCGGGCTCAGGGTTGCCCCCGGCGGCCGCCGCAGCCTCCACGGGTGACGCGGACGCCATCGTGGCCCGCGCCCGCGCGGAGGCCGACGAGATCGTCCGGCGGGCCCAGGAGCAGGCGGCGGGGATCCGGGCCGCCGGTGCAGGCTCGGGCGACGCCCGTGGCGCGGTGGCCCCGTTCCTGAACAAGGAGCGTGAGTTCCTGCAGAGCCTCGGTGGGCTGGTGCAGACGCACGCCGAAGAGATCAGGCAGATGGTGATGGCGATCCGGGAGCGCGCGGAGGCATCGGCCTCGTCCGAGGCGCCGCGGCCCGCCGCGCCGGTCTCGTCCGTCCCGGAGGCTCGTTCCGAGGCCGAACCCGAGCGGACTGGCGAGCGAGGCACGGCCCCGATGCCCGCGGTCGTGCAACCTGCGGACCTCGAGCCGGCCTCGGCCGCCGAGATCCGCGAGCGGCTCCAGGCGGGCGAGCCGCCGGTCGAGATCGGATCCCCGGAGGACGAGGACCTCGCTCCCGAGGCGTCCCCGCCGATCGTGGTCGAGTCCGGGACCGAGCCGGTCTTCTCGACCGAGGGAGCACCCGCGAGCGAACGGCGCGAACGCTCCCTGCGCGAGCTCTTCTGGGGCGAGGACTAGGCGAACCGGTCGTCGGAGCCGGTCCCGCCGGTTCCGGTCAGGCCCCCCGGAGGCTGACGCCGACCACGGCGCCGTCGATCTCGAAGGTCTGCTCGAACGTCGCACCCGGTGCAGCCCCGTCCACCACGTCCACCGCCAGTGTCTCGGCGGCGATCCATCCGCGGTGCGCCCCGAGCGCCTCCTCGGCGGGGCCCTCGATACGCAGACCGAGCACGATGCGGTCGCCGACGTCGAGGCCGGCGGCCTTGCGCGCGTCCTGGACGGCGCGCACCAGCTCGCGGGCGAGACCCTCGGCACGGAGCTCGGGCGTGAGCTCGAGCTCGAGCGCGACCGTGATGCCGCCGTCGCTCGCGATCCCCCAGCCCTCGATCGTCTCCTGGACGAGGTCGACATCGCCGGGCGCGAGCTCCACCTGTTCGTCCCTTGGGGCGCCCCCGACGTCGAGGCGAACGGTCTCGCCACGGGCGAGCGCGGCGGCGAGCGACCCGTCGTCGCCTTCGAGCGCGGTCGCCGTGTCCTTGACCCTGGGTCCGAGCCGTGGGCCGAGGACCTTGAAGTTCGGCTTGGCGCGCCAGCGCCCGAGCTGGTCGGCGGACTCGGCGAACAGCACCTGTTTCACGTTCAGCTCCTCGGCGACCAGGTCCAGGAGCGGCTCGAGGGCGGCGTGGTCCCCGGCGTAGTGGACGACGGCCTCCAGCAACGGCTGGCGGACGCGCATCTTGGTTTCGGTGCGGACCCGGCGGCCGAGCTCGACGATCTGGCGGACCGCGGCCATCGCGTCGTCGAGCGTCGGGTCCACCAGACGCTCGTCTGACATCGGGTAGTCGGACAGGTGCACGGAGTCCAGCGCGCCCTCTCGACCTGCGGCTAGGTTGCGCCACAGGGTCTCCGCGACGAACGGGGTGAACGGGGCGAGCAGCTGGGCCAGGCTGACGAGGCACGTGTGCAGCGTGTGGAACGCCGCGCGCACGTCGTCGCCCCCATCGCCGGCCGGGTCCCAGAACCGACGGCGGGCCCGGCGCACGTACCAGTTCGACAGGTCCTCGACGAAAGCGGCGATCCGCCGGCCCGCACCGGTGGCGTCGTACGCCTGCAGGCCGTCGCGAGCGATCGCCTCGGTGCGCGAGAGCTGCGAGAGCACCCATCGGTCGAGCAGGGGCCGCCGCTCGACGACGACGTCGCCGTCGGACGGGTCGAACCCGCTCGCGTTCGCGTACGTGACGAAGAACGCGTACACGTTCCACAGCGGCAACAGGAACTGGCGGACGACGTCGTCGAACATCTCCATGCTCACCCGGCGCGGTGACCACGGCGAGCCGCCGGTGAGCAGGAACCAGCGGAGCGCGTCGGCGCCCTGCCGATCCATCACCTCGAACGCGTCGACGGTGTTGCCGAGCGACTTCGACATCTTGCGCCCGTCCCGGTCGACGAGGTGACCCAGGCACACCACGGTCCGGTAGGCAGTGGAGTCGAAGAGCAGCACGCCCTCGGCCATCAGCGTGTAGAACCATCCGCGCGTCTGGTCGATCGCCTCGGAGATGAAGTCGGCGGGGAAGTACTCCTCGAAGCGTTCGAGCCCGCGCCCGAGCTCGGGGTGATACCCCCACTGGGCGTAGGGCATCGCACCGGAGTCGTACCAGGTGTCGATCACCTCCGGGACCCTCGTCGCGACGCCACCGCAAGCCGGGCACGGGAAGGTCACGTCGTCGATACCCGGCCGGTGCGGGTCGAGCTCGGTGACGTCGCGGCCCCCGAGCTCGGAGAGCTCGTTCAATGATCCGATCGCCGTGTCGTGTCCCTGCTCGCACCGCCAGATCGGCAACGGGGTACCCCAATAGCGTTCGCGCGAGAGCGCCCAGTCGACGTTGTTGCGGAGCCAGTCCCCGTAGCGGCCGTGCTTGATGTGGTCCGGATACCAGTCGACCTCATCGTTGACCTCGAGCAGCCGCTCCTTGGCCGCGGTCGTCCTGACGTACCACGAGCTCCTCGCGATGTAGATCAGCGGCGTGTCGCACCGCCAGCACAGCGGGTACGCGTGGATGAGCGTTCCGGCCCGAAGCAGCAGCCCGCGCGAACGCAGGTCGGCGATGATGGCCTCGTCGGCCTCCTTGAAGAACTCGCCGCGGACGAACGCCGGGGCCTGGTCCGTGAACCGGCCCTCGCCGTCGAGCGGCTTGAACGTCGCCCATCCCTCGCGCCTGCCGATCTCGAGGTCCTCGGGACCGAACGCCGGCGCCAGGTGGACCACGCCGGTGCCGTCCTCGAGCGAGACGAAGTCGGCTGCCACCACGCCGTGGGCGCCCTCGACGTTCGGGTACAGCGGCTCGTACCGGGCTCCCACGAGCGTAGCCCCCTCGAACGGGCGACCCACGGGCCGAGCATCCGGCGATA
>Ga0207578_1000019_pt1 | contig 34903 bp, 35 predicted proteins | sample NitcycUWRG10K412_FD_188278 | JGI IMG/M metagenome (GOLD analysis project Ga0207578, IMG submission 188278) | Soil microbial communities from Arlington Agricultural Research Station in Wisconsin, USA - Nitrogen cycling UWRJ-G10K4-12 (SPAdes) | ecosystem: Environmental > Terrestrial > Soil >... | reverse complement strand
CGACAGCTGCAACCGCACCTGACACGCTCCCTCGGTCGTCGGTCTGGCGACGGTGTTCGGAGCAGGTGGGGGGACCAGTTCGTACGAGGAGATCGAGAACACCGATCTCATCGTGCTGTGGGGGTCGAATGCGCGCGAGACGCATCCGATCTTCTTCCACCACGTGCTGAAGGGGATCCGCAAAGGCGCCCGGCTCGTCGTCGTCGATCCTCGTCGGACGACCTCTGCCCAGTGGGCCGACCTATGGCTCGGGATCGACGTGGGGTCGGACATCGCGCTGTCCAACGCCATGGCGCGCGAGATCATCGTCTCTGACCTCGTGAACGAGGCGTTCGTCAAGCGGGCGACGATGCGATACCGCGCCTACCGGGACTCGGTGATGGAGTGGACCCTGGAGCGCGGCGAGCAGGCGACCGGGATCCCCGCCGAGGTGATCAGCGAGTTCGCGCACACCTACGCGAAGGCCGACCGGGCCGAGATCTGCTGGACCCTCGGCATCACCGAACACCACAACGCCACCGATAACGTGCTGGCGCTGATCAACCTCGGGTTGCTCTGCGGGCACGTGGGCCGCTACGGGAGCGGCCTGAACCCGCTCCGCGGTCAGAACAACGTGCAGGGGGGCGGCGACATGGGTGCGATCCCCAACAAGCTGCCGGGGTTCCAGGACATCGAGAACGATCCCGAGGCCTGCGCGCGGTACGAGCAGGTGTGCGGCGTCCCGGTGATCCGCAAGTACGGCCGGAACCTGACGCAGATGTTCGACGGGATGGAGCACGGGGTGCTGACCGCGCTCTACGTGATCGGCGAGAACCCGGCATCCTCGGAGGCCGACGTCGGCCGCGCTCGCAAGCTCATGGGCAACCTCGACACCTTGATCGTCCAGGACCTGTTCATGACGAAGACCGCGAAGATGGCGGACGTCGTCCTGCCGGCCTCCAACTCGGCGTTCGAGTCCGAGGGGACGGTCACCAACAGCGAGCGGCGGGTGCAGCGCGTTCGCAAGGTGCTCGAACCTCCGGGCGACGCGAAGGACGACATCTGGATCATCGCGCAGCTCGCGAAGCGGCTCGGTCGGGACTGGGGCGAGATCACGCCGCACTCGGCCTGGGACGAGCTCCGGGCGGTCTCGCCGATGCACTCCGGGATGACCTACGAACGCCTCGAGCGGCTCGAGGGGATCCAGTGGCCGTGCTACGACGAGGAGCACGAGGGGACGCTGTTCCTCCACGCCCGGCTGTGGGAGGAGGACCGCGAGAAGCGGGGGCCGAAGGCGCCGTTCAGCGTGACGCCGTTCGAGCCCCCGGTGGACGAACTGACGGAGGAGTTCCCGCTCCGCCTGACGACCGGCCGCCGGCTCGACTCGTTCAACACCGGTGTCCAGACGGGCGGGTACACGTCGTCGCTCCGACGAGGCGAGACGGTCGACGTTTCCCCCGAGGACGCCGATCGGCTTGGCGTTGCCGAGGGTGAGGTCGTCCGCGTGACCTCGCGACGTGGTTCGCTCGAGGTCCCGGCTCGGGTCGATCGAGGCCTGCGCCCGGGGCTCGTGTTCATGACTTTGCACTTCCCCGACCAGGTCGACACGAACATCCTCACGATCGACGCTACTGACCCCAAATCCGGGACCGCCGAGTTCAAGGCGACCGCGGTCCGGATCGAGAAGATCTCCGAATCGGTGGAGGCGTAGCGCCGCCGTGGACCTCGTCCTTTCCGACGACCTCGCCAGCGACGACGAACGCGCCGCCGTCGACGCGGTCCTCGGCGCGGCGACCTCCGGCTGGTCGGGCGGGGAACGCACCGAGGCGGACGGGCGCGTGGCTCGGGGCGGGCACGAGGCGCGTGAGCAGCGCCACCTGTTGCTCCCCGTCCTTCATGCGCTGCAGTCGAGCGCGGGCTGGATCAGCCCCGGCGGTCTCCGCTACGCGTGCGAGCGCCTCACGATCCCGCCCGCCGAGGCCTACGGCGTCGCGACGTTCTACGCGATGTTCTCTGTCGAACCGCGACCGACGACGGTCCTGCACCTGTGCGACGACATCGCGTGCAAGGTCGCGGGTGCGGAAGGCCTGATCGAAGAGGTGATCCGACAGGTCGGTTCCGAGCAGGTCCTTCGGAGCCCGTGTCTCGGGATGTGTGAACGCGCGCCGGCGGCGCTCCTGCAGGGCTCCGGCTCGAGGGACGTGGCGTTCGGCCCGGTCTCGGTCGAACGGCTCGACCCGTTCCTGCGCGGCGGTCCGTGGACGACGACGAGCGACGCGGAGGTCATCGACGTCGCGCCGCAGACCCACGCCACGCGTGAGCTGCTCCGGTTGCTCCGCCGGGTCGGCGTGGTCGACCCGGCTTCCCTCGATGACTACCGGGCGCACGGTGGGTACGAGGCGCTTCGGCGGGCGGTCGAGCTCGGTCCCGAGGGCGTGATCGCCGAGCTCAAGGACTCGAAGCTCCAGGGCAGGGGCGGAGCCGCGTTCCCCGCGGGCGTGAAGTGGGAGGCGGTCGCGAAGCAGCCGGTCCAACCCCACTACTTCATCTGCAACGCCGACGAATCCGAGCCCGGCACGTTCAAGGACCGGATCCTGATGGAGCACGACCCATTCGCAATCCTGGAGTCGCTCACGATCGCCGGGTATGCGACCGGTTCGGAGAAGGGGTTCATCTACATCCGCGGCGAGTACCCGCTCGCGACCTCGAGGCTCGAGCACGCGATCGAGTTGGCGTACGCCCACGGGTTCCTCGGCGCCGACGTGATGGGGGAGGGGTTCGCGTTCGACGTCGAGCTCCGGCGCGGCGCCGGCGCGTACATCTGCGGCGAGGAGACCTCGCTGTTCAACTCGATCGAGGGCAAGCGCGGTGAACCCAGGAACAAGCCACCGTTCCCGGTCGAGCGCGGCGTGTTCGGCAAGCCGACCGGGATCAACAACGTCGAGACGCTCGTGAATGTGCTCGAGGTGCTCACGCTCGGCGGCGAGGCGTACGCCCAGATCGGGACGACCGATTCGACGGGATCCCGGCTGTTCTGTCTCTCTGGCTGCGTCGAGCGCCCCGGCGTATACGAGGTCGAGCACGGCATCACGCTGCGCGAGCTGCTCGAGACGGCCGGCGGCGTGCGGGGCGGCAAGGAACTGAAGGCGATCCTGCTCGGCGGTGCAGCGGGGTCGTTCGTCACGGCCGACGACCTCGACCTGCGGCTCACGTTCGAGGACTCGAAGGCCGCGGGGGTCACGCTGGGGTCGGGGGTCGTGATGGCGTTCGACGAGGACGTAGACCTGACCGACATCGTCCTTCGGATCGCGGCGTTCTTCCGCGACGAGTCGTGCGGGCAGTGCGTTCCGTGCCGGGTGGGCACCGTCCGGCAGGAGGAGGCGCTCGCCCGGGTCATCAGTGGTCGGGCGAGCGGCTCGCTCACCGACGAGCTCGCGCTGATCGACGAGATCGGGCAGGTGATGCGGGACGCATCGATCTGCGGTCTCGGGCAGCTGGCCGCGAACGCGGTCGACTCGGCGATCCACCGCCTCAAGATCTTCGACGGAGGTGCTGCGTGACGGTCGTCCCGCTCGCCCCGCCCACCCGGCTGATCGAGCTCGAGGTGGACGGCAAGCCGGTCCGTGTCCCCGAGGGCTCGACGATCCTGGACGCGCTCCGCGGCGAGGGCGTCGACACACCGACGCTCTGTTACGCCGACAACCTGACGCCCGTCAACGCGTGCCGGGTGTGTGTTGTCGAGCTCGAGGGCTCGCGCGTGCTGGTGCCCTCGTGTGCGCGCAAGGCGGAGGCGGGGATGAAGGTCAAGACCGACTCCGAACGCGTTCGGCTCTCGCGCAAGATGGTGCTCGAGTTCCTGGGTTCCAGCGTCGACGTCGGGCTCACGGGGGCCGACGTCGAGCGCTGGCAGACCGACTACGGCGCCGACCCCGCCAGGTACGGCGCGGCAGCTGAGCCCGCGGCGGCGGGCGAGCGCGACGCGCGCCACGCGGGTCATCACCACGAGCCGGACGGCGCGGCGGCCGAGACCGTCCGTCAGCCGGTCAAGGTGGACAACGAGCTCTACGTCCGCGACTACTCCAAGTGCATCCTCTGCTACAAATGCGTCGAGGCATGCGGGGTCGACGCACAGAACACGTTCGCGATCTCGGTGGCCGGTCGTGGGTTCGACGCGCGGATCTCGACGGAGTTCGACGTCGGGCTGCCGGATTCCGCGTGCGTCTACTGCGGGAACTGCATCGGTGTGTGCCCGACGGGCGCACTGATGTTCACCAGCGAGCACGAGATGCGCGAGGCCGGCACCTGGGACGAATCGCAGCAAACGGTAACCGAGACGATCTGCCCGTACTGCGGCGTCGGTTGCGACCTCGAGGTCCACGTGCAGGACAACTCGATCGTGAAGGTCACCTCGCCCTCGGACAACCAGGTGACGAGCGGCCACCTGTGCATCAAGGGGCGGTTCGGGTTCCAGTTCGTCCAGAACCGCGCCGAACGACCCACGGGGGACCGGCCTGCCTGAGGTCGCGGGCGTCGTCCTGGCGGGCGGGCGCTCGACGCGGTTCGGCCGCGACAAGCTCTCCGAGCCCTACCGCGGGATGCCGATGCTGCAACACGCCGTGCTGCGTCTGGGCGAGGTGTGTTCGGAGGTGATCGTCGTCCTCGCGCCCGATGCGCCCGAACCGCCGATGCCGATCGGCGCCCCGGCGCGGTTCGCGCGCGACCCGATCGAGGGCGAGGGCCCGCTCGCCGGGGTCCACGCGGGGTTGCTCGCCGTCGGGGCCGAGTTCGCCCTGGTCACCGGCGGCGACATGCCGGACCTGCAGACCCGGGTCCTGCTCGAGATGCTGCAGGTGGCGGGGGAGGCCGACGTCGACGCCGTGGCGCTCCAGGACGGCGAGGGATTCCGGCCGCTTCCGAACGTCGTTCGGACCGCGAGGGCGGTCGAGGTGGCGCACGCGCTGCTGCACGACGGTCGGCGGGCCCTGCGCGATCTCCTCGACGCGTTGCGGCTCGCCGTGATCGACGAACCGACGTGGCTCGCTCTGGATCCCGAGCGCCGAACGCTCTTCGACATCGACGAGCCGGACGATCTGCCGAAGTGATCCACGCGGTTCCCGCCGCGAGTCAGGACGACGAGGAGAGCAGCGCCGCCCCGCCGTCGCGCCGTCTCTAAGGCGGGTCGGCGTCCCTCGAGAGGGCGCGGGCGCGATCGGCGAAGGCTGTCGCTCCCTTGGATTCGGCCAGTCCGATCGCCTCGCGCCGGAGTTGCGTCGCCTCCGCGGGGTCTCGGCTCTCGACCCATCTCGCCAGAGCGATCCGCGTGTCGATGCGCCACGGCGCCATGTCCGTCTCGTCGATGAGGGCCAGCGCTCGCCGGAGGTGAGCCTCTGCGGAAGGGTCCCCACGAGCTTGCAGCACCAGACCACGTGCCTTCTGGATACCGACCTGCGTGGCGCGGTCGTCGGGGGACCCGGTGCGCTCCGCGACCTCGATCCAGCGATCGGCTTCACGCAGGTTGCCTCGCTCGACCTCGAGCTCCGCGAGCATCGTCGAGTGCGTGGACAGGAACGCGGATTCGCCCATCGACTCGAGCGCCTCGCAGCTCTCGCGCAGGATCACCGCAGCGGCATCGAGGTCGCCCGCGAGCCATTCGTTGCGGCCCGCGTTCTGCGCGGCCGACCAGTAGTCGATCGGCAGTCCCAGCTCCTGCGCCAGCGCACGACCCTCCGCGATCAGCGCGCGCGCTCGATCGAACGCCCCTTTCATCGAGTACATCGTCCCTAAGCTCCGCAGGACCGATTGCTCCAGGCGCCGGTTCCCGGTCGCCCGGGCCTCGTCCAGGATCGCGTCGCTCTGGGCGATCCCCTCGTCCAGCGCGGTCGGCCCGAGGGCGTTGCACGCGCTGATCAGGCCGAGGAGGTCGCCCTCCGTAACTCCGTCGCCGGCGGCTCGAGCATGAACCATGCCGCGCTCGGCCGACGTGCGTGACTCCTCGACGTGTTCCTCGAACCATTGCCCGAACGCGATCGTGGACCATGCCAAGGCCTGACCCCGCTCGTCTCCATCGGCCTCGAAGAGCGCGATCGCGCGCTCGGCCGCGGTCTTCAGGTCCGCCACGTTGGCCTCCGAACTCCCCAACATCTGGACGGTCGCCATGGCGCAGCGCGCGTACGCCGCGGCGCGCTCGTCGTTCGCGGCGTCGGCTCGAACGATCGCGTCGCTCAACAGCTCTCTCGCCTCGGGGAGGGAACCCGAATCCGCCAGAGCGAACCCGAGCACCCACGCGATCTCGAGCCGGTCGGCCTCGTCGGCATCGCGCAGGTCGACCGCATGGCGGAGCAGGCTCGCGGCCGTCGGGGCGTCTCCTCGTTCGGCCGCCCGCAGCCCGGCCGCGCGGAGGTGTTCGAAGGCCGAACGTGCGAGCCGATCCGTGTGCTCGTCGTGCAGGCCGAGCTCGTCGCGCATCCGATGAGCCTGCTCGAGGTGGTACCCGATGAACTCGTCGAACTCCGTCGTGCGTTCGGCAAGGGAAGCCTGCAGGTGCTCGGCGAAGGCTTCGTGGAGCGAGGCTCGCTCCGCCTTGGGGATCGCATCGTAGGCGGCATCCCGCAGCAGGATATGGCGGAACCGGAGCCCGTCGGCGCCGCCGAGATCGGAGGGCACCGGCCGAAGGACGTCTTTCAGCAGTAGGCGGCCGAGGTGGTCCTCGATGCGACCCGCGCTCTCGCCGGAGACGAGCGCGCGCACCGCCGAGCGGTCGAACACCTCGCCCACGACCGCCGCGGCCTCCACGACCCGCCGCTCCTCGGGCGAGAGTCGATCCAGGCGCGAGGCGAGCAGGGCCGAGATCGCGGGAGGGACCTGCACGTTCGAGAGGTCGGTCGTGGCGACCCACTCGCCGTCCTTCTGCACCAGGATGGCGTCGTCGACGAGCATCGACAGCATCTCCTCGACGAACAGCGGATTGCCGTTGGCGGCGGCTCGGATGCGCTCTCGGATCTCGGGCGTGAGTGCCGGGTGCCCGAGCAGGTTCTCGATCAGCGCATCCGCCTCGGGTTCGGAGAGCGGTTCGAGGTGGACGCTGGTCGCGTTGCGCTGGCCCCCGCCCCAGCCGGGGCGGTCCTCCAGGAGCTCGGGGCGCGCCATGCAGACGAGGAGGATCGGGACGTCTCGGGACCACGCACCCACGTGTTCGATCACCTCGAGCAACGTCGGCTCTGCCCAGTGGATGTCGTCGAATACGGCGACGAGTGGCCGCCGCCGCCCGAGGGCCTCGAGGAACCGGCGGACCGCCCACGGGGGCTCGACCGGCCCCGAGCCGTTCAGGCCCAGCATCCCGGACAGATGCGCGGCGACGGTCTCGCCGTCCGGTGTGCCCTCGAGCAGCTCGCGGAGTTCGGCCCGCGCCCGTTCGGGCGGGTCGTCCTCCGCGATGCCCGCGGCCTGGATCGCCATCTCGGCGATCGGCCAGAAGGTGATGCCCTCGCCGTAGGACAGGCAGCGTCCTGAGAGCACCTGCGCTCGGCCGGCGACCGAGGCGACGAACTCCCGGACCAGGCGCGACTTGCCGATGCCGGCCGGCCCCAACACGGTGAACAGGTGACACGCGTCCTCCGTGGTGGCCGCCTCGAACGCGTCCAGCATCATCCGCAGCTGGAGGTCGCGCCCGACCATGGGGGAGTCCAGGCGGCGCTCGTGCCCGGCGACCCCTGCCCGGACCGACAACAGGCGGTACGCGTCGACGACATCCGCCTTCCCCTTCAGCGCGAGCGGGTCGACCGGATCGGCGTCGATCGCGTCCCGCGCCAGGGCGAACGTCTCCTCGCCGATCAGGATCTCACCCGGCCCGGCCGCCTGTTCCAGGCGTGCGGCCGTGTTGACCGCGTCCCCGGTGACGAGCGCTTGACCCGCGCTCGGATCCCCGGCCACGACGGGGCCGGTGTTGACGCCGATCCGTGTCTGCAACGTCACGGACCACTCGCGTTCGAGGTCGGCGTTCAGCTCGGCCAGGGCGGCCTGCATCTCGTGCGCTGCCCGAACCGCCCGGACGGCGTCGTCCTCGTGGACGACCGGGATCCCGAACACCGCCATCACGGCGTCGCCGATGAACTTCTCGACGGTGGCGCCGTGGGACTCGAGCACGGCCTGCATCCGCTCGAAGTAGCGCGACATCACGGTGCGCAGTGACTCGGGATCGAGCCGTTCGCCGAGGGCGGTCGAGCCGGTCACATCGCAGAACACCACGGTGACGGTCTTGCGTACCTCACGGGTCGCGGCGGGCGCATCGAGTCTCGCGCCGCACTCGGAGCAGAACTTCGCATCGTCGGCGTTCTCGTGCCCGCAGTTCGGACAGTCGGTCACGGTCGAAGTCTAGGCGCGGCGGTAGGGTCGGGTCGGGATGCACGAACCGATCCGGCTCGGTGGCGTGGAGATCTCGGTCGTCTGCGAGGGCTACGCGCCGCTCGAGCTCTCCGACGAGATGCCGGGCGCCGAGATCGACTGGGCGGTCGAGCGCGCCCGCTACCCGTGGGCGTTCGTCGGCGAGGACGCGTGGCCGTGGCACGTCCACGCGTTCGCGCTCCGAACGCCCACGGGCCTGCTGCTGGTCGACGCCGGGGTGAGCCCGTTCCCGCCCGTTCGGCCCTGGGCCGAGCACACCCCGCTCGAGGAGGCGCTCCCGATCGCCGGGGTCGACCCGGCCGAGGTCCGGATGGTGGTGCACACCCACCTGCACGCCGACCACGCGGGCGGCTCGGTCGTGGACGGCGAGCCCCGATACCCGAACGCCGTGCACGTCGAGCACCCGGCGGACTGGTCGCGTTCGGTGGGGGCGGACCATCCCAACTGGGCGCGCGGCGCGATGCAACGGCTGTTCGAGCTCGGGATGGTCGACCTGGCCGAAGAGGACCGCGAGGTGTGGCCCGGCGTCCGGGTGGTGCACGCGCCGGGGCACACGCCGGGTCACCGGTCGGTCGTGCTCGACGACGGTGACCGATCGATGCTGTTCACCGGCGACCTCCTGCACACGCCGCTCCAGATCGTGGCCCCGGAGCACCCCTCGAACCACGATGTCGACGCGGACGAGGCCTGCCGATCCCGGGTCAACCTCGTCGGCCGGGCCCTGGACGAGGGCTGGATCGTCGCGGTGAGCCACTTCGCCCGCCCGTTCGGGCGGGTGGGCCCGTCCGGGTGGGTCGAAGAGCCGCCGCCGAAGGGCTGATGCCGAACCCGCCCAACCCGGGTAGATTCGTCCCTGAAGAGCGGGCCTCGCCGGGGTCCAGCCGTGCGTGGACCGGCGAGCTTCTCCCGCGCATCAAACCCTCGGACCCTCCGAAAGGACCTCGGCCATGCCGCGTCGTGTCCTCATCATGGGAGCCGCCGGGCGCGACTTCCACAACTTCAACGTCGCCTACCGCGGCGACCGTCGCTACGAGGTCGTCGCCTTCACCGCGACGCAGATCCCGTACATCGACGACCGGATGTACCCGTCCAGCCTCGCCGGCGAGCGCTATCCGAACGGGATCCCGATCCACGACGAGAGCGAGCTCGCGCAGCTGATCAGGGACGAGCGGGTCGACGACGTCGTCTTCAGCTACTCGGACGTGAGCCACCAGTACGTGATGCACCGGGCCAGCGAGGTGCTCGCGGCCGGCGCGAACTTCGAGCTGCTCGGTCCGAGCGAGACGATGCTGAAGGCCACCGTCCCGGTCGTCGCGGTCTGCGCCGTCCGGACGGGCTCGGGCAAGAGCCAGACGACGCGCGCGATCGCGCAGACGCTGAAGGACCAAGGCAAGCGCGTGGTGGCCGTTCGGCATCCGATGCCGTACGGGAACCTCGAGGCCCAGCGGGTGCAACGGTTCGCGACGCTCGAGGACCTCGACCGCTACGACACCACGATCGAGGAGCGCGAGGAGTACGAGCCCCACATCACCTCGGGCACGATCATCTACGCGGGCGTCGACTACGGCGACATCCTCGAGCGGGCGCAGGCCGAGTGCGACGTGCTGCTATGGGACGGCGGCAACAACGACCTGCCTTTCTACGCGCCGGACGTCCACGTCGTGGTCGCCGACCCTCTGCGCGCCGGGCACGAGACCAGCTACCACCCCGGCGAGGCCAACCTGCGCATGGCCGACGTGATCGTCATCAACAAGATGGACTCGGCCGCGATCGAGCAGGTGAACCAGCTGATGGACACGATCCGCGAGCTGAACCCGACCGCCACCGTCGTCAGGGCCAACAGCCGCGTCTCGGTGGACGACCCCGAGGCGATCCGCGGGAAGCGGGCGCTCGTCGTGGAGGACGGCCCGACGCTCACCCACGGCGAGATGAAGTTCGGAGCGGGGGTCGTCGCGGCGCGCGCCCACGGCGCCGCCGAGATCGTCGACCCGCGACCCTGGGCGGTCGGCTCGATCGCGGAGACCTTCCGTAAGTACGACGTCGGCCCGGTGCTGCCGGCGATGGGCTATTCGGACGGTCAGCTCGCCGAGATGGCGCAGATCATCGACTCGGCCGAGGTGGACGTCGTGGTGATCGGCACGCCGATCGATCTCCGGCGCGTCATCGAGATCAGCAAGCCCGCCGTCCGTGTTCGGTACGACCTCGAGGTGCTGCCGGACTCGCCGAGCCTGCTCGACGTGCTGAAACCCGTCCTCGAGTAGGCCGATGGAACGCGTCGTCATCGCGCTCGGCGGGAACGCGCTGCTGCGCCGCGGCCAAGACGACACGTTCGAGAACCTGTACGGGTCGTCGCGTTCGGCGGCCGAGGGGATCGCCGACATCGCCGCCGCCGGCTGGGAGGTCGTGGTCACCCACGGGAACGGTCCGCAGGTAGGCCGGATCCTCCTGCAGCAGGAGGCCGCGAAGCGGTGGGTGCACCCCATGCCGCTGGACGTCTGCGGCGCCGAGAGCCAGGGACTGATCGGCTACCTGCTCCAGGTGACGATCGGCGACGTCTTCTTCGAACGCGGGATGGAGCGGCCGGTCGCGACGGTCCTGACGCTCACGCGCGTCCGCCCCGACGATCCGGCGTTCGCGAACCCGACCAAGCCGATCGGTCCGTTCTACGAGGAGGCCGAGGCGAGGCAGCTCGAGACCGAGCAGGGCTGGGTGCTGAAGCCCGATCCGCACGGCGGGTTCCGCCGTGTCGTGCCCTCGCCGGACCCGTACTCGATCGTCGAGGCGCCGGTGATCCGAACGCTGATCGCCGAGGGTACGATCGTGATCGCGTCGGGCGGAGGTGGCATCCCGGTGATCGAGGAGGGCCCGAGGCTGATCGGGCGCGAGGGCGTGGTCGACAAAGACCTTGCGGCGGCGATCCTTGCCCGCGACGTCGAGGCCTCGGCGCTGCTGATCCTCACCGACGTCCGGGCTGTGCAACGTGGGTTCGGCACCGACCGGGCGGAGCCGATCGAGCGGATGACCGCGAAGGAGGCCCGAACGATGCTCGAGGCCGGGGAGTTCGGCGCCGGCTCGATGGGCCCGAAGGTCGAGGCCGCGGTCCGGTTCGTCGAGCAGGGTGGCGCGCGCTCGGTGATCGGGGATCTCGACGCGGCGGTCGCGGTGCTGGTGGGAGAGTCCGGCACGAGCATCGTCGCGGACTAACCTCCGATCCGAGATGCGCGTGCGGGTCGTGGTGCACAACGTCCTTGGGTTCAGGGACGGGTTCGAGCGCCTCGAGCGGCTGGTCGGCCACTTCGAGCCCGATCTCCTCCTTCTGAACGAGACCGGGGGACGATGGCGTCTCCGGCGGTTCGCGAACGCCCTCGGCATGAAACTCGCCGCCGATCCGTGGTCGCCGTTGCGCCGCCGCGTGAAGGACGCGGTGCTGGTCAGGCCGCCCTGGACGATCGTCGAGCACCGCCAGCACCGATTCAACGGGGGTCCCTGGCTCTACCCCCGAGGAGCGCTGATCGCGAGGCTCGGGCATGGCGGAGCGAGGCTGTGCGTGATCTCAACCCATCTGGGTCTTCGCCCTCGTGAGCGTCTCGAACACGTTCGAGCACTCGTCGCTCTCGTCGACCGAGTCGGCGCGCCGATCCTCGTCGGCGGAGATCTGAACGAGAAACCGGACGGGCGAGCCGTGGGGCTCCTGTCCGAACGGTTCCGCGATGCCTGGCTGCTGGGCGGCGACGCCGACGGAGACACGTTCCCGGCGGACGAGCCGACGGCGCGGATCGATTACCTGTTCGTCTCGGAAGGCATCGCGGTCGAGCGCGTCCTCGTGCCGCCGGGTCCCGACGCGCGCGAGGCCTCCGACCACCGGCCGCTCGTCGCCGAGCTCACGCTGCCCGGGTCCGAGTAGGCTCGGGCCGATCGCTCCCGAAGGAGGACCGGCGATGCTCTCACCCGACATCGAGATGGCGATGAACACGCAGATCGCGGCCGAGCTCTACTCCTCGCACCTGTATCTCGCGATGTCCGCCTACTGCGAGGAGCAGGCTCTGCCGGGGTTCGCGCACTGGTTCCGGTTGCAGTCGGACGAGGAGCGCGACCACGCCCTGAAGTTCCTGCGCCACGTCGTCGATCGCGGCGGACGGGTGATGCTCACGAGCGTCGACGAGCCCCCGTCGGACTTCGGCAGCCCCCAGGGCGCGTTCGAGCAGGCGCTGGCGCACGAGATGAACGTGTCGATGATGATCGACGGGTTGTTCGGGATGTCCGTCAAACACGGCGACTACGCGAGCCAGGTGTTCCTGCAGTGGTTCGTGACCGAACAGGTCGAGGAGGAGCGCACGGCGGGCGAGATCGTGCAGACGCTGAAGACGCTCGGGGGTGAGCCGGCGTCGCTGCTGATCCTGGATCGCGAGCTCGGGTCGCGCAGTGCCGAGCGCTAGACGGCCACCCCTAAACCGAGCGCTTGCGCCGGCCGGGGTTCACGAACAGCGTCCCGACCATGTACAGGAACACGAGTCCGACCGCTCCGGTCAGGCCGACCAGGAGGAGGGCGAACGTCCACTCGAGCAGACCCCAGGCGGCGAGCACGACGCCATGCTACCCGAGCGTCGGCTCGGGCCCGTCAGATCCTGGAGGTCGGCACCAGGATCTCGGCGTTCACCCACGAGACCCCCACCCCGAGGTAGTCGGCCGCCGCCTCGGACAGGTCGATCACGCGTTCCAGGCGGCCGTAGGGCCCGCGGTCGTTGACGAGCACGATCGCGCACTTGCCTCGTACGACACCTGGAGGAACGTGCCGAACGGGAGGGAGCGGTTCGCCGCGGTGAACAGCCTCGGGTCGAAGATCGCCCCCGTCGCCGTCGGCTGACCGCGGACCTCCCACCCGTACCACGATGCCTAGCCGCGCGGAGACCAGGAGTCGTTTCGGCACCGGACATCCCTCGGGTTGCGGTGTTTGGGGCCGGGACGGATCGACCGGGCCGTACAATCCAGGTTCTCGACAGCCCGACCACGTGACTTGACCGCAGGCACGACCCGACTGGAGCGCGACGAGTGACCACAAGGATCGGCGTCCTCACGGCCGGCGGGGACGCGCCCGGCCTGAACGCGGCGATCCGCGCGGTCGTGCGCACGGCGATCGGCGTGCACGGGTTCGAGGTCCTCGGGTTCCGAAAGGGTTGGCGCGGCGTCATGGACGGGAACGTCCTCGAGCTCACCCCGGCGTCCGTCCAGGGGATCCTGCACCGCGGCGGGACGATCCTCGGGTCCTCCGGCGCGGACCCGTACCACGAGCAAGGTGTCGAACGTGTCCGCCGTACGTTCGCGGACCTGGGTGTCGACGCCTTGGTCACGATCGGTGGCGAGGGGACGATGGGCGCCGCGGCGCACATGTCGTCCGAGGGCGTGCCGGTGGTCGGCATCCCGAAGACGATCGACAACGACCTGTCGGGCACCGACGCGTGCATCGGGTTCGCGACCGCGGTACAGGTCGCAACCGACGCGATCGATCGGCTCCACACCACCGCCGAGAGCCACGACCGACTCATGGTGGTCGAGGTGATGGGCCGCAGCGCGGGATGGATCGCGCTGTCGTCCGGGATCGCGGGAGGCGCGGACACGATCTTGGTCCCGGAGCATCCCTTCGACCTGGAGGAGGTCGCCTCGGTGCTTCGGCGACGCCACCTGACGGGGCACTCCTTCTCGATCGTCGTCGTGGCGGAGGGGGCGTTGCCGGCCGAGGGCACGATGCCTCCGCCCGAGTACCCGACCGATCCTCAGGGCGCGCCGCGCTTCGGCGGCATCGCGTACGAGATCGCGCCGAAGCTCGAGGAGCTGACCGGCTGGGAGACGCGGGTGACGGTACTCGGTCACGTCCAGCGAGGTGGCTCGCCGGTCGCGGCGGATCGGATCGTGGCGACGCGGTTCGGGGTCGCGGCGACCGACCTGATCGCGCAGGGTGGGTTCGGCCAGATGGTGGCGCTGCACGGTGACCGGATCGGCGAGGTGCCACTCCCCGAGGCGGCGAAGGTCCGGCCGGTCCCGAAGGAGCTCGTCGCCGTCGCGGAGCTGTTCTTCGAGGAGCGGAGGCGCCGGTGAAGATCGGCATCCTGACCGGCGGCGGCGACGTGCCGGGCCTGAACGCGTGCATCAAGGCGGCGACGCTCCGCGCGACCGAGGAAGGCCACCAGGTCGCGGGGATCCGCCGCGGCTGGGCCGGCCTCCTCGGATGCGACCCCGACGACCCGGCGTCCGTGGCCGCGAACATCGTCGACCTCGACGCGTCGGCGGTCCGCACGATCGACCGCAGCGGCGGGACGATCCTGCACACCTCGCGGACGAACCCCGCGAGGGTGCGATCCTCCGAGGAGCCCGAGTTCCTGCGCTCGGTCGACCACGAGGGGCCGGCTGACCACACGCCGCACGTCCTCAAGGTGCTCGACCGCCTGGGTATCGACGCGCTGATCCCCATCGGTGGGGACGACACACTCTCATTCGCGCTCCGCCTGCACGAGGAGGGCGTCCCGGTCGTCGCGATCCCCAAGACGATGGACAACGACGTCCACGGCTCCGACTATTGCATCGGTTTCTCGACCGCGATCACGCGGACGGTGATCTTCATCCACCAGCTCCGCACGAGCGCCGGCTCGCATGAGCGCCTGGCCGTGGTCGAGGTGTTCGGCCGGTACAGCGGCGAGACCTCGCTGGTCTCCGCGTACCTCTCGGGCGTCGAACGCGCGGTGATCAGCGAGGTACCGTTCGACATCGAGAAGCTCGCGGGCAAGCTGATGCAGGACAAGCACGCGAACCCCAGCGGCTACGCGATGATGACGATCTCCGAGGGCGCCACGATGATCGGCGGCGAGACCGTGCACGCGGGGATGGCTGACGCGTACGGGCACCTGAAGCTCGGCGGGATCGGCCAGGTCACCGGCGAGGCGCTCCGAGAGATCACCGGCGAGGGGATGATCTATCAGCAAGTGGGGTACCTGATGCGTTCGGGCTCGCCGGACTCGCTCGACCTGATGGTGGCGATCAACTACGCCGTCATGGCGGCCGACCTCGTGATCGAGCGCCAGTTCGGCCGGCTGGTGGCGCTGCGCAACGGCAACTACACGAACGTCCCGCTGCCGGTCGTCCGTCAGGGCGTGAAGCGGGTGGACGTCGGTGCCCTCTACGACGTCGAGGCCTATCGGCCGAAGATCCGCCACGTCGACGGCAAGCCCATGTTCCTGTACTGAGGCCTCCGCCGACGGTCCATATACTCGGTGCCCATGAAGGACTTCCGGGTGGACCTGCGATCGGACACCGTGACCAAGCCCTCCGTCGCGATGCGCCGGGCGATGGCCGAGGCCGAGGTGGGCGACGACTGGTTCGGGGACGACCCGACGGTCCACCGCCTCCAGGAGCGCGCGGCCGAGATCACCGGAAAGGAGGCGGCGCTGTACGTCCCTACCGGGACGATGGCCAACCAGATCGCTCTCCGCCTGCATTTCTCGGGTTCCGGGCACCTCGTGGCGGCCGAACCGATGTCGCACGTCGCCTCGACCGAGGTGATGAGCGCCGCGGTGCTGTCGGGGATCGCGTACCGGACCGTCCACGGCGACCGGCGCGGACGGATCACCGCGGACCAGGTCCGAGCCGCCCTCGAGCCGGACGAGCCTTACGACGTCGAGATCGTCGACCTCGTCTGCCTCGAGAACACCAGCGGCCATGCGGGCGGCACCGTGATGGACGTCGACGACTTCCGAGCCATCCGAAAGGTGGCCGAGGAGGCCGGCGTCGCCGTCCACCTGGACGGAGCACGGATCTTCAACGCGAGCGCGGCCTCCGGCGTGGACGTCGCGGAGTATGCGGCCGAGGTCGACACGCTGATGTTCTGCGTCTCGAAGGGGCTCGGGGCGCCGATCGGGTCGCTCGTCTGTGGCACGACCGAGCAGGTGCGCGAGGGTCGCCGGATCAAGATCCTGTTCGGCGGGGCCTGGCGGCAGGCGGGCGTGATCGCGGCCGCCGGCCTGATCGCGCTCGAGGAGGGCCCCAAGCGTTTGCACGAGGACCACGAGCGCGCCCGTCGCCTGGGCGAGGCCGTCGCCGAGCTCGTGCCCGGCAGCCTGGATCCGGCCGATGTTGAAACGAACATGGTCTTCGCCGACACGGAAGCATCGATGGCGATGACGCCTCTCGAGGTCGCGAACCGGCTCGAGGGACACGGCGTCGGCGTGAGCGTGGTGTCGGGCAAGGTCCGGATGGTCACGCACGTCGACATCGCCGACGAGGACATCGAGACGGCGATCGCGGCCTGGAAGGCCGTGGCCGCGGCACGATGGGAGGCTCATCCGTGAAGCTGTTCGGTCCGAGGTACCCCGAGGAGATCGCGAAGCGCATCCCGCCCGGTCAGCGGCTCGTGAAGACCTGGCCGGTGCTTCATTTCGGCCCGGTCCCGGATTTCGACGAGTCGACGTGGAACCTCGAGGTCAACGGCCTCGTGGACAACCCCTATTCGCTGACGTACGAGGAGCTGAAGGAGCTCGGCCCGGTGGACGTGGAGGCGGACATGCACTGCGTCACCGGCTGGTCGACACTCGACAACACATGGACCGGCGTTCCCTTCCGCGTGCTGGCCGAGAAGGCCGGCGTCCAGGACGACGCGAAATGGGTGATCGCCCACTGCGACTACGGGTACACCTCGGACCTGTCATTGGAATCGATGCTGGACGACGACGTGCTCGTGGCGTGGGCCCACGGCGGCGAGCCGCTGACCGGCGAGCACGGATTCCCACTCCGCCTCGTCGTGCCCAAGCGGTACGCGTGGAAGAGTGCGAAGTGGCTCCGCGGGCTCGAGTTCACGGCGCAGAACAAGCGCGGGTTCTGGGAGGTGCGCGGGTATCACATCCACGCCGAGCCCTGGGCCGAGGAGCGGTACTCCTACCAGGAAGGCCCCCGCGCCGAGCTCGAGCCGTAACGCCTAGGGCTGCGTCGCGGCCCGCTCCCGCGCCTCCTGGATGATCTGGAGCGCGGTCTCGCGATCTCGGAAGCCGTCGGTCTCGGTGGCGTGGTCCTCGAGGTCCTTGTAGACGGCGAAGAAGTGCTCGATCTCGGCGAGGAGCGTCGGTCGGAAGTCGGCGAGCTCCTGGACGTGTGACCAGGCCGGATCGCGGAGCGGGACGCACAGGACCTTCTCGTCTGGGCCCTTCTCGTCGCGCATCACGAACACGCCGACCGGCCGAACCAGGATCCGGCACCCCGGGAACGTCGGCTCGCCCACGAAGACGAGGGCATCGAGCGGGTCGCCGTCACCGCCGAGCGTGCCTTCGATGAACCCATAGTCTGCCGGATACCTGGTCGCCGTGAACAGCATCCGATCGAGGAAGATCTGGCCGGTCTCGGCATCGAGCTCGTATTTGTTCCGCGAGCCGCCGGGGATCTCGATCATGACGATCGCCGTCGCTGGGTCCATCGGGCAACGATACGTCGAGGCGGGTCAGGCGGCGAGTGAGCGGATCGTCTCGAGCTCGAGGCGGCGGCGTTCGCCCGAGGACGGGGTCTCGACGACGACCGAGAGCTCGCGCACCTCGGGTTGTCTGACGATCGCGCGGAAACCTTCGAGTCCGATGCCGCCCTCGCCCACGATCTCGTGCCGGTCGCGCTTGGAGCCGCGTTCGAACTTCGCGTCGTTCATGTGGATCAGGCGGAGGCGGTCGGCGAGCCCGAGCTCCCGCAGCTCCACGAAGAGCGCGTCCACGCCCTCGGGCTCGTCGAGCGCGTAGCCGGTCGCGAACAGGTGACAGGTGTCGAGGACGAGCCCGAGGCGGTCGTCGTTCACGGCGTCGAACAGCGTTCGCGCCTCCGCCAGCGTCGAGGCGACGGCGCCGCTCGTGCCGGCCATCAGCTCGACCAGCAGTTGGGTCTCGTCCGGCGTCTCGAGCAGGACGGCCTGCAGCACGGTGGCTGACCGGTCGAGCGCATCGGCGACCTCACCTTCGCCACCCGAACCCGAGTGGACGACGAATCCGCCAGCCTCGAGCACGCCGCACGCCGCCACCGAGCGCCGGCAGAGCTCGAAGGACTTGGAGAGGAACTCGGGGTTCGGCGAAGCGATGTTCACCAGGTACGGCGCGTGGACGAACAGCGGACCGATCGCGGCCTCGCGCCACTCGGCGCCGAAGGCCTGCGCGGTCTCCAGGCGCGGACCCGACCACGCTCGCGCGTTCGAGATGAAGAGCTGGACGACCTCGGCGCCGGTCTCGCGCGCGAGCGGGATCGCGGTGCGGAGCCCGCTCCGCAGGTGCGCGCCGACCCTCACGCCACGTAGATGTGGACGAGGTCGCCCGCGTGGACGGTCGTGCCGCTCGCCGGCTCCTGGAACACGACCCGAGAGCCGCCGTGCCCCGGCACGATCGCGACGTCGACGAGGAGGCCGAGGCTCCGGAGTTTCGCGACCGCCTCGTCCCGGCCCATGCCGACGACGTTCGGCATCGGGAACTCGGGCGGGCCCTTCGAGACGACGATCGTGACGGTCTTGCCGGGCTGCAGGTCGGTGCCCTTCTCCGGCGTCTGCGAGATCACGGTGCCCTTCTCGTCCTCGTCGGAGAACTCCTCCTGCACGTCAACGACGAAGCCCTGGGACTGCAGGACGGCGACCGCCTCGTCTTGCTGTAGCCCGACGACTTTCTCGACCGAGACGGGGGTCGGGCCCTTGCTCACGACGAGATCGATCGCGCTGCCCTGCGGCGCATCCTGCTTGGCCTTCACGCTCTGACGGACCACCTGGTCGGCCTCGAACCGCTCGTCGAACGCCCTCGTGACGTCGCCGACCTTGAGGTGCGCCTCGCGCAGCGCAGCCTTGGCGTCGGAGAGCGGCTGCCCGACGACGTTCGGGACGGGCACCGGCGGGGGACCGAGCGACGGGACGAGCGTGACGCGGTCGCCCCGTTCGAGCGTCGTGCCCTCGGCGGGCTGCACCTTCAGCACGCTGCCCGCCGGGACCTCGGTCGAGTTCCGGCCCTCCGCGATCCGGACGACGAGCCCCGCCTGTTCGAGCTGCGCCTGGGCGTTCTCGACCGTGAGGCCGACGACCTTGGGGACGTCGACCTCGTGCGGGATCAGGTAGGTCCAGGACGCCCACGCCGCGCTGCCGATCGCGAGGATCGCCAGCACGATCGCGAGCGCCCGCAGGCCTTTGCGGCGCTTCCCTTTCGAACGCCCGATCGCGCGCCCGGGGATCGTGACGGTCTCGGCGGGATCGCCGTGCTGGGGGATCGCCGTGACGTCGGCCGGTGCCGGAACCACCGTGATCTCGGGTACCAGCGACGAGAGCGGCGGCGCGGCGGGCAGCGAACGCGCCTCGGCCTCCAGGTCGCGGCGCGCCTCGGCCGCCGACTCGGGGCGGAGCTCGCGTTGCTTCTCGGTCACGGAGGCGACCCATCCGTCGAGCGAGGCCGGGACGGCCGGGTTCATCGACGACGGCTTGGGCATCGGCTCGTGGATGTGCTGATAGGCGATCGCCATCGGCGTCTCGCCCGCGAACGGGAGCCGGCCCGTGAGGAGCTCGAAGCCGACGACCCCGAGCGCGTACAGGTCCGTGCGGGGGTCCGCGGGCTCGCCCTGGAGCTGTTCGGGCGCCAGGTACTGGACGGTGCCGGTGACGTTGCCGGCTTCGGTGATCTGGGCGTCGGCGAACGCGCGCGCGAGCCCGAAGTCCGCGACCTTGACGACGCCGTCGCGCGTCACCATCAGGTTCTCGGGCTTCACGTCCCGGTGCACGATGCCCTGCCGGTGCGCGTGTTGCAGTGCCGCGAGCGTCTGCTCGAGCACGTCGGCGGCCTGCGCCGGCGCGAGGAGCCCCTCGGCGTGCAGGATCTCGCGGACCGAGAGCCCGGCGACGTACTCCATCACCATGTAGTAGATGCCGTCGACGCTGCCCCAGTCGTGGACGGCGACGATGTTCTGGTGGTTGAGGTTGGCGGCGGCGCGCGCCTCCCGGCGGAAGCGTTCGATGAAGCCCGTGTCGCCCGCGAGGTTCCGGTGCAGGACCTTGATCGCCACGGGTCGTTCGAGCACGGCGTCGCGCGCGCGGAAGACCTCGCCCATGCCGCCCGCGGCGATACGATCGACGACATGGTACCGGCCGTCGAGCGTGTTCAGCGCGAACGGGAGCTCCGCGCGAGCGGAGCGCTCGGGGATGGTGCTCTTCGAGATGGTCGCCTCCCGTCGCTGCTCGGTCGTTGCGGGCGGACTACCTGGGGCCGGGGGCGCGTCCGAACGAACATCCTAGCGCGCTGGCGACCGTCAACCGTGGAGCCTGCCAAGGAGCGGGCCCGGGGGCGAGGATGAGCGACCCGGCGGGGTTCCCGGCCGGATTCGAGCGGATCGAGGCGGCCGTCGACGCGGGCCAGACCGACCTTCGGGTACTCGGGTTCTGGCGCCTGCTGGCCAAGGTGAAGGCCGATCCGGTCCTGGCGCACCACTGGGCCGAGCAGGCGGGCCGGATCGACCGGAAGGCGTTCGAGGCTCGAGCGCGGCTCCGGGTGCCGGTGTGGGTCGGGAACGCGGTGCTGGTGGTCGGGATGCTCCTGGGCGCCGCGGCGGTGGGCGTGGCACTCACGACGGACTCGGAGACGGTGGCCGGGCTCGCGCTGGTGTTCGCCGCGCTGGACTGGTCGGTATCGTTCCACGTCCCGGCTCACTGGCTGGTCGGCCGGCTGGTGGGGCTGCGGTTCCTCGGCTACTACGTCCGCGACCTGATCCCGCCGGTGCCGGGGCTGAAGATCGACTACGCCACGTACCTGCGAGCGGCGCCGGAGGCGCGGGCCTGGATGCACGCCTCGGGGGCGATCGCGAGCAAGATCGGGCCGTTCCTTGCGCTGGCGTTCTGGCCGGCGAGCGGGGCCCCGGGGTGGGCCGGGTGGGCGATCTTAGGGTACGGCCTGGTGATCATCGGGACCGATGTCTTCATCTCGACGCGCAAGAGCGACTGGAAGCGATACCGCCGCGAGATGCGGATCGCCCGGGTCCAGGCCGCGAACCGGTGACCGGCCGTCCTCGGCTATCCTGACGCCTTCGAACCGGGGAGCTCGGGCGACCGGGCTGAGAGGCCGCCACACCGCGGCGGCGACCCGAACGGACCTGATCCGGGTAATGCCGGCGAAGGGAGGCGCGGTCGACGGTGGATCCACGTTCGCTCCGCGTGTACGTGCTGACCTCGAAGGGGTTCGTCCCGGGCCGGAGCCATCGCGACGTGGCGGAGGCCGCGCTCGCCGGGGGAGCGACGGCCGTGCAGCTGCGCGCGCCCGAACTCACCGACGCCCGCCTCGAACCCCTCGCGGGTGAGCTCGCCGAACGGTGCCGCGCGGCCGGCGCTCTGTTCGTCGTGAACGACCGCGTTCCGGTCGCCGCGGCCGTCGGCGCCGGAGCCCATGTCGGCCAGGCCGACGACCCCGGGGCGGCGCGCGAGACCCTCGACCCCGCCGCGATCTTGGGCGTCAGCGTCTCGACGACCGACGAGGCTCGCGCGGCCGAGATCGCCGGGGCGGACTACCTCGGCGTGACCGTCTGGGCCACCCCGACCAAGCCCGAGGCGGAACCACGGGGCCTCGATGGGTTGCGGGCGATCGCGCGCGAGACCCCTCTGCCGGTGGTGGGGATCGGCGGCATCCACGCCGGCAACGCGGCCGAGGTGCTCGATACGGGGGCCGCGGGGGTCTGTGTCGTGTCGGCGGTGGGAGCCGCGCCCGACCCCGTTCGCGCCACCGAGATCCTGGTCGAGGCCGTCCGCCGTTGGGAGGAAGGGACGGGATGAGCGAGCAGCGAACCGGGAAGGCGACGGCCGAGCTGTTCGAGCAGGTGATCCTGCGGCGGCTCGGCGCGAAGGACGACGACGTGCTTATCGGGCCGCGGCACGGCGTGGACGTGGGCGTCGTCCGGGTCGCCGCCGGCGTGGCGATGGCGCTCACCGCCGACCCGGTCTTCATCGTCCCGGCCTATGGGTGGGAGCGCGCCGCGTGGTTCGCCGTGCACATCCTCGCGTCGGACGCCGTCACGAGCGGTCTCCCACTCCGGTGGATGGCCGTCGACCTCAACCTGCCCCCCGAGATCACCGACGACGAGCTCACCTCGCTCTGGGACGCCTTCCACCGGGCGTGCGAGGACATCGGGCTCGCCGTCGTCACCGGCCACACCGCTCGGTACGACGGCTGCACGTGGCCCATGGTCGGGGGGGCGGTCTGTATCGCCTCGGGCCCCGAGGATCGGTTCGTCACCCCGACGATGGCACGGCCCGGCGACCGCGTGATCGTCACCAAGGGCGCGGCGATCGAGGCCACCGCGCTGTTCGCGGCCACGTTCCCCGAACGCCTGGCCGAGGGTGTCGGCGCCGACGTCGTCGAACGCGCCGACGCGCTGTTCGAGAGGATGACGGTGGTGCCCGAGGCGGCCGTCGCCCGGGGGTTCGGGCTGCGGGACGAGGGCGTGACCTCGATGCACGACGCGACCGAGGGCGGGGTCCTCGGCGGCCTGACCGAGGTCGCCTCGGCTGCAGCGGTCGGACTGCGGATCGAGCTCGAGGCGATCCCGGTGCGCGGCGAGGTCCGCGCCGTGTGCGACCACGTCGGGATGGACCCCTACACCTCGATCAGCGAGGGCACGCTGATCGCGACCGTCGTTGCGGGGCGCGCGGATGCGTTCGTCGAGGCGCTCGCGGCCGCGGGCATCGAGGGTGCGATCGTGGGCGAGGTGACCGAGGCGTCGGCCGGCGTGGTCCTGGTCACGCCGGACGGGGAGCGGCCGCTCGAACACCCGGGGCTCGACCCGTTCTGGGGGGCGTTCGGGCGGTGGGCGGCCGACGCGGCCGGGATCGCGAACGCCGGCTAGCCGCGCGAACGCCGGCGCGCGACCGGCGCGAACTCGTCGGCGAGCATCGCGAACCGGACGTGGTCGCGCCACCGGCCGCCGATCTTCAGGTAGCGCGGTGAGAACCCCTCCCGGCGGAACCCCAGGCGTTCGGCGAGCGCGATCGAGCGCTCGTTGTCGGGCTGGACGTTGACCTCGACGCGGTGGAGCGCGAGCGTCCCGAACGCGTGCCGCAGCACCAGCTCGAGCCCCTCCGTCATGTACCCCTGGCCCTGGTGCGGGACGAGTGCCGAATACCCCAGGTACGCGCTCCGCAGGTTGCCGAACACGATGTGCCCGAGGCTCGCGCTCCCCGCCAGAGCCCCGTCCTCGTTGCGGCGGATCAGGTACGACTCGCCGAGCGGCCGGACCAGCATGTCGCGGAAGTCCTCGCTGGTCTCGGGCAGGTACGACCACGGCCGGTGGAGCTTGCGGCTCGAACGCACGGCGCGCAGGAACGCCTCCTCGTCGGCCGCCTCCATGTGACGGAGGAAGACCTGGTCGCCGCGCTGGAGCGTGCCGCCTCTCATCACGCAAACGGTACCCGGTAGGCTGCACCGCGATGGACGTGGTGACGGTGGGCGACGTGATGATCGACGTGCGGGTCGACTCGGACGGGCTCGAGGAGGGCGGCGACGTCCATGGGCGCGTCCTCGTTCGGCCGGGGGGGAGCGCGGCCAACGCGGCCGTGTGGGCCGTCGAGGCCGGTGCGACGTCACGCGTCCACGCCCGGATCGGTTCGGACATGGCGGGCGCGTTGCTTCGCGACGAGCTGATCGCCCGCGGGGTCGAACCCGCCCTGGCGATCGACCGGACCGCCGAGACCGGCACGATGCTCGTGGTCCACGAGCCGCGCGAACGCTCGATGGTGGCGGATCGCGGCGCGGGCGGACGGCTCTCGCCCGACGACCTGCCCGAACGGCTCGAGGCCGGCGCCGTCCTGGTGTCCGGGTACACGCTGCTGTTCGAGCCGACCTCGGCGGCCGGGATCGCCGCGCTCGAACGCGCCCACGCGCGCTTCGTCGCGGTCGACGCGGCGTCCTGGCCGATGATCCGTTCGTTCGGCGTCGAGCGGTTCCTCGAGGCCTGCGCGCCCGCCACGCTCCTGTTGGCCAACGAGCGCGAGGCGGAGGAGCTGACGGGGCGCCGCGACGTCGCCGCGGTCGACGAGTTGTCTCATCGATTCCAGGTCGTCTGCGTGAAGCAGGGCGAGGAGGGCGCCTTGATGTCATGGGAGGGGCTCGTGATCCGGAACGCGACCGACGCCGTCGTCGAGAAGGACAGCACCGGCGCCGGGGACGCGTTCAACGGCGTGCTGCTGGCGTCGCTCGCCGCCGGCCGCTCCCCGGGCGATGCGCTCGCCACGGCCTGCCGCGCGGGGGCCCGCGTCGCTGCGAGCTTCGAGACCTGGCCCGAACGCCCCAGGCCGGCAGAGGTCGAGGAGCCCTCGGGGAGGCGGCGGCGTTGAGCGTCGTCCGGCCTTCGAGCGAGGTCGCCGCCGCCCTGGCCGGCGGGGACGGCGTGGTCGCGCTCGAGACGAGCGTCGTGTCCCAGGGCCTCCCCTCGCCCCGCAACCTCGAGTGCGTCGAGCGCATGAACGCCGCGATCCGTTCGGCGGGCACCGTCCCCGCGTGGATCGGCGTGATGCGGGGCGAGGTGGTGGTGGGGCTCTCGGCGGACGAGCTCCAGGTGTTCGCCGAGCCCGGGCGCGCGATCAAGGTCACGAGGCGCGATCTGCCCGTGGCGATCGCCTCGGGGGGGCTGGGCGCCACCACGGTCTCGAGCACGATCTGGGCGGCCCACCGAGCCGGGATCCGGGTCGGGACGACCGGCGGGATCGGGGGGGTTCACCCCAGGAACGAGGGCGGCGGCGGGGACGTCTCGGCGGACCTGGTCGAGCTCGCCCGGACCCCGATCCTGCTCGTGTGCTCGGGTCCGAAGTCGATCGTCGACCCCGTCGCCACCGCCGAGCGGCTGGAGGAGCTCGGCGTCGGAGTCGTCGGCTACGCCTGCTGGCGCCTGCCGTTCTTCCTGGCGCGCGAGGCGCCCGTGGACCTCGAGGACCGGGTGGACGAGCCCGCCGAGGCCGCACGGATCGCCCGGGCCCTCGGCGAGCTCGACGCCGCGGCCGCCGTGCTCCTGTGCAACCCGATCCCGGAGAAGTTCGCGATGGACGCGGCCGTCGTCGAGGAGGCCGTTCGGGCCTGCGAGCGGATCGCCGAACGCGAGGGCGTCCGCGGCAAAGCCGTGACCCCGTACCTGCTCTCCTGCCTGTCCGAACGCACCGACGGCGAGAGCCTGGAGGCGAACCTCGCGCTGCTCGAGTCCAACGCCCGGCTGGCCGGCGAGGTCGCCGCTGCGGCTAGCGCAGCCAGGTCTTGACGATCGCCTTCGAGAAGTTCCAGGCGTAGCGGAACGACTTCGGCTTCTTCGAGACGCCGCCGCGACGGGTGAGGAAGGTCACGGGCACCTCCACGACCCGCGCGTGCTGCCGGAGCGCCTCGATCGTGACCTCCGAGGTCCAGAACTGGTCCTGCTCCAGGATGAGCGCCTGGAGCGTGTCGGCCCGGGTAGCGCGGTAGCCGCTCGAGATGTCGGTGACCCGCTGTCCGGTCAGGATCGTCACGACGCGCGAGAAGAAGTGCACGCCGAGGTGGCGGATCAGGCTCTCGCGCTCGAAGTCACCGAGCATCCTGGACCCGTTCACGTGGTCGGCGCGACCTTCGATGATCGGCCCGACGACGGTGGGGAGCTCCTCGGGCTGGTGCTGGCCGTCGGCGTCCATCGTGACGACGATGTCGGCGCCGAGCTTGAGCGCGATGTCGTAGCCCACCCGCAGCGCGAGCCCCCCGCCCCGCCGGATCGGCAGGCTGGCCGCCAGCGCGCCCGCCTCCCGCGCGGCGTCCGCCGTCCCGTCGTCCGAGTGGTCGTCGACCACGATCGAGACGACGTGGTACCCCTCGACCTCGCGCGGCATCGCGTCGATGACCGCCCCCACGTTCTCGGCCTCGTTGAAGGCGGGTGAGAGCACCACGATCCGTTTACCCGCGGGGAGGTCGGCCGCCACGCCCCAGTCGAACGCGGACTGCCCGAAGGACTCGACGAGCTGGCGGATCCCGCGCTCGTTCGTGTCGACTTCGGACTGCATCCGGATCAGCAGCAGGAACTGGATCGCGACCGCGAACAACAGGACGGCCGTCAGGCGCTGTCCGTTCCCCGGCTCGAAGTTGAAGACCTCGAACAACGGGTTGAACAGCCCCGGCGCGATCGCCAGCAGCAACACGACGGCCGAGATCAGCGACGAGATGATCAGGTTCAGCCGGCTGATCCGGCGTCGCTGGTAGCGGATCAGAGCGAGCGCGAAGAACGCGACGGCGAAGATGCCCCCGACCACACGAAGCGCCGACATGGCCCTGGACTCTACGCGATGGAACGGACCCACCCGCGCATCAGCGGGGACGTGGCCGTCCGGTCGTTAACAGGTCGGCACGCAGTGGTTCCCGATCAAGTCGTTGCCGTGGCCGGAGCCGTCGTAGAACACGTTCGGACGGTTCCGGATCAGCTCGTTGGACGTGATCGAGTTGTTCGAGGGTGCCCGACCGACGAGGTCGATCAACACGACCCCACCGTGGAACGGGATGATCGGGCAGGACGGTTCGTCGAGATCACGTTGTCCTCGACGCGGTCGCGGTCGGCGCTGACGATGAGGACCCGACACCCGACAACGGCGGGTCGCCGGGCTCCTCGCCGGGACACAGGGCGCTCTTGTCGTAGTTCTCGTCGGAGCCGGCCCTGGATCGTGATGTCGTCCTTTCTCGATGACGACGACGTCCTCGACGGCTCAGCCCGACGAGCGTTCCCGCACGCCACGCCAGCGTGTGGCGGGAAGGATGTGATCGGGGATCACGCGGTCCTTGTACCGCTCGATCACGTCGAACATCGACCCGATCAGCGTCTCGGAGAGCAGGTGCGGTAGCAGACCGAGCTCCGTCAGCTTGGTGTGCGTGGCGTTGTAGTAGTGCTCCTCAAGCTCGACCCGGGGATTGTCCAGATGCTCGATCCGGACGTCGAGCCCGATCTCGGAGCCGGCGTGGCGCACCAGCTCGGCGAGCTCGACGACCGAGAACTGCTCGGTGAACTGGTTGAACACGCGGAACTCGCCCGCCTCGGCCGGATGCAGGACCGCGAGCTCCACGCACTGGAGCGTGTCGACGATATTCAGGTAGCCACGTGTCTGGCCACCCTTGCCGTACGGGGTCAACGGCTGTCCGATCACGGCCTGCAGGCAGAAGCGGTTCAGGGCCGTCCCGAACACCTCGTCGTAGTCGAACCGCGTCAGCAGGCGCTCGTCGAGCCTGGTCTCCTCGGTCTCGATCCCGTACACGACCCCTTGGTTGAGGTCGGTCGCGCGCAGGCCCCAGATCCGGCACGCGAAGTGGACGTTGTGCGAGTCGTGCACCTTCGACAGGTGGTACATCGACCCGGGCAGCTTGGGGAACGGGAGGGTGTCTGAGCGCCCGTTGTGCTCGACCTCGAGGTACCCCTCCTCGATGTCGATGTTGGGCGTGCCGTACTCGCCCATCGTGCCGAGCTTGACCAGGTGCGCGTCGGGGGTGATCTCGGCCATCGCGTACAGGACGTTCAGTGTGTTGACGACGTTGTTCGTCTGCGTGAACACGGCGTGCTCCCGGTCGATCATCGAGTAGGGGGCGCTCGGCATCTCGCCGTAGTGCACGATCGCCTCGGGCCGGAACTCACGGAACAGGCGCTCGACGACGGACCAATCGGTCAGGTCGCCCTCGGTCACCCCGATCTCCAGACCGGTGATCTCCCGGAACGCCTCGGCCCGCGCGGGAAGCGAAGCGCCGATCGGGGTGAGCGAATCCGTCCCGGCCTCGTCGTGAGCACGCCTCCGGAGATAGTCGTCGATCGCGTGCACCTCGTGGCCCGTGCGGGCGAAGTGCATCGACGTCGGCCACCCGAGGTAGCCGTCGCCGCCGAGGATCAAGATCCTCATGCCGTTGCCTCGCTCCAGGTTCGGTCGGGGGTGGGAAGCCGCGTCATCCTAGCAACGCGCGCCGCTGAGATGCCCTGCTACGCCAGGGCCGAGAGCTCCTCGAGCACCCGGTCCACCTCGTCCGGGGTGTTGTAGTGACAGAACCCGATCCGGACCGCCCCGCCCGAGTCCTGGAGCCCGAGTCGCTCCATGATCTCGAGCGCGTAGTAGTTGCCGTCCCACACGAAGACCCCGCGCTCGGCGAGCGCCTTCGCGGTCTCGGCCGGGTGCTGTTCGCCGACGCGGATCGCGAAGGTGGGCGTGCGTTCGAGCACGCGGTCCGTCTCCGCGATGCCGTAGAGGCGGATGGTGTCGATCGCGTGGATCCCCTCGAGGAAGCGTTCGGACAGGGCGGCCTCATACGGAACGATCGCCCGCTCGAACGCGTTCGCCACGGCGGCCCGCCTGCCACCGCCCTCGCCCAGTTCCGCGAGGTACGCCACCGCGGCGATCCAGCCGGCGAACCCCTCGTGGTTCTGCGTCCCGGTCTCGAACGCGAACGGGAGCGCGTCCTCGGCCGGCCGGACCTTGTAGGGGCGGAGCGTCGACAGCACGTCCCGACGGCCGAACAGGATCCCCAGGTGCGGCCCGAAGATCTTGTAGGGCGAGCACACCACGAGGTCGGCGCCGACGGCCCGCACGTCGATCCGGCGATGCTGGGCCAGGTGGACCCCGTCGCACGCGACGATCGCCGGCGTGCGCTCGTGCACGAGGCGGGCGAGCTCGGCGGCGGGGGTGATCGTGCCGACGGCGTTCGATGCGAGCGTGAACGCGACGACCTTGGTGCGTTCGGACAGCGCGGTCTCGAACGACGCGGGGTCGAGCGTCGCGTCGTCGTCGCGGATGTCGACCCACCTGACGGTGGCGCCGGCGTCCTCGGCGGCGAGCACCCACGGCCGGACGTTGGCGTCGTGGTCGAGCCGCGTCACCACCACCTCGTCGCCGGGCTCGAGCGTCCGTCCCACCGACCGCGAGATCGCGAACAGCAGCGTCGTCGCGTTCGGACCGAAGACGACCTCGTCGGCGTCCGCGTTCAGCAGGTCGGCCGCGGCCCGGTGGGCCTCCGCGATCACCTCGTCGGTCTCCTGGCTGGTGGCGAATGCGCCGTGCGCGTTGGCGTTGCTGCGGCGCAGGTAGCCCGCCATCGCCTCGATCACGGGTTCGGGGACCTGGGAGCCGCCGGGCGCGTCGACGAACACGGCGGGCCGCCCGTCCAGCTCCCGGGCGAGCGCGGGGAACCGGGAACGGACGTGCGCGAGATCGGGTTCGGTCATGGAGCGCGTAGCGTCGCGCACCGGGCGTCGGACGGCAACCCGGTCAGACCCGATCCCAGCCTTCTGGCAGGATCGGGACCGCCCACGAGGGATCGGAGCTCCAGGCCGTCCAGTCGCGGTCGAAGGGCGGCTCGCGGTCGAGGACCCTGCGGACCGCGCGCTCGCCATCGGCACGCAGCCGCGGCTCGTCCTCGGCGGGGATCACGCCCCGGCGGATCGATTCGGCGAGATCGTCCTCGTCCTTCCATCGCCAGGAGCCGTCGAGCTCGATGATGACGTCGAGCTCGTGATCCAGCGTGTCGAAGCCGAGCTCTGTCCGACGCAGCGGTTCCTCCAGGTTCACGTACCAACTGTGCGGCGACCAGTCGGGGTGCAGGAGCAGCAGCACCGCGTACCACGTGTCCGGCCACGCGAACGAGAGCACGTGGATCTCGTCCTCGTAGCGCAGTGGGGCGAGCTCGAACTCGGTCTGCGGGATCTTCAGCCGTCGTCCGTCGTGGAACGGCGCCATCCAGCCGGTCCCGCTCGGGACGAACAGCATCGTCTGCTCCGGGGCGTCCTCGACGACGGTGACGGGACGCGCCGCCCAGACACGTCCTCCCCAGGTCTGGCGCAGGGCGATGGTCTCGCCGGGCTCGAACCGCCGCACCGTAGTCAGTCGATGCGCGAGGCGAACGCCGCGTTGGTCGCGTCCAGGAGCGCCGCGGTGCTCGCCCGCAGCGCCGAGACCTCGTCGCGGAGCGCCCGCGCCTTCGCCGGGTCCTTCAGCGCCGCCGCGTTGATCTCCACGTTGTAGGTGGCGCACCACACGGCCGCCGACAGCGCCTGACCCGCACACGCGCCGTCCGACGCGGCCTGCGCGTTGCCGAGCTCGGTGGTCTCGCGCGCGAGCTCCATCAGGTCGGCCGCGCGCTTGGCGATCTCGAGCGGGACCGTCGCGGCGGACCCGTACCCCGCCTGGATCGCCGCGGAGCGGACCGCCTTCTCGGCGTCGGTCCCCTTCGGCATCTTGAAGGCGGCCATCACGCCGTCGAACGCGGTCGCGTCCCGATCGGCGAGGTCGAGGAACCCGGTCCGGGCCTTCTCGGCCTGCTCGAGCATCCACCGCATCCGCTCCTCGGCCTCCTCGTAGCCCTTCTTGCCGATCGTGAGGTTGCACACCATCGAGATCAGCGCGGCGCCCGTCGCCCCCGAGATCGCGGCGACGGCGCCCCCGCCGGGCGTGGGGTCGTCCGACGCGAGCCCATGCAGGTACGCCTCGACCGTCTGCTCCGCGATCCGCCCGCTCATCGGCGCTCTCCCTCGGTGCTCACGAGTCGCTCCAGGATCTGTTCACCAGCATCGAACCCCTCCAGTCTCAGGTACCCGATGTCGTCCTCGTCGAGCGCCGCGCGGGGGACGAGCCCCACGATCTCGGACGAACGGACCTCCATGCCGCGTTCGGTCGCGAGCTCCCGGACCGCGTCGAACGCCACTCGCGGCGAGGTGACGTCGATGTCGACCAGGTTCATCGAGACCGTGACGGCTCCGCGTTCGGGGACGGCGAATCCGATCGCGCGGACCGCCGGCAGCCCGCCGCTCGACTCGCGGACCGATCGCGCGATCTCCTTCGCGTCGTCCTCGGCGCCGGTCAGATAGACGTTGAACGCGACGAGCGGCTTGCGCGCCCCGACGGCGGTCGCGCCGGCCCTGCCGATCTCGTGCGGCCCGAAGTCCGGCAGGCGCTCGCCGCGCGCCACCGCCTCGCGCAGACCCTCGAACTCGCCCTTGCGGACCTCGGCCAGGCTCGCGCGCTCGGGCGAGGTCGCGGCGCGGTCGTACAGGTAGACCGGGATGCCGAGCGCATCGGCGAGCTCGGCCGCGAACGCTCGCGCCAGTTCGATCACCTCGTCCATCGAGATGCCGGACAGCGGCACGAACGGGATCACGTCCGCCGCGCCCATCCGAGGGTGCCCGCCGGTGTGCGTCGTCATGTCGATCAACTCCACGGCCTTGGCGGCGCCGGCGAGCGCGCTCGCGCGCACCTGGTCCGGCGAGCCCACGATCGTCGTGTCGAGGCGGTGGTGCTCGGGGTCGGCCTGCCGGTACACGAGCCGCGCGCCGCCGGCGAGGGCGTCGCAGATCGCGTCGATCACGTCGGTCCGGCGACCCTCGCTGAAGTTCGGGACGCAGACGACGAGCGCTCCGGTCTCGGTCATCGAGGCAGAAGCCTACGATGCGGGGCATGGACCTCGACGCGTTCCAGGGCTGGCTCCGGCGGTACTTCGACGCGTGGGCCTCGAACGACCCGGTCGAGGTGTCGTCGCTGTTCGCCGTGGACGCCGTGTACTCCTACGGCCCCTTCCGCGAGGTGACCCGCGGTCGCGACGCGATCGTTCGGGCGTGGGTGGAGGGAGGGGTCCCCAACGAGCTGCGGACCGACGTCGAGCCGATCGCCGTGTCGGGGGACCGCGGGGTGGCGCACTGGCGCGTGGCGTTCCGCCACGATGCCGGCGGGGTGGTGGAGCTGGACGGGATCCTGGTCTGCGACTTCGACACCGCCGGCCGGTGCGTCCTGCACCGCGAGTGGTACGACCGCCTCGAAACCCCCGCCTGACCAGCGCGAACGCTCGCTCCTCGCGCCCCCGAACCTCCGCTTGACTCGTGTCGGCGACCGGGCGTACATTCACCATCCCCCTCTCGAACATACGTTCGATTCCCTGAGAGAAGCCGGGGGTGGTTGAGGAGAACGTCGGTGTCCAAGCGGTACGACGAGGAGGTCGAAGTTCGGGTCGAGCGCGACGCGGGGATGCCCTCGGCGTTCGTCTGGCGCGGGCGCCGGTACGAGGTGGCCGACGTGATCGGGCGGTGGCGGATCGAGGGCCGGTGGTGGGCCGACGGGCGCGATCGCGAGTACTGGCGGGTGGAGGCGCGCGGCGGCGCGGTCTGGGACCTTTACCACGACCGCCACCACGACCGTTGGCACATGGAGCGGTTGTGGGATTGAATCGACCCCGTGACCGACGCCCGCGTCGTGCCGTTCCTGGTGTCCGAACTGCGCCTGCCGCCCGACGAGCAGGAGCTGCTCGCCAGGGAATGGTGGCCCTCTTACGCGCATGCGGTGATCCATCGCGACGGCGTCTTCCTGTTCGACAACGGTGCGGGGTTCGGCAACGCCGAGGTCGAGGAGACGTTCACGCCGCGCGTGACGACGATCGAGGATGCGCTCGGCGGACACGGGATCTCTATCGCGGATGTGACCGGCGCCGCCAACTGCCACCTGCACTTCGACCACTGCGGGCAGAACGTACGGCTCCCCGGCATCCCGATCTTCGTCCAGCGCGCCGAGTGGACGATGGTGCACGAGCCCGACTACACGGTCCCCGAGTGGGTCGACGCGCCCGGCCTGACCTACGAGGTGATCCAGGGCGAGGCGGAGGTGGCGCCGGGTCTGCGGGTGATCCCCACGCCAGGCCACACGGCCGGGCACCAGTCGCTCGTCGTGGACACGCCCGAAGGCACGATCGTGCTCGCGGGTCAGGCGGTGCAGTCGCGGCTCGAGTGGGAGGGCGCGACCGAGCCGAGCGCGTCCGGCGCCTCGGCCGCGAAGCACCCCGCCTACCCGGACTCGGTGGAACGCCTGAGGTCGTTGGAGCCGGTGCGCGTGCACTTCGCGCACGACCCGGAGGTCTGGGAGCGCGGGTAGCGGCTCCGGACGTCCCACCGGAGCGGTGAGATGCCCGACGGGTTCGTCCACCTCGACGTCCGTTCGTTCTTCTCGCTGAAGGAGGGCGCGTTCTCGCCCGAGGCGCTCGCGCGCCGGGCGGCCGAGCTGCACCTGCCGTCGGTCGCGCTCGTCGACCGCGACGGGCTCTACGGCACCGCCCGGTTCGTCGACGCGTGCGAGCGCGAGGGCGTCCGCCCGATCCTCGGCGCGTCGCTCACCGTTCGCGAGGCCGGGACGCTGCCGCTGCCCCGGGGGGTTCGGGGGGCTCAAGGAGCGAGCGCGGATGCGCGAGCGGTAGCCCCCCGATCCGGACGTCCGTCGGCCGACGCGAGCGTCGTCCTGCTCGCGCGGGACGCGGCCGGGTACGCGAACCTGTGCCGGCTGGTCACCGACGCGCATATGACGGGGGAGCGCGGCGATCCATCGCTCACCCCCGAGCAGATCTGCGCGCACGCGAGCGGCCTGGTCGCGGTCCTGGGTCCGTCCTCACCGCCGGGTGCGCTCGCGCTCGCCGGACGGTTCGACGCCGCGCGACGCACGCTCGACCCCTATCGGGAAGCCTTCGGTGCGCGAACGTACATCGGCGTCGAGCACCGCCTGGAGCGGGACTCGTCGAAGGAGATCCGCGCGCTCCTGCGTCTGGCCGAACGAGCGGATACGAGGCTCGTCGCGACCAACCCGGTCCGCTACCTCGTTCCCGAGGACGCGTTCCTGGCCGATGCGCTCGAGTGCATGCGCGAGCTCGTCCCGGTCAACCGGTCCAACGTCTCGCGCCGTAACGCCGAGGGCTGGCTGAAGCCCGCCACCGAGATGCGGGCGCTGTTCGGCGAACGCCCCGACCTCGTGACCGCCACGATGCAGATCGCCGAGTCGTGCGCGTTCGACATCGGTCTGCGGACGGTCCGTTTCCCAGAGTTCCCGACACCCTCGGGTCGCCACGCCTCCTCCGTCCTGGCCGAACGCAGCTGGCGCGGTCTCGAACGCCGGGGGATGCAGGCGACCGCTCGCGTGAAGGACCGGCTGCATCACGAGCTCGCGATGATCCACCGCCTCGGGTACTCGGCGTACTTCCTCACGGTCGCCGACATCGTCGCCGACGTGCGGGCGATGGGGATCCGGTGCGCGTGCCGGGGGAGCGCCGCCGGCTCACTCGTCTGCTACCTCGTCGGCATCTCCGACGTCGACGCGGTCCGGCACGACCTCGCGTTCGAGCGGTTCCTGAACCCGATGCGCGACGAGCTCCCGGACATCGACGTCGACGTCGAGTCGGCGCGTCGCGAGGACGTCTATGACATGGTGCTCTCGCGGTACGGCGACGACCGGTGCGCGTGCGTCGCGATGGTGGACACGTACCGCGCCCGCGCCGCCGTCCGGGAGGTGGGCAAGGCGCTCGGCCTGCCCGAGCCCGAAGTGGACGTGGTCGCGAAGTCCTTCCCGCACATCGGCGCTCACGACCTGCGGGTCGCGATCGACCGCCTGCCCGAGCTCGTCGGCAGTAACCTGAACGCCGGCCAGCTCGAGCAGCTGTTCCGCGTGGCCGAGCGCCTGGACGGCTTCCCGCGCCACATCGCGCTCCACCCCTCGGGCATCGTCCTGTCGAACGACGAC
>Ga0207578_1000018_pt1 | contig 35506 bp, 29 predicted proteins | sample NitcycUWRG10K412_FD_188278 | JGI IMG/M metagenome (GOLD analysis project Ga0207578, IMG submission 188278) | Soil microbial communities from Arlington Agricultural Research Station in Wisconsin, USA - Nitrogen cycling UWRJ-G10K4-12 (SPAdes) | ecosystem: Environmental > Terrestrial > Soil >... | reverse complement strand
GAGCGACTGACCGGTCAGCGGCCTCCTCCTGTTCGGCGGACTGCAAGCAAACCCTTCCGTGCCAGGATCGACGGCATGGCAGTCATCGAACGTATCGAAGGCTCTGAGGCGCGTCCCTACGTTGTCGCCTGGGGGAGGCATCACAGAGGAAGACGAGGACCGCTTGCGAACTCGTGTCGCGGCTCCGGAGGACACCGATGTCACCGTGGATCTTTGCGAGGTCGAAGAAGTGACCGACGAGAGGTGCGTCGCCATCAAGGATGTGGCCGAGGACATGGGGTGTCGCGGGCAATGTGATTCACTGCGTGAGAACGCGGCGTGGGGGTATTTCCAACGAGTGGCCGAGCACCAAGCGACCGAGCAAACCGTTGCGGCGTCGGACAGCGCCAAGGGCGCCCTGCGCGATCGGCGGTGGTCCGCGTCCGCCGGCTTGGTCACAGTGCTCCTGCTCGTCTCGCTCGTGTTCTCGCTCGTGTTGGCCACCCCGGCGATCGCCGGCCGATTGAACAAGATCGACGGCACCGCCAACGCCGACCGCATCCGCGGAACCTCCGCGTCTGACCGCATCCGCGGAGAAGAAGGCAACGACATCCTGCGCGGATGGGCCGGGGATGATCGGTTGGTGGGCGGACCTGATGACGACGTGCTGGTCGGCGGACCTGGGCGGGACAGCTACGTCTGCGGCGGCGGCGAGGACGTGGTCGTCGTCGACTTCTCTCGCCTTGCCGAGCACTTCGGCAACGGCTGTGAGGTTGCTGTCTTCGACGTCTGACCGCGGGCAACACTGGATCGATCGGGCCACAAAGTTCCTCTCTCGAGAGGATGGGCTGGTCCGAGAGGTTGCAGCTCGAGCCGGACCCCTCCACACGGTGCTGGACTCGATCGCGTAGCCGGACGTCGAGGCGGCCTGGAGAAGGAGTGCTCAGGTCTCGATCTCGACGCCGCCGGGAGCGGCGCGCACCTTGACGACCTCGCCGGACCGGATGGTCTCGTTCGTCACCACCACGATCGGCACGACCGTCCCGTAGAGCTCGCGTGCGACGATCGCGCCCAGGGGCAGGATCGGGTCGACCTCGCCGAGGACGATCGCAGCGGGCGCCGTGCCGGCTCGGATCGCCTCCGCCAGCACGCTCGAGGACGAGCTCGAGCCGCGGCCCGAGGGCATGACGAGGACCCGGCCGGCTACGTTCGCGCCGCGTTGCGGGTGGCGCACCTCGACGATCTCGCCGGTCCCGGGGTCGAGCCCGCCCCAGAGCGAGAGAGGTTCGTCCAGGACGAGGGCCGGTCCCTCGGCCGTCCCGGCGACGAGCGTTCGGCTCTCAGTCATCGGCCCACAACGTCTCGTCGCGGACGACACGCCCCTCGATCGCCGAGCGAACGCACTCCTCGAGCCCCCCGATCACGACCTCGACGCCGAGGTTCGCGGGCGCGTACCACGCCCATTTCCCGGAGTCCGTCATGACGGGGCCGTCGACCTCGTCCATCACCGGCGAGATGTACGTGCAGGTGTCCGAGACGATCCGAACGCCCGCCGAGCCGAGCGCCGCGACGAGCCCTGGGTCCTCGGCCTCGGCGACCTGCCCGCGCCCGACGTTCACGTACAGGGGGACCGAAAGCCGTCCAGAACCCAGGAGTTCGAGCAGGCGTTCGAGCTCGGCGATCGAGGCGTGCGGGGTCCCGACGCTCACCGCCCCGAGCCGCCCGTCCGCAGAGGTGCCGAGGTCGTCTCGTGCGGCGCGCAGGCGTTCGGTCGTCACGACGACCTCGGGGACCGTCGCGCCGCCGGTGGCCGCCTCCAGGGTCGGCGCCTCGGGCGTGACGCCGACCGCGTGCACCATCGCCACCGAACCCGACGAGGCGGCCGCGGCCCCGAGCGCCTTCATCCGGTCCTCCGACGCGTCGGCGGGCAGGCCGACGATCGCCGCGACCGCGCTCCCAGCCTCGCGGCCGACCAGCGTGCCGAGCACCGGATAAAGCGCGTCCGAGGCGAGGAGCCGCTCCGAGATCCCCTCGAGGCGCACCATGAGCGTTGCCCGGCGGTCCTCGTCGCGATGCAGGCCGGCGAGCGGCACGCGCCCCGTCACCGCGGCGCAGATGTCGATGAAGTCGCCGTAGCGGTCCGTGCGGGCGCCGAGCACCGAGTTGCAGAACACGATCGCGTTGGACTCCGCCCAGGCGACGTGCTGCCCGAACGCGGGCCGCTCGGGCAGCTGGTACGGCGCGCACGTCCAGGTCGGCCGGCAGCCCATCGTGACGTAGGCGTCCATCTGCCGGCGAGCGTTCGCGGCCGTTCCCGTATCGCCCTGGTAGCGGTCGGGGTGCAGCAGGTCGAGGGCGGCCACGTTCAGCGTGGTGGGCACGCTCACCCGCGCGCCGCCCGCCACCAGGCGTTCGGCGAACTCGAGTCCCGCGTGTCCGTGGTACAGGCACCCGTCGACGTGCGCCGAGGCCACGTCGATCAGCCGACCGGCGCCGGACACGCCGGCCATCTCGACGACGATCCGCATCGCGAGCGCAGCGGCCTCGCCCTGCTCGCCCCGCAGGAACGCCCGGTCGCTCTCGGTGAGCTCGACCGGCACCGATGGACCTAGGCCTTGGCCGCCCGTTCGAAGATCGGGAGCGCCCGCTCCGTCATCTCGTCGTTGCCCGTGACCGAGATGCGGAAGCGCCCCGGCATCTCGACGACGGCCCCGGGCAGCACGTACACCTGGTCCTGCGCGAGCCGCTCGACGAAGGCGACGTCGTCCGGGATCGGGCTCGTCGGGAGCAGGTAGAAAGTCCCCTCGGGGGAGTGGAGGTCGTAGCCGTAGGAACGCAGCGCCTCCACCAACAGGTCGCGGCGTCGCTGCAGCGCCTTGATGTCCACGCTCATGCTCTCCAGGTCGCCCATCGCGCGCTGCAGGACGTTGGTCGGCGCCGCGTGGCCTCCGAAGGTGAGCTGTCCGAGCATCAGCGCCTCGCGCATCTCGGGGCGGTCGGGCATCTCGGGAGGCAGGGCGATGTAGCCGACCCGCTGACCGGGCGTGAGCAGCTGCTTGGCGTACGTGTAGACCAGGAACGAGTTCGCGTAGAACTCGGTCGGGCTGGTGAACGATCGATCGTCGAACAGGATCCGCGAGTACGCCTCGTCCGAGATCAGGTAGATCGGGTGCCCGATGCGTTCGGAGCCCGCGGTGAGCACGTCGGCCAGCGCCCGAAGGGTCTCGGACGGGTAGATCTTGCCGCTGGGGTTGTTCGGCGAGTTCACGATGATCGCCGTGGTGCGTTCGGTGATCGCCGCCTCGATCGCGTCGAGGTCGAGGTCCCACGTCTCGTAGTTCACGGGCACCCGGACGGGGTTCGCCTCGCCGCCGAGGATGATCGCCTCGTAGAAGAACCACGGGGGCGTGAGGAAGATCACCTCGTCGCCGGGGTCGGTGACCGTTCGGATGCACAGGTTCAGGCCGGCGAACGCGCCGTCGGTCACCAGGATGTCGTCGGCCTCGTAGGGCACGCCCCGTCGTTCGCGGAGTCCGGCCGCGGCGGCCTCCTGCGCGTACGGCTCGTTGAACTTGTACGCGTACCAGTCCTTGTCCTGCGGCACGGTCCAGCGCTGCAGCGACTCGACGAACTCCGGGAGCGCCATCTCTTGGGGGTTGCCGGCGACGAAGTCGCACACGGAGGGGTCGGCCGGGTCGCGGTGGGCGTAGCGGCTCTCGTAGAAGAAGCGTCCGAGCGGCGCCTCGATCTCCTTGATGCGCTGCAGGCTCTTCGACAGACGGTGTGGCATCGCGATCCTCCGTCTCCTTCCTCGGCAGCTCGTAGGTGGCTCGCCCGTGCGCGGCGCGTGCGTGGCCGCCGTGCGCCGAACCCTATCACCGGGCGTGTGAGCTACCAGGTGACGACGGGCAACCCGTCGGGATCGGCGTCGTCGTAGGTGGTCGCGCCGAACCGCGCGAGGTCCGTGCTCGCGAGCTCGCCGATGTACGAGACGGGAAGCACCGCCGCGAACGAGCGCTCGTGCAGCCGGTCCCGTCGGACCGCGGCCGGGCGGATGTACGGTCCGATGTTGTCGCCGTAGCGGTAGTCGGCCAGGAACGCCGCGACGTCCTCGGCGCTCAGGCCCGAGTCGGTGAGGGCCTTCGGGTTCAGGTACACCTCGGACGGCGCGACCATCTGGACCAGGCCGAACACGCTGGTGCCGAACTCCGCGTTCAGATCCTCCTCGAGCTGGATCGGGTCGATCCGCACGCCGCCGTTGGCGTCGATCTCGGGGCACTGGCCGTGGTCGGCGGTCACGATCAGCACGCCCCGGCCGTCCCCGAACCGTTCCGAGATCAGGTCGGCGAGCCGGCCGATCTCGTCGTCGACGGCGCCGAGCACCTCGGCCTGGCGTGGATCGTCCATGTTGTAGACGTGCCCCGCGTAATCGGGCGCCTTGAAGTTCAGGTAGAGGAGGTCGGCGACCTCGTCCTGCCCGATCGGCTCGGAGTCGAACGTCGCGCGGATCAGGTCGCCCTGGTAGTGCACCACCGGCGGGAAGCAGCACATCGCCTTCTTCCCGGTGGGGTCGTACGGCGACGGCGCAGGTGGCTCGAACCCCGCGCTCAGCTCGTCGAGGCGCTCGAGCCCCGGGGTCGTCCGGGGGAGGCGGTAGAGCTCGGGGTGGTGGGGGTGCCAGCCGCCGCCGCCGTCCTCGTCCCAGTACACGCCGACCGGTGCATCGCCCATCGGGCGCCCGCCGCGGCCGAGCATCCCGACGTGCCACACCTGGTACCCGATCTCGCCGACCCACGCCCGGTTCTCGGTCGACTCGGTCCATCGGTCGGCCAGGGTGGGTTCGAGCAGGAAGGACGGGTCGATGTTGCCGGCCTCGCCCCACGCCTTCACGGGCCCTCCGCCGCGCCGGACGTTGTGCCCGGTGATCCCGTGCGTGCGGGGGAAGGCGCCGGTGCCGATCGTGGCGTGGGTCGCCGCCGTGACCGCGGGGAACGACCCCGAGATCGCGTTGCGGTAGGTCGCGCCCTCGCGCATCAGGCGCTTGAGGTTCGGCCACGCGTCGGGCCAGCGGCGCAGGACGTTCCATCCGCCGCCGTCGATCACGAGCGTGACGACGACGCCCGGCTGCACCGGCGGTGTCACCGAGGGGATCCCGGGGAGCGGCACCCCATCGGCAGCCCGGAACTCGTCGAACCCGATCAACCGCGCGGTCGTGGACGCGAGATCGGCAAGCGTCACACGCTCGACGTGGTCTTGGGGCTCGATGCGCCCCGGCGACCAGACGACGATCGGGACGCGTTCCCCGTACATCCAGGTGACGGCGTGGCTCGAGCGCGGGTCGTTGGGCGCGAGCGAGAGCGACTCCTGCGGGTAGTTGGAGCTCGAGTAGGGCGTGACCAGCAGCTGGAGGTCGCCGAGGCGTTCGGCGTTGTAGGAGCGGGTCACGAGCTCGAGGTACTCCGAGCCGAGGTCGGAGGACATCGCCTCGAGCGCCGGGCGAGGGTCGGGTCGCGTGAGGCGGCGGACGAGGGCACCCGCCGCCGTTCCGAGCGTCACCGCCGCGAGCCCGAGCCCGCCCATCGTGACGAGCAACCGGCGACGGTCGGGGTCCTCGGGCACGCGAGCCCCGATCGCGAACAGGCAGGCACCGAACACCAAGAGCCCCGCGAGCGCCCCGGCGATCAAGCTCCCGGTCGCCACGAGCACGAAGGCGACGACCCCGCCCGTGACGGCGAGCAGCACGAGTACACGTCGGGAACCCATGGGTGGTCGAATCATCCCAGACCGGGTTCGGCCTCGTGGGCCGCGGGGTTCGCCTACGCGCGCTTGCGGGGGAGGTCGAGGAACGGCAGAGGCACGACGGTCGCCGCCACCTTGCCGCGCTCGCCCTCGACGCTCCACTCGACCGAGACCCGTGTCCCGGGCTCGGCGAGAGCAGGAGGCAGCGAGCCGAACCCCACCATCTTCTTGATCGTCGGGCCCCAGGTCACGCTGGTGGCGCGGCCGACCTGCCGCCCGTCCTTGTAGACGGGCACCGGGTCGCGGTGGACCAGCGCCGAGACCATCGGCGGGAGGTCGTGCCGGGCGAACATCGCCTCGATCCCGAGCCACTCCAGGTCCAGACCGACGAGACGCCGCCCGGGTCCGCCCCCGCCCTGTTCGAGCTCGAGGGCGTGCTTGCCGACGAACGCGGGCTTCGACAGGTCCACGAACCCACCCAGCCCGATCTCGAACGGCGAGTAGTGCTGCTCGGGGCTGATCGCGTGCCGGGCGCTCGTGTAGTCGGCCTCGATGAGGATCAGGCCCGCCTCGACGCGGGCGACGTCGAGCGCGCGGATCCCGGCTGGGCGGATCCCGTGGGGCTCACCGGCTTCCCACAGCGCGTCCCAGATCTCCGTGGCCGACCCGGCGTCGACCCAGATCTCGTAGCCGAGGTCGCCGGTGTACCCGGTGCGTGAGACATGAACGTCGACCCCCGCGATCTCGGCCCGGCGCTGGCCGAAGTACCGCAGGCCGGCCCAGTCCGCGCGCGCCGCACCCTCGAGGATGTCGCGGGCACGTGGCCCCTGCAGGGCGACGGCCGCCACCTGTTCGGAGACGTCGTCGATCCGAACGTCGAGCCCGGCCGCGTTCATCGTGAACCACCGGAAGCTGGGGTCGGCCGAGGTCCAGAAGAACTCCTGGTCGCCCCGGCGCGCGAGGGTCCCGTCGTCGACGACCTTGCCGTCCTCGTTGCACCATGGGGTGTAGATCACGCGATCGACCGCGAGCTTGGAGGCGTCGCGCGTCACTACCCGGTCGACGAGCCGCGCGGCGTCGGGCCCGGTGATCTCGTACTTGTAGAGCGGGGTCACGTCGATCAGCGCGGCCTGCTCGCGGATCGCGTTGTACTCGATGTCGTGGAAGTCGGCGTACACGGCGGCCGCGAAGTAGCCGGACCACTCGCCCCAGGCCATCGTGGAGTTCAGCGCCGAGGTGCGCGCGTGGAACGCCGTGCCGACGCTCAACGGAGCCTCCTCGAGGGATCCATGCCGGCCCGTAGCCTAGCGGCGCCGCTCGGGCGGGCGCTGACCATCAGTCAAGGGGCAGTTGGTCCGCCGCGCACCCCGCCCCTACGATGGCGCCCGTGGCGAACCGGTACGACGCGGTCATCATCGGGGGCGGGCACAACGGCCTGACGGCCGCCGCGTACCTGGCCCGGGCGGGTCGCAAGGTCCTGGTGCTCGAACGCCGGCACGTGCTCGGCGGCGCGGCGGTCACCGAGGAGGTCTTCCCGGGGTTCCGCTTCAGCGAGTTCTCCTACGTGGTCTCGCTGCTTCGCCCCGAGATCATCCGCGAGCTCGAGCTCCCCAAGCACGGTCTCGAGATCCTGCCGCTCGATGGCACGATCACCCCGCTCGACGACGACTACCTGTGGCGCGTGAATGACCACGGCAAGACGATCCGCGAGCTTCGCCGCTGGTCCAAGAGCGACGCCGAGGCCTACGAGGAGTACGGGCTGCTGATGGCGGACATGGCGAGGTTCATCAAGCCGATCCTGTCGGTGGTCCCGCCCGACCCCGGCGCGTTCAACCCGTTCGACTGGATGCCGGTCGTCGGCCTCGCCAAGACCTTCAGAGACCTGCCCGAGCGCCTCCAGTCCACCTTCGTCCAGCTGATGACGATGAGCGCGACCGAGTTCCTCCAGCAGTGGTTCGAGACCGATCCGCTGATCGCCACGATGTCGGCGTCCGGGATCATCGGGACGTTCCAGGGGGTCCGGTCGCCCGGGACCGCGTACGTGCTGCTGCACCACTACATGGGCGAGATCGACGGCGCGTTCCGGGCGTGGGGGATCCCGCGGGGCGGCACCGGCGCGATCTCGGAGTCGATCGCGTCCGCGGCGCGCGCGGCGGGCGTCGAGATCCGCACCGAGGCACCGGTGGCACGGATCGATGTTCGGAACGGCCGCGCCAAGGGTGTCGTCCTCGAGTCGGGCGAAGAGATCGGCGCCGGCACGGTGCTCTCGAGCGTGGACTCGCACGTCACGTTCCTCGGCCTGGTCGATCCCGCGCATCTCGAGCCCTCGTTCCTGGAGGAGGTCAGGCGGTACAAGTTCCGGGGATCGAGCGGCAAGGTGAACCTCGCGCTCGACGGCCTGCCCGAGCTCGCGTGCAAGCCCGGCAAGGGCGAGTGGCTCCGCGGCGCGATCAGCTTCTCGCCGGGCGTGGACTACATGGAGCGGGCGTACGACGACGCGAAGTACGGACGCTCCTCGAGCCGCCCCTACATCGACTGCATCATGCCCACGCTCGTCGATCCGTCGATGGCGCCGCCCGGCAAGCACGTGATGTCGTGCTTCGTGCAGTACGCGCCGTACCACCTCTCGGACGGGCGAACGTGGGACGACGCCGAGCGCGACGCGTTCGGGGAGAGCGTGATCTCGACGCTCGAGGAACGGTTCCCGAACATCCGCAACCTGATCCTGCACCAGCAGGTGCTCACGCCTCTCGACATCGAGCGGATCACCGGCCTGACCGAGGGCAACATCTTCCAGGGCGAGCTCTCCCTCGAGCAGCTGTTCTTCAACCGGCCGGTCCCCGGATGGGCCCGCTACCGAACCCCGATCAAGGACCTGTGGATGTGCGGCTCGGCCACGCATCCCGGTGGCGGGATCATGGGCGCGCCCGGCCGGATCGCCGCGCTCGAGCTCCTGGGCGGGAAGGCCGGGAGCTCGGCGGGCAGAGTCGCCTGATGGCGAAGCGGTTCGACGCGATCGTGGTCGGCGCCGGGCACAACGGCCTCACCACGGCCGCCTACCTCGCGAGGGCCGGCCGCTCGGTGCTGGTCCTGGAACGGCGCGAGCGCGTTGGGGGGATCCTCGACACGGTCGAGCTCGCCCCGGGCGTTCGGACACCGGGGATCGTCCACACGGTAGGGCGGCTCCGGAAGTCGGTGATCTCCGACCTGGGGCTCGTCAAGCAGGGGCTCGCGACGGTGGAGCCCGAGGTCCGCGTGTTCGCGCCGCAGCCGGAGGGTCCGCCGCTCACGCTGTGGGCGGACGCGGCGCGCACGGCCGCCGAGCTGCACGAGCGTTCGGCGGTGGACGCCGAGGCGTACCCCGCGTTCGACCGGAAGGTGCGGTCGCTCGCGTCGTTCCTGTCCTACCTGCACGCGATCACCCCGCCGGACGTGAAGGACCCGTCGCTCGCCGACGCGCTGAACGGCGTGAAGCTGGGGAACGCGTTCCGCCGGCTCGGCAAGAAGCCGGGCCGGGAGGCGACGCGCGCGTTGCCGATGGCGATCGCCGACTACGTCGCGGAGGCGTTCGAGAGCTACGCGGTGCGGGGGGCCATCGCGTCTCGAGCCGTCCAGTACACGGCGATGGGCCCGTGGTCGGCGGGCACGACGGCGGTGCTGCTCGCGGACTCGGCCGGGAACGACGGCGGGGCGCCCGGGCAGTCGACGCTTGCCCGCGGCGGCCCGGGCGCGCTCGCCGAGGCGCTCGCGAACGCGGCCCGTGGGTTCGGCACCGAGCTCCGTACGTCGTCCGAGGTCGTCGAGATCCGGGTCGAGCGCCATCGCGCGACCGGCGTGGTGCTCGCCGACGGCTCGGAGATCGCGGCGCGCGCGGTCATCACCGCGATCGACCCCAAGCGCACGCTCACGACGCTGCTGGACCCGGTCGAGATCGGTCCGCACCTGCGCTGGCGGGCGACCAACATCCGGACACCCGGGTCGGTCTCGAAGGTCGACCTGGCGCTGTCGGGCCTGCCGTCGTTCGACGGTACCGAACCCGAGCGCCTGGCAGGGCGGATCGTGATCGCGCCGTCGATCGATCACCTCGAGCGGGCGTTCGACGCCTCGAAGTACGGCGGGATCGGGGACGACCCGTACCTGGAGGCGACGATCCCGACGCTCTCGGACCCGACGCTCGCGCCGGAGGGGACGCACGTGATGAGCGTGGTGACGCAGTGGACGCCGTTCGAGCTGCGCGAGACCGACTGGTCGGCCGAACGCGACCGCCTGGGCGATCTCGTGGTGAAGGCGCTCGAGAAGTACGCGCCGGGGCTATCGGACCTGGTGACCGCGCGACGGGTGACGACCCCGGTCGATCTCGAGACCGAGTACGGCCTGAGCGGCGGTCACGTCTACCACGGCGAGCCGGGCCTGGATCAGTTCTTCGTCTGGCGGCCGCTGCTCGGACACGCGCGGTACCGGCTGGCGCTCCCAGGGCTGTACCTATGCGGTTCGGGGGGGCACCCCGGTGGCGGGGTGACGGGCGCGCCGGGCGCGAACGCCGCCCGCGAGATCCTCGGCGACCTGAAGAAGCGGTCCTCGACGTAACTCAGGCCGTTCGGAAGCTGAACTCCATCGCGTCGCAGACGCGCTCGTACCCGATCTCGACGTAGATCCGGTTCGAGGTCGGGTTCGCGAGATCCGTGTAGAGGAAGCACGCGCGATGGCCCTGCTCGAGCAGCCAGGCACTGAGATCGGCGACGAGCGTCGTGGCGTAGCCGTGCCGGCGATGCTCGGGCGGCGTGTAGACGGGCCCGATCCGGATCCCGGTCGGCGTGGGGCCGCTGAAGCCGGAGAGCGATACGGCTTCGCCACGGTCCTCCCACAGCCAGAAGCCGCCGCCTTCCCCGCCGAAGCGGGTGTCGAGGTTGCGTTCCATCCGCTGGAACGCCTCATCGGGATCGGGGATCGCCTCGGTGGCGAACGCGCGTACCCAGGTGACGATCTGGACGCGGTCCTCGGCGGTGGCCGCTCGCGCTCGGCCCGGCGCCCTCGCGACGTCCCGGACGGCGGTGAGTCCGTACACGCCCTCGGACAGGATGCGTTCGGGCGTCCGGCCGCTCGCGCGCGCGAGCCGATCGGCCGCCCGATCGACGAACGGCACGTTGCCTACGATGCCGGGGACCCCGGGGTCGTCCGCCAAGACCGCCTCGAGCAGTCGATCGAGCGCGGCCTCCGACGACGGGTCGCCGAGCACGAGGTTGAACGGCTCGGTCCGAACGGCCGCGGCGATCGGCTCTCCCGCGTCCCGAACGACCCAGAAGTGGACGACCTCATACGCGTCCGGGTGCGTCGTCAGGGTCCCGGCGATGCCGAGCGGGAGCTGGTTGCGGGCCTCGTCGCGTTCGAGCAGCGGGCCGGCGAGGCCCAGGAAGGCTTCGGCGTCACCGGGTCGCAGGATCTCCATCTCCCGATGCTAGCGGGCGATCAGTCCGACCAGAGGCCGGCGAGCAGCGCGTCGACCCCGTTCGCACCCGTGGCCGCCGGCGCGCCCGAACGCTCCTCGGTCGCGTCGACGTAGGTCGTCTCGAGCGAGAACCGTCCCCGAACGTCCTCGGGCAGGAACCGCGTCAGCTGCGCGTACCAGTGTCGGTCCTCGTACCCGCGGTTCGACCGGTGGTAGCGGAGCGGGAACAGGACGTGGAGCTCGTCGCGCGCCCGCGTGAGCGCCACGTACAGCAGCCGGCGCTCCTCCTCCAGCTGCTCGGGATCGCCCGTCGACATGTCCGAGGGGATCATGCCGTCCGCCGCGTGGATCACGTGCACGACGTCCCACTCGCCACCTTTGGCCGAATGGATCGTCGACAGGATCACGTAGTCCTCGTCCAGGTGCGGCGGCCCGGCGAGGTCGGAGGTCGACACGGGCGGGTCGAGCGTGAGGTCGGTGACGAACCGCGCCCGGGTCTCGAAACCGGTCGCGAGCTGCTCGAGCTGCTCGAGATCGCGCAGCCGAGGTTCGGGCTGGTCGTAGCGGCGGCGGAGCAGAGGTTCGAGGAACCGTCGGACCCGTTCGACCTGCGCTGCCGGCGGGGCGCCCTCGACCGCCAGGTCCCCGAACGTCTCCCGCAGCCCGTCCAGCTCCGCGCGCGCCGGCGCCGGCACCGCGATCGCCTGTTCGAGGAACCGCGTCATCGGGTTGCCCGGCGCGGACACGCCGATCGCGGCCATCACGCGTCGCGCCCCCGCCGGCCCCACGTGGTCGAGCAGCTGCAGGACGCGGAACCAGGACACCTCGTCGCGCGGGTTGTCCGCGATCCGGAGGACCGCGAGGGCGTCCTTGACGTGCGCCGACTCGAGGAACTTGAGCCCTCCGTACTTCACGAACGGGATGTTGCGCCGAGTCAGCTCGACCTCGAGCACGTCGCTGTGGTGGCCGGCCCGGAACAGCACGGCCTGTTCGTGCAGCGACGTGCCGCGCTCGCGGTGCTCGAGGATCGAGCGGCACACCGCGTCGGCCTGGTCGCGCTCGTCGATGCAGGTGAGCAGCGAGGGGACCGGGCCGCCCACGCGTTCGGTCCACAGGGTCTTCTCGTGTCGCTGCGGGCTGAGCGCGATCACCGCGTTCGTCGCCTCCAGGATCGGGCGGGTCGAGCGGTAGTTGCGTTCGAGCTTCACGATCGTCGTCCCCGGGAACCGGGTCGGGAACTCCAGGATGTTGGCGACGGTCGCGCTCCGGAACGCGTAGATCGCCTGCGCGTCGTCGCCTACGACCATCAGGCCGTCGCCGGTGGGCCGCAGCGACGCGAGGATGTCGGCCTGGAGCGGGTTCGTGTCCTGATACTCGTCGACAAGGATGTGGTCGAACAGCTCCGAGATCGCGGGCCCGGCGGCCGGGTGCCGGCAGAGCGCGTCCCAGAACAGGAGCAGGTCGTCGTAGTCGAGCGCGCTCTGTGCGCGCTTGCGCTCGGTGTAGCGCTCGAAGATCGTGCGGATCGACTCGCCTTCCTCCGCGCACCAGGGGTACTCGCGTTCGAGCACCTCGGCGAGCTTGGTGCGACTGTTCACGGTGCGCGAGTAGATGTCGGCGAGCGTGTCCTTGCGCGGGAACCGCCGCTCGCCCTGCCCGAACCCCAGCTCGCCTCTGATCAGGTCCATCAGGTCGGCCGTGTCGGTCCGGTCAAGGACCGTGAACCCGGGGGACAGGCCGAGCGCTCCGCCGTGGAGCCGGAGCAGCCGGTTGGCGGTCGCGTGGAACGTGCCGCCCCAGACCCGGCCGAGCGCGCGGTCGCCGGTCAGCTGCTCGGCGCGCGAAAGCATCTCGCGGGCGGCGCGGCGCGTGAACGTCAGCAGCAGGATCCGCTCGGACGGGACGCCTCGATCGACCAGGTGGGCGACCCGGCAGGCGAGCGTCGACGTCTTGCCGGAGCCGGCCCCCGCCACGACCAACAGCGGGCCGCCGAGGTGCTCCACGGCCGCCCGCTGCTCCGGGTTCAGGCGCTCCATCGCGTCGAACATGCGTTCGAGCAGGATAGGGTCGCGGTGCGACGTGGGCAAGGACCTCGGCGGGTCCAGGGCTCGGCTCGGCAGCCGGTACCATCGGCGGTATGTGCAGAAGCATCAAACGGCTCCGCGAGGGCGACGTGCCGGCTACCGAGACCGAGATCCGGGAGGCGGCGCTCCAATACGTGCGGAAGGTGAGCGGCTACCGTGCTCCGTCGAAGCGGAACGAGGAAGCGTTCAACGGCGCCGTCGACGAGGTGGCCGAGGTCTCCCGTCGGCTGGTCGAGGCCGTCACCCGCTCCGCGTAGCGCAACGCCTGTCCCCGCCCGCGTTCCGTAGCATGGGCGCGATGGCGTATCCCCTCGAACCCGGCCCGGAGCAGATGCGCGCGATGGGCGAGGCCGCGCTCGGCTACCTGATCGAGTTCGTGCAGTCCCAGGACGAGGCGGCGGCCTCCGACGTCGAGGGCGCGCTCGAGGCCGCCCGGTCGGTCCGAACGGCCCCGCCGGCGGGACCCGGGAGCTTCGACCAGCTCATGGACACCGTGGACCTGATCGCGGCGAACTCCTACAACACGACAGGTCCGGGCTTCCTCCCGTTCATCCCGGGGGGCGGGCTGTTCGCGTCGGCGCTCGGCGACTTCCTCGCGACCGGGATCAACCGGTTCGTGAACATGTGGGGCCAAGCGCCGGTCGGCGCCCAGATCGAGAACAACGTGATCCGCTGGCTCTGCGACCTGTTCGGGTACGGCGACGACGCGCGCGGGATCCTCACTTCCGGCGGCTCGATGGCGAATCTGTCGGCATTGGTCGCGGCGCGCAAGGCCAAGCTGCCCGAGGACTTCCTCTCGGGCACCCTCTACGTCTCCGATCAGGTCCACGCGTCCAACGCGAAGGCGGCCGCGATCGCCGGGTTCCCGAGCGCGAACGTTCGCTCGGTCGCGTGCACGCCGGAGCTCCGGATGGACGTCGCCGCGCTGCGCGAGATGATCACCGCCGACCGCGCGGCGGGGCGCACACCGTTCCTCGTGGTCGCGTCGGCCGGGACGACCAACACGGGTGCGATCGATCCGATCGCACGGATCGCCGACGTCGCGGCGGAGCAAGACCTATGGCTCCACGTCGATGCCGCCTACGGCGGCTTCTTCCAGCTCACCGAACGAGGGCGCACGGCGTTCGCCGGGATCGAGCGGGCGGACTCGATCACGCTGGATCCGCACAAGGGGATGTTCCTGCCGTATGGGACGGGTTCGCTCGTCGTGCGCGACGGCGCGCTCCTTCGCGAGGCGCACTTCGTCGGCGCCGCGTACCTGCAGGACTTCCCGCCCGAGGACGAGCTGCCGAACTTCACCGAGTACTCCCCCGAGCTCTCGCGCGACTTCCGCGGCCTCCGCGTGTGGTTCCCGCTCGTGCTCCACGGCGTCGACGCGTTCCGCGAGGCGCTCGACGAGAAGCTCGATCTGGCCAGGAACCTGTACGAGGAGCTCTCGACGATCCCCGAGCTCGAGCTGCCGTGGGAGCCGGAGCTCACCGTGGTGCCGTTCCGACTGCGCGACGGTTCGGCCGAGGCCGACCGCCGCCTGCTCGACCTGATCAACGCTTCCAAGCGCGTGGTGCTCTCGAGCACGGTCGTGGAGGACCGGTTCACGATCCGGGCGTGCATCCTGTCGCACCGGACGCATCGCGATCGCATCGAGGAGTGTGCGCAGGTCGTGCGCCGCGCCGTCGCCGACGTGTCGGGGCGTTGACCGCGATCTCGGGACCCTCGGCCTTCGAGGTCTGATCGTGCCCGAGCTCCCCGAGGTCCAGGCGCTGGCCGAGCGGCTCACCGAGGCGGTCGGTGGGTCAGCGTTCGCGGCCGCCGACCTCCTGCAGTTCTCCTCGCTCAAGACCGTGACCCCCCGAGCGACCGAGCTCGTCGGCCGGACGCTCGAACGCGTCGGCCGCCGCGGGAAGTACCTGGTCTGGGAGGTCGGCGGGCCCCGGGTGCTCGTGCATCTGTCGCAGGGAGGGCGCGTCGACGTCGAGGACCCGCCGAAGTCGACGAAGCCACGGGGCTCGGTCGTGCGCTTCCGGTTCGAGGAGCGACCGTCGGTGCTGGTGAAGGAGTTCGGCCGCGAGCGCAAGGCCGGCTGGTGGGTGCTGGCGGAGGGCGACGAGGGGCCACTCGCGAAGCTCGGCCCCGAGCCCGACTCGCCCGAGTTCGAGCTTCTGGTCCTGCGGGGGGAGGACGGCCGGCGCGTCCACACGATCCTGCGCGACCAACACACGGTCGCAGGGATCGGGCGCGGGTACTCGGACGACATCCTGCACCGCGCCAAGCTCTCGCCCTACGCGTCGCTCTCCTCGCTGGAGCCGGACCAGCGGAGCGCGCTCCTGGCCGCCGTGTCGAGCATCCTCGAGGAGGCGCTCGTCTCCGAACGGCTCCGCACGGGCGGCCTCGAGACCAAGATCGGCGATCACTTCACGGTCCACGGGCGGTACGGCACGCCCTGCCCGGTTTGTGGGGACGACCTCCGCCGGGTCTCCTACGATTCGCACGAGGTGACCTACTGCCCGACCTGCCAGACGGGTGGGAAGGTCCTGGCCGACCGGCGCCTCTCGCGTCTGATCAAGTAGAGCCTTCGTCTCTCTAATGGGTTGCGGATCCTAGTTCCATTCGCACTCTTGCATCGCCCTAATGGATAGATAAAGCTGAGTCCATGAGTTCGTCCGCAGCGTTGTCGCTCGCGAACGCCAGGATGGGCTCGGCCGGCGATCTCCGTGCCTGGCTGGAAAGGGAGGGTGCGCTCGAACCCGAGGAGCGCGCCGAGGTCTCGCTCCGGCTGGCGGAGTTCGTGGCCCTGCGGGCCTCGCTCCGCGACCTGCTCGACGCCTCGATCGCCGCCGGTCCCTTCCCCGCCGTCGCCGTCGAGCGCATCAACGAGGCGAGCGCCCGGGTCCCGCGGGTCCTTCGGCTCGCACCCGACGGTTCGGCCGATGCACCGCTGTCGGCGAGTCCGACCCCGCTGCTGCTCGCCCGGATCGCGTGGTCGGCGATCGAGCTCCTCGGGGACCCGGTCCGTGCCGCCCCACGGCGCTGCGGCGCGTGCGGCCGATACTTCGAGGCGACGCGTTCGGACCGCGTCTGGTGTTCGAACGCCTGCGGGAACCGCACCCGGGTCGCCCGGCACCAGGCCCGGCGCCGGACCACCGCGTAACCTCCCGCCGTGGCCACGTGTCCCATCCGCGGCGAGCAGAGCCCTGTGCTCGAAGGCGCGCCCGCCCGGTGATCGCGATCGTAGGCGGCCTGGTCGCGGCCGCGATGTGGGCGGCCTCGGCTCTGTGCATCAGCCGGTCGACCCGGATGATCCCGCCCGTCGCGGTCCTGGGGTGGGTGCTGCTGATCGGCTCGGTGATCTCGGCGCCGTTCGCGTTGGCGCAGGGCGTGCCCGACGGCCTCGGGCGGGAGCAGGTGGTGCTGCTCATCGTGACGGCGATCGGCAACACGACGGGGCTCCTCCTCGTGTACAGCTCGCTCCGCCATGGCAAGGTCGGAGTGGTCGCGCCGATCACGTCGGCCCAGGGGGCCGCGGCGGCCATCATCGCGGTGATCGCCGGCGAGCAGATCGCGACCGGCGCTGGCATCGCGCTCGCGTTCATCGTCGTCGGCGTCGTCCTTTCGAGCATGTCGCAAACGAGCGACGGGGGTTCGGATCGTCGAGAGGGACTCGCGGTCACGCTGGCGATCGGTGCGGCCCTGTTCTTCGGGCTGGGCCTGTTCGCGATGGGCAGGCTGTCCGACGACATCCCGATCGCCTGGATCATCTTCCCGTCCCGAACGCTCGCGGTGCTCCTGGTGACGGTCCCGTTCGCGGTGGCGGGGCGCCTTCGCATGACGCGCGAGGCCGCGCCGCTGGTGCTCGCATCGGGCATCCTGGAGGTGGCCGGCCTGGTCGCCTTCACGATCGGCGCGCGCCACGGGATCGCCGTCGCCGCGGTGCTCGGGTCGCAGTTCGCGGCGATCGCGACCGTGGCGGCCTTCTTCCTGTTCCGGGAACGGCTGGCTCGCGTTCAACTCGCCGGGGTCGCGGTGATCGCCGTCGGGGTCGCGGTCCTAACCGCCCTGCAGGCCTAGGCGTCGCATCCGCGCGGGGTGCTAGCCTCGCCGCCGTGCCGGACCCATTCGCCGACCATCCCGAACCCGAGCTCGTCGACCTGCGCGACGAGACCGTCTCGCGTCCCGCGCTCGATCGTCTCGGCAAGGCGATCTGGGACGAGGCGCTCCGCTACCTGTACGAGGTCGCGATGGAGCGGCCGCTCCGAACGATGCCGTACCCCGAGATGCGTCGCGCGTTCTACGGCCCTTCGGCCGAGCCGGCGCCCGCCCCCGAGACCGCGGCGAAGGCGGAGCAGGTACTCGGCGAGTTCCGAGAGCGTGTCGCGCCCTACGTGTTCAACACGCAGCACCCCGGCTCGTACAGCTACTTCACCCCGCCGCCGCTGGCGATGTCGATCGCGGGCGAGGTTCTCGGCCAGTGGGTGAACCAGGGCGTCGACGTGTGGGTGGCGGGTCCGGTGGGTGCGCTCGTCGAGGAGGAGGTCACGGGCTGGCTGCGGGCGCTGATCGGATTCGGCCAGGGCTCGTGGGCGGTGCTCACGTCCGGCGGCGTGATGGCGAACATCATGGCGCTCACGGTCGCGAGGGACGTCCACCTCGCGCGGCTGCTCGGCCTCGACGACCCGCCGCGCGCCCGCGCGCTCGAGGGCACGCGCGTCTACGCGAGCGACCAGGCGCATTTCTCGATCGCCCGCGCGCTCGACGTGCTCGGCTTCCCGCCGCAGACGCTGCGCATCGTGCCCTCGGACGAGCGGTTCCGGCTCCACGCCGCGCCGGTCGCCGACGCGGTCGCCGAGGACCGCGCCGCCGGTCTGGTGCCGTTCGCGATCGCGGCGGTCGCCGGCTCGACGAACACCGGCAGCGTCGACCTCACCGGCGAGCTCGCCGACCTGGCCGAACGCGAACGCCTGTGGCTCCACGTCGACGCCGCCTACGGCGGCGCGGCCGCGTTCTCGCCGCGGATCGCGCCGCGCGTTCCGGACCTGGAACGCGCCGACAGCGTCACGATCGACCCTCACAAGTGGTTCTTCCAGGCGTACGACATCGGCGCGCTCGTCGTGAAGCGCCGCGATGACCTGCGGCAGACGTTCCACCGCACGCCCGAGTACTACCGCCACCCGAACCCCGAGAACGCACCTCTCAACTGGTTCGAGTACTCGATCGAGGGGACGCGGCGGTTCCGAGCGCTGAAGCTCTGGCTCTCGTGGAAGCACCTCGGGACCGCGGGGTTCGCCCGGCTGATCGAGCACAACGTCGACCTTGCCGCCTACCTCGTCGCGAACTGCCACGAGGCGTCCGACTTCGAGGTCGTTCCCGACGAGCCCGAGCTCTCGGTCGTGTGCTTCCGCCATCTGCCCGAGGGGCTCGAGGGCGAGGCGCTGGATGCGTACCAGGACCGATTGCAGCTCGCGCTCGAGGCGAGCGGTGAGGCGTGGGTCTCGACGACGAAGATCCGGGGCGCCACCTTCCTGCGGGCCGGCATCGTGAACTACCTGTCGAGCGAGGCGGACATCGACCGGATGCTCGACGCTCTCCGGCGCCTGTCACCGCAGGCGGCCGACACGCCCCCGTAGACTCCGCCGGATGTCGACGGGGAAGAAGTGGCTCGTCCGGTTCTTCCTGCTGGTGTTCATCGCCCTGGTGACGATGGGGCTGTGGCTCCCGCCCATCATCACCCACGCGGTCGAGAAGGACTACCACTTCCCCGAGGTCGACATCGACGCCACCGTGCTGCCGAACGGCGACCTGATGCTCGAGGAGACCCGGACGTTCGACTTCCAGAACGGCCCCTTCACGTACGCGTACTTCAACGTGGACGATCCGCTCGACCACGTTCGGGACTTCACGATCGCCGAGAAGATCGACGACGGGACCGAGGTGCCGGTCACGCCGGATCACGCGTCGCACTCGATCGTCACCGAAGGCTTCCAGTCGCAGTGGAGCTACTCCGCCGAGGACGAGACGCGGACGTGGGTGTTCCGATACCGGGTGGCGTGCGCGGTCGATGTGTACTCGGACACGGCCCACCTGTACTGGCAGTTCATCGGCTCCGGCTGGGACCAGCCGACGCAGCACGCGGTGATCACGGTGCACCTACCGGGGCACTCGGCCAGCGACGCGCGGAGACCCCGCGCGTGCCATCCGGACGAGGGCGTTGTCCCGGACATCGAGCAGACGCCGCTCACCCGCGGCGAGGTGCGGGCCTTCGGGCACGGCCCGTTGAACGGACGGGTCACGTTCGTGGACCCACAGACGATCCGGTACGACGTGCACGACGTGCCGCCGCTCTCGTACGTGGAGGGGTCGATCCTGTTCCCGGCCGATGCCGTGCCGACGGCCGTCGCGACCGATCGACCGGGCCTCGAACGCATCCTGGACCAGGAGCGCGTCTGGGCCGATGAGGCCAACGCCCTGCGCGAACGCCACGAGACCGAACGCGACTGGGTCCTCTACCTGCTGATCGGCGTACCGGTCGCGCTCGCGCTGCTGGTGCTGCTGGCCCGCTACCGCGACCGCGTGCCGGGCGTCCCGAAGATCCTCGAGCAGCCGCCCGAAGAGGACCCGGTCCAGGGTTCGGTGCTGTGGTCGGCGTGGGCGGGCCACCTCTCGCCGCAGAACGCGTACCGGGCACAGCTGCTCAAGCTCGCGCGCCTCGGGGCGATCGAGATGAAGGCCGACGGCCGCGTCTCGGATCCGAAGGACCTCACGCTGGTCCGGAAGATGGACGCCGTGGATCTGCAGACCGAGCTCGACCAAGACTTCATGTGGTTGCTGTTCGGACGCGGCGAGGACGCGGTCGACGAGGTCTCGGTCAACCACCCGAAGCCCCGCACGGCGGCGTCCTCCGGGACGTACGCGGCGTGGTGGTCCGCCGTGAAGATGAAGTCCGGCGACATCACCCTTCGGATCCGCAAGGGCGACGCGCGCCTCGAGTCGACCCTTGCGGCGATCATCGCGATCGGCGCGGCCGGCTACGGCATCTGGACGGCCGTGTGGGGCCTCGGCGGCGCGATCGGGTGGTGGCTCGTCCCCGTCGCCGCGGTCAGCCTGGTCGTGGCGCTGATCAAGATCCACGCGCGGCTCGGGCTCGAGGACCGGACCCGCGTCAAGCGGCTCGAGGCGTTCCGGACCTACCTCAAGGACTTCTCCGACCTGCCGAACGCTCCTGCGCTTGCCATCGTCATCTGGGAGCAGTACCTGGAGTGGGCGGTTGCGCTTGGGGTCGCGGACGAGGTCGAGAAGCAGGTCAAGGCGCTCGTACCCGTCGAGAGCCTCCGCTCGCCGATCCGGGGAGCGCCCACCGGCATCGCGGGGCTGACGGCCTGGCAGCAGTTCCAGTCGGCGGCGCCCGCGCTCGTCCTGGTCTCGATGGCCAGCGTGAGCAGCGGGTCCTCGAGCGGTGGGTTCGGCTCGTCGAGCTCATCCAGCGGTTTCTCCGGTGGCGGGTTCTCCGGCGGGGGCGGTGGGGGAGGCGGAGGCACAGGCGGGGGCGCAGGCTGACGGGGCTCCCCGCGCGAGGCGTAGCCTCGGTGGGCCATGGGTAAAGCCCGGTTCGTGCAGCAGACCACGCACGTCGTCCTCGTCGACCGCTACGAGCTCGGGCCGGTGCTCGGCCAGGGCGGGATGGCCAAGGTCCACCAGGGGCTCGACCGCCAGCTCGGACGCCAGGTGGCGATCAAGGTCCTCGCGCCCCCGTTCGACCGCGACCATGAGTTCGTCGAGCGGTTCCAGCGCGAGGCCCGCGCCGCGGCCGGGCTGAGCCACCCGAACATCGTCGCGGTGTTCGACAGCGGGTCGGACGACGGCACCCACTACATCGTGACCGAGCTCGTCGAGGGCGAGACCCTCGCCGACCGGCTCCGGCGCGACGGTCCGATGCCGCAGGCCGAGGCCGTCGCGGTCGCCGTGGACATCGCCCGAGCGCTGGCCGCCGCGCACGAACGCGGCCTGATCCACCGCGACATCAAGCCGGGGAACGTGATGTTGTTGCCCGACGCCCGCGTTAAGGTCGTCGACTTCGGGATCGCGCGCGCCGCGGGTTCGGACACGCTGACGAACACCGGCGTCGTGCTCGGGAGCACCGCGTACCTCTCGCCGGAACAGGCCTCGGGCCAGCCGGTCGACGAACGCGCCGACCTCTACGCGCTCGGGTGCGTCCTGTACGAGATGCTGACCGGGCGCGTGCCGTTCAGCGCCGACACCCCGATCGCGACGATGTACCGCCACGTCAACGAGGACCCGCCGCCGCCCTCGACGTTCGCGCCGATCCCCTCCGAGCTCGAGGACATCGTGATGCGGGCGCTCGAGAAAGACCCGAAGCGCCGGTTCGCGTCCGCGTCCGAGCTCGAGGCCGCCCTGCTCGCCGTGCCGCTCGCGCGCAGCGGCGACACGATGCGGCTCGAGCCTGCCGCCGCCGAGACCCAGCCGGTCGGCCGCTTGGGCGCGGTGGCCGCGGGCGGTGCGATCGCCGCGGGACCCGCTGCCGCCGCGGGAGCCGCTGCCGCGGATGTCGCCAAGACCGAGCCCGTCACCACGACGGCCGGCGGCGGTTCGGGGGGCGGTGGGTTCCGTCCTCGACGCAGCGGGCCGTCGCACGTTCGCCCCCGCCGTTCGCCTCGGGGCCGTCGCCCCCGGCTGATCGCGGCGGTCGTCGTCGCCCTGCTGTTCGCTCTCACCGGCGTGCTCGTCGCGGCGACGTCCGACCCGTTGCCGAAGAGGCCCGCGGTTCGCCAGCAGGCACGCGAGACCGCCCAGACCACGCTCCCGCCCGAGCCGACCATGACGTTCGCGGACGCGTGGTCGGGGCTGGTCTCGGCGATCGGGACGGCGCAGGTGGCCGATGACATCTCCGATCACGCCGCCGAGGAGCTCGCGAAGGACGCGGACGAACTGCTCGGCGCGTACCGGGACGGCGACACCGACAAGCTCGGCGAGTCGCTCCAGCACCTCGAGGAGCACCTGGCGAAGGCCGTCGAGGAGGAAGAGATCACACCCGAGGCCGCCGATGCCGTCGACACCGCGATCTCCGACATCGGGGTGGCGCTCCAGAACGAGGGTGCCCTCGCGGTCGTCCCCACCCCGGCGCCCACCGGTCCGACCGGCGAGACCAGCGGGGGGAAGGAAGACAAGCACGGCTCCCCGCCGTACGGCGAGGCCAACGGGCACGACGAGGACTAGGGCCCGACCTCGTCCTGCGGTTCGACCTCGGTGTCGGCGCTCTCCGGCATCGCCTCGCGCTGCGCCATGACCCGCCGTGTGGCAGAGATCACGAACAGCAACCCGAGGAGGACCAGCGGTACCGGCCACATCCACTTCCAGCCGATGTCCGCCGCGGTCCGGCCGCCGAGCAGGAAGAAGAGCCCGAGCGCCGCGAACGCGAGACCGAGCACGAACGAGGTCGGGTCGAACTCGTGACGCCTCATGCCTGCTCCTTCTCCAACGCGTGCAGCTGCTTCCGGGTCGGCGCCAACCGGTAGACCCAGACGTCGCCGATCCCCGTCTCAAGATCCAGCGTGATCGTGGCGCCGTCGCCACGCTTCGGCTCCATCGTCGTGCTGAGCGAGGCCTCGAACCCGGTGTCCGACACCGCCCGTCCCGCGTGGACGACGCCGGCGCCGGCGCGCTCGGTCACGATCACGTGGGCGTCGAACGGCACCGTCACGTTGACGCTCCCGAACCCGGTCGTCGCGCGGATCACGGGCGCGGCCTGCGTGTCCGTCAGCTCGGTGAGGTCGAGGTAGATGTCGCCCGCGACGCGCTGGTACGAGCCGTGCACCGCGGCCGAGCTGAAGGGGTGCTCGTACAGGTTCCCGAACCCGCCCTCGAGCGGCACGGTGACGACGCTCGCCGCGAGGAGGAACGGGACGACCATGATGGCGGGCAGGACGAGCCACCGGGCTCGCCCGGCGAACGATCCGACCAGCATCGTGAGGCCGAGGATCAGCAGGACGAGCGCCGGGTAGCGCACCAGGCGGATTTCGAGCGCGCCGAGGTTCTGCGCGATCGCCGCGACTCCGACCACGAGCAGCGCGATCCCGAGTCCGAACCAGCCGAGCGGCGAACGTTCGCGCGGGGGGCGAGACGCGCGAGGTTCGGGCGGCAGCTCGACGGACGTGGGGGGCAGCGCCGCGGGAGGCGTGACGCTCGGTGCGGAGGGGGCGGTCGACCGCGGGACGCCACGACCCGCGTCGTACCGGTACAGCAGCACCCCGCCGCCGATGAGCAGCACCGGCCAGATCAGCCAACCGTCGAGTTGCGCGGCGATCGCGGCGGCGCCCGCGAGCAGGAGCAGTACCCCGATGGCCGGGCCTACTCGCGGGAACCGTCGAGTCAGCCGTCCCGCGGGGGAGACGCCGATGTCCTCGCGCGGGACGAAGATCCACAGCAGCACGTAGCCGACGATCGCGATGCCGAGCAGCGTCCAGACCTGCCACGCGATCACCACGAACGCCAGACCGAACAGGGATCGCACGGCCAACGAGCTCACGCCGAAGTTCTCGGCGAGCCCGCCGGCTACCCCCGCGATCACCTTGTCCGAGGCGCTCCGGCGCAGCGGGCGGCGCGCCGGGGCGGTGGGTTCGGGTGGCGGCAGCTCGGTGGTCACGGGGCCCGGTGGCGAGTCGTCGGTCGGCTCTCCCGGTTCGCGTCCGTGGTCGTCCATGGGCAACGATGATGGCCGGGCGCCTTCACGAGCGCCATCCGGGATGACCCTGGAAAGACCCTGAGATCGTGCCGAACCGGGCAACCGAGTGACAGGCCATTTCGGGCCGACGCTGGTGCCTGGTGCACCTGGGGGATGTCCCCGATGTCGTCCCGGGGGTGCCGTGTGCCACCATGTGCGGGATGTTCCGCAGGAGCGCCACCGACCGTGTCCTGACGGGCGTCGCCGGTGGGATCGGCGAGCGTCTCGAGATCGACCCGGTGATCGTCAGGCTCGCGTTCGTGATCCTGACCTTCACTGGCGGCGTCGGCCTCCTCCTCTACGTGGCGGCCGCGCTGGTCTCCCGGAAGCCGGACCCCGACCCGCCGCCCCCGCCGAAGACCAGCACGCGCCAGGCCGTCGCGATCGCGCTCGTGCTCACGGGCGTGCTCCTGGCGCTCCGGGGGATCGGGCTCTGGCTCGGCGACGGGGTTGTGTGGCCGGCGGCGCTCGTCGCGCTCGGCTCGGCGGTGATCTGGACGCGCGGCGACGAGGCGACGCGCGCGAAGTGGCTCGCCCGGATGCCGAGCTGGATCCGCGAGGACGACGAGTCCCGCCCTCGCATCCGAACGCTGGTCGGCGCGCTCGTGATCGCGCTCGGCGCGTGGGCGTTCCTGTCGTCGAACCCGCCGCTCGATCTGTTCGACAACGCGCCGCTCGCGGTGGCGACCGTGCTCATCGGGTTGGCGGTGATCGCGGGTCCGGGTATCTGGCGGCTCATCCGGCAGGCCTCGGACGAGCGGCGCGAGCGGATCCGCCAGGAGGAACGCGCCGAGATGGCCGCGCACCTGCACGATTCGGTGCTGCAGACGCTCGCGCTGATCCAGCGGACCGAAGACCCCAACGAGATGGTCGCGCTCGCGCGCGGGCAGGAGCGCGAGCTCCGGACGTGGCTGTACGGGAAGACGAAGCCCGGCGGGGATGGCTCGTTGAGCGCCGCGCTCGACGCGGTCGCCGTCGAGGTCGAGCGCGCGCACCGGACGCGGATCGAGATCGTGATGGTGGGGGACTGCCCGCTCGACGATGGCGTTCGAGCGCTCGTGCACGCGTGCCGCGAGGCGTTCGTGAACGCGGCTCGGCATTCGGGGGCTCGTGGGGTCTCGGCCTACGTCGAGGTCGAGGACGACCAGGTGACGGCCTACGTTCGGGATCAGGGGGTCGGGTTCTCGCGCGAAGCCGTGCCGACCGACCGCCATGGGATCGCCGAGTCGATCGAGGGCCGCATGGAGCGCAACGGCGGCGTCGCGGTCATCGACAGCGCGATCGGCCACGGCACCGAGGTCCGCCTGCGGATCCCGAGGAGCCGCGCGACGTGATCCGGGTCTTCCTGGTCGAGGACCACGAGCTGTTCGCGAGCGGCGTTCGGAACGAGCTCGGGCAGGAGTTCGCGCTGGTCGGGCACGCGAGCTCGGTGGCCGAGGCGGTCGTCGAGATCCCGAAGGCGAAGCCCGACGTCGTGCTGCTGGACGTGCACCTGCCCGACGGCAACGGCCCCGAAGTCGTCGAGGCGCTCCCCGACGTGCGCTTCCTCGCGCTCAGCGTCTCGGACGCGGCCGAGGACGTGATCGCCGTGATCCGCGCCGGCGCGCGAGGTTACGTGACGAAGTCGATCTCGCCCCCCGAGCTCGCCGACGCGATCCGCCGCGTGCACGAGGGCGACGCGGTGTTCTCGCCGAGGCTGGCGGGCTTCGTCCTCGACGCGTTCGCCGGCCAGACGGCGCCGGCCATCGATCCCGAGCTCGACCAACTCACCCCTCGCGAGAAGGAGGTCCTCCGCTACATCGCGAGGGGGTACGCGTACAAGGAGATCGCGCGTGAGCTCCACATCTCGGTCAAGACGGTCGAGAGCCACGTCGGTGGGGTGCTCCGGAAGCTGCAGCTCACGAACCGGTACGAGCTCAGCCGTTGGGCGAGCGAACGCAAGCTCGCCTAGAGGATCGGCTCGCGCCTGGATACGCTGACGCGCCGATGGATGCGACCCGCGATCCACAGGTTCCGAGCGACGAGCGTCTGCTCGACGTTCAGACGCCGGCCGAGCTCGCCTTCTCGCCCGACGGATCGAGGGTCGCGTTCGCGCTCCACGCGACCGTCGCCGACGTGGGGTCGCACCCATCGAGCGATCTCTACCTCGTCGGCCGAGATGCCGGCGCGCCGGGCCAGATCACGAGCGGAGCGTGGAGCGACCGGAGCCCGGCGTGGTCGTCGGATGGATCTCGGCTCGCGTTCCTTTCCGACCGGATCACCCCTGGTCACCACCTCCCGTACACGATGGTCCTCGGCGTCGAACCGGTCCTCGCAGCCAGCCTCCTCGGCGCAGCGGAGACGGTCTCGTGGTCCAGCTCGGGCGATCGCCTCCTCGTGCTCGCGGCCGATCCCGGTTGTTACGGGCTGGATTGGAGCGCGCGGGCGGTTCGGGGCGCCGAACCAACGCCTGACCCCTCCGTGATCCGGCCGAGCGAGGCGCGCCGGCGGCTGTTCGAGATCGACCTCGCGACCGACGAGACGGCCGAAGTGGGTCCGCCGGGGATGAGCGTGTGGGAGTTCGACGGGGACCCCGACGACGTCGTGGTCGCGCTCGTCTCGGAGGATCCGAGCACGGCGGGGTGGTATCGGTCGGTCGTCGCCCGGCTCGACCTTGCCGAACGCACCGCGGAGACGCTCTACCGGCCGACCTGGTCGCTCGAGGGGCTCGCGCTCTCGCCGGACGGTCGGCGCGCGGCGGTGGTCGAGGGCTACTCGAGCGATCCGGGCCTGCTGAGTGGCAGCGTGATGATCGTCGATCTCGCCGACGGGACGGCGAGCGATCCCTGGCCGGGCCTGCAGACCGTCGGGCTCGTCGAGTGGATCGACGACGACTCGCTCTGGTACGCGCGCTGCGACGGGGTCGGGACGGCGTGCGGGCGGATCTCGCTCGACGGCACCGTCGACGAGCGGTGGCGGGCTGACGCGTTCATCGGCGACGAGGTGACCAAGCCGAAGTGCTCGATCGCCGACGGGGGCTCCCTCGTATGGACCACGCACCAGGCGCACGGCCTGCCGCCCGAGCTGGCGCGGTTCGATCATGACAAAGGGGAGTGGACCCGGTTCACCTCGTTCAACGACGACGTGATCGCCGACACCGTGTTCCCCGACGTGCGCACGATCCGGTGGACCGCGCCCGACGGGCTCGAGGTCGAGGGGTTGCTGATGACACCTCGCGACGCTGTGGGCCCGCTGCCGATGCTGACGCTCGTCCACGGCGGACCCACGTGGAACTGGGGCGCCTTCTTCTCCGACTCGGAGCCGAACGCGGTGCTGCTCGCGAGCGCCGGCTACGCCTGCCTGCTGCCGAACCCACGAGGGAGCATCGGCCGGGGGCACGTGTTCGCGCAGGCGGTGATCGGCGACTCGGGCGGGATGGACTTCCAGGACGTGATGGCCGGCGTCGACCACTGCATCGCGCTCGGCGTCGCCGACCCCGAACGCCTCGGCATCGCGGGCCTGTCCTACGGCGGCTACATGGCAGGGTGGGCCGTGACGCAGACCGATCGGTTCAAGGCGGCCGTCGCGATGTCGGTGGTCTCGAACTACGTCTCGTTCCACCTGACCTCGGAGGTCTGGATGTACGACGAGATGATCCTGCAGGGTGAGTGGAACGATCCGTCGAGCCAGTACGTCGAGCGCTCGCCCGTGACCCACGCCCACCGGTGCCGGACGCCGACCCTCGTGCTCCAGGGTGCGGAGGACCGGTGCACGCCGGTCGGGCAGGGGTGGGAGCTCGCGAACGCGATCGCCGCCTCGGGTACCGAGGTCGAGCTCGTCGTCTACCCGCGCGAGGGCCACGTTCCGATGGAACGAGCGCACGCGCTCGACGCGATCCGTCGGACGCAGGCCTGGTTCGACCGACATCTGCGTTCGGTCGGCTGAAGCACTCGGGCGGACGACAAGGGGCGCCCCGAAGGGCGCCCCCGATCGTACGTTCGCTGCGGCTAGATCCCGGGGATGCGGATCAGGACCAGCTGGCCCCCTTCACGCTTGTACGTGAAGTCCGGATCGGTGTTGTCGTCGATGAAGGTGTCCGGACCGGGCGCCGACTCGACCCAGAACGTGTGCGCCTGCACGTCGATCAGGAACGCGCCGGGACCGAAGGCCGCCGAGGCGTCGACGATGCCGCTCGTCTCCCACGCGCCCCAGTTGCCGGGACTGTTGAGCATGGAACCGGGCAGGATCACGTCTGGCGGGTCTTGGTCCGCCGCCGTCTCGTCGGCCGACTGGTCGATCTTCACGACCACCTCGGGCGTGCCCGAGAACGGGACGTACCAAAGGCGCGCCGTCGTGGCGTTGGTGGGGTCGCTCGCCTGCTGGGCAGGCGTGAACTGCTGACTGCTGCCCGGGTCCTCGGTCACGAGGATCCCGGTCTGCGTCGTCTCGATGTTGTCCGGCTGATGGATCTCGTTCAGCGTCTTGACGGGGTTGTCGTCACCCTCAACGAACACGCTCAGCGAGGTGACCTTCTTCGGGTTGTCCGGGGCGAGCACCATCTTCCACACGCGGCCGTTCGACGAACGTCCGGCCTGAGATACGCCCGCCGTTCCGCGACCGGAGTCCACGACGTAGACGACGTTGCCCATACCCGGCCGCTTGTCGTAGGCGATGTCCTCGACGCGGACGAAGTTGAAGACGTTGTGGAGCTGGCTCCAGTACTCGAGTACCCACTGGGGACCATCGATGCCGACCGTGTTGTTGGTGCGGAGATCCCGCTGCCATGTCCCGTCGTTCGGCGGCGCGGGGTAGCCGACGTCGGCTGCCGTGATCTCGGACCCGTCCGAGTTCTGCCCGGTTGCGATGTTCCTCGGCACCTTGACGAAATGGCCGGACACCGACCGGGTCGAGCTCGGCGTGAAGTCGTAGTAGTCGTCGAAGGCGGGATCGTCCGAGACGAACGCCCAGAGGTCTCCCTTGTCGGCCAGGATGTTCCTCGTGTTCCCGGCCTGGTAGGAGTACAGCTGGGACTGGGACGGGGCCAGCGCCGCAAGTGGGGTCGTCGTGCTCAGCGGATCAGAGAGCGGTCCGCTCGTGAACGTGTCGTCGCCTGACATGACCACCAGCTTGTCGAAGCCCGGGATGGCGACGTCGTTCTCGTGGTTGTGACGGCCCATCCCGTAGATCGGCTGGTACGTCCCCGCCGCGACGTCGAGGGCGAGCACGACGCCGTTCTCTTCCTGGTTCGGGTCGGCCAACGCCGGCGGCCAGGAGTTCTCTTGACGGAGCGAGTAGTCGGGGGACTCCTCGTTGGTGAACAGGATGTCCTTGGTGAAACCCTCCTTGCCCGTGGCGAGGTAGTTGGAGCAGAACCTCTGGAAGCCGCCGCTGCTCGGGATGACGAACGACCCACTGAGCGTGTCGGCCGTCGCCGCGTCCAGGATCAACTTGCTGACCTGTGCGTTGTCGAAGTCGCTCTGGGACTCACCGGGATCGGTCGTCCACAGACCCGGGTTGTATGGGAACGGCACCTTGCTCGTCTCGTGGTTCACATAAAGCTCGACGAGTCCGTTGGCGATCGGCCGTACGGAGATGCCGTCCGGGATGGCCTCGAACTGGTAGCTGCCGACGTCGTCGCCGACCGTCAGGAGCGGCGTCACCGTGATCCCGGCCTTGATCGGTATGAGCATGGAAGGCTGCGCGGTCTTGAAGCCGGGGCTCGCAGAAACCGCGCCCGTGCCGGAGATGACCGTGGCCAACGCGAGCAGGGCGCAGGCGAACGCCATACGTCGTCGCATGGTTCCTCCCTCGAGGTTGGGGCCAGGTCCAGTCCTAACAGACTCCGATCGACGCGGGCAACCCGCATCCGAGGTAGGTGGCTCGGATCGATCCACGCCCCGTGCTCCATCCGGCGCGCCACCGATCCGGCTCGCTGGGTATGGTGAACCGTGCGCACGAACCTGACCCTCGACGACATCGGCGGGCTCCTCGACGAGCCGCTCGTCGCGGTCCTGGCGACGCTACGCTCGGATGGTTCGGTCCTGCTCTCGCCGGTCTGGCACGAATGGCGTGACGGCGGGTTCAACCTGTGGCTCCCGGCCGATGACGTCAAGACCCGGCATCTGCGTCGCGATCCGCGTGCCTCGATCGTCGTGGCCGAATCCGCCGACCCCTTGCGGGGCGTGGAGCTCCGCACGGAGGTCCGGCTCCTCGACGCCGGCGATCTCGCCGGTGCCATCCGCATCGCGACCCGGTACGTGGGTCCGGAGAAGGGCGACGAGTACGTCCGGGAGGCCGGCTACGACTCCGTGATCGGCCGGCTCGAACCCGGCCACCTGCGCATCTGGGACTTCGCCGACGAGTAGTCGATGTCACACCCGGCAGGCGTAGGCCGTCGGGAAGAAGGGAAACCCCACCCGAGTTGGCAACGGGCAGGTGCTCGACCGTGCGAGGACCGATGAGTTCGTGCTCGAACTCCGGTCGAGACAGGTAGCAGCGAGGGAGGAGGCCAACAGCGTGAGCACACCGACCAGCATCTCGATCCCCAAGCTCCGGGCCGACGTGAGTGGGCAGGTGATCGGACCCGACGACGCCGAATACGACCAAGCGCGCGCCGTCTTCTACGGCGGATTCGACCTGCACCCCGCGGCCGTGATCCGGGTCGCCGACGAGATGGACGTCGCCCGCGTGATCGCGCTCGCGCGCGAGACCGGGCTCGAGCTCGCCGTCCGTAGCGGCGGCCACAGCGTGATCGGCCAAGGCGTGTCGGACGGTGGGATCGTCATCGACCTGGCCGACCTGCGTTCGATCGAGGTCGACCCCGAGGACCGGACGGCGTGGGCCCAGACCGGCCTGACCGCGGTCGAGTTCACGAACGCCACCCACGCCCACGGGCTGGGGGTCGGGTTCGGCGACACGGGTTCGGTGGGGATCGGGGGGATCACGCTCGGCGGCGGCGTCGGGTACCTCGTCCGCAAGCACGGCCTCACGATCGACAGCCTGCTGGCCGCCGAGATCGTGACCGCCGACGGCGAGCTCCATCGCGTGGACGCGGAGCACGAGCCCGATCTGTTCTGGGCGATCCGCGGCGGCGGCGGGAACTTCGGCGTCGCGACCCGGTTCCGGTTCACGCTCCATCCGCTCGACACCGTGGTCGGCGGGATGCTGCTGCTCCCCGCGACGGCCGACACGATCGAGGGCTTCATGGCCGAGGCCGAGACCGCGCCCGAGGAGCTGTCGTCGATCGCGAACGTGATGCGGGTGCCGCCGATGCCGTTCGTGCCCGAGGAGGCGCACGGCAAGCTCGCGATCATGGCGCTCATGACCTACGCGGGCGACGTCGCGGCCGGCCAGGAGGCGCTCGCGCCGTTCCGAGCGCTCGCCGAGCCGCTCGCAGACATGCTCCGGCCTATGCCGTATCCAGAGGTCTACCCGCCGGAAGCGGATGACTACCACCCGGTCGCGACGGCGCACACGATGTTCGTCGACACGATCGGCCGTTCCGAGGCCGAGACGATCCTGGAGCACCTCGCGACCTCGACCGCGATGATGGGCGTGGCGCAGCTGCGGACGCTCGGCGGGGAAATGGCGCGCGTGCCGGTCGAGGCGACCGCGTTCGCGCACCGTCAGAGCAGGATCATGGTGAACTGCGCCGCCGTGTACGAACGCCCCGAGGAGGTCGAGGTGCACGGCCCCTGGGTCGAGGGCTTCGCGTCCGCGCTGAAGCAGGACGACGACGGCGCGTACGTCAACTTCCTGGGGTTCGACGGCGAGGCGAGGATCCGCGACGCCTACCCCGGGGCGACCTGGGACCGGCTGCGGAAGATCAAGGCGCGCTACGACCCGACGAACCTGTTCCGTCGCAATCAGAACATCCCGCCCGCCAAGGAGGAGAGAGCGACGTGAACACTGTGACCTCGAAGGACGGCACGAAGATCGCGTTCGAGAAGTCCGGCGAGGGCCCGCCGCTCGTCATCGTAGGGGGCGCGCTGAGCGATCGCCGCGGCGCCGCGACCCACGCTGACCTCCTCGGCTCGAACTTCACCGTCTCGACGTACGACCGCCGCGGGCGCGGCGACAGCGGCGACACGCCTCCCTACGCGGTCGAACGCGAGATCGAGGACCTCCAGGCGCTCGTCGAGGAGGCGGGCGGCACCGCGAACGCGCTCGGCCACTCGTCGGGCGCCGTGCTCGCGCTCGAGGCCGCCGCCGCGACCCCGGGCATCACCAAGCTCGTGCTCTACGAGCCGCCGTTCATCGTCGACGACTCGCGCCCCCCGCTGCCGAACGACTTCGTGCAGCACCTCGACGAGCTGGTCGCCGGCGGCCGTCGGGAGGAGGCCGTTGAGTACTTCATGACCGTGGGCGCCCTCACGCCGCCCGAGGCGATCCCGTCGATCAAGGAGTCGCCGTTCTGGCCGTCGCTGAAGGCGATGGCGCACACCATCCCGTACGACGTCAGGATCCTGGGCGACAACATGGCCGGCAAGCCGTTGTCCAGCGATCGGTGGTCCACCGTCACGGTCCCGACGCTCGTGATCGACGGCGGGGCGAGCCCGCCGTCGTTGCGGAACGCGGCGCAGGCGCTCGCCGACGTCCTGCCGAACGCCCGACGATCGACGCTGGAGGGTCAGACCCACGCGGCCGATCCGACGCTCCTGACGCCGCTGGTCGTGGAGTTCATCGCGAGCTGAGCGTTCGAGGGAACGATGAGCGAGGAGCTCGACCGGATCGCGAGGGCGATCATCGACGGCAACCGCTACATGGTGCTCGGGACCGCCGACGCGAGCGGGCGACCGTGGGTGTCGCCGGTCTATTACGCACCGTCGGGATACGCGGAGCTGTACTGGGTCTCTTCGCCCGAGGCGCAGCACTTCGGAACCTCGAGGCGCGTCCGGAGCTCAGCATCGTGATCTTTGACTCGCAGGCGCCGGTCGGTGAAGGCCAGGGCGTCTATATGTCGGCCGTCGCGGAGCAGCTGACCGGCGTCGACGCCGAGCGAGGCATCGAGATCTTCTCGCGCGTCTCGGTCTCGCACCGCGCGAGGCCCTGGACCGTCGAGGACGTGCAGGGCCCGGCGGTGCTGCGCCTCTACCGGGCGCGCGTGTCCGAGCACTGGGTCCTCGACCCGGAGCGCCGGCCGGACCAGCGGACCCGGGTCCGGCCGTAGCGTGCCGAGGGACCTCGGCATGAACGGGCCGACTATCCTGCGGGCATGGGTCGTTCGCCGATCGACGAGGCGTTCGCCCATCACGTGTGGGCCACGCTGCGGCTGATCGACGGCTGTCTCGAACTCACGCCGGAGCAGCTCGATGCAGCGGTCCCCGGGACCTATGGGTCGATCCTGGAAACGATGCGTCACCTCGTCGGAGGAGACACGTACTACCTGGCGCACCTGACCGGCGATCCCGCTCGAGAGATCGACTCGGACGGCTTGGCCCTCGCAGAGCTGAGGGCCGAGATGGAGGCCGACCAACGGACGTGGATCGAGCTCCTCGCCCAGGACCTCGACGCCGACGCCGTGGTGAAGGACGTTGACGAGGAGGGCTACGAGCGGGATGCCACGATCGGTATCCGGCTCTCCCAGGCGATCCACCACGGAACCGACCACCGCAGCCAGATCTGCACGGCCCTCACGACGCTCGGCGTCGAGCCGCCGCTGATCGATGTCTGGGCGTTCGGACTCCAGACGGGCCGCGTCGTCGAGACCTCGCCCATCACCTAGCCGGGCCCGGTGACGCGACTCCGTTTCAACGCCACTGGACGGCGACCACCTCGACCGGCTCGAAGAGGCCCTTCAAGCTCACGGTCCGGGGGTCCGAGACGGCGACCGAACCCCCCGCGGCCTCCGCGGTTGCCGAGCTGACGAGGATCTCATCGCCCTCCGCGAGCGCCCCGATCCGGGCAGCGGCGTGGACGCCCTTCCCGCTCCAGTCGGTTCCTTCTTTGGTGGCTTCGGCTCGGTGTAGTCCGATCCGCACCTTCGGCGAGAACCCCTGTTCGCGGCGATGCTCCTCGAGCGTCCTTTGGATGGCCATCGCACACGCGATCGCGGACCCAGGATCTTCGAAGGTGGCGAAGATCCCGTCGCCCGTGGTCCGCACGATCTCGCCGCCCTGGCCGACAACCAGGGAGGCGAGCGCGTCGTTGTGCCACCGGACCAGATGCCCCCAGGCCTCGTCCCCGATGACCTCTGCCAGGTTCGTGGACTCGACGATGTCGGTGAACATGAACACCCGCTCCATCCGCGGTCCCGCGGACGGCTTGGTGTCCCCGGCGGCTCTCGCCGCGCGGCGGACGTCGATCTCCGCCCCGAGTCGCTCGAACGTCGAGCGGGCCGAGCGGAACTCGAGGACCGCTTGCGGCTCGTTCCCCTGAGCCCTGAACGCGGCGCCGAGCCCCATCCGAGACTGGGCGCATTCGTAGGGAGCACCCACCTCGGTCCACAGGCGCATCGCCTCCTGGAGTCGCCGTCCGGCCTCCACAGCCTCACCTTCCGCGAGGAGCAGCGACCCCATCGCGGCGGCCGCGCTGGCCCTGAGTGCCTTGGTGCCGAACGTGGCGGCGATCAGGTCGAGGTCCCGGGCGGCCGCGCGAGCGTCCCCCAGGTCGCCTGCGGCGACGGCGACCCGGACCTGTGCCGCCAACAGGGGCGCACGCCGGAGGTCGGTGTTGGGAGGGGCCTCGAGCGAGGCGATCTCGGGCTGACGCTCCAGCGAGTCTCGGATCGACGCCGCGGCCGCCGAGATAGCTCCTCTCGTGAGCCGAAGGAGGGCCAGACCGGGATTCGGGTCCCACCCCTGCTCGTAGGCATCGAGGAAGGCCTCCTCGGCACCCGTCAGGTTCCCCATCCGCAAGCGGATCTGTCCGAGCTCCGCCGACGCCCAGCCCACATCGGTCCGTGAGTACCTCCGGAGCTCCTCCGACGCCTCTCGAGCCTCGACCTCGGCGTCCACCCAGTCCCCACGGAGCCGGAGGATCTCGGCCCGGTGGACGCGGCACAGGCCGTGGAAGCCGCCGGTCGCGTGCCGACGGCACCAGCGCTCCATGGCGGTGGTCCATTCCTCGGCTTTGTCGTACTCGGAGAGGCCCTGGAACGCGCAGACCGTGCTGCAGTACAGGAGTGCGGTGCTCACGGGGTCGAGTTCCCCGGACAGCGCGGCGACGGCCGTCTCGTCCAGGACTGCCAGTCCCTCCTGAAGGTGTCCCTGGAAGATGAGGATGCGGGCCTCGGCGTTGCGACCCAGGACCCGGGTCGCCGGAACGCCGAGCCTCGTCCCGATGTCGATGGCCCGGCGGGCGTGCTGCAGGGCTCCATCGAGGTCGCCAGCGAGGACGGACGTCCAGGCGAGGAGCACCGCGAGCTGACCATGGATCGAAGAGTCCGGATGGTCGACCAGCAGATCCTCGGCCCGCCGGATCCACCCTCGCGCGGGTGCCAGGAGACCCGTATACAGGAGCAGGGCGGCCACCTGCCCGGCCGCGCCGGCCCCACGTTCGTCCTCGCCAGCCCCCACAGCGGCCGCGTGAACGCGCTCCCAGGCGTCGATA